>Ga0075431_100001439_pt1 | contig 21902 bp, 18 predicted proteins | sample RhiMetdeltSRZDD5_FD_75297 | JGI IMG/M metagenome (GOLD analysis project Ga0075431, IMG submission 75297) | Populus rhizosphere microbial communities from Tennessee, USA - Rhizosphere MetaG P. deltoides SRZDD5 | ecosystem: Host-associated > Plants > Roots > Rhizosphere > Soil | place: USA... | reverse complement strand
TAGTGTCGCGCTCCGCGCGCGTTCCACGTCTCGCACCCGGCGTCGACGGTGCCGACGACGTACGTTTCGTGCGTGTGGGCGGCGTAGACGTGCGTGCGGAATGTCGCGGTCAGGCAGTCGAGACCCGGAAATCGCGTAACACCGAAGAACCGGGCCCCCTCACCCGCCGCGAGCGGCGCCAGGGTCTCGGCCTGCGTGACCGGAGCCGTCATGCGCCGATCGTATCGCGTGGGCGGCAGACGTCTTGAACGAAGTTGCCTTCGCGATCCCTGTGACCGCCGGCGAAGTGGTTCATTTCATCCTGTTCTGAGGCACACTACCAGTGCGCTGCGCTCGGAGGGTGAGCGGGCAAGGGGGAAGGAGCGACCATGGAAGACAAAGGGGCGTCGCCAGGCATCATCGAGACCCAGCTGCGCACCTGGGGGGCTGAGCTCGACCGCCTGAAGGCCAAGGTGGAGAAGCAGCTCGCCGAGACCAAGGCGGAATACTACGAGCACATCGAAGAGCTCAGGGACGACATCGAAGCGCAGCTGAAGAAATGGGAGAAAAAAATCGAGTCGTTCGACCCTCGGCCGAGCGCGCAGGAAGTCGTTCAGGAGCTTCGCCGCAATATTCAGGCAGAGCTCACCGCTCTGGAGCCGGAGATCGAGGCGCTCAAAGCCAAGGCGGGTCAGGCTGAGGCTGACGCCAAGAAGCTGATCGACGAGCTGAAGGCTCGGCGCAAGGTGCTGAAAGAGAAGTTGTCCGAGCTCAAGCACGCCTCAGGAGGTGCCTGGGAAGACGTGAAGACGGGCGCGACGCGAGCTTGGGATGAGCTTCGGCCCGCCCTTCAGAGCGCCATCTCGAAATTCAAGTAGGGCTGCACGTCTCGTAACAGGGCCGATCGTAGCCGCCTCGGGGGCCGTTAGGACCTTCCGGCCCGCCAGAGGCTCGGCGACGCTCGTTTCCCGTGGAAGACTGGGCGCTTCGTGTCGTGCACCCGACGTCGGACGTCGCGTGTCTCGAGCTTGCCGGAGTGTGGCGGAAAGAACACCGGCTGCCCGACCCAGCTGACGTCTGGCGCGAGGTGGAGGTGGCGCCGCCCGTCCATCAACTCACCTTCGATACGAGCCGTGTCACCGAGTGGGACTCGGGCCTCGTCACCTTTGCGATCAAGCTGCTCGCGGAGGCGAGAAGCCGCGGCATCGAGAGCAATCGCGCCGGGCTGCCCGACGGGGCACAGCGTCTTCTGCACCTCGCCGAAGCCGTTCCCGAGCGGCAGACGGGACGGGCTCGCGAGGCGCCGCCGTGGCTGGCGAAGATCGGCAGCTGGGCGACCTCGGCTTGGATCGAGACCGCGTCGGGCCTTTCCTTTCTCGGGGAAGGCATGCTTGCTCTCGGTGCGCTGCTCCGCGGCCAGGCACGGTTCCGAACGAGCGATCTCCTCGTCGTCATCCAGGACTGCGGACCGCGCGCGCTCGGCATCGTCAGCCTGATCAGCTTCCTGATCGGGCTCATCCTCGCGTTCGTCGGCGCCGTCCAGCTCGAGCAATTCGGCGCATCGATCTTCGTGGCGAACCTCGTGGCCGTCGCGATGACCCGCGAGATCGGCTGCATCATGACCGCCATCGTCATGTCGGGCCGGACGGGGGCGGCCTTCGCCGCGCAGCTCGGGACGATGAACACCAACCAGGAGATCGACGCACTCTCCACGATGGGAATCTCGCCCATGGAATTCCTCGTCCTGCCGCGGATGCTCGCACTGATTGTGATGATGCCGCTCCTCACGATCTACGCGGATGTCGTCGGGATCCTCGGGGGTGCAGTGGTGGGGATGACGATGCTAGGACTCGGTTCTACGGAATATTTCGAGCAGACCCGCGGTGCCGTCAGCCTGGCCAGCTTTTTCATCGGTGTCAGCAAGAGCGTGGTGTTCGGCGTCATCGTCGCGCTCGTCGGCTGTCTACGGGGGATGCAGTCTGGGCGAAGCGCCGCCGCCGTCGGACTCGCCGCCACCTCGGCGGTCGTCACCTCGATCGTCCTCATCATCGTCATTGACGGCGTCTTCGCCGTGATCCTGAATGTCCTCGGTTTCTAGTCCTCTCGCGTCCGGCACGGCACCGTCGCCGCCACGGATTACCGTGGCCGATCTCACGATGGCCTACGGGAGCTTCGTCATTCAACACGACATCTCGTTCACGATCGCGAGGGGCGAGATCTTCGTCATCATGGGCGGGAGCGGAAGTGGGAAGAGCACGCTGCTCAACCACATGGTCGGCCTCCGCGCCCCGGCCACCGGCGACGTCCTCTACGACGGTGAGAGCTTCTGGCACGCCGAGGACGAAGAGCGCGACCGGCTCCGACGCCGGCTCGGCGTGTCCTATCAGGCCGGCGCCCTCTGGAGCTCGATGACGCTCGCCGAGAACGTGGCGCTGCCGCTCGAGACCTTCACCACCCTCTCGGTGCAGCAGATCGGCGAGATCGTCTCGCTGAAGCTGGCACTCGTCGGCCTCGCAGGTTTCGAAGAGTTCTACCCGTCCGAAGTCAGCGGCGGGATGCTCAAGCGAGCCGGGGTCGCCAGGGCCATGGCGCTCGATCCTGACATCCTCTTTTTCGACGAGCCCTCCGCCGGCCTGGACCCCATCAGCTCCCGGCGACTCGACGATCTGATCCTCGAGCTCCGCGCAAGCCTCGGGGCGACGATGGTCGTGGTCACGCACGAGCTGCCCAGCATCTTCGCCATCGCCGACACCGCGGTGTTCCTCGACGCGGACACGCGCACCATGATCGCGCTTGGCAATCCGAAGCAGCTCCGCGACGAAAGCCCCCAGGAGAAAGTCCGGGCCTTTCTCACTCGCGGTGAGCAGAGCGCAGGAGGAAAACGATGAGCACTCGCGCGAATCCGACGACCATCGGCGCCTTCGTCGTGGGCGCCGTCGCCCTGCTGCTCGCTGCTCTCGTGGTCTGGGGTGGCACCGGTATGCTTCGGAAGAAGCTCGACTACGTGCTGTTCTTCGACGCGGACGTGACCGGCCTGAACAAGGGCGCGCCGGTGCTGGCCCGTGGCGTCAAGGTCGGCGAGGTTACGGACGTCCAGCTCCGGTGGGGACAGAAGGGCGTGGTCGGTGTGTACGTCGCGCTCGATCCGAGTAGCTTGAAAGGAGGCGTTGAGGGCGGACCCAGGGAGGGGGTCGAGCGGGCGGTGCAACAGGGTCTTCGCGCCCAGCTTCGCATGCAGAGCTTCGTGACGGGCGTCCTGTACGTCGCGCTCGACCCCCGGCCCGAGACACCGATCGTCCTTCACGGCCTCGATCCGCACGTCGCGGAGCTTCCGACCATCCCGACGGATATCCAGGTGTGGACGGCGAAGCTCGAGAAGTTCGCGGAAAAAATTGACAAGATTCCGCTCAATCAGATTGGCGAGACAGCAGGCGTGATCCTCCAGGACGTCAAGCGGCTCGTCGAATCCAAGGAAACTCAGGATCTCATCCGGAACGGCAACGCCGCGATTATCGACGCCCGCAAACTCGTCAACAGGGTCGACGGGCAGATCGATCCGCTGATCGCACAGCTCAAGGGCACGCTCGCCCGCGTCGACCCGGTTGCGACCGAGGCCGAAGCCACGCTGAAAGCGGCCCAGGGAGCGATCGCCGACATCCGGCCAGCAATCGAGAACGTGCGACGCCTGGCGGCCCAGCTCGACGCCCAGGCCGATCCGCTGCTGACCTCGATCCGCAACACCTCGGACACGGCGCGAGCGACCCTCGACCGGGCGCAGGTCACGCTCGGCGGCGTTGACCGTACGCTCGATCAGGACTCGCCCCTGGGGTTGGAGCTGTACGAGATGATGTATGAGTTCCGTGGCGCCGCCTATTCTCTGCGATCGCTCGCGAACTACCTCGAGCGCGTACCCGACGCTCCGATTTACGGAGTGCGTCGTCCGCATGGAGACAAGAAGTGATGGCCCACCGAACGGCAGCTCGACATCTGCTCGGCCTGGCCGTATGCATCGGCGTGGCGGGCTGCGCCGTCGCCGACCCAACGAAGTTTTACGCTCTCGGTAAGCCCGTGGCAGCAAGCACCACGGACTCGCGGGTCAGCGCGTCGATTGCGTTGACTCCGGCACCGAGTAGCACGGACAGCACGGGCGCCGTGAGTATCGGCGTGGGGCCCGTGAGCGTGCCGGGCTACCTTCGCCGCAACCAGATCGTGACCCGCACCGGCGACGACCAGATGGACATCGCGATGTTTCACCAATGGGCCGAGCCGCTCGAGGATGGGGTCGCTCGGGTCCTGGCCGAGGAGATCGGCGCCCGCGTTCCGACCGATCGAATCGTGATGTACCCGTGGCGAGGCGCGGTCGCTCGGGCCATTCAGTACCAGGTCGTCGTCGTCGTGATGCGCCTCGACGGGCGTCGGGGCGGCGACGTCACGCTCGACACGCGCTGGCGGATTCTCGGCAAAGACGGCAACGAGCTCGCATTCCGGCGATCCACGACGAACGAGACCGCGACGGGCTCCGGCTACGAGCCGATGATCGCCGCAATGACCCGCGCGGTCGCCGCGCTTGGTCAGGAGATCGCCACCGAGATCCGGACGATGCCAGGTCCGAGATGATGTGAATCACGGTTGCGAGAAGCCTCCAGTTGGTGTAGTGACCATCCCCAGATGGCGTTCCAGTCCAAAATCGCCGACCTCAATCGGCTGCACGAGATCATCGCGGTCTTCACGGTTGCCGGCTTCGGGGACTTCTTCAAACAAATGGGCCTCGAAGCCGCGGCCGAACGGACGGGCAAGATCCTGGGCTGGAAATATGCGGATGAGATGGCGCACCTCGGACGGCCGCAACGGGTACGCCGGGTCCTCGAGATCCTCGGGCCGACGTTCATCAAGCTCGGCCAGATTCTTGCGACCCGCCCTGACCTGTTCGGGCCCGAGTGGATCGCCGAATTCGAAAAACTCCAGGCGCAAGCCCCGCCACTGGATTTCAAAGAGCTCCGTCCTCAGATCGAAGAAGATCTGGGAGCACCGCTCGAAGACATCTTTGCGGAGGTGGACGCCACCCCACTCGCTGCCGCCTCAGTGGCCCAGGTTCACCGGGCGACCCTGAAAGACGGGACGAACGTCGTGCTCAAGATTCAGCGGCCCGGGATCCGTCCGATCATCGAATCCGATATGCGCCTGTTGACCCATCTGGCGTCGTTGGCGGAAAAGAGTGTTCCGCAGCTCGCGGCCTATCGCCCTCAAAAGGTCGTCCAGCAATTCGTGAAGTCGCTCCAGAACGAGCTTAACTTCATGACGGAAGGACACAATGCCGAGCAGGTCGCGGCCAATTTCGAGGGCCATGATCGCATCGTCATTCCCAAAATCTATTGGGAATGGACGAAGGAACGCATCAACGTCCAGGAATTCGTGGATGGCATCCCGGGTGTCGACGTTCACGCCATCGATGCTGTCGGAATAGACCGCAAACGCATCGCCCAAACAGGGGCCGGTGCGGTTCTCAAGATGATCATGATGGATGGGCTCTTTCATGCCGATCCACACCCGGGGAATTTTTTCATATTGCCGGGCGAACGCATCGCCTTCATCGACTTTGGCATGATCGGACGCGTCTCGGAGGTCAGACGGCGACAGATCCTCAACCTGCTCCAGGCGTTGCTGCAAAACGACGCCGACGGCCTCTGCATGATTCTTCTGGAGTGGGCCGACAGAGAAGGAGACGACCCGGGTCAACTACGAGAGGCCGTCGAGGAATTTCTCGGCAAATATGCCGGGAAGCCGATGGGCCTCATGGATTTGTCGGCCATGGTCGGGGACTTGTTGAGTCTGGTCCGAGACAACAAGCTGACGCTGCCCCCGGATCAAGCCATGCTCCTCAAAGTTTTCGTCTCACTGGATGGGGCATTCAAGAAGCTCGACCCTGGGTTCGACGTCATGGTCGCCATGCAGCCCACGCTCCATGAGGCGGTCATCGACCAGCTCTCTCCGCTCGCCCTGGGGAAACGCGGGCTGAAAGTTCTCACGCAATATGTGGAGCTGTTCGCCGACCTGCCGAAGGAGATACGCCGCGGACTCTATACGGCGAAGACCGGTAATCTCAAAATTCGCGTCGAGCTGACCGAGCTGGATGAGCTGCAGCGCATGGTCATGCGAGCCGGCCGCCTGCTCGCCCTGGCGGGCATTACGTCAGCCCTCCTGATCGGCGGTTCTATTTTTATGTCTCTGTCGAAAAAGCCGAAGGAATGAGACGCCGAAGACGCCTCAGGTCGAGGGCCGCCGGCCCGCATAGCGCTGACGGATCGGCACCTTCAGCGCGAATCCGTCTTCCAGCTTCGCGTCGATCGTGACGCCGTTCGCGACTGCGGTCTGCTCGACTTTCCAGACTCCGCCGGTACGGGCGACGAACGCCGCAAGGCTTTCGTCCGCACGCAGGGGGCGGGCACGCAGACGTACTTCCGTGATGCGTTCACGTTCGTCGTCGCGCATCGGGCGAAAACTCGATGCCGTTCGCGCGAATGTCTCACGATAGCTTTCGAAGTCCCGGATCCCGGCGACGCCGGCCACTCTGAAGACGCGATGCTGGTGAGCGATCCACGTGAGGTGGATACGCGTGTCACGGTCCTGCCCGATCAGCTGGACGGCAGGCAGCCCGGAGATGGTTCGTCTCGTAGCCTGGCGTGCGAGCTTGTCGTCGACGCCGTCCTCGCGCGCTCCCTTCACCGGGTCGTCGCCCTCGGCCACGAGGGTAAGCGCGACGGCCGCACGGCCGTTCGGCTGCATCGCAATGGCGGTCGCCGGAGTATTCTTCGTTTTCCATCCCGCTGGCATCTCGAGCGCCAGGCCGAGGTCGGGATGCTGGAACGTGTTGCCGACGAACAGGCCGCTGGCCGGGTCCGGGCCGACCACGAGGCCGTCGAGACGTGCGAGAAACGCCGACCGGGTTCCGGCAATCGGGCGCGGGGCCCCACGCGTCAGGGTCCGCGCCGCCGCCGTCGTGTCTTTGACCCGGTCCGGCGTCGCCGGATGGTTGGCGAAGAAGCTGATCCGCGACGGGTCACTTCCGGCGAGCGCCTGCTCACGCTCCAGCGTGCGCAACATGGAGGGCAGCCCGGCGGGGTCCCATCCCGCTCGCGCAACCAGATCGAGGCCGATCCGGTCCGCCTCGCGTTCCTGCTCCCGGCTGTAGGGCGCCAGGACGAGCCCGCTCGCGAGGTTGCCGATGCCGCCGATGATCCCGCCGAGCGCGGGGCTGACAACGCCGACGATCGCACCCGGCACACCGAAGAGCAAAGCGAGCGGAGTCGACGCTTCGAGCCGACGCACCGCGTGGCGGGCCACCACGTGGCCGATCTCGTGTCCGATGACGCCAGCCAGTTCGTCCTCGCTATTGGCGAGGGCCAGGATACCCCGCGTGACGTAGACGAACCCGCCGGGGAGGGCAAAGGCGTTGGGCTCGGTGTCGTCGGCGACGTGGAACTCGTACGACACATTCGGAGACGCGGCTTCCGCGGCGAGCCGCCGCCCGATCTCGCCGATATACCGGACGAGCGCGGGATCCTGCACGAGCCCGATGGTCCGGGCGACCTCACCCGCCGCCTCCTTTCCGAGCTCTCGCTCCTTCTTCTCCGAGACGAGCGAAGGCCGCGACGAACCGGTCCCGCAACTCGAGAGAATCGGCGCGGTGAGCGCAGCCAGGAGCCCGAGACAACACCGCCGGCGCGTCATCGCGATGCGACGCAAAGCCGTTCTGCCTTCGAGCACAGCGCGTGCACGAAGTGCAGGCTCAGCGGACGCTCCGATTGGTCACGTGTGGATGATATGTCCGTAACGGACGTCGTGCCAAACGGCGTCGGCGGGCCCGCATGGCCGGCGTCCCGAGAGGGCGCGCCGAAGCCGCCCCGACGACGTCGCACGTCCCGTAGCAGACACGACACACATCGGTAGCCGACTCTTCACGCGCGGTCTGGGCCCGTGTGTCACCACAATGATGGTGACGTGCGCTATCGCAAGAGGGCCGCCTGATGACCGCGGCGCATATCGCGCTCGTGACCGAGACCTTTCCGCCGGAGATCAATGGCGTGGCCTTGACAGTCGCGCGACTGGCGAACGGCCTGCGGGCGCGCGGACACGCGGTATCTCTGGTGCGGCCCCGTCGGCGCGGCGACACCGCCGACGCGCAGACGACACTGACCGCCGGCCTCGCGTTCCCCGGTTATCGGGCGGTTCGCTTCGGGCTACCTGCCGGCGGCGCGCTGCGCGCGGCCTGGGGCAGGCGTCGGCCCGACGTCGTGTACGTGGCGACGGAGGGACCGCTCGGCCTCTCGGCGGTCCGCGCGGCCAACGCGCTCGGGCTCCCGGTGGTCAGCGGCTTTCACACCAACTTCGATCGTTATGTCGAGCACTACGGCGCCCAGTGGCTGCGGCGTCCCGCGATGGCATACCTGCGCAGCTTTCACAATCAGACGACCACCACGCTGGTGGCCACCGACGAGCTGCGTGAGAGCGTGCAGGCGACGGCGTTTCGCAACGTCCAGGTGCTCGGCCGCGGCGTGGACTGCGCACTCTTCACGCCCGCGCGGCGCTCGGCAACGCTGCGCGCGGCGTGGGGCGCCGCGGACGACGACGTCGTGGTCGCCTACGTCGGGCGCGTGGCGGCCGAGAAGAACGTCGACCTCGCCGTCGATGCCTACCGATCGATGCAAGCGGTTCACGGACGAATGCGCTTCGTCGTCGTCGGCGAGGGCCCGGCCCACGAGCGACTCCGTCGCGCGCACCCCGACCTGGTCTTTTGTGGCTTCCGCACGGGCGAAGAGCTCGGCGCGCACTACGCGTCCGCCGACATCTTCCTGTTCCCGAGCGATACGGAGACGTTCGGCGCGGTCACGCTGGAGGCGATGGCGAGCGGGCTCGGCGTGGTCGCGTACGACTACGCCGCGGCGCGCGAGCACGTGACTCACGGCGAGGATGGGCTGCTCGTCCCCTACCGCGACCCACGTGCCTTCATCGCCAACGCCGTGCGCCTGATCAGCGCGCCGGGGCTGCTGGCGCGGATCCGGCGCGCCGCGCGCACGACGGTGCTGGCGCTCGACTGGGGGCGGGTGGTGGAGCGTTTCGAGAGCATCCTGACGCGAGCCGCCGCCGAGCCGCGCCCCGCGACGCCCGGCGCGTGGCCTGCGGCGCCGCGGACCTGGAGCCCGACACGGTGACGGGGAGGCTGCCATGACGGACGCACACACGGCGTTGACGTGGATCGGCATCGCGGTGACCTGCGCAATCGCGGCGAGCCTGACCGCGCGATGGCTCGCGCGGCGCGTGGTGACGCTGCGCGCGCAGGCGCTCACGCCCCTCGCCCTCCGCCACCTCGCGCGCTGGGTGAAGCGTCGCGATCTGTCGGACGAGGCGTTCTACCGCGCGGACGGCGCGGTCCCGCGCGACATCGAGCGCCGACGGGCGGGCATCGAGCGGCTGGGGCGACTGTTCCGCGAGCAGCATCGCCGATCGCTCGAGTGGGCGGAGTCGATCCGTGAGAGCTTCTCCGATCTGCGCTTCACGGACGCCAATCGCGTGCCGTTCCCCTTCGCGCGCGTGATACGGGAGCGGTTCAACCTCGCCACCGTGGTCGACGCCTCCGATGGGCCTCGCGTTCGTGATCTGGACGGCAACTGGACGCTTGACGTCAGCGGCGCGTACGGTGTCAACGTCGCGGGCTACGAGCGCTACAAGACGTGGATGCGCGACGGGCTGGAACGGGTGAACGACCTCGGCCCGGCGCTGGGACCGCTTCATCCCGTCGTGGCCGAGAACATCGGGATTCTCAAGTCGATCTCGGGGCTCGACGAGGTGTCGTTCCACATGAGCGGCACTGAGGCGGTCATGGCGGCCGTGCGGCTCGCGCGCTTCAACACGCGCCGCAAGCTCATCGTGTGCTTCTCCGGCGCCTATCACGGCTGGTGGGACGGCGTGCAGCCGGGCCTCGGCAGCGAGCGCGCCATCGACGACTGCCTGACCTTGAAGGACCTCGACCCGGCCTCGCTCCGTGTGATCCGCATGCGGGCCGGCGAGATTGCCGGCGTGCTGGTGAACCCGGTCCAGGGCTTCCATCCGAACGCTCCCCCGCCCAATGACGCCATCCTCTTGACGAGCGAGGTCCGGAAGACGGAAGACGCGACCTCGCGCTACGCCGCGTGGCTCTCGCGGCTGCGCGCGGTGTGCAGCGAGGCCGGCGTGCCCCTCATCTTCGACGAGGTGTACAGCGGCTTTCGGCTGGCGCCGGGCGGCGCGCAGGAGTTCTTCGGCGTGTGCGCCGACATGGTCATCTACGGCAAGACGGTCGCCGGCGGACTGCCGATCGGCGTCGTCTGCGGCACGCGGTCGCTGATGCGCCGCTTCGACCCCGAGCACCCGATGCGCATGTCGTACGTCGTCGGCACGTTCTCGGCCCACCCGGTCGTGATGGGCGGCATGAACGAATTCCTGCGCTGGGTCACGGCGCCCGGGACCGCGCCGCTCTACGCGGAGCTCAACGATCGCTGCGCACGGTGGGTGCGCGCCACCAACGAACAGCTCGCGACGGAATCGCTGCCGCTCAGAGTGGAGCACCTGACCACGGTGTGGACCGTGGTCTTCACCGAGCCCGGCCGCTACAACTGGCTGCTGCAGTACTACTTGCGCGCGGAAGGCGTGACACTCAGCTGGGTCGGCACCGGGCGGTGTCTGTCGAACATGGCGATGACCGACAAGGACTACGACGCGCTACGTGACAAGCTGATCGCCGCCGCGCGCGCGATGCGCGCCGACGGCTGGTGGCTGAGCCGCGACGACTATCCGGAAAGGGAGAAGACCATGCGAGCGCAGCTCATCAAGGAGATGATCGGCAGCCTCGTGCAGGTACCCCGGCCGCTGCAGAGCTTCTACCGTGAGGTGATGCAACGCAAGCAGGACGATCACCATGCGTCGCACAGCGATGTGACGAATCAGCTTCTCCACATCGTCAGCTCCAGCGTATTCCTGATCTGCTATGGGTACGCGCTCTGGGACTTGCCGACCGCGATGTGGGCCGGGATGGCGGCGCTCTTCGTGCGGCAGTTCGGTCACGCCATCTTGGAACCGCCGTGCCACGACAAAGAAGCCACGTTGCTCGGGTACAACACGCGCAACAAGACGATGATCCTCGGCAGCTTCCTGCTCCTGCCCTTCGCCACCGTCGCAGTCGCGGGCTCGTGGACGCTCGAGGGTGTGAGGGCGGTGGCGCCGCTGATCGGCTACCAGTGGTTCGGCGTGATGGCGGCGGTGGTGGGCGGTCGGGTGGCGTACCTCGTGTTCAAGCACGGACCGCGGCTGGCGCTGGTCTGGTTCGTCAAGCTCGTGACGGATCCGATCACCGACCTCATCGCATACTCGCCGCGCTATTTCCGCCCGGCTTGACCTTCTCGGCCCTGGCGGTGGCAGGCGCGCTCCTGGCCCTGGAGCGCGCCTGTTATGTGTGGATCGGCCGATGGCCGCCATCGTTCGCCGGCGCTATGCTCGAAGAGCACGCGGTCGTCGCTTAGGGCGCCTGCGGTCGACCTCCCTCGAATCCGACCTTGTCGAAGGACTGAACGGTCGCGCGATAACTGGCCGCGTGCGCAGGAATGGGAACATAGAAATAGCCGCGACCGCCGGCTGTCACGTCTCCGACCACCCATCCGGACGATTCGTTCGTGACCGTCCCGTTGGGGTCGACACTCTGCACGCGCAGCCGAACGTTGGTGATTCGCCACGGCGATTCGTTGTAGACGTAGCCCTCGACGCCCTTGCCTCGAAAGCTGTGGGCTTCCTCCAGGTCGAAACGAAACTGGCCCTGAGACTGGGTCGCCGGGGGTTGCGCCTTCACAACCATCGGCGCCAGGGGCCCCGCCACGACCATGGCAAACACCAGCACGAGCGCCTTCATCACCGGTCACCTCCGATTCGTGAGCGCTCCTGCGGCGCGCGATCGACCTGGCGCTCGAGATGGCACTCACGCACCGCCCTGCTCCTTGTGGCCGCCGAAGCCGTAGCGCATGGCGGAGAGTACCTTGTTGGCGAACTCGGACTGGCCGCGCGAGCTGAATCGTTCGTACAGCGCCGTGGTCAGCACCGGCGCCGGCACCGCCTCGTCGATGGCCGCCTTGATCGTCCATCGGCCTTCGCCGGAGTCGGACACGCGTCCCGCGAACGCCGCGAGGCCGGGATCCTCGAGCATCGCGCCCGCGGTGAGATCAAGCAGCCACGAGGCGATCACGCTGCCACGGCGCCACAGCTCGGTGACGTCGCGCAGGTCGAAGTCGTATTGATACTCTTCGGGGTTGCGCAGCGGGGTTGTCTCTGCGTCGACCGCGTGCTCGGATCGGCCGGCGTTGGCGTGATGGAGAATGTTCAGCCCTTCGGCGTAGGCCGCCATGACGCCGTACTCGATGCCGTTGTGAACCATCTTCACGAAATGACCTGCGCCATGCGGGCCACAGTGCAGGTAGCCGTGCTCCGCCGTGCCTGCGATCTTCTCGCGTCCCGGCAGTCGCGGCGCCGCGTCCCGGCCGGGCGCCAGCGTGGCGAAGATGGGATCCAGATGCTCGACCACCGTCCTGTCGCCGCCGATCATCAGGCAGTACCCGCGCTCCAGCCCCCACACGCCGCCGCTCGTGCCGCAGTCGACGTAATGAATGCCGCGCGGCGAGAGCGCTTTCGCGCGCCGGATGTCGTCGACGTAGTGCGAATTGCCGCCATCGATCAGGATGTCGCCCTTCGCGACCGCGCGCGCGAGGCCATCGAGCGTGGAGTCGACGGCGGCTGCGGGGACCATGAGCCAGATCGTGCGCGGGGGCTTGAGTCTTCCCACGAGATCATCGAGCGACGACGCGGCGACCGCGCCCGTCTCTTTCGCGAATCCGTCGCGTGACCTCGCGCTGCTCGCATACACGACCACCTCGTGCCCGGCCCGCATCAGGCGTCGTGTCATGTTCCCGCCCATCCTGCCGAGACCGATCATTCCAAGCTGCATGGCCGTTCACCTCCGGAGCGAGCGGTTCACCATCGCCTGCGCTTCACGCACGATGGCCTCGAGGTGAGCCTCGCCCTTGAAGCTCTCCGCGTAGATCTTGTAGATGTTCTCGGTGCCCGAAGGCCGGGCGGCGAACCAGCCGCTGCGGGCCATGACTTTCAAGCCGCCGATCGGCTGTCCGTTGCCGGGGGCGCGGGTGAGCTTTTCGGTGATGGCTTCGCCGGCGAGCTCGGAGTCCGAGATGGTGGCGGGAGAGAGCTCGGCGAGCCGCGCCTTCTCCTCAGGCGTGGCCGCCGCGTCGATGCGTGTATAGGACGGCGCGCCGAGCTGCGCCGTCAGCGCGCGATAGTGCTCGCCGGGGTCCTTTCCCGTGCGCGCGGTGATCTCCGCCGCCAGCAGCCCCATGATCGGGCCGTCCTTGTCGGTCGCCCAGACGGTGCCGTCGTGGCGCAGGAAGCTGGCCCCGGCGCTCTCTTCACCGCCGAAGCAGAGCGAGCCCTCGAACAATCCCGGCACGAACCACTTGAAGCCGACGGGCACCTCGGACAGCCGGCGGCCACGCGCCTCCACGACGCGGTCGATGAGGCTGCTGCTCACGATGGTCTTGCCGACCGCGGCGCGCGCCGGCCACTGCGGACGATGGGTCAGCAGGTAATCGATGGCGACGGCGAGGTACTGGTTCGGGTTCATCAAGCCCGTCGACGGCGTGACGATCCCGTGGCGATCCGCGTCGGGGTCCGTGGCGAACACGACGCGGAATCGATCCTTGAGGCCGACGAGCCGCGCCATGGCATACGGGCTCGACGGATCCATACGGATGCGGCCGTCGTGATCGACGGTCATGAACGCGAATTGCGGGTCGACGACCGGATTGACGACGGTGATGTCGAGTCCGTAGAGCGAATTGATCGGCTCCCAGTAGTCTCTCGTCGCCCCACCGAGCGGATCGACGGCCAGCGTCAGTCCGCTGCCGCGGATGACATCCATGTCGAGCACGTTCCGCAAATCTTCCACGTAGGGCAGCACGAAATCTTCGTGATGGGTACTCGCGGCCTTGCTGGCGCTCGCAAAGGGGAGGCGCTTGATACCGGCATTGCGCTGACGCAACAGCTCGTTGGCGCGGTCCTGCACCCAGGTGGTCACGTCCGTGTCCGCGGGTCCGCCGTTCGGCGGGTTGTACTTGAAGCCGCCGTCCTCCGGCGGATTGTGCGATGGCGTGACCACGATGCCGTCGGCCAGATGCGCCGTGCGGCCGCGGTTGTACACGAGAATGGCGCGCGAGATCACCGGCGTCGGCGTCACGCCGTCGTCGCGCTGGACGACGGCGGTCACCCCGTTGGCCGCCAGGACCTCGAGGGCTGTGCGCTCGGCCGGGCGGGACAGCGCGTGCGTGTCCTTGCCCATGTAGAGCGGACCATCGATGCCCTGGCGTCGGCGGTAGTCGCAGATGGCCTGGGTGATGGCCAGGATGTGGGCCTCGGTGAACGAGCCGCGCAGCGACGATCCTCGGTGCCCGCTGGTGCCGAAGCTCACGCGCTCGGCGGGGTTGTCCGGGTCCGGTTTGTGCGCGTAATACTCCCGTTCGAGGCGAGCCGGGTCCACCAGCATGCTCCTGGGAGCCGGCTTGCCGGCGAGCGATGAAACATCCATGTGCGAATCCTCTCGCGTTTCTTTCGATGCTGCTTGGGATCTCGGCGTCACGGCCTGCCTGAGAGCATTCTCATCCTCCTTTCATCGCGGTCTCATGGTCGCCGGCTACGTTCATAACGTATCCGGGGCCCGAGGCCTCGAGAAGGAGAACGAATGGCTCGATATCCCGCACTTCGCCGGATCGCATGGCCGCTCGGCGCGATCGTCCTCGTGACTGTACTCGCTTTCGCAGCCCACCTGCGGGCTGCCCCCGCGAAGATCTGGACCGACACGCCGGTGTCGGTGGCGCCGACGACGGTCGCTGCGCCGAATTGGGTGGCCCTGGCGAGCCAGCTCAAGCCGGCGGTCGTCAACGTCAGCACGAAGCGTGTGCAGGACGATCAGGCGGCGGTGGATCCCTTCTTCCAGAACTTCTTCGGCCGTCCCCCGCACCGGAGCGCACGAAGCCTCGGCTCGGGCTTCGTCATCAACACCGACGGCCATCTCATCACCAACAACCACGTGGTCGACGGCGCGAGCGAGGTTCGCGTCAAGCTCTCCGACGGTCGCGAGCTGCCCGCGCGGGTGGTAGGCCGGGATCCTGGCACCGACATCGCGCTGCTGAAGGTCGACGCCACGGGGCTCACCGCGATTCCGCTGGGCGATTCGGCCGCGCTCGCGGTCGGCGAGCCGGTGATGGCGATCGGTAATCCCTTCGGCCTCGAGCAGACGGTGACAACCGGCATCGTCAGCGCGACCGGGCGCGTCATCGGCGAGGGCCCGTACGACGACTTCATCCAGACCGACGCCTCGATCAACCCCGGCAACAGCGGCGGGCCGCTGATCAACGCGCGCGGTCAGGTCGTCGGCATCAACACCGCGATCCTGAGCCAGACGGGCGGCTCCGTCGGCATCGGCTTCGCCATCCCGGTGAACCTCGCGAAGCCGGTCGTCACCCAGCTGGCGAACGGGGGTCACGTCGTACGCGGCTGGCTCGGCGTCGGCATCCAGCCGGTCACCGAGGATCTCGCGAAAGGTTTCAAGCTGCAGGGCGCCGAGGGCGCGCTTGTGACATCGGTGCGCGACGGCTCGCCGGCCGCCGCGGCGGGGCTCAAGCCCGGTGACGTCATCGTCGAGTACGACGGTCGCAAGGTCGCGCGCGCGTCGGATCTGCCGCGCGCGGTGGCCGAGACGCCCGTCGGCAAGCACGTGACGCTCAGGGTCGTGCGCAACGGAGCGCCCGCGACTCTCACGGCAATGGTCGCGCGGCTCGACGACGTGCGCGAGGCCCGCGCCAAAGGCGGCGATCCCACGGCGGAGGCGATGAGCCTCGGCATCGAGGCGCGGACCTTGACGCCGCGGGTCGCCGAACAGGCCGGCGTTCGGTCGCAGCGCGGCGTTCTGGTCGTCGAGGTGCGCGATGGCAGCCGCGCCGAGGCGGCGGGATTCCAGGCCGGTGACGTCATCGCGGAAGTCGACCATCACGCGGTCGCCGAGGTGGAGGATCTGCGCACCGCCTTGAAGCAGCATGCGGCGGGCACGCCCATCGTGTTCCTGGTCCGACGCAGCGGCGAGCAGATGTGGCTCGCCGTCGGCGCCTGAGGGCACCGTGCGCACGGCCGCCGTCCGCTGGTCCGAGCGTCACGACGCCATCAGCGAGCTGCATCCGGCGCTGGTGGCGGTTCACCGATCTGACTCCGGCCAGCTCGCGCTGCTCCTGCGCCACGCGCTGGTGCCGACCAGCGGCCAGCGCCGTGTGTGGCGGCGCGACATCCAGCGCGCCGCTCGCGACGTCGCGCGCGACCTCCGCGCCGCCGGGCTGCGCGGACGCTTGCTGATCGTGCAGCGGCTTCCGCCCGTTCGGGCGGGCCGGGTGCTGGATCGCTGGCGCTTGCTCTGGCAGCGCGATCCGCTTCGCGCCTCGGAGCTGCGCACGATGGCGCGACGGCGCGCGGCGGACGCGCGCTTCCTCGCCGCCCGCAGCGCCCAACGTCGCCGCGGCGGCCGTCCTCCGCACATCGCGATCGAGCAGTGGTACGCGAACCTGGCTCCGCTGTGGCTGGGTGTGGGGCCCGAGCCGCGTCGACGGCTCGTGCTCCAGACGCACGTGTGGATCACCGAGCGCCTCACGGCGCCCGTCGTCGAGTCGGATGACGCAGCATACGAGGCGTTTCGTCAGCGGCTCGAGCGCCTCGTTCCCCCGGACGACCGTGACCGCTGGGCCGGATGGATCGACGCCGTCGTGGTGACGCTGCTGCGCGCGTTCGGTCGGCCGCCCGCGCTCCGGGACGCACGCTGGGTCCGTGGACTGTTCCTCGCGGCCTGCCGCGTTCCGCCGCCGGTTCCGCACGACGCGCGGCTGAACGCCTTCTGAGGTCCGGCCGGAGGGCGCCTGGGGTCACGACGCCCGGGCGATGACGGTGGCGAGCTCGCGCGCCGTCATCGATTGTCCCAGTCGTTTCCGGAGGAGCAGGCGCGCGCGATGCACGCGTGTCTTCACGACGGACACGGTCAGGCCGAGGGCGATGGCGATCTCCGCATTCGACTGCCCTTCGACGTCGCGGAGCACGAGCGCCGTGCGGTACGTGGCACGCAGCTCGTCGATCGCCGCGCTCAGCGCCGTGCGCAGCTCGGCCTGCACGGCAGGATCGTTCACACGCGGCGACCAGTCGGCCACGGGGGTCGCGTAGGAGCCGTCGGCATCGAACAGCGGCAGAACGTCGTCCAGCGACAGCTCTCGCCGGCGCCGCTGCCGGCGGCGGAGGCTGTGGTAGGCGGCATTCGCCACGATCCGGTACAGCCAGGATCCGAAGGCGGATTCCCCGCGGAACATCTCGATCTTGCGGACGACGGTGCACAGCGCGTCCTGCACGACCTCCTCCGCGTCCTGGCCGTTGCCGGTGATGCGCCGCGCGAGGCGATAAGCGCGCTCACCGTATCGGCTGACGAGGCGTTCGGCCGCCGCCGGCTCGTGACGCCGGAGCGCCTGCAGAAGATCGAGATCGCGGTCCATCAATCCGTCGCGAAGGGTACTCGTCCGGGGCGGGAGGCCGCTATCCGACGTTAGTCGGATCCCGATCACCCCGACTTTGGTCGCGGTCGCTCGCGACGACGGCGCCCTCGCGGTGGAACGATTCCGGCCGTTTGCCCGGTCGGGCACCGGGCGATGGGCTCGCCCGGTGCCTGCGAGCGCGTTATTCGGTTAGTTTGCGACGTCCTTTGCGTCGAAGTCGAACATGTCGAACAGATCGCTGATCGCCGGCATGTTGAGCGGCACATAGGGGTTGCTGGCCGCGACCACTGGATTCGGCAAGTTGTCGCGGCTCCGGCCGGTCAGCGGGTCGAGCTGCCAGTTGCGCTCGATGAACTTCACCACCGAGGCGTGATCGGCGTACGAGTGGACGATCTTGCCGCCGCGGGAGTACTTCGACACCGGTGAATCGTGCGCGGAGAACTGTGAACCGAGCGTTGCGCGTCGAGACGCGGCTCGGCGCCCGTACCGTTACGGCATGCTCAGGCGATGCGCGGCGTCCAGCACCCGATTCAGATCGGCCGGCCGCTTGTAGGGAAGCCGCTCGCGGATATTCGACAGCGACGCGCCGGGGCTGATGCGCGTCGCCTCACCCCAGGCCTCGCGGGCTTCCTTCGTCCGTCCGAGCTCCATCAGCACAACGGCACGGTACGCGTGCGCGGGTACGAAGTTGGGATTCTGCTGCACGATCTTGGCGAAGGCGGCCAGGGCTTCCTGCCGCTGCTCCGTCAGAAAATACGAATGGCCGAGCGTCCACAAATAGAAGAAGGGGTAGCGCGGGTTCAAACGCATGGCCCGTTGAATGATCCGAATGCTCTCCTCCGCCCGACCCGACCACCCGAGTATTTCCGCCAGCGTTTCGTACCCGTCCGCGTCGTTCGGATCGAGCGCGACGCCACGCTGGGCCTCGGCGATCGCGCGGTCGTGTTCTTTCTCCCACAGGGACGTCTGGGCCAGCACGCGGTAGGCGTCGCCGAGCGTGCTGTCCAGGGCAACCGCGCGTTCTGCCAGCTCACGCGCCTGCTGGAGCGTCTGCCGATCAGTGCTCCAGAGGAACTGCCAGCTCTGCAGAACCGTCCGCCCCAGGCCTGCGTAGGCCACGGCATACTTCGGATCGAGCTCGAGGGCGAGGGTGAAGAGCCGGCGTGACTCCGCGTTGCTCTCCCGGGTCGAGCGCTTTCGCTCGTCATTGCCGCGGAGCACCAGGTCGTAGGCTTCCAGCAGACCGGTCGGCGTCCGTCCGAAGCGGATCCGCTCGGCCTCGGTGACCTTGACGGAGAGGGCTCGGACGATCTGCTGCGTGACCTCGTCCTGCACGGCGAAGATGTCGCGCACCTCGCGGTCGTAGCGCTCGGCCCAGATGTGATAGCCCGTCTGCGCGTCCACCAGCTGCGCTGTGATCCGTACGCGGTCTCCGGCACGCTGCACGCCGCCTTCCAGAACATATCGCACGCCGAGGTCGCGGCCGACGTCGCGGATGTTGGCCGGCTTGCCCTTGTACGTGAACACCGAGTTCCGCGCGATCACGAAGAGGCCGGAGATCTTCGACAGACCGTTGATCAGCGCTTCGGTGACACCGTCGCTGAAGTACTCCTGCGCCGCGTCCTGGCTCAGATTGGTGAACGGGAGCACGGCCACCGACGGCTTGTCCGGCAACGGAAGCCCCGCCGACTCGCGCGGAGCGACCCAGCGCCAGCCCGCCCAGCCGCCGGCGCCGACCACCGCCGCGATGGCGAGGATGGTGGCGACGCGAATGACGGATCGTCGGTGGACGCGCCGGAGCGTCGATGTCGTCGCGGACGCGCCGGGCTCGAGGCGGAGGCGATACACCCGCACGGGCCTCGCGATGTTCTTCACGGCGTGCTCACCGCTGAACTCAAACGCGAACGGAAGCTTGCCCTCGACCTGATCGTAGGCGGTGCCGGATAGGCAGATGCCACCGCCCTCGGCCAGAGCTTCCAGACGCGCGGCGATGTTCACGCCGTCGCCGTACAGGCGCTCGTCCTGCACGATGACGTCACCGAGATTGATGCCGATGCGAAACCGCATCTGCCGCGCCGGTGGGAGGTCGGCGTTGCGTGACTGCAGTGCGCGCTGAATGGCGACGGCGCACTGCACGGCGTCGACGACGCTGGCGAACTCCGCCAGAACGTTGTCGCCCGGCGCGTCAACCACGCGCCCGCCGTGGCGCGTGACCGCGGAGGCGATCAGCTCCCGAGACTCCGTGAGCGCACGGACCGTCGCCAGCTCGTCGTCGCCCATGAGCCGGCTGTAACCCTCCACGTCGGCGCTGAGGATCGCGGCCAGCTTGCGCTCCGCCGGACGCTCGTCCATGGCGGAAATTCTACGCGCGGACGGCGGAGATTGTTGCGACCGAGCTTCAGGCGCGCGCGACCGGCTGCGGCCCGAGCGCGGCGATCAGCTCCTCGATTCGCTTCGGCGTACCCTTCACGCTCGCGGCACGCAGCCAGCGTCGCCGTCCTTCACGATCGGCCGCGAGAAATCTCACCCACGCTTCAGGCGATGTGTCGACCACCCCGAGGGCGATCACCGGGTTCGAACGGGCACCGCGCCGAACGAGCTCACCGCCAGCGAGGATCGCGATCCCTGGGTGGGCACGCCGTGGCACAAGAGCGTCGCCGCACGCCTGGAGGCCGTGAGCTAACGCGCCGCTGCCGCTCGATGAACGTCGGCGGGCCAGCGCGCTACTTTGTCGTCGGCGCATCCAGGAGCTCGAGATGACAGTCGCCTCACATGCTCCTCAGCGGCGGTGATTGCACAATCCCGATGCATGATCTCCCGGGCCAGTCCCAGCATCGGGTAGCCGTTTCGTTCCTCTTCCTGGAATCGCCGGGCGAAGCCGCCGCTCTGGATGTCGTCGAGCACCTTGCGAAAGCTGGCCGCCATCGCGGCGTGGTCCATCTCGAGCGTGCGCGTGATGCCTCCGAAGATCGCCGTGGAGCCGTGGGCCTCGGAGGCCCGATAGAAGCCGGCCTTCCGAAAGGACTCGAAGACCGTTTCCATTTCGCCCGACATGTACATCTCCATCACGAGCGCTTCGGCGGGAACGCCCGCCTCGCGGGCGACCTCGAAGGCGATCATGATCGCCTGCCCGAGGACGGCGCCGACCGATTGCTCGACGAAGAGGTCGAGCGTCGCTTCCAGCTTGGCGGTCATCTCGATGGCTCCCGCCCGCAAGGCGCCGAGACCGCCGGCCAGACCCAGCATCCGTTGGTGAGCACGCCCGCTGCGGTCGGCTTCGACCCCGACACACGCCCAGAACCCTTCGCCTTCGACGAATCTGATCCGGGCCGACTCTCCCGCCATGCGCGGGGCCACGAGAAGCACGTCCACGATCTCGGGAGGGTTGATGAGTCCGAAGGCCAAGCTGTAGCCCGATGCGAACGCGACCGCGCTCCCGGCTCTCAGCGCGGGCGAGATCTCCGTGGCAAACACGCTCGGAATGACCTCGTCCGGCAGCAGGACGAAGACGATGTCATCGGTCGCGGCCATGGCAAGGGGAACGACCTCGAAGCCTTCCGCGCGGGCGCGCTCGGCGTACTCGTCCTCCCGATTTCCGATGCGAACCCTGGCGCCCGAGTCCCGGAGGTTGAGCGCGGCCGTGCGTCCCATGTAGCCGTATCCGAGAATCGCGATCGTCTCATCGGCGAGACCTCGGGCCGGCGCGTCGGCCGCACCGTACACCTTGACACGTGCGTCTCCGTTGGTCGTCATCTCGCACTACCTTTCGTAAGTCTCGGGGTCGTTCGCGAATGCCGCCGCCTCCGCCGCATCCCGCGTCGCTGTTCAACACTTTTAAATCCCCCCGGTTACATCGACGCCCGGTTGCAAAGACTGCGTTGCCTCGGGCGCATGCTCGCCGGGCCGGCACGGCGCGCTAAGAGCCGAACAGGAGACTGTCAGGAGCCGGCCGGCACTGTTAAGAACGCCCTCCCGGTGTTAATGCTCGGGTCGCACAGGCGTCCGCGGAGGCTCCACCAGGGCCGATGATACGTCACCGATCCAGTCGTCGGTGAGAGGCACCGGTTTCACAGGCCATTCGCCCGACCCGCTGTCCCTTTCGGCCCTCTCCGCACCACCCGATGAAGACCCATCCTGAGGACATCTGCGCCTCGCATCGCGGAAGACGATGGAGAAGCAGGACGACAAGAAGGAGGGCGGCATGGCCACGCCTGGCAAGCCCAACATTCTCGTGATCTTCGGTGACGACATCGGCATCCC
>Ga0075431_100001429_pt1 | contig 21961 bp, 19 predicted proteins | sample RhiMetdeltSRZDD5_FD_75297 | JGI IMG/M metagenome (GOLD analysis project Ga0075431, IMG submission 75297) | Populus rhizosphere microbial communities from Tennessee, USA - Rhizosphere MetaG P. deltoides SRZDD5 | ecosystem: Host-associated > Plants > Roots > Rhizosphere > Soil | place: USA... | reverse complement strand
ACGGAGATTAGCATTGCACTGAGAGAAGAAGGCTATTCTCGCAGCATGGGGGAGACCGACGAGCAGCCGCGCATCACGCCGTTGAAGCCGCGAGAGTGGCCCGAAACGATGCGGGCTGCGTTGGCGGCGCTGGTCCCACCGAACCCCCGGCACCCCTTGCCGGAACGGCGGGACGACCGACCGAAGGGCCTCAACCTCCTCGGCACGTTCGCCCGCCACCCCGCGCTCACGACGGCGTACCACACCTTCAACGGCCACGTTCTGTTCGCCACGACGCTCGGGTCGCGGGAGCGCGAGCTTCTCGTCCTCCGGGTCGCGGCCGTGCGCCGGGCCGAGTACGAGTGGGCACAGCACGTCGTCCAAGGTCTCGACGCCGGCCTCACCGGTGACGAGATCGCCCGCGTCGCCGACGGGCCCGAGGCGCCGGGCTGGACGCCAAGCGACCGAGCGATGCTCCAGGCCGTCGACGAGCTGATCGCCGAAGCAAGGATCAGCGTCACCACCTGGGCCGAGCTGGGGAAGACCTTCGACGAGCAGCAGCTGATGGACCTGGTCTTCACCGTCGGCGCCTACGAGGTGCTGGCGATGGCGCTTCGGACGTTCGGCGTGGAGCTGGACGACGATCTGGAGGAGTGGAAATGAGCTTCTCATTTCAAGAGATCGATGCTACCGTGAGCCGCTGAGAGGGGAGGATCGGACCGCATGGCGCACTTCAGCAAGCCCGCCGAGGGCTCTTGGACCGAGCACTACGGGATCGGCACGGGCCCGGTGTCCTACGAGGACTCGATCTCGCCGGCGCACTACGAGCTGGAACGGGACGCGATCTTCCGCCGCACCTGGCTGAACGTCGGCCGCGTCGAGCAGCTGCCCCGCACCGGCAGCTACCTCACCAAGGAGCTCGACGCCGCCCGCACCTCGGTGGTCGTCGTGAGGGACGCCGACGGCGGCCTCCGCGCCTTCCACAACATGTGCCGCCACCGGGGCAACAAGCTCGTCTGGAACGACTTCCCCGGCGAGGAGGTCGCCGGCGTCTGCCGGCAGTTCACCTGCAAGTACCACGGCTGGCGCTACGCGCTCGACGGCGAGCTGACCTTCGTCCAGCAGGAATCGGAGTTCTTCGACCTCGACAAGTCCGCTTACGGACTGGTGCCGGTGCGGGTCGAGGTGTGGGAGGGGTTCATCTTCGTGAACCTCGACGACACGGACAGCACGCCGCTCCGGGAATACCTCGGCGACCTCGGTGCCGGCATCGAGGGCTACCCGTTCCACAAGATGACCCAGGTGCACCGTTACCGCGCCGAGGTCGGGGCCAACTGGAAGCTCTTCATCGACGCGTTCGCCGAGTTCTACCACGCCCCTGTCCTGCACGCGAAGCAGTCGGTGGCCGAGGAGTCCCGCAAGCTGCAGGGCTTCGGCTACGAGGCGCTGGCCTACCGCATCGACGGCCCCCACGGGATGGTGTCGTCGTGGGGCGGCATGTCGCCGCCGAAGGACCTGAACATGGTCAAGCCGATCGAGCAGAAGCTGCGCAGCGGCCTGTTCGGCCCGTGGGACGCCCCCGACATCGGGCTCGGCCCCAACGAGCTACCGCCGGGCATAAACCCGGCCCGCCACCCGGCGTGGGGCACGGACTCGTTCTTGTTCTTCCCGAACTTCATGATCCTGATCTGGAAGCCGAACTGGTACCTCACGTACCACTACTGGCCGACCGCCTACAACACCCACATCTTCGAGGGGACCGTGTACTTCGTGCCGCCCCGCAACGCCTTCGAGCGCCTGCAGCAGGAGCTGGCCGTCGTCACGTTCAAGGAGTTCGCCCTCCAGGACGGCAACACGCTGGAAGCCACCCAGACCATGCTCGAGTCCCGGGCGGTAACCGAGTTTCCGCTGAACGACCAGGAGGTTCTGCTCCGGCACCTCCACGTCACCGCCCGCAACTACGTGGCCGACCACCAGAACGGCAGCAAGGAGCCCGTCGATGTCCCAGTCCGCCTTGCCCGCTGAGTTCGCCGACCTCGAGCCGTTCGCCGGCTGGGCGCTGCCCACTGAGCGGGAGCGCTACGCCAAGCGGCTCGCCAGCAGCATGGACGACCTGCAGGCGTTCTACGACGCGGTGTTTCCCCGCCTCGAGGACGCCGTCGCCTACCTGGACGGCTTCGAGCTCGACGCGCTGCCGGACGACGCGACCCGCCTCCTGCACGTGTTCTGCGCGCTGACCACCGTGTCGTTCCCGGTCGAGGTCTGGCGCCAGCCCCGGGTGCCCGACAGCGGGGCCGCCAGCTTCGACAGCACCTACGAGCCGACCCCCTGAGCGAAGGCATGGCCCGATCCCGCGACCGCGACCCCAAGCCGCCGGTGCTGCTCCGCTCGGCCCGGCTGCTCGACGTCGACAAGGGTGAGCTGGTCGAGCCGGGCGAGCTGCTGATCGAGGGTGACCGCATCGTCGAGGTGGGACCGACGTCGGTGCCGGCCGACGCGGTGATCATCGACCTGGGCGACCTCACCCTGCTCCCCGGGCTGATGGACATGGAGGTCAACCTGCTGCTCGGCGGGCCGAACCACCGCAGCCCGCTGAACCCGGTGCAGGACGACCCCGCGCTGCGCACCCTGCGGGCCGTGGCCAACGCCCGCCGCACCCTGCAGGCCGGCTTCACCACCGTTCGGAACCTGGGCCTGTTCGTCCAGACCGGCGGCCTCCTCCTCGACGTCGCCCTCAAGAAGGCGATCGACTTCGGCTGGTTCGAGGGGCCCCGCGTCGTCCCCGCCGGCCACGCCATCAGCCCCACCGGCGGGCACCTCGACCCGACCATGTTCCAGGCGCTGGCGCCGCACATCATGCCGCTGACCGTCGAGGAGGGGATCGCCAACGGCGTCGACGAGGTCCGCAAGGCCGTGCGCTACCAGATCAAGCACGGCGCCCAGCTCATCAAGGTGTGCGCGTCCGGCGGGGTCATGTCGCACACCGGCCCCGCCGGCGCGCAGCAGTACTCCGACGACGAGCTGCGGGCGGTCGCCGACGAGGCCCACCGGGCGGGCCTGCGGGTGGCCGCCCACGCCCACGGCGACGATGGCATCCGGGCCGCCATCGAGGCCGGCATCGACTGCATCGAGCACGGCTCCCTGATGAGCGACGAGACCCTCGACCTGCTCATCGAGCGCGACCGGTTCCTGGTGCCGACCACCTATCTCGCCGACGGCATGGACGTGTCCCGCGCCGCCCCCGAGCTGCAGGCCAAGGCCGCCGAGGTGTTCCCCCGGGCCAAGGCCACCATCAGCAAGGCCGTCGCCCGGGGCGCCCGCATCGCCTGCGGCACCGACGCCCCGGCCATCCCTCACGGCCAGAACGCCAAGGAGCTGCTGGCCCTGGTCGACCGGGGCATGAGCCCGCTGCAGGCGATCCGGGCCGCCACCACGGTGTCGGCCGAGCTGATCGACGTCGACGACCGGGGCCGGCTCGCGCCCGGGCTCCTCGCCGATGTCATCGCCGTCCCCGGCGACCCGCTCGCCGACATCGGCGTGACCGAGGACGTCCGCTTCGTGATGAAGGGCGGCGAGGTCTACCGCAACCAGGCGTAGCGCGGGCTGGGGCTACAGGCCCGCTCGTCGCAGCAGGTTCTCCGCCAGGCGCATATGGGCGGCGTCGACCAGGCGGCCGTCGTGGCCGATGGCGCCGACGCCGGTGGCCTCGGCACTGCGGTAGGACTCGATCGATGCCTGGGCCGCCGCGACCTCCTCGGCCGTCGGGGTGAACACCTCGTTGGCGAGGGGGATCTGACCGGGGTGGATGGCCCACTTGCCGTCGAACCCCAGCAGGCTGGCGTGCACGGCTGAGCGCCGGAACCCGTCGGGGTCCTGGTAGGCGGGGTAGGGCGCGTCGATGGCGTCGATCCCCGCAACGCGGGCGGCGGTCACGACCTGCACCCGGGCGAAGTGCCAGAAGTCGCCGGGATACGGGCTGACCGGGTCGAAGTTGCCGTCGACCTTGGCGTGCAGCGACCCCGACAGGTCGCCGGCCCCGAAGATCAGCGCCTCCAGCCGGTCGCTGGCCCGGGCGATCTCGACGGCGTTGGCCAGCCCCTCGGCGTCCTCGATCAGCACCTCCAGCCCGATCCGGCCGACGGGCAGCCCGAGCTTGACCTCCAGTTGGGTCACGAGGACGTCGACCCACCACACGTCCCGGGCCGACCGCGCCTTGGGCACGATCAGCACATCCAGTGCCTCCCGGGCGCCGGTGACGACCTCGATGATGTCGTCATGGCACCACGGCGTGTCGAGGCCGTTGACCCGCACCGCCCGCAGTGTCGAGCCCCAGTCCTGCCCGGTCAGCGCCGCCACGGCGGTGCCCCGGGCGCCCTCCTTCGCCAGTGGCGCGCAGGCATCCTCCAGGTCGAGGAACACCAGGTCGGCGCCCGAGCCGGGTGCCTTGGCGCACATCTTCTCGCTGCTGGCCGGCGTCGCCAGCTCGGAACGTCGGGCCCTCGCGGGACGCATCAGATCACTCCCTCTGCCTGCAGCTCGGCCAGCCGATCGGGGGAGACCCCGAGCAGTTCTCCATAGACGGAAGCGTTGTCGGCGCCGAGCGCCCGGCCCAGGTGCGCGACCTGCCCCGGCGTCGACGACAGCTGGGCCACCGGCGCCTGCACGGTGGTCGGCCCGAAGTCGGGGTCGTCGACCGTGACGAAGGTGCCGCGGGCCTGCAGGTGCTCGTCCGCCAGCAGCTGCTCGGCGTCGTAGATCGGTGCGGCCGTCACCTCGGCGGCCTCGAACACGGCCATCGCCTCGTCGAGGCTGCGGCCCGCCACCCACCGCTCCACCAGTGAGTCGACCTCCCGGGCCCGCTCCTGGCGCCGCACCGGGTCGACGTAATCGGGATCCTCGGCCAGCTCCGGCCGGCCGATGGCCCGGAACACCCGCATGGCGATGCTCGGCGACGCCGACGAGATCGCCAGCCACTTGCCGTCCGCGGTGCGGTAGGCGTTGCGAGGTGCGCTGGCGTCGAGCCGGTTGCCGACCCGGGCCGGGGCCACCCCGAGCTGGCTGAAGCTCAGCGTCGACGTCTCGATCAGCCGGGCCAGCGGCTCGATGAGGTTGACGTCGACCAGCTGTCCGGCGCCGCTGCCCGCGGCGTCCCGGTGGTAGAGGGCCATCATCACCGCGTAGGTCGCGGCCAGCGAGGCGACCCCGTCGGCCAGCATGAACGGCGGCAGCGTGGGCGGCCCCTCGGGCTGGCCAACCACGTGCGCGAATCCACTCATCGCCTCGGCCAGGGTGCCGTAGCCAGGTCGGTCGCTCTTCGGCCCGCCCCGGCCGTAGCCGGTGATGTGGCACATGACGATGTGCGGGTGGCGGTCGTGCACGGTGTCGTAGTCGATCGTCCAGCGGGCCAGGGCGCTGGGCCGGTTGCCGACCACCAGCACGTCGCTCAGGTCGAGCAGCCGGTGGAACAACGCCTGGCCGTCGGGCCGGCGCAGGTCGAGGGTCACGCAGCGCTTGTTGCGGCTGACGCTCTTCCACGCCAGGCCGATGCCGTCCCGCCGGTTGCCCCACGTCCGCATCGGGTCGCCGCTGCCCGGCTGCTCGACCTTGATGACCTCCGCGCCGAACTCGCCGAGCGCAGCCCCGACCATCGGCCCGGCGGCGAGCGTCGCGGCCTCGATCACCCGCAGCCCTGCGAGCGGGCCCGCCCGGCCGCCGGTGCCGCCGTCAGGCATGGACGGCGGGCCGCGCCAGCCCCAGGTGGTCGCGCAGGGTCGGGCCGGTGTAGCGGTCGCGGAACACGCCACGGCGCTGCAGCTCGGGGACCACGAGCCGCACCACGTCCTCGTAGGCGCCGGGCACGTGGGTGGCGGCGATGACGAAGCCGTCGCAGGCCCCGTCGTCGAACCAGGCCTCCATCTGGTCGGCGACCTCGGGCCCGGTGCCGACGAACCGGGGCCCCTGCAGCAGCGTCGCGCGGTGCCCGGCCAGGTCGCCGAGGGTGACCGTGCCGCCGATGTGCTGGCGCAGGTTCTGCACCAGGCCCCGGATGCCCGACACCGAGCCGATCAGCTCGTCGGTGATCGGGTCGTCCAGCGCCATGCCCGAGAAGTCGTAGTTCATGAGCTCGGACAGCAGGGTCAGCGACGCCTTGGGGTCGACGAGCTCGTTGAGGAAGACCTGCTCGCGCTCCTCGGCGTGGGCCCGCGACTCGCCGACGACCGTGTAGGCCATCGGCAGCATCTTCACGGTGGCGGGGTCCCGCCCGAGCTCGCCGATGCGCTCCTTCTGGTCCTTGTAGTGGGATCGGGCTACGTCGAGGTTGGGGTCGCCGGTGAAGATCAGCTCCGCCCACCGGGCTGCGAAGTCGCGGCCCCGGCCCGACGACCCGGCCTGGAGCAGCACCGGGCGGCCCTGGGGCGAGCGGGGCACGGTGAGCGGCCCTCGCACCTGGTACCAGTCGCCCTCGTAGCCGAGCTCGTGGACCTTGGTGGGGTCGGCGAAGGTCCCGCCGACCCGGTCGAGCACGAGGGCGTCGTCCTCCCAGGTGTCCCACAAGCCGGTGGCGGCCTCGAGGAACTCGTCGGCCCGGTCGTAGCGGGTGTCGTGGTCGGGGTGCTCCCGCACGCCGTAGTTCTGGGCCTCGCCGTCGTTGACCGAGGTCACCACGTTCCACGCCGCCCGGCCGCCCGAGAGGTGGTCGAGCGTCGCGAACGTCCGGGCCACGTGGAAGGGCGTGTAGTAGGTCGTCGAGTACGTGGCGCCGAGCCCGATGTACCGGGTCGCGGCCGCGACGACGCCGAGCACCACGCTCAGGTCGAGCTTCACCGGCCGGGCGCCCAGCCGAACCGCCTCGGCGACCGAACCGGCGTAGATGCCGGGCATCGCCAGCCTGTCGTCGAAGAACATCAGGTCGAAGCAGCCGTCCTCCAGCGTCCGGCCGATCTTCTCGTAGAACCCGGCTGTGAGGAAGCCGTGCTCCGTGGCGGGGTGCCGCCACGACCCGGCGTAGACCGTGGTGCTACCCGCCTGCAGGAACCCCACGAGTGACATCTGCCGCTTGTTCGGTTCCAGCATGTTTCCCCCTCATGAGAATGGCATTTTCACATGTGAGAGGGAGCTTAGCGCCTCTACTTGGGCTTGCGAATGCCGATGCCCAGCAGCAGCACGCCCCACAGCTCCTCGGCGGCTTCGTTGCTGTCGGGCTTCAGTGACGTGCCGCTGATGGTGGCCGAGAAGGCGTTGAAGCTGACCGCCTGCAGGATGACGCCCGCGATGCGGCGATGGTCGAGGTCCGAGCGGATGGCGTCGAGCTCGGCGCACTCGTCGAGCACCTCCACCAGCAGCGTCACCAGCGGCACCCAGGCCTGCGACGCCTCCTTCGGGTGCTCCGTCAAGAGCTGCTGGGCGAACTCGCCGAGCGCGGGGGTCGGCGCCTTCTTCGAGCCCTTCCGGCCCTTCGGCGTCGGCTGGCAGATCCGGTAGTACTCGAACGCGAAGCGGCGCAGGCGCCCGAGCCCGGGCTCCTGGGTCGAGATCTCGCTCCGCAGGTGGAGGGCGGTGGAGCGCACCGACTCCTCGAACAGCGCCAGCAGCAGCTCGTGCTTGCCCGCGAAGTACTGGTAGAAGCTGCGCAGCGACTGCCCGGACCGCTCGACCACCTCCTGGACCGTGAACTCCTTGCCGGAGTCGGTGTTCATCAGCTCGAGCGCGGCGTCGAGGAAGCGCTGCACCCGCCGCTCGGCCCGCACGCGCGCGGGATCGAGCGACCGCGCCACTGCCTGTTCACGCCAGCTGACCGGGCGATCGTTCGCGGACGCGTCAGGGGCGGGCTCGTTAGGGGCCATAGCACCTGAGAATAGCGTTCTACCCGTCGCTCAACGTGCCCTCACGCAGCTGTTGTCGCAAACGGAACTTCTGGACCTTGCCGGACGGCGTGCGGGGGAGGTCGGCCACGACGTGGAGCGACTCGGGCCACTTCTGCCGGGCGAGGCCCGCAGCGGCCAGGTGGGCGCGGACCTCGTCGAGGGTCGGCGACGGCGCGGCGGCGGGGTCACGGAGGCGCACGATGGCGGCCGCGTGCTCGCCGAGGCGCTCGTCCGGCGCGGCCACGACGGCGACCTCGGCCACCGTGTCGAGGCCCAGCAGCAGCTCCTCCACCTCCTGGGCGCTGATGTTCTCGCCACCCCGGATGATGATGTCCGACACCCGATCGGTGATGGCGAGGTAGCCGTCGTCGTCGAGGACACCCACGTCACCGGTGCGGTACCAGCCGTCGTCGTCGAAGACGCTCGCGGTCAGCGCGGGGTCGGTGTAGCCGAGGAAGCAGTCGGGGCCGCGGCTGGAGATCTCGCCGCCCTCGTCGAGCCGGACTTCGACCCCGAACATCGGCCGACCGTCGGTGGTCAGGCGCTTGTCCTCGGGGGAGTGGGCGAAGCAGCCGGTGATCGACGGGTGCTCGGTGCTGCCGTAGGAGCGGAACACGGTGAGGCCCAGCCGGGTGGCCCGCTCGGTGACCGCCACCGGCACGGGCGAGCCGCCGAGGCCGATGACCTCCATGTAAGGGAGGTGGTCGGGGGTGAAGTCGGGGTGGTCGAGGAGGCTGGTCAGGAAGTAGGTCGCGCCGCCACCCATGCCGAGGCCCTCGGTGAGCATGAGCCGTAGGACCTCGGCCGGGTCCCAGACGTCGAGCAGGTGGACCGGGCGCAGCCGATGCAGCGGGACCAGGAAGGCGTTGAGCATGCCGATGAAGTGGCCCACGGGGGCGCCGGTGATCGGCGGCGGCGCGCCTTCGGGGAACATCTCGCTGAGCTGGCGGGTCTCGCAGCCGATGGTCCGGTGGGAGTGGACGACGCCCTTCGGGTCGCGGGTGGTGCCCGACGTGAAGCCGATGAGGGCCGGGGCGTCGGGGTCGACGGCGGTGGGGGTCGTGAGCGGGTCGGCGTCGAGGAGATCGGCGAAGGGGGTCGCGGCCGGGGGCAGGTCGGCGGGCTTGGTGTCGCCGGCCACCAGCCACAGCGGCGGCGTGCCGGGGCGCTGGGCGAGCAGGTCCTCGTAGGTGGCGAGGAAGTCGGCGTGGCCGAAGCGGTCGGCCGTCACGACGGCGGCGGGCTCGGTGGCCCGCAGGATGTAGTCGACCTCCTTGGGCCCGTAGAAGTGGACGATCGGGACGACGACGGCGCCGACGTAGGCGGCCGCCCAGAAGGCGATGCCGGCCTCGACCCAGTTCGGGAGCTGGAAGACGACCACGTCGCCGGGCCCGACGCCGCGGGCCTGCAGTTCGGTGGCCAGCGAGCGGGCGGCGCGATCGACCTCGGCGAAGGTGCCCTGCCACGGGCGCACCTGCGAGTGGACCTTGAAGTCGGCGGCAGCGTTGCCGCGGAGCCCGGCGGCGGTCAGCGAGCCGAGCGTGTCGTCGGTCCACCAGCCTTCGGCCCGGTAGCGGTCGGCCAGGTGCTGCGGCACCGAGCGCAGGTTCCAACGGTCGTTCACGCGGTCCCCCCTTACCCCGACCTGCCGGTCCGGGGCGATGCTAACAGCGTTGCCCGATTCTGAGAACTTGATTACCGTCGCGGGCGTGGGCATGGAGCAAGCAATGATCGCCGACGTCATCGAGATCGAGCAGCTGCTCGCCCGGTACGCCGTCGGGATGACCCAGGACGACATCGACGCCGTCATCGACGTGTTCACACCCGACGGCACCTACAGCGCCTTCGGCGACACGTACACGCTGCGGGACTTCCCTTCCTTGGTGAAGGCGGCGCCGAAGGGGCTGTTCCTCACCGGCACGCCGGCGCTCGACCTCGACGGCGACACCGGGACCGGCCACCAGCCGCTGTGCTTCGTCGACCAGACGAACCACCGGATGCGCATCGGCTGGTACACCGACACGTACCGGCGGACGCCCTCAGGCTGGCGGTTGCACACCCGGGCGATGACATTTCTCCGCCGCAGCGGCGACCGGGACTCGGGGCGGCCCCACGACCCGACCCGGCCCGAGCCGACGGCGTAGGCGCGGGCTCCGGGATGGATCTCGACACGTTCCGGGCGGGCGTCGATCGCTGGCTCGACGATAACGCCGAGGCGCTGGCCCCTGCGGGGGTGGGGCACGGCAGCCTCGACGGTGCCATGGCCCAGCTCTCCAAGGTCAAGCGGCTCACGTTCGACGCCGGGTGGATGCGTTGGGGATGGCCGGAGCGGGTCGGGGGGCTCGGCGGGTCGACGCTGCTGCGGGGGTACCTGGCCGAAGCCGTCACCGCCCGCGACCTGGTCGACGCGGGCCTCTACTCGATGACCGAGGTGCTGGCGCCGACGATGATCGACTATGCCCGGCCGTCGCTCGCCGCCGAGATGGTGCCGCTTCTCCTCCGGGGCGACGAGACCTGGTGCCAGGGCTTCTCCGAGCCGGGGACGGGGAGCAACCTCGCCTCGCTGTCGTGCCGGGCGGCCCGGAGCGACGACGGGTGGATCGTCACGGGTCAGAAGGTGTGGACGAGCCTGGCCCAGTACTCGCAGCGGTGCGTGCTCCTGACCCGGACGGGGACGGTCGAGTCGGCGCACCGGGGGATCACTGCGCTGTTCGTCGACATGGACACGCCCGGGATCACCGTGCGGCCGATCGAGACGATGCACGGGCGGGAGGAGTTCTGCGAGGTCTTCTTCGACGACGTGTTCGTCCCGCTTGACCGGGCGCTGGGGAACCCGGGTCAGGGCTGGTCGGTGGCGATGGACCTGCTGCCGTTCGAACGCAGCACGGCGCTGTGGCAGCGGGGGGCCTTCCTGCACCGGCGGCTGGGGGAGCTGCTGGCGGCCGCGCCGGAGGGCGCGCTGTCGCCGGCCGAGGTGGGCGAGGTGTTCCAGCAGGTGTACGCCTTCCGAGCCCGGTCGCTGACGACGCAGCACCGGCTGGCGGCGGGGGAGCGCCTGGGGGCCGAGACGTCGGTCGACAAGGTCCTCCTGGCGACGGCCGAGCAGGCGGTGTTCGACCTGGCCGCGGCCGGGCTGGCCGACGAGGTGCTGCTGGGCGACGACCCGGCGGCGCAGCGGTGGCGGTCGGAGGCGCTGTACTCGCGTGCGGCGTCGATCTACGGCGGGAGCGCCGAGATCCAGCGCAACATCGTGGCCCGGCGGCTCCTCGACCTCGGGGTCGACCGCTGATGGACGCCGGCGACCGCGAGCTGTTCGGGGCGAGCCTCCATGCTGTCGTGGCCGTCCACACCGGCTCGGCCTTGGACGCTGCGTTGGACCAGCTGGGGTGGCCCGAAGCCCTGGCCTCGGACCCCGAGGCTGCCGTGTCGCTGCTGTTCGAGCTCCAAGGCTCGGTGGCTGCCACGTCGTCCGCTCTCGACCGGGTCCTTTTGTCCGCCCTCGGGTGCGAGCCGTCGGTCGGGGTGGTGTTGCCGCGGCTGGGGTCATGGGCGGCGCCGGGGGACGTTTCCGGCGAGGGCGTTTCGGTACGGGGGCTGGGGACGGCCGGGCTGGGTCGCTGTGAGCGGGCGGTGGTGGTCGCCGGGAGCTGGCTCGTCGATGTCGCCGTGGCGGATCTGGCGCTGCGACCGGTCGGGGGGCTCGATCCGGAGTTGGGGCTGGTCGAGGTGACGGGCTCGGCGGTGGGGGCGGTGACCCGGGCGGAGCTCTCGCCGGCGACGTGGGCGGATGCGGTGGCCAGGGCGCAGTTGGCCGTCGCTCACGAGCTGGTCGGGGTAGCCCGGACGATGCTGCGGCTGGCCCGGGACCACGCCCTCGACCGGGTGCAGTTCGGCCAGCCGATCGCCCGGTTCCAGGCAGTGCGGCACCGGCTGGCCGAGAGCCTGGTCGCCATCGAGGCCGCCGACGGAGCGCTGGTGGCCGCTTGGCGGGACGGGACGCCGCTGACCGCGGGGTTGGCGAAGGCGCTCGCCGGCCGGGGCGCCCGGGTCACGGCGAAGCACTGCCAGCAGGTCCTGGCCGGCATCGGCTTCACGACCGAGCACGACCTCCACCGCTACGTCCGCCGAGCCCTGGTCCTCGACCACCTCCTCGGCGACGCCCGCACCCTCACTCACCACCTCGGCACCGAGCTCCTCCGGTCCCGAACCCTCCCCTCGCTCCTCCCGCTCTAACCGGGGGACGACGCTTCGCCGACGGTGAGGTCGGTCATCTGGCCGGCGATGGTCCCTCGGAGGGCTTCGGCCTGGTCTTCGTAGGACTGGCGGGCGGCGTGGGGGTGGCCGGCTTCGATGTGGGCGAGGACGTCTTGCCAGGCTGCCGCGATCGTGGCCTCGGCCAAGCGGGCCAGCTCCATGCCGACCGGGTCGGTGACGGTGCTCGTCGCCGTGGTCACCTGAGCTTCGACGATGTGGCGCAGCGCCGCCACCAACGCATGCTCGGTGGCGTTGCCGGCCAGCTGCACCGCCACCTCGCCGACGTCGAGCATGTGGACGTTGAACGCCTCCAGGTCGCCGACGCTCGCGGCCAGGGCTTCGACCTTCTCGGCCAGCGGAGTCACGTCGACGCCGGGCAGCCGCTCGACCGCGGCGGCGATGATGCGGTCCCGGGCGGTCCACACGTCGAGCACGGCGACGTCGCCCACCTGCAGGTAGACACCCATCGACTTGGCGGCGTCGGAGATCGACGGGTGCCGCACCCGTGGGCCGCCTCCGAGACCCCGCTTCACTTCGATCAGGCCCTCGGTCTCGAGGATCCGCAGCGCCTCCCGCACCACCGGCTTCGAGCAGCCGAACTCCGCGGTGAGGCTGCTCTCGACCGGCAGCAGCTGCCCGTCCACGAGCTCGCCCCGGGCGATACGGGACCGGATCTCCGCGGCGATGGCCATCGACGCCTTCACAACCACGACCTGCAGCTTTCCACTTGCACCCCCACGCCAAAAACGCTAACTATTTTGGTACCGAGGGGCCAAAAGGGGGAGTGCGCATGACCGCGACCGATGCCGGCGTCTACTACGACCCGTACGACTTCGAGATCGACGCCGACCCCTATCCCATCTGGCGCCGCCTCCGGGAGGAGCAGCCGCTCTACTACAACGAGCGCTACGACTTCTATGCCCTGAGCCGCTTCGAGGACGTCGAGCGCGCCCTCAAGGACTGGACGACCTACAGCTCGGCCAAGGGCACGCTGCTGGAGCTGATCCGGGCCGACATCGAGATGCCGCCGGGCACGTTCATCTTCGAGGACCCGCCGACCCACGATCTCCACCGCGGCCTGATGTCCCGGGTCTTCACGCCCCGCAAGATGAACGCCATCGAGCCCAAGGTGCGCGAGTTCTGCGCCCGCAGCCTCGACCCCCTGGTCGGCAGCGGCAGCTTCGACTTCATCGCCGACCTCGGCGCCCAGATGCCCATGCGCACCATTGGCATGCTCCTCGGCGTCCCCGAGCAGGACCAGGAGGCCATCCGCGACCGCATCGACGCGGGCCTCCGGCTCGAGTCGGGCGAGATGCCCGAGGTCAGCCAGGACCGCGCCCAGTTCAACGACAGCGACTTCGGCGACTACATCGACTGGCGGATGGAGCACCCGTCGGACGACCTCATGACCGAGCTCATCCAGGCCGAGTTCGAGGACTCCGACGGCACCCGTCGGCGCCTGACCCGCAACGAGATCCTCGGCTACATCGGGCTGATCGCCGGCGCCGGCAACGAGACCACCACCCGGCTCATCGGCTGGACCGGCAAGGTGCTGGCCGAGCACCCCGAGCAGCGCCAGGCTCTGGTCGACGACCCGAGCCTCATCCCCAACGCCATCGAGGAGCTGCTGCGCTACGAGGCGCCGTCACCCGTCCAGGCCCGCTACGTGACCGCGGATGTCGAGCACTACGGGCAGGTCGTGCCGGCCGGCAGCGCCATTCTCCTCCTGAACGGCGCAGCCAACCGGGACGATCGCAAGTTCCCCGACGGCGACAGCTTCGACATCCACCGCAAGATCGACCACCACCTCACCTTCGGCTACGGCCTCCACTTCTGCCTCGGTGCGGCCCTGGCCAGGCTGGAAGGACGGGTCGCACTGGACGAAGTCCTGAAAAGATTTCCTTCGTGGGAGATCGACTGGGACAACGCCAAGCAGGCACGGACGTCGACGGTGCGGGGCTGGGAGAAGCTCCCCGTCTTCACGTCGTAGGCCGGGGACGCACCATGCGGCGCGCGCTGGCGCTGGGGACGGCGGTCGCGCTCGTCGTCCTCGCCGCCTGCTCGGGCGACGACGACAGCGCGAGTGACGCGAAGCCGGCCAAGGACACCAAGGAGTCGAAGGAGGCCGCGACGGCGGCGAAGGCGAAGCCGTCCGCCGGGTGCGACGGCAAGGCCACCGCCCAGGCCGACCTCGTCGAGACCAAGCTGCCGATCCGGGGCACCGAGCGCCGCTACCTGCTGTCGGCGCCGGCGTGGGGCGAGGGCAACGACCCGCTGCCGCTGGTGGTCGACTTCCACGGCCTGGCCGAGGGCGCCGACGTCCACGCCAACATGACCCAGATGGGGCCGTTCGGCGTGAAGGAGGGATTCGTCACCGTGTTCCCCAACGCCCTCGGTTCACCGGTGGCGTGGAACGTCGATCCGGACCCCGATGCCAACGCCGATCTGGCCTTGGTGGAAGCCCTGCTCGAACGGGTCGAGAACGAGCGTTGCATCGACACCTCCCGGGTCTACGCAACCGGCCTCTCCAACGGCGCCATGATGACTTCCACCGTCGCCTGCGTGTTCGCCGACCGCTTCGCTGCAGTGGCGCCGGTGTCCGGGATCAACCTCCCCGACGGCTGCCACCCGACGAAGCCCGTCCCGATCCTGACGTTCCACGGCACCGCGGACCCGATCCTCATGTTCAACGGCGGGTTCAACGCCGCCGCGCTGGGCTCGGCGCTGAACGGCGGGTCGGACGACGGCGCCACCACGACGACCACCGCGGCCGACCTCGAGGGCAAGGGCTACCCCGACACCGTCAAGCGCTGGGCGGAGCTCGACAGCTGCAAGAGCACGTCGCCCGACGACGAGCGCGTCACCGACGAGGTCATCCGCCGTACCTACGACTGCCCCGACGATGCGGCGGTCGAGTTCTACATCATCGAGGGCGGCGGGCACTCCTGGCCGTCGAGCGAGTTCAGCAAGTCGATCGAGCGGATCGTCGGCCACACCACGTTCGACATCGACGCCGACCAGGAGATCTGGACCTTCTTCAAGCACTACCGCCGCGGCTGAGCCCCACGGCGTTGGCCCACAGGAGGGTCAGCTGCTCGACGGCCTCGTCGAGGTTGAACCCGTGGTCCTGGGAGAACATGTCCTCGGCAAAGAAGGCCACCATGCCGCCAAGGGCCTGGGCCGCGTAGCGGGGGTCGACGTCGGGGTCGGCCAGGCCGGCGTCCTGGTAGGCCCGGGTGCGGCGCTCGATGGCGGCGGCGAAGGCGTTCTGGCGCTGGACCCGGGTGGCCCGGACGTCGGCGTCGAAGGTCGCCACCTGGTGGATGACCGCCATGATCTTGGCGTTGGCCCGGTAGGCCTCGAGGTAGTGGCGGTTGGCGGCACGGATCCGTTCGACCGGGTCGGTGTCCTCGGGAACCGGGTCGACCGCCAGCAGGTCGAGCTCGACCGAGTCGACGACCTCCTTGAAGATCGCTTCCTTCGAGTCGAAGTACGTGTAGAAGGTGCCGTGCGATGTGTTGGCGGCCTTGCACACGTCGGCGACGCGGGCGTGGAGGAACCCCTGCTCCTCGAAGACGCTGCGGGCCGCCTGGACCAGGCGCTCGCGGGTCTGCTGGCCCTTCTGGGTGCGGCGGGTGGCCGTGGCCTTGTCGCCGCCGGCGGCGCCGCGCCGACCCTTGCTGGCATTGGGCAGTCGGGCTCTCGCGGGCACGGGTCGCGGACCTTACTGCTCGGCGGCCGCCAGCAGGCGCGCCGGGAGGTCGAGGCCAGTTTGCTGCTTGCGCACCCGGGTGCCGAGTCTGCGGGTCAGCTCGGCCGACGAACCGAGCAGCGCGTCGAGGGCCAGGACCCGGCTGTGGAACCGATGGTGGTCGTGCTCGGCGGTGAAGCCGATGGCCCCCATGACCTGGAGCGTCCGCTCGCAGGCCCGGCGGGCGTTGCGGCCGGCGAGCGCCTTGACGACCTCGTCGAAGCCGGCGGGCGCGGCCTCGTCGAGGGCCACCGCCCGCTGGGCGACGGCCTCGATCGCGGCGCAGTCGGTGGTGGCCCAGGCGAGGAGGTGGCGGACGGCCTGGAACCGGGCGATCGGCTGGCCGAACTGCTCCCGGGCGAGGGCGTGCTCGGTGGCGAGGGCGAGCGCCGCCTCCGCTGCGCCGAGCATGTCGAACGCCAACGCCACCCGCCCGAGGAACAAGCTCCGCCGCCGGGCCGCCTCGGCGATGCCTTCGCCGATGTCGACCGGCCCGCCGAGGTCGGCGGCGACCGAGTCGAGGTGCTGGCTGCTGGGCCTGGTGGACCCGGTGGTGGTTCGGTCGGTGTCGGCTGGCCCGTCGAGGCCGCCGCGCCGGGTGTTGCCGTCGGGTTCGGCGGTGGTGGGCGACCCGTCGAGGTTGAGGTGCCGGGTGTCGCCGAGGGCGGGTTCGGCGGTGGTGGGTGGGCCGGCGAGGTCGGCGGCGACCCAGTCGAGATGTTGGCTGCTGGGCCTGGTGGACCCGGCGGTGGTTCGGTCGGTGTCGGCTGGCCCGTCGAGATCGAGGTCGGCGACGGCTCGGTCGGGGTGCTGGCTGCTGGGCCTGGTGGACCCGGTGATGGCTCCGTCGGTGTCGGCTGGCCCGTCGAGATCGAGGTCGGCGACGGCTCGGTCGGGGTGCCGGGTGTGGCCGTCGGGCTCGGCGGTGGCTTGGTCGGTGGGGGGCGGGCCGACGGGGTCGGGGGCGAGGGTGACTCGTTGCAGGGCTACCTCGCCGGGGACGGCGAGCGGGGTGAGGGTCACGGCGCCGGCGTCGATGAGGGTTGCCCCTTGGTCGGGGCGGTCGACGAGGAGGCGGTCCCCAGGGTTGCCGAGCACGAAGAGGGTCGAGCCGCGGGGGATCGTTGCGGTCACCGCGCCGGGTGCGGTGTCGACGTAGGGGTGGGCCAGAAGAGCACCGAGGGCGGCGGTCGTCACCAGCTCACGGCCTTGGGCTCGGAACAGGGCGAAGAGGGCCGTCCGGGCCTCGGGGTCGTCGAGGCTCTCGAGCAGGTCCCACCAGCCCAGCGACGACAGCACGTCGTCGGAGCCGGACGCCCGTTGCAGGGCCTGGCGGGCGGAGTCGAGGAAGAGGTCGTCGGTGGCGGCGATCGTGCTCACAGCTTCACCACCTGCTTGGCGATGGTCTCCAGCTGCATCTGCTGGGAGCCGCCGTAGACGGTGACGATCCGGGAGAAGAGGTAGCCCTGGCGCTGCACCGCGATCTCGGGGTCGTCCAGGCCGAGGGCCAGGTCGCCGTCGTTGGCCAGGATCCAGTCGAACGTCGACCGCTCGGCCTCACAGAGGAGCAGCTTGGTGAACGCCGCCCGCGGGCCCAGGGGCCTGCCGGACTCGTGGGCCCGCAGGGCGGCGTAGCTGGTGGCGGTAGTCGCCGCCAGGTCGAGGACTGCGTCACCCAGCCGGCTGTCGTCCGCCGGGTCGCCGACACCGAGGCTTCCCGCCAGGTGCTGGTGGAGGAACAGGTGGTGGAACCAGGCGAACGTGCCGCGCTCGTGGCTGAGGATGTGCATGCCCACCGCCCAGCCCCCGTCGAGCTCGCCGACGATGCGATCGGCCGGCACGTGCACCTCGTCGAAGCTCACCTCGGCCAGCTCGTCGGTGCCATTGGCCTGGGTGATCGCGTGCACCTCCACCCCGGGGGATCGGAGGTCGACGATGAAGGCGGTCAGACCCCGGTGCCGCGACTCGACCGTGCCGGTCCGGGCAAGCACGAGGCACCAGGTGGCGTAGCGGGCCCAACTCGTCCAGATCTTGCGCCCGCTGATGGCGTACCCGCCATCGACCGGGACTGCGCGGGTGCGGAGGCTGGCCAGGTCGGACCCCGCGCCCGGCTCCGAGAAGCCCTGCGCCCAGCGCTCCTTGCCGGCGAGGTACCGGGGCATCGCCTCGGCGAGGAACGCCGGCGGCCCGAGGGCGACCAGCGTCGGCGCCAGCACCTCGAGGTGCTCGTAGAGCGCCATGCCCGGGACGCCGTAGCGGGCCAGCGCCTCCCACATCGCGGCCCGGTGGAGGATCGTCCCGCCGAGACCGCCGACGGCTTCGGGCCAGCCGTAGCGGCCCCAGCCCTCGTGGAAGAGGGTCGCCATCAGGTTCGACATCAGCGAGACCCGGGTCTCGAACGACGGCGTCGGTTCGGCGGCGGCCGCCACGGCGTCCGGCCCGGTGGCCAACCAGGCCTCGAACGCCGATGCGTAACCCGGTAGCTCCACAAGAGATGACATTGACGTCAATATAAGAAACCTGCGAAGGTCGAGCAATGGCAGACGAACTGCTCGTCGAGGCGCAGGGCGCGGTCCGCATCGTCACGCTCAACCGGCCCGAGGCGTTCAATGCCGTCGACGAGGGCTTGCACCGCGAGCTGGCCCACGTGTGGCCGGCGCTCGACGCCGACCCCGAGGTTCGGGCGATCGTCCTCACGGGAGCGGGAACGGCCTTCTCCGGGGGCGGCGACCTCAACCTGCTCGAGCGCATGGCCAACGACCCCAACCTGCGATCGCACACCATGGCCGAGGCCGCCGACATCGTCCGCAACATGACCGCCGTCCGGGCGCCGATCGTCGCCGCCGTCAATGGCCCGGCTGTCGGCCTGGGCTGCAGCCTGGTGGCGCTCAGTGACCTGGTGGTCGTCGAGGAACAGGCCTACTTCGCCGACCCCCACGCCGCCCTCGGCCTGGTCGCCGCCGACGGCGGGGCCATGACCTGGCCGCTACTCACCGGCCTCCTGAAGGCCAAGGAGTACATCCTTCTCGGCGAGCGCCTGCCCGCGGCCGAGGCCGTCCAGATCGGCATCGCCAACCGCCTCGTCCCCACCGGCCAGGCGCGGGACACCGCCCTCGGGCTCGCCGAGCGCCTCGCGGCGATGCCGCCCCAGGCAGTCCGGGAGACGAAGGCTCTCCTGAACCGGGCACTGCACGCCGCCGTTGGCGACCAGCTCGACGGCGCGCTGGCCGTCGAGTCGGCGTCGTTCGACGAGCCCGCCTTCCGGACCAACCTCCAGCGGATGCTGACCCGGAAGTCGTAGCTACTCGGCCGAGCTAGCCGGCAGAACCGACGACCCGCGCCTTGAGCGCCATCTTCTCGACCTTGCCGGTCGCGTTGAGAGGCAGCTCGTCCAGGATCTCGATCCTCCGGGGCACCTTGTAGTTGGCCATCTGCTCCCGACACCATGCCAGGATCTCGTCCGCCGCGGCCGGGTCTCCCGACTTCGTGACGAGGAAGGCCATCCCGACTTCTCCGAGGCGGTCGTCGGGGATCCCGATGACGGCCGCCTGCTTGATCTCAGGGTGCTGCAGAAGCTGGTTCTCGATCTCGGCGGGGTAGGCGTTGAACCCGCCGACGATGAACATGTCCTTGATCCGCCCAACGATCCGCAGAAGGCCGTTCTCGGCGAGCGTCCCTAGATCCCCGGTCCGCAGCCAGCCCTCCTCCGAGAGCACCTGGGCGGTGGCGTCGGGGTCGTCGAGGTAGCCGGCCATCACGCTCGGCCCCCGCAGCAGGACCTCACCCGTCTCACCCTGCGGGACGTCGTCGCCGGACGCCGGATCGACGATGCGGATCTCGAAGCCGGGCCGGGCCCGGCCGACGGTGGTCGCCACGGTCTCGACGTCATCGTCCGGGCCCGTGCCACTGGCCGTGCCGGCCTCGGTCAACCCATAACCCGCCATGACCAGCGAGAACGGCAGTTCCTCGTTGATGCGGCGGATCAGCTCGACCGGGATGTCGGCGGCGCCGGTGACGGCGATCCGCAGGCTCGACAGGTCGTAGCCGTCGCGGTCGGGGTGGTCGAGGATCGCTTGGTAGAGCGTCGGGGCGCCGGGCAGCACGGTCACCTGCTCGGCCGCGACCCGGGCGAGCGCCCGGTCGACGTCGAACACCGGCTCCGGGAGCATGGTGGCGCCGGCGGCGATCGACGCCAGGATCCCGGCCTTCAACCCGAACATGTGGAAGTAAGGGTTGACCATGAGGTAGCGGTCGCCGGCCCGCAGGCCGGTCATCGCCACCCAGTCGGTGGCCACCTTCAGGGTCCGGCCGTGGGTGTTGACCACGCCCTTGGGCACTCCCGTGGTCCCCGAGGTGAACAGGATGTCCGAGGGGTAGTCGGCGCTGACATCGGCGCGGCGCCGGTCGGCCTCCTCCCGGCTGGAGGCGGTCGCCCGGGCCAGGAACTCGGCCCACGCCACCCCGCGGGACCGTGCCGGGCCCCGGGCGACCACGATGGTGTCCAGCTCGGGGAGCTCGGCGTCGGCGGCGTCGAGCAGCGCCAGGTAGTCGGTGTCGAGGAAGTCGGTGACAGTCACCAGTGCCTTGGCCCGGGTGCGGCTGAGGATCGACGAGGCCTCGACGCCCTTGAACCGGGTGTTCACCGGCACGAGCACTGCGCCGGCGCCGAGCAGGCCCAGGAGGGCGACCACCCAATCGGCGCTGTTGGGTGCCCAGATCGCCACCCGGTCGCCGGGCTCGATGCCGGACGCCACGAGCGCGGCGGCGAAGGTTCGCGCCTCCTCGACCAGCTCCTCGTATGTGAAGCAGGTGTCGCCGTCGACGACCGCCGGGCGGTCGCCGTGCTGCTGGGCCGCCGCCGCGGCGAGGGCCGGGATGCTGGTCATCGGACTTGCGCGTCGGCGACGCCCACGAGGCGGGCGAGGTTGCCGCCCATGATCTTGCGGATCGACTCGTCCGGCAGCCCGGCCAGCTCGTCCACGTAGGTCGCCGGCTCGGCGAGGCCCTCGGGGTGCGGGTAGTCCGAGCCGAACAGCACGTGGTCGACGCCGACCAGCTCGGCCAGAGCGCCGAGGTCCTCCTCCCAGAACGGGCTGATGTAGATGTTGCGCTTGATGACCTCGACCGGGTGCTCGAGGAAGTCCTGCGGCATCTTCTTGTAGACGTCGGCCAGGTTCCGCAGCAGCGGCTCGACCCAGCTACTGCCGTTCTCGATGACCGCGACCTTCAGTTGCGGGTGCCGGGACAGGGCGCCGTGGCAGACCAGCGCTGCGACCGCGTCCTCGACCGGCCGCCACTGACCCACCATCCGGAACGCCTGGGGCTGGAACGGCAGCATCTCGCTGTCGCTGCCCATCCACTCGTTGGTGAAGCGGTCGTAGCCGCTGTCCGACGAGTGCATGCCGATGAGCACGTCGTGCTCGACGACCTTCTCCCAGAACGGATCGAACTCCGGCAGCCCGAACGAGCGCGGCCCCTTGAAGCCGGGCACCGGGGCGGGCCGGATGAGAACGGCCTTCGCGCCCCGTTCGACCACCCACTCCAGCTCCTCGATGGCCTTCTCCACGATCGGCAACGTGATCACCGGCGTCGTGAAGATGCGGTTCTCGTAGTTGAACTGCCAGGTCTCGTAGAGCCACTCGTTGAGCGAGTGGATGACGGCGTGGACCATCTCGGGGTCGTCCCGCATCCGCTCCTCGATGAGGCTGGCGAGCGTCGGGAACATCAGCGCCCGGTCGATGCCCTGCTCGTCCATCAGCTCGATGCGGGGCGCCGGCTCCCGGAACGCGGGGATCGAGCGCATCGGCTCGCCGAAGATCTGGCGCCGGTTCTTGCCGTCGGGGTTGCCGTGGCGGAAATAGTCCTCCATGGCGCCGGGCCGGGCGACCACCTCGAACGTCGGGTTCGGGATGTACTCGCTGATCTTGCCCTTGACCACGATCTTCGTGCGGCCCCGCAGCTCGACGTAGTCGACGGCGCCCCGGTAGCGGTCGGGCAGGAACTTGGTCAGCGCATCCTTGGTCTCGTACAGGTGGTTGTCGGCATCGAACACCGGGATGTCGGGCATCTGGGTGGTCATCGGGTCCTCCAGCAAGTGGTTCAGAGCGTGGTG
>Ga0075431_100001423_pt1 | contig 21989 bp, 21 predicted proteins | sample RhiMetdeltSRZDD5_FD_75297 | JGI IMG/M metagenome (GOLD analysis project Ga0075431, IMG submission 75297) | Populus rhizosphere microbial communities from Tennessee, USA - Rhizosphere MetaG P. deltoides SRZDD5 | ecosystem: Host-associated > Plants > Roots > Rhizosphere > Soil | place: USA... | reverse complement strand
GTCAGGAACAGATTTCACAGCTCACCGGCCGCCGCGCGATCCATCTTGCCGAAGCGCTCCGCATGGCCCTGCGTACGTAACCTTCGTCCGTAGTGTCCGGCTTTAGCCGGACCTCAGCTCATCTCGCACCGCTCCACACGCCAATGTGAAAATTTTGGAATGGCTCACGGTGCGGTGCTAGGTACTATGTCCTCGTGTTGCGCCGTTCCTCCAGTGTGGTCACGTTCGTGGCCGGCTTTCTATTCGACCTCGTCACGATGCAGCGAATCGATGCCTGGCTGGATCTGGCGTTTCAGCTCGGCTACCTCGCAAGTCTCACCGCGCTGCTCGTCTATCAGCACCGGGAAGTCAGAGGACGGTGGACGCCGAGTGGGCTCACGGCACGCTGGTGGCGGTACAGCGTCGAAATACTCCATTTCTTCTACGGCGGCCTGCTCAGCGCGTACGTCGTCCTCTATTTCAGAAGCAGCACCTCGTCCCGGCCCGCCGTGTTCCTCGTGTTGCTCGTTGGCGTCATGGTCATCAACGAGGTGCCACGAGCACGCGGCGCCGGGTACCGGCTGCGAGTCGGCCTGTACGCGTTCTGCGTGCTGTCATTTTTGACCTATTTCATTCCGATCATCGTGGGAAGCATCGACGCGTGGGTATTCCTGCTGTCGTTGCTATTGTCGGGCGCCATCGTGTGGCAGGTAACCCGCTGGCTCGAGCCGGGCCCTGATCGCGTGGCGGAACGAAGAGCGATGTCTGCGCCCGCCGCAGGCGTGCTCGTGTTCATTGGCGCGCTGTACGTGCTCCGGCTGATTCCACCGGTGCCTTTGTCTGTCCAATTTCAAGGCATCTATCACGACGTCCGTCGCGACAGCGGCGGTTATACACTCGTCTACCCGGACCCGCCGGCGTGGGCGCTATGGCGGCGCGATTCACGACCGTTCGAACGGCGCGCCGGGGATCGCCTCCATTATTTCGTGCGGGTGTTCGCGCCGTCCGGTTTTCGCCACCGCATGGTGATCCGGTGGGACGTCTTCGACCCGGCGCGTCGCATGTGGGCGACGACCGACCGCATTCTGGTCGACGTGACCGGTGGACGCGCGGACGGCTTTCGAGGATCGGCGGTGAAATCGAACTTCATGCCCGGGCAGTGGCGTGTGACCGCCGAGACCGAGGATGGCCGCGCGCTCGCAACGCTCACGTTCCTCGTCGAAGAAGACACAACCACAGGCGAGCGGCTGTGGAGCACGCTCCGCGCCTGAGGGGCGCAGCCCTCCGACAAGTGTCCAAGTCCCGAGCGCCGCCTGCCGGTGTAGCATCGTGACCATTCGGCCGGCCCAGACAGGAAACGGGTCAAGCTCCCCGGATGAAATGCTCGAGAAAAGGGGTGCGCATGCTCGCAGGAAAACTGATCGCAACAGTCGGCATGATCGCCTATGCCGCGATGACGCTGCAGGCGCAATGGCAGGTTACGACGGACCGTGTGCCGATGACGCCGGATGGCAAGCCGAATTATGGCGCCCCTGCACCCAAGATGGCGGATGGGAAAACCCCCGACCTTTCGGGGATCTGGGACGTGGAGCGACGGCCCTGCATCGAGGCAGCGTCTCCGTTTGGATGTTCTGCTGATGCGTTGGAGGGTATTCCCGTGGGATTTATCAATATCACCACGGGCGCTGCTGACCCACCACCGATGCAGCCGTGGGCCGAGGCTTTGGTGAAGCAGCATGAGGAGAACGGCTGGATAAACGATCCCAACCTCCGGTGTTTGCCGCACGCGCCTCCACGGATGTGGGCGAATTTCGTGATGCAGAAGATCGTTCAAGCGTCGGACAGTGTGACGATCCTGGACGAGTACATGTCACAGTACCGGCAGATCTTCCTCGATGGACGGGCGTTGCCGACGGATCCGGAGCCGATGTTCAAAGGGTATTCGGTCGGCAAATGGGAGGGTGACACGCTGGTCATTGAGACCATCGGCATCAAGGAGAACTGGTTCGACGTTGAGGGGCATCCGCTCACGGACCAGGCCAGAACGATTGAGCGCATCCGTCGGGTGAACTATGGCAACCTCGAAGTCGAGGTCACTGTCGATGATCCAAAGGCTTACACAAAGCCCTGGACGCGAATCATCAGGCTGAGGCTTGTCCTCAATACGGACCTGTTGGAATACATCTGCAACGAAAACGAAAGAGACCGGCAGATGATCGATGCTATCAAGGCGAAGCCGTAGGAGTGAGTCGCGCGCGTCGGCTCCAGTTGCTGTTAGGCCGACTGCGGTGAACGACGTACGGCAGGGTAGCGTTCCCAGCGCCATACCTGCCCGGCCTCGGGATCGACAGTCTCGCCGATCCGGTTCGACACCAAGCGTGAGCGTCTGCTCGACAGCGAAAGCCGCGGGATCTTCCGCCGCCCTTTCCCAGGCCGTTCGATCGAGAACGAGTAACCCGATATCTGCCATTGGATCTTGCGGATTCGGCCTAACTAACAGTAGGCCGACCTGCATATCACGGCCGACCCTGCGAGGCCGCAGCATAACCCGCCGCCTGGCGGACACTCACCTGTGGCTACGCGTTTTCGGCGCGAAGCCATGTCGCCTTCAGGAGCAGCCCGCTCGGGTCCGGGAATAAGAACATCCGCACCATGGGCGCAAAACGCCCCGGCTCCAGTACGGGCGTCATCGGCACGCCGTGCGCCAAGAGCCGCTCGCGTAATGCGAGCGCCGTCGTCTCGTCAGCAACTGTGATCGCAATGTGTTGAAGCGCACCTGGAAGAAAGTCGGGCTTGGACGGCACGGCGTCTGGAAATCTGAAGATTTGCGCATTAGCCAGTTCAAAGAAGTGCAGACCCATCCCGGGGCCGCCCGCTGAGATCATGGCGTGACGCCCGTGGTGGGGGTTGGCAGGTGCCTCGAATACAACGCGCATCTGGAGCACATCTCGATAGAAGGCCACAGTAGCATCGAGATTTCCGGTGACGAGCGAAATATGGTTGAGACCCTGCCACGCACCAGCCAAGTCTGCAGCAACGCCGCTTGCGTCTGCCATTTGGTGTTTCTCCCGAAATAGGCACGAAGCCGCTTCGGCGGCCTAACTACTCGTAGGCCGATCAGCATATCTCGGCCAAGGTTGCGAACCTCGCAGCCTAACGCGACTCTCCTAACGCGACTCTCGCAAGAGCAGAAACTCCGGGGAAATCCTTGAATGAGAGAGTTTTGTGTCGTCGCCAAGTGGCAAGCGATCCCGCGGACGATTGATAGTCGATCGGCATTTTTCGTTACCGATCCTGGCGAGCCACGACCTCTCGTATAATCACCGCCGTTCCGCAGCAAATTAGTGTCGCTGACGCCTGGCACGCGCCTCGACCCCTGCGACGTCATCGCTCAAATCGGTGTCGGCGGCATGGGCGAGGACTACACATGCGGCAGATCGGCGGGGATCCTGGACGGGTCGTCGTGACGCCGCTCCACAAGTGCTCTTTCACCACACCAAGAACGGGCTGTAGAGAGGCCCGCACCATACAGTTTCCGCGGTGTGGCACATTTGGTCCGTTTAACCTGTCACGGGAAGGAGTCTCAGATGGCAATTAACTCTGGAAAGGTCATCGCCGGCGGCCTCCTCGCCGGGCTCGTCATGAATGTCCTCGATATGACGTGGAACTACACCGTTCTTGCGGCCGACATGAAGGCGATGGTTGAACAGCTACGCCTTGACCCAGCCGTCACGACGGATTTTTCGTATGCGATTCCATGGATCGTTGTCGACTTCGTCCTCGGCCTCGTCATCGTGTGGAACTACGCGGCGATGCGACCAAGGCTGGGTCCTGGGCCCAGGACTGCGATTCTCGCGGGACTGGTGCCGTTCGTGTCCATCACGGCGGTCCTGTGTGGCTTTGCCGCGATGGGCGTCTTCAGCGAGGCGATGATTACCAAGGGCTCGGCATTTGCGCTAATCAGCGTGCTCGTCGGAAGCGTTGCGGGCGCGTGGGCGTACAAAGAGTAGTCGTGTTCATCCTTGGGCCAAACGGGGTGGACGAAGAGCCGGAAGACCCGGACCGGTCAGGCAGCCTGTTCAAATAGCCGCCTGGCACGGTGACTTGTCGTCGCGCCCGACACGGCTTATCGTGAAGCATGCTCCGACGCGCGAAGTGGCTGCTGCCGCTCCTGCCGCTGCTCCTGCTGGGACTCGCCTACGCCGATCGTGATCCCGACTCGATCGGCAACTGGCGCAGCGCCAGCCGCGCGCCGGTCGGACTGGCGCCGGATCCCGCGGTAACCCGAGAGGGGGTGGTGCAGGTGTATGCGGCGCGCGCGGTCCGATGGCGCGGTTACTTCGGCGTGCATACGTGGATTGCGGCCAAGCCGGCCAACGCTCCGACGTTCACCGTGTATGAGGTGACAGGCTTTCGCGTTCGCCGCGGCGGCGGCGCGGTCACAATAAGCCAGCGCGCCCCGGACGGCCGCTGGTTCGGCAGCGCGCCCGATCTTCTGGCCGACGTGCGCGGCCCCGGCGTGGATCCACTTATCGAGCGCATCGAGGACGCGGTCGCGGCGTACCCATACGACAACACCTACCGCATCTGGCCGGGCCCCAACTCCAACACGTTCACGGCATTCGTGCTGCGGCACGTGCCGGAGCTCCGCGTGGATCTTCCAGCCCATGCCGTCGGCAAGGACTACCTCGGCACGCGCGTGTTCGCGCGCTCGCCGAGCGGTACGGGTGGACAGGTCAACCTGTTCGGCGTGCTCGGGCTCGTCGCCGGCATGGAAGAAGGCATCGAGTTGAACCTGCTCGGCCTGACGTTCGGCGTGGATCCGAACGACGTCGCGCTGGAGCTGCCGTTGGTCGGCACGCTCGGCTTCGGCGCGCCGGTCACCGCTTCAACGCTGTACTGACGAGCGACGACAAACGGCTGGTCTGTGAAGGTGCTTCGGGGGATCAACGTGGGCGCCTCGGCGAGAAACCACATCGCAATCAGCGTATCGAAGACGACGCATCCAAACGACGACGTCGGCATGAACGGCCAAATCGGATGTCCCCACAGATGGTGAGGGAGATCCCACGAGGCGTGCATGAGCCAGGCGAGTCCGATGAACCTATACGAAGTGAGCCCTCGGTACAGGACGGGTACGACGAAGATTGGATAGACCAGTTCCCAGACGCCAAAGCCCCCACTGAGGTACACACCCGACGCGCCTGCAACGAACACGGCGTTGAACCTCTGCCGCATGGGTTCCGGCACAGCCTGCATGAGCAGCACGAACAACCCCGCACCGATGACGGGCCCGATGTAGTCCATCATGAGGAGCGGCGGCCCGGTTGAGGCTGGCAAGAAATCCATAACAACCGATCCTACGAATCCGACCATAATTCGCGAGTGGCTCGAAAGACAATCTTCGACGGAATCACGCCACGTCGGACTCCACAAAGGCACCTGGTAGCTGTCGTAGCCTTCGATGGCGTCGTGCTTGGCGACCTGGCAACGCCGTGCGAGGTGTTCGGCAGGGCCAGGGGTGCCAGGGACTCTGCGCTCTACGATGTGCGCGTCTGTAGTGTCGCGCGGAAGGTCACGTCGGCGCATGTCTCGTTGACAATCCCCTCACGCCTCGGGGTCCTGCGGCGAGCCGACACGATCATCGTGCCCGGCCTCGATGACCTGAACCGCGTGGTTCCAGAAGACATCGTCGCGGCGCTTCAGCGCGCCGTGCGGCGAGGCGCCAGAGTTGCCTCGATCTGCACCGGAGCGTTTGTGCTCGCGCAAACGGGTGCGCTCGACGGGCGCACGGCGACCACGCATTGGGCTGTCGCGAAGGTGCTGGCGGAGCGATTCCCGTATGTGCGCGTCGATCCTGACGTGCTGTACGTCGATCACGGTAACGTGCTGACGTCAGCGGGGGCGGCGGCGGGTTTGGATCTGTGCCTACACTTGATCCGACGCGATTTCGGGGCCGCGATCGCGACACACGTCGCTCGAGCGGCAGTGATGCCTCTCGAACGCACGGGCGGGCAAGCGCAGTTCATCGTGCCCGAGGTGCCCGTCATCGACCACGCCACATTCGGTCCGCTCCTGCACTGGATTCAACGGAACCTCCGTCAAGATCTCTCGCTTGCGGCTCTCGCGCGACAAGCGGCGATGAGCACACGGACTCTGAGTCGGCGATTTCAGGAGCACGTGGGTACGTCGCCGGCCCAGTGGGTGGCGAATGCGCGTGTGCGCGAAGCGCAACGGCTTCTCGAGACGACTCGCCTGTCCGTCGAGGAGGTGGCCGAGACCACGGGGTTTGGCGCACCGACGGTCCTCCGCGAGCGCTTCAGGGCGCTGGTGGGCACGAGTCCACTTTCGTATCGCTCGGCGTTCCGCTCTCAACGCCGCGATTAGGAAACGGGTAGTCGCCTGCTGGCGAGCGATTCCAACAACGAGCAGCAGTCGTCAGAACTGAAGAATGACCACGGGTTTCCCCGCGACTGTCAGAACGCCGACGCGCGGGATCAGCCATCCGGGATGCGACGCCACAACGACCGACACGACACCGCTGCCGCGGTGGCTGTCGCCCGCGACGCTGGCCCACTCGCTGCCGCTCGTTACGCTCCACGAGCAACCAGCCGCAGTAGAGACGGTGACCGTCAGCGTCGCCCCGGCACGGCGCACGAGCGCGACAGGCGCGACGTCATACTGACACTCGGCGGCGCCTCCGCCGCTATCCGCGATGCGGCTGACGCGGCCGTTCAGATCCACGACGTAGATTTCGCCGGCATCGTCTTCGCCGAACGACGAGATGCTGAACGTGGTGTCGAGAAGCAGGCGCTGCTCGCCGCCTGACCAGGTGAAAATTTCGCCGGTGCAGTAATCGCCGTAAACGTAGGTGCCAGTCGGCAGGGATCCATTCGTGCCGCGGTAGACGTATCCGCCCGTGATCGAGCAGCGTCCGCCTGCGTGCGTGTAGTCGAAGGTTGGAAACAGGTAGTTGGCGGGCGTGCAGAGCGTGCGATCGGTGTTCGTACAGGCCGTGCCTTCATAGATGCGCCACCCATAGTTGCCGCCGTTGACGATGGGCGTGTTCACTTCTTCGCGCGCGCCCTGACCAACGTCGGCGACCCACAACTGCTGGGTCGCACGATCGAAGGAGAACCGCCACGGATTCCGCATCCCGAAGGCAAAAATTTCGTCGCGGCCGGCGATACCGCCGATAAACGGATTGGAGATCGGGATGCCGTACTCCAGCCCGCCGACACGCGTATCGACGTCGAGCCGCAGAATCTTGCCCAGCAGGACTTCCTTGTTCTGGGCGTTGTTCGGCGGATCGTTGCCCGAACCGCCGTCGCCGACGCCGATGTACAGATAGCCGTCGGAACCGAACGCGAGCATGCCGCCGTTATGGTTCGTGTTGGTCGGATGCGGGATGGTCAACAGGATGCGCTCGGCCGCGTCGGCCGCGTCGCGATTGCCTGCAGACGTCTGGTACTCGGCGACGACGATCGCGCCGTCAGCGGCCCGCGTGTAATACACGAAGAAGCGCCGATTGCTCGAATAGAACGGATGGAACGCCAGTCCGAGCAGCCCTTGTTCGCCGCCTGATCGGATCTTCGACCGGATGTCGAGAAACGTCGCCACGCCGCTGCCGCCGATCGGCATGACACGGATCACGCCCGCCTGCTCGACGATGAAGAGGCGTTGGGTTCCGTCGTGCGCGCCCGTAACGAAGAGCGGGCTGGCGAGACCACTCGCGACTGGAACGAGTTGAACCTGCGCCGCCGCGGGCGCGTGAAACGCCAACACGCCGGCGATGGCCAGACTCGCGATTCGGCCGTTGCCCGCCCGCGCACGCGCGAGTGCCTCCTTCACGTCTCCCCTCCTGGGCCGCGACACGAGATCGCCGGCCGGCGGCGTGCGGCGGGAGCCGTGCACGCGCCCTCCCATTGTAGGGAAGAAACACCACCGTTCTTCGCCGCCCAGTTCGTGGCCATGTTCGATTGGTCGAATCTGGGGCCGATCACCCACTTAGGTCGCGCTTCACGCACCGCGTGCGAGTAATCAGACTCTCCGGCGCGTGGCGACTCTGGCACGACTCCGATATCCAGCACACGCGAGTGCCATCAAATCCGCTCTGACACGATGCGCACGACGTCGCTCAGGCGCAAGATGCGGCCGTGCGCGGCCCGAGGAAACACGGCGTTGATCGCGAAAGTGGCTGCGTTTGCGTCCTCGTCGCGGGGCGGTCGGTTGCGTGCCAGCCACGCAAGGGGCTGCGTGTCGGGACGCGCCCCGGTTGTGTAGTCGATGCGTGTCGCGTCGCAGCGCACGCACAGGCTCGAAAACACCAGGCGCACAAGACCGCCCTCGGCTTCGACATGCGCCTCGCCGATCACATCCTCGGCATTCGGCGGAAGGCCCTGGAGAACGATGTTGGGCCGGAATGCCTCCATCGCGATCGCGCGGTGCCCCTCGGCCATGAGCACATCGTTCATCCACGCCAGTGTCGAAGCAGACGCGACGAGCGCATGTGCGCCGTCGCTGAAGACCGTTCGCGCGTCCTGGCCCGCGAGGTGCCGCTCGGCGACCGAACGGCGGTGGTCGACGCCCGCACGTACGGCGACGACGTCCCGGACGTCATAGCGGCGTTGTGCCGGATGTGCCCGTAGGAGGTCACGGACCCACGTCGCGAGTGGCCCGTCGTCGACGATGCCCTCGATTACGGGGCCGCCGGCATAAGGGAGCTTCACTCGGATACGCTCGCCCTCGCTCGCCGGCGCGAGGGAGGCTGGCGCGAGACACAGCCGCGTGAGCCCGCGCGCGTCGTACACCAGCGCGCCGTCTTCAAGAAACGCGCGCGCGAGTGCTAGGGTGGCCTCGTTCCGGTTGGCCAAGCCCAAAGCGTCGTACGCCTCGCCATCAGGCGTTTCGCCGGGCTGTCGGACGGCCAACATGACGCCGCGATCCGCGAGTCCCGATGCGGGATCGACGAGGCCGTGGTGCTCGACGCGGGCGCGCAAGAGCCGCACCGCACCCAGCCCCTTCACAGGGAAGATCGCGAGCTCCAAGAGGCGCGCCTCGAGCCCGACGACACTGGGCGGAAGATCCGCGAGTGCGCGCGCGTACAGCGCGGCACCGGGACGGGAGCTGACGAGGGCGGCGCGAGCGTTCATACTTCTAGCCCTCGGCCTTCAACGTGTCGAAGGAAGCATCGTTTGATGCAGAGTTGCAGAATGTTCAGCTGCTCTCACCGTTCGATACCGGCGGCGGTGAACATCGCTTGGCCGTCAGGACCGCCGAGGTGTCGCACAAAAGCCCTGGCCACATCGGCGTTGGGTCCGGCCGTCATCGCGGCGCCGGCATACGACGTGTAGTTCTGCACTTCGGCCGGCAGCGGGCCAACCAGCCGCAGGCCCTTGTCGAGGTAGAGTCGAATCTCGGTGAGCTGGCCGAAGCTCACCTCCTTGCCCGTGCCTTTCAGCACGTGCCCCATGGCGCCCTCACCGTCCTCATAGCGAGTGATCTTGCCTTCGACTTGTTCGTAGAGACCCATCTTCTTGAGGAGCGCTTCGAAATACACGCCGCTGGAGCCGCGAGTGAAGACTAACGATTCCGCGGCCAGAACCGAGCGCTTGAGTGCTTCGACATTCGAGATGTCCGGCATGGGCGCGCCGGCACGGACGGCGACACCCATCCCTACCCGCCCGAGCGTGACACGTTCGTTCTCGATCCTGCCGAGCTTGACCAATTCGTCGAGTACGGCGGGCGGAGCGATCACGACGTCCCACCTCTCTCCCCCGGCGATCCGCGAGCGTATCTGCGGCGCGGGGGCAAACGCGATCTTCACGGTGTGACCCGTACGTTTCTCAAATGCCAGGGAGGCGGGTTTCAACCCGGGTTCGACAGCGCCCGCGCTAATGACCGTGATTTCGGCGGCTGTCGTCGCTTGGCCAAGCAGTGACGCTGAGAGTCCCAGGATAGCCAGGCTTTTCATCATGCGATGCCTCCAGGCGCATACGTTCCGAAACGATGTCCGGCTTCATTTCGTGGCGTTCGCCTTCTCTGGTTCACCTATCTAGAGCGGTTCACGTGGGCGCCATTCTACCGGCGCTATTCGCGTGGTCAACAGCGATTGCTGCAGGGTTGAATTGAGTCCTCAAGCCTAGCGTCTCGGAGACTCGCCGATCCAGTTCTGATCGTGTCGCCAAGCGTCAAGCGCGTCCGCGTTCCTCAATGAATGATATGAAGGTCCCTGTCGGCAATTACAAAAAGCAGACTCTCTAACGTCGGAGTGGTGCCATGTGCAAGGAAATCGTTCAAGAGCGGCCGCCGTTCGACGTCGCGTGGCAGATCATCGATGGACTGAAGGTGCGCTATGCAACCGGTGGGAGCGGCGGCGAGAGAGTCATGCTCCTCAGCCCCTGGCCCGAGAGCATCTTCGCGTTCGCCCCTGTATGGGTTGGGCTGGCGAAGCAGTTCAACGTGCTGGCCATCGACCTTCCCAGCTTCGGGCGGTCGGAAGCGCGCGATGCTCTCTTCGCGCCGCAGAAGATGGGGGCCGCGCAATTGGTTCGACGATCGCTTCACGTTACTTTACGTACCAGTGGCCCGACAGCGCGAATCCAACCCCGCTCGGATCGAGGCCCACGAACGGCGGCCGCAGATGGTAGTAACCCGCGTCGGCGCTGATCGTGAACTGCGGCACGCGCGCAAAGGTCATCTCGGCGCCGGCGAAGACACGCCCGCCGAACGTGCTGGCGGTCTCGGTGGCGTACAGATAGATCAAGTCCGTCCGTGACGCGTGCACGTAGTGCCCGGCCAGGCCGACGTACGGCCGCCACCACAGACGGTCGTTCAAGTGGTCGCGCATCGAGAAGAGCAGGCTCGGCGCGATGTCGGTGGCGGTCGCGCGGCTCAGCAGATCCGTGCTGTTGAACGAGTGGCGCGAGATCTGAAGCTGCGCACCCAGCGAACGCTTCGACCACACCCGGGCGCTGGCTCCAAAGCCCGGCGTCGATCCGCCTACGATTCCCACACCCATGCCGCGAGTGGGCCCGGCGCCGATCGTGCGCGCCGGCACGGCGGTAGCCGACTGCGTCTCCGCGGCAGGTACCGGCGACGTGGGAACGGCGGTTGTCGGTGCGGGGGGCGGCGCGGAGGCCAGTGTCGGTGCGAACGCCGGACTGGCCGGAGCGGAAGAGGGGGTCGCAGCTGCGGGCTCCAGTGCCTGATCTGGTACCGACGTTGAAGTCGGCGCCGGTGCCGCGGGCGCTCTTGCGGCAACGCTCGCTCGTACGTTCGCCTGGGCCCCTGCGCCGCCGCGTGCGATCGTGCCAACGTTGGTCCGGACGTAGCCGACGCCATCTGGCGCCGTCGGCCACGACACCTTCAGCCAGTCACCAATCTCTCGCGTCACCACGAGATCGGTGCCGCCCAGCGCCTTGCCGATGACGGGGCTCGCCAGGGTGGGCGCCTTGTGCACGGCGGCGGCGGTCGCGCTCACCTTGAGCGTGACGGTGGTGGTTTGCGCGGAAAGCGGCGGCACGCTCAGGCAGAGCCCGACGATCACTGCGGCGGCATGGCGAATCATCGAAACGTCCCTCCGGGGCTGACCGGGCAGACCAAACTGGTAGCCGCGCGACGGTTCTGTCATTGCCCGGCCCGCGCGTTAGCGCGAACTGGCCTGAAACGGCCCCGCTCGGGATAGGGAGCAAAGGGCGTGCTGCAGGACGCGTGGGTTGGGCTATTCAGGACGACGCGCGTCGGTCGTCGGCGGCGGCGCCATGTTTGTAATGGACCCACGCCCAGCCAAACAGTGTTGCGACCAAGAATGGATACGCGAAGAACGGCAACGGCTCGGATAACGGCGTCAACGCACGCCCCAAGAACATCTGCACAGCTACAACAGCGAACAGGACCGACGCAACGAGTCCGACGCCTCTGACTACAGCGGGCATGGCGCTGGCTGCGCTCACAAGAGCGAGGGAAGTAGCCCAAAGACCAACTCCGGCCGCGAATGACGGCGCGCTAGCCACGAGATCCATCGCCGCGCCAGACAGGATCAGCCCCTCGCCCACAAGAAAGACGAGATAGCCTGCTGCCAGTGCATCGTTTCCTCGACGAAGGTGGTGAACGGTCAGCAGGGCGGTCGCGTTGCCCCTCCAGAGTGCCAAGTAGCTTCGAATATTCAGGTGACGCGTTCATTAGACCGATCGAGGCCCATCGGTCGCCGACTGCGAATAGTGTTCACTCTGTTGGACAACGCAGAAGAGATTGCCGTCAGGATCTTCGAGGACGACGAAGTCGGCACCGACGCGGTAGCGCCAGGGATACCGGCGAGCGCCGAGAGCCTCGAGGCGCGCGACCTCCATTGTCTGGTTGTCGGTATACAGATCCAGGTGAATCCAGTTGCGGCCGGGCCGCCGCGCTTCGCGCGCCTGGAATGACAGGTTCGGATCCTTCCCGGCGGGATCGCGCAGGACGCACCAGCCGTCGCTCGCCGGCTCTCGCGGAACATAACCGAGCGCCTTCTGCCAGAAGTCAACCATCCGATCGAAGTGAAAGCAGTGGATAACGATCGAGCCGATACAGAGCGGCATCGGGCGATTGTAATCCCCGCGTGATCTCGCGACGGTGCGTCCGTTGTCAGGTCAGCGTTCATCGACCCAAAGCTTCGGCTCAGCACATGAGGACCCAGCTAGCGTAGGCTGAAGGCGTCGGCTGCAAAGCGTCGTTAATTTGTCGCTGTCGGAATACTGACGCGGCTTGCACTGGCCGGCAGCTCGCGCGGGGCTCGTTTCTGTATCCGGTTCTGCCGGCCATCCGCCCACCTCGCCGGCCTGCGTGTCGCACAGTCCGAATCGACACCGGTCGATAAGTCTCATGGAAGAGAGTGAGCAACAGTTACGACGGTTATCCGGCGCCGCCGCGAAACGACACACTCATTGATCGCCTCACACTGTGGGTACTCAGGTCGTTTGCCGCCGGAATGCTGTTCTTCGGCGTTTCGCTACTCATGGCTGGCGTGCCCGTGGTCGGCGTGCTCGCGGGGTCCGAACTGGCAATGGCGATCGCGGGGATCTTCCTGCAGATCGCGATTGTGTTCATCGTGGCTGGAGCCGCCGGAATGTACTTGTCACGCTCGCGTAGACTGCTGCTCCCCAACGAGCACCCATCGACGTCAGAGGGTGCACGACCCACGCTAGGTGGCTGGTTGATCGCGCTGGCCGCCGCCCTCATCGCGCTGCCGGTCTGGCTGGTCGTGCGCCTGCAGTCGTTCCTCGCAGAGTGGCGTCGAGTGGTCGATTACCTCGCAACTTGGGACATATGGAGTGGAGGGGACGCGAACGGGTCGGGCCTCGTACTCGTGCCGCTGGCTGGAGCACTGACACCGCCGATGTTCGAGTTGGCCGCGGCCGTGTCGATGCTCGCTGCATCGGTGATGCTCATCGCATCGCTTCTGTTGCGAAGCCAGCGCTTTCCTCGCATCTACCTGGTGTGCCTCATCCTGTTGGCCGCGCCGGTGATCGCAAGCGTTCGCGGCGCCGGCGCTGCGGCGCTGGCTGGGAGCGCCGTGCAGCAACTCATCGTAGACACAAGCGTCAGCGCAGACGAGTCCGCGCAGTTGGCCGAAGGCCTCCAGCGCTATACGAGTATCGTCGGATCGACCGCGCCTGTTCTGGTGTGGACTTTCTGCGGCTATCTCATCTGGATGCCGGCGCTTCTCTTCTCGCGGCGGGCAAGATCGACATTTGCGGCGAGCGGAGAACGTCGAGTCCTGGAACCTACGAAGGCAGCAGACCTCGAAGCCATCACGAGTCCTCCGCCTTTTCCCGGCTGACCTGCTGGGCGTCGCGCTCGAGCGACGTCGTCAGCAGGTGCATGGCTTCGAGCGTCTCACGCCATTTCTTCTCCGAAAACTGTCCAGGGAAGATCACGAAACCCTGTGGCCTCCAGAGACATTTCAGCCAGCCCTCCTCAACGCTCAGCAGGAGGTCATGGGTGGCGATTACGTAAAGCGCTCGGCGTCCGGCCTCGTCTCGAGCGCGCGCCTCTATTCCGTCGTAGTTCATCGTGTGTACGCCGTCGGTTCGGATGGCGGCCACCAGGTACCCCTGACCGTATCTGCTTCGTTTCAGCTGGAGTCTGATCGCCGCGTCCCTGCCTTGAAACGTGCCGGTTGCGTACGACCGTCCGGAGAAAACGCTGAACGTCCCACGCGTTATCGTGGGCTCGGTCAGGAGCCGGGCAAATCCAGGCAGGAAATGTTCGCCGGGAGCCATGAACTTCCAGGCGATGACGATGACAGCGAGGAACAGCAGCGGGCCGAGCAGAAACAGTCTCCTCCTGACGTTTACTGCTTTATCGGCCGCGCCGCTAACAACAGTGACAGCGCGGCTTCCTGGCCATCAGGAAAGGCTCGCGCGTCAGTCTATGGTTTCACCGCAATCATCTGCAGCTCGACACGCGCGCCGGCATTGAGCGCGGCGACCTGCACGGTGGCTCTCGCCGGAGGATCCTTGGGGAAGTACTCGCGGTAGACGGTGTTGAATCGCTCGAACTCATCGAAGTTCGTGATGTAGGCCGTCACAGTCGTGACGTGCTCGAAGCCCATACCGGCGGTTTTGAGCACCTCGCCCAGGTTGGCGAGCGCCTGCCTCGTCTCGGCCTCGATGCCCCCGGACACCAGTTGTGATGTCACGGGATCGCGCCCCAGATGGCCTGACAGATACAGCGTGTCACCCACGAGGATGCCGGGGCTGAACGGCAGTCCCGTGTTGGGAGCTTTCTCGGGACGAATGGCGCGACGGATCCCGGCCGGCGGTGACGTCGCATCCGTCCCTTGTGCGACGAGCGTCACGACCACTCCAAGAATGAACCCGGCAATGCCGGTCAATGCGGCGGCCTGGCTGCGACCAATCGCCATGACAGTTTTTCCTAACTTTGCTCTGACTGAGCCGGGGCCGGCTAAAGCCGGCGATTATCAAACGGTCCGGCTCAAGCCGGACACTCGTACGTCTACTTCCCCATCGCGCGGGCTTTCCAGAATGGCCAGCTGCGTGGATACGTGGCACCAGTGGACGTGGCCTGCCGGCCTCCGGTCGGCGGCGCCGCCCCGACGTCCTGGGGACTGAGGTACGCCACGGTGCCGCCAAGGGCCACAGCTTGCAGCTGCACGCGCGCGTTGACGTCGAGAAAGATGCTGCGGCTGACCGCTTCCGGAATATCCGGTCCGACGATGACGACGCCGTGGCCGCGCATGAGCGCCACCGCCTTGTCGCCGAGCGTCTGCGCGAGCGCCGTGGCGAGCTGGTTGTTGTTCACCAGCATCCCTGTCGAGCCCGGCACCTTTCTGATTTCGTAGTTCGGTACGCCTGCGGTCAGGAAAGCCGCCATGTGGTACATGGGCCGCATTGGGATGCTGGAGTCGGCGAAGACGAGCAGCGACGGCGTGTGCGCATGAACCACCGACTTGACGTCCGGGCGCGCCTTGTAGATGGCGGCATGAATGAACCGCTCCTGGTATCCCTGGCGCTTGTCGGTCACGGGATTGCCGTCGAGGTCGTATTCGATCAGATCACCGGCGGTCACGAGCGCCGGCGCCAAATCTCGCGAGAGCAGAAAATGATTCGGGTTCTGGTCGTGGCGAACGCTGATATGGCCGAGACCGTCGAGGATGTTTTCGTTCGCGAGAATGCGATTGCCGACGACGAGATCGTCGACGAGCTGCGCGCTCGCGCCCGCCGCAGCGGTACGGCTGCCGCTCTGACTGGCAACGCGCTCTGCGGTGAAAAACGCAGCAACCGCCGCCACCGCGAGACCATAGCCGACAATCCGTACGTTCATATCGCCTCCAATACCGGCCCAGGTATCACTGTGCGCGGCTGTCGCTATCCGGGTCCCGGATCTCCATCACCTGATCGGGTTGAGCCAGCGGTCGAAACCCGAACTTCTCGTACAGACCATGAGCGTCGCGCGTCACGAGCAGGAACAGACGCAGGTTCTGAAGGTCCGGATGATCGAGGATCGTCTGCAGCAGTGTCTTCGAGATCCCGCGTCCTCGATATTCCGGGATGACGAACACGTCCATCAGATACGCGAATACCGCCCGATCGGTGACTACTCGGGCGAACGCCACCTGTCGTCGGTCCCGATAGACGCCGAAACACAACGAATTCTGAATCGCCCGCTCGACGACAGCTCGCCTGCGGCCCCGAGCCCAGTACGACGAGCTCAGGAAGCCATGAATCAGGTCGATGTCGAGGCGTGCGACGTCCGTGGAAATCTCGAACTCCAGCGACACTGCCTTCCGATGCTGGTAGTTATGAGTTATGAGTCTTGAGTTTTGAGTCCTGACTATTGAGTGTTGAAACTCATGACTCAGGACTCATAACTCACAACTGACTAGTTCGTCCCGGTCGCTCCCATGCGATGGCCGCCAATCCAGACCGAGTGGATCTTCCTGGTGTTCAGGATGTCCTGCAGCGGATTGGCGTCGAGGACGAGAAGGTCGGCAGCCTTGCCGGGCGCGATCGTCCCCACGTGATCGAGCTTCGAAACCTGCGCGGCGGCGCCGGTGGCGGCGACGATGACCTGCATCGGCGTCATGCCCGCCTTCGCCATCATCTCGAGCTCGACCTGCTCGAAGTAGCCTTGCCAGCGTCCCTCGTCGGTGCCGCTGTCGGTGCCGAGGGCAATCGTCACGCCCGCATCCGACAGGAGCTTCAGGTTTTTCGTCCCCTGCGCCAGCGCGACTTTGATCATCTGCGTCTGGGGGTTTTCACGCATCTTCTGCTGGTATGCAGGAGTGCTCAGCAGATCGACCTGCTCCTTGAACACGGACATGCCACGCAGGAAGAACGGATCTTTGAAGAATGCCGGCGTCTGTTCGTAGACGATCAGCGACAAGTCGCGCGTGAGCGTCGGAATGTAGCCCACGTTCCGCTTTTTCATGCTAGCAATGAACGCAGGGGGGACATCGACGTCGCGGACGCTGTGAGCGATGACGTCCACGCCGCGCTCCAGCACCATTTCGGCTTCCTTGAGGTAGAAGATGTGCGCGTTCGCGCGCAGACCACGTTTGTGCGCCTCGTCTATCAACGCGCCATACTGGTCGGGCGTCATCTGCGGCGTGACGTGCGTCTTGATGCGATCCACCTTCTGGTCGGCATAGCGGTCCACGGTCTGACGCACTTCCTCGACGGTCTTCAGGCCGCGGATGCTCGGGCCCGACGTGTACACGCGCGCTCTGTCAAGCGTCGCGCGCTCCTGTTCGTCGCGCAGCTTGATCACTTCCACCGTCTCTTCGTTCGTCACCTGGCCGAGGCTCACGGCGGTTGTCACGCCGTACGACGCGTACATCCGCAGCCTGCGAACCAGGTCGTCGCGCATCGCCATCCCTTTTGTCTGGTTCTGAACGTGCGCGTGCGCGTTGATCATTCCCGGCATGACGGTCTTGCCCGCCAGGTCCACCCGCGTTGCCCCCGCGGGTACCTGCACGGAAGCGGCGGGGCCCGCTGCGGTGATGCGGCCGTTGCCAATCACGATCGTGCCCTGCTCGATCGCAGCTCGGCCGGTCCCGTCGATGATGCGTACGCCCGTCAGGGCCGTCACGCCGCCTTGCGGCGCCTGAGCGGTGGATCGCTCGGTCGCGACTCTCACCACCAGCAGCATGAGTACGGCTACAACGACCAGGCGGATTAACGTGCGAACCATGGCGTCCTCCTTATGCGGCGTTTCGACGTCTCACAGCGCGGCATAGCCAACCAAACATGCCGCGCTGTCTTCACCAGTGTTTTCTGGTGACACTAACGCGCTCGCGATTCTTCCGCGCATTAGTGTCACAATGCGCGCTGCGGTTCAGCGGGGTGGAGTTTTGCGGGGCAATGATAGCGCAAGGACTTGAAAGTCAAAGGTCAAAAGTCAAAAGGGGCAGGTCAACAGCTACTCGGCGTGTCGCTGCAGCAGTTCAATCTTCACCCCCCACGGGTCTTCGGCAAACGACATCAGTACTGGCGAATAAGCCCCCGGCGGTCCGGGCTTCGGTTCGGTGGTGAACGCGAGGCCCCCTTTGGCCTTCAGTTTTGCGGTCGTCGCGAGCAGATCGGGCATGCGCCAGCCGACGTGATCGATGGTGTGGCCGCGGCTCGGCACCGTGTTCCCCTGTTCCACGAACAGCCAGACGTCGCCGTACTTGATGCCCTCGAGGCGACCCTTGAGCTTGGCTTGCTCGCCCCCGAACCGGTCGAGATACCACGCACGCGTGCCCTCCGGATCGGGCACGCTCAGGTGCACGTGATGGAACGCGAGGGCGCCGGGCTCTTCCACCAGCTGAATTCTCGCGCCCCATGGGTCCTCAATGAACGCGTATCGTCCGAGGCCGGGCATGTCGCTGACAGGAGTCGTGACGCGAACACCTGATCCCTGGAGCGCACCGACCTGTGCCTGCACGTCGGTGCACGACAGTGCAAAGTGATCGATGGCCGCGCCGCGGCTCGGCGCCGGTGTGGCGTTCTCGAGGAAGATGACGCGCGTGCCACCGAACCAGATGCGATCGACGTTGTCGCCGGCGCTTGCCCCCAGATGCTCGACGTACCATCGCGCCGCGGTCTCCGGTTGTGGCACCCCGAGGTGCACCTGATCGAACGTCAACGTCTCGGTTTGCATGCCGATCCCTGATCCCCGATCCCCGATCCCCGATCCCTGATCCCCGATCCCCGATATTTCACCGCGGCAGTGGTGCCAGCATCGGCGTCGCGCCTGGCTGAATCGGCGTGCGCGCGGTGTTCAGCACCATCGACACCATCGTGTACCACCCGGTCAGCCCAATCATATCGACAATGCCGCGTTCGCCGAACTTGGCCAGCGCGCGCGCATACGTCGCGTCGCTGACGCTATGGTTCACGTGCAGCTCGGTGCAGAAGTCATACACCGCTTCCTCGTCATCGGCCATCTGCTGAGGACGACGGCCATCCGCGACGGCCTTGGCAATCTCGGGATTCAGGCCGCCTTTGAGCGCCAGCGCATGGTGAGCGTTCCACTCGTATGGCTGCGCCCATTCACGTGCCGTGATGAGGATGACGAACTCCGACAGGCGAGGCGGCAACGAGCTGTTGAAACGCACGTAGTCGCTCAGCGCCCTCGCGCGATTGATCATCTCAGGACTTCGGAGCAGCACGTTCCAGGGCCCCGTGATCGGTCCGCGCGCTGCCGTGTACTCGGCCGCCGCCTTCTTCTGCGCCTCGCTCATCTTCTCGGGAGGAATGGGCGGCATCCGATCCTGAGCTTGCGCAACGGCACCGAACAATAACGAAACGACCAACATGAACAAGTACTTGCTCATTTGACGGCTCCCTTCGAAGCGGCGGCTTCGTGCGGCTGCGTCATTGCCGGCTGAAGCCGTTCCGTTTCAGCGCGGGCTCGATCGCGGGCCCGCGGAGGAACGTCACCAGCGCCGTGGCAGCTGCCGCATTCGGCGTGTTTGTGGAGATGGTGGCGGTGACGACGACCGGTACCTGCAGTTCGGGTATGACAGGGCCCGTGTTTCTGAGACTTCGGTTGGCGAGGATCTCGCTCAGCGGATAGATGTTGATTTCGTACTCTCCCGGCCCGAGCGGTACGGGCACGGGTGTCAGGTTGTGTCGTGGCTTGACGGCGTCGCGAATCTTGAGCGTGTCCAGGATCTTGTTGACGGTAAAGAGCGCCGCCCCGGTGTCCGACCACCGCAACGACCTGGCCTTCAGCATCGCCGACTTGATCTTGTCGGGCGTGCTCAGGTCCGGCATCCCGTCACCGCGAAGCCCGATCGCAACATCCGTCTTGCCGATCACCACGCCCTGAGACGCGACCTTGCGAGCTTTCAGCAACTCTTCATCGACGTCCGGCAGCAGCATCGCGACGTCGAACGACGTTCCGGACATGATCAGGTCCTTCAGGTTTCCGCGGGCCGATCCGTACTCGATCACGAGCGGGCGACCGATGGCTTTCGCCGCGTCCGCGCGAACGGCGTCCAGAGGAACCCTAATCGCCGCGGTCGCCAGCACACGGACGTCACCAGGTTTGGCGTCGGCGATGTGTTCCGCCGGCCCGACCTGTGACGCTGCGGACATTTCGAACACCAGCAGGAACACGAGACTCAAAACGCAACCGATCACGACTTTGGTGAATGTATTCATGGGTTCGAGCGGCCAAATCACACTAGGCCGGGTCCTTTCACTTTCGCCAGCGGCTTCGGTGGACCGCCGTAGCCTTGGCGTAGGCGGTTTGGACCCGGCGCAGGCTGCTGGAGTGAAACGAGCGCGCCGCCGACTGCCGGCGACGCGCCCGGAATGCCGCTACTGTGCCTGCGTCTTCAGAGCCGTCAGCTCCGTCTCGCTGCGCACCGTCATCACGCCCATCTGACTCGAACGGTAGATCGGCACGATCACCTGCACCTTGCCGTCTCGCTCGAGCAGCGAGATGTGACGAATTTCGGTCCCGTGCACCGGTATGTCGAACAGCGTGAAACGATTTGCCGCCGGGTCGTACTTGAACAGCTGGTCTGCGGTCCAGAGATTGCCCCACGCGTTGTGTCCACCGTCAACGGCGATGTGATACGCCTGCAGCGCGGGACTTGGCAGCGGGACAATCGTCGTCTCCTTGGTCTTGGTGTTGATTCTGGTCAGCGACGCTCCCCATGAGTTCCCGACCCACAGGACGTCGGCGTTCTTGTCGGTGCCCATGCGGCGCGGCCCCAGTGACCAGGGAATCGGCACGCTGAAGCCCGCGTCGCTGAACCCTTCGTAGAACGCACGATCCGCCGCGAAGCGATCCACTTCGGCCTTGATCGGCGCGAGCTTGATCTCGGATATCTCACCGGTCTTGACGTTCGCCATGCCAATGGTGTCAATCGCCATCTGCGCCCACCAGCCATTGCCATCGCGATCGCCTGCAGCGCCATACGTGGCGACGGTACCTTTCGAGCTCTTGGCAGTCACGGACCGGTATGCCGTGAACGTTTCGGTTGCCGGGTCGAACCGCAGCGCGCCCTCAGGCGACGATGCCCAGATCTTTCCCTGGCCGTCGACGTCCATCGTCACGGCGCCGCCGACGGGCGTCATGTCCGAGGGGGTCTGGTAGACGGTGATCTTGCCGGTCTTCGGATCGAGCTTGCCGAGGCCGCGGCGACCTGGATTCACGTCGAACCAGAAGTTCCCCTGCGCGTCTCGCGTCAAGCCGTGAGCCGTGGCTGCCTCGCCGTTTCGCCCGTCCACTCTCAGATACGAAACAGTCCCGGTCTTGCCGTCGACCTTGCCGATCGTGACGAGACGATTGGGATTGTTCACCGTGTAGTACAAGTTGCCGTCCAGTCCCATACCGCCGTCGTGCGGAAGCTCGCCGAGCTTCGACGTCTGCCCGAGCGCCCAATCCATGCCGTCGTTGTCGTTGTACTTTGTCCCGATGCCCGAGTCTGGATTGAGCGGAAGGTCATAGATTTTCCACACTGCGCGCGCCGCTTCCCCGGTCGGGCGTGGACGCGGCGCAAATTTCATCGACGTCTCGTTTGGTCCACGGGCGCGCGCCAGGTAGGCGGCGAGCTCCTTCTGATTCCTGCTCATGATCTCGTTGGCCCTGGCGTCCGGACCGGGGTACACGCCAGTGCCGGGCACGACCTTCATCAGGTTGATGACTTTGTTCCAGCCGGCTTCGTCGAACCGGAACTGCAGGAGATAGCCAGGCGGGTGACAGCCTGTGCAATTGTTCATGAAGATCTTCTTCATGCGGGCGTCGCCGGGAGTGCTCTCCGGCAGTGCACTCGCCAGCATTTCGCTCGGCATCTGCCGCACGCGCCTCTCCGCGTCGGTTATCGTCTGCAGCACGAGGTCGTGACGGCGTTTTGACGTGAGATCAACCGTGCCTCTGGCTGTTTCGAAGCCGAGCGTCTGTGCCCATACTCGGTACTTTCCAGCGGGCAGCGGCGGGAAGTAGTAGCCGCCGGATTCATCGGTATAGACGCTGGTCGTGACGGTGGAACCCTCCATCTTTGCGTAGAC
>Ga0075431_100001419_pt1 | contig 22001 bp, 21 predicted proteins | sample RhiMetdeltSRZDD5_FD_75297 | JGI IMG/M metagenome (GOLD analysis project Ga0075431, IMG submission 75297) | Populus rhizosphere microbial communities from Tennessee, USA - Rhizosphere MetaG P. deltoides SRZDD5 | ecosystem: Host-associated > Plants > Roots > Rhizosphere > Soil | place: USA... | reverse complement strand
AGCGGCCGCGCGTACATCGGATGCGTGAACGAGCGCACCTCGTGCTCGATCTCGTAGAGGAGCTTGCCGCTCTCGGGGTCCTGGATCTCCTGGAAGCGATACTGATACGGGTTCGATTCCTGACTGATGAGACCGCGCTCGTTGAGGCGCGCGTGCGAGCCCCCGAAGTCGGTGACGTAGACGGCGATGTGATAGCCGTCGTAGGGCCGGATCTCGTCGCGGGTCTCGCGGAAGCGAAGCGCCTGGCCCGCGCCGACCTGCACGTGCGCGGCGACGCCGGCGCCGTCGTCCTCGACCCGCGCCGGCGCGCCCAGCAGCTCCCGGTAAAAACGCGCGATGCCGGCGGCGTGACCCTCGGGCACCGGGAACTCGACGTACGGCATGCCGAGGGTCATGAAGCCGAAGCTGTGGCCGGCACGATGGAGACGGATGCGATTGCCCCACGGGCAGGTCACGTCCGCGTGCGTGCCCTCGACGCGATAGCTGTACCTGGTGCCGGCGAGCCACTTCTCCGCCTCGCGCAGCCGTCCCTCCAGGGCATCGAAGTCCGGGATGACGCAGCCCACGCGGCCGCGGGAGACGTTGGGCGTGCCGGTGGGGAGGTGGAACTGCGAGCGTCCGAGATTGATCCACATGTTGTCGAGCCCGACCATCAGGTAGGGGTCGCGCGTGAATCCGAGCCCGGTCACGTAGAACGCGGTGGCCAGCTGCTGATCCGGGACGCGAAAGTTCACGTGCTCGAGAAAGACGATGCTGCCCACGCCCTGCGCCGCGCGATCGAAGAGTTCAGCCGCCATTGTTCCCCTCCACGTGACCACAGGGTATACCATCCGACCGCGCACCGCCGAGCCGCCCTCACACGACCGGCCACGGGTAGCCGTGCGCCGCGCTGCCGTCGGGAAAGCGTCCGGATTCCAGCAAGGCCGCCGCGCGCGCGAGCACGGCCCGGCGCTCGTCGGGCTCGAGGAGGGCGGCAAGCCGCTTCGGCAGCCCCGCGCGGACGAGCCGCGTCACGGCGGCCACGATGTCCGGTGGCAGCGGCTCGTCGGCGAACTCCCAGATCACCGTACGCAGCTTCGGCGCGACGTTGAAGCAGAGCCCGTTGTCGATGGCGTAGACGACGCGGTCGGGGCCGAGCAGGCAGTGGCCGCTCTTGCGATCGGCGTTGTTGGCGACCAGGTCGAATGCGCAGAGACGTCGCAGGCGGGCGTGATGCGTGGGCTCCTCGTACAGCGTGAAGTAGTGCTGCGTGAAATCCGCGTGCACGAAGGCCTGCAGCGAGCCGTCGCCGTACGGTCCCTCGCGCCGGATGGTGAGCGGCACCAGGCCCCAGCCGAGGGCCTCCGAGAGATGGTACGCGGCCAGCTCACGCTTGAACAGCCCGGGTGGGAAGTCCCAGAGCGGCCGCTCGCCACGCTCGGGCTTGTAGACCGCAAGCGTGCGCGTCCCCCCGAGCGCCACCTCGGCGAGGAATGTCGCGTTGCTCGACCGCGGCAGCCGACCCTTCAGCGCGATCTCGCCCCGGGCCAGGACGGTCCCGACATCAGTGGACGACGTGACCGTTGCTCCGCGGGCACACGTGGCCGTCGGGATTCTTCGGCTGGCTGCACATCGGGCAGATCGCGCGACCGCCCTTCATCAGCGTCTGGGCGCGCGTCGCGAACGCCGCTGCCTGCTCGCGCGTCACCGCGAACTTCGCGGTCGGCGCCGCCTCGCCTTCATCCTCGACCACCGCCGTGGCCACGATGACGATCCGCCGCGTGTCGTCGTCGTAGCCGAGGCCGATGGAGGCGATGGGCCAGGCCGGCTCGATCGGTTCGAGCAGCCCCGCCTCGGGAAGCTTCACGCCCGTGCCCGCCGGCAGCTTGTCGAGCAGCTCGGCCAGATACTCGCCGAGCGCGCGGACCTGCTCCTTCTCGCTCTTCAGCGTGACGAGACGACGGCCCTGCCGCGCCTGGATGTAGAAGACGCGCTCGCCGGGCGCGCCAACCGTGCCGCAGGTGAAGTGCTCGGGCGCGGGCAGCTCGAACGACTCGCTCATCGCTTCGGCACGCGATCATTCATCGGCGCACCAGGGCGGCCACGTCACCGTTGACGGAGTTCATCGTGAGCACGGTGGCGCCATCTGACCGAAACGCGACCGCCGAGATCGACGCGGGCGCGATCATGATGCGCTGGAACAGATCGAGCGGCACGCCGAGCACGTGGGCCAGCAGGACGCGAATCGGGTCCGCGTGCGATACGGCCACGATCGTGCGTCCCCGGTGGCGGGCCACCAGCCGTCGCACGGCGGCGTCCACGCGTCCCTGCATCTCCACGAACGACTCGCCGCCGGGAAATCGAAAGCCGGCGGGGTGGCGCTGGACCACCACCCACTCGGGCCGGCGCGCGAGCCGCTTGATGGCGGCGCCTGTCCACGCGCCGATATCGGATTCGAGGAGGCCGCGCTCGATGCGCACGGCCAGCCCGCGCGCCCGGCCGATGGCCGCCGCCGTCTCGCGCGCCCGCTCGAGCGGCGAGGAGTACACGGCCGCGATCCGCGGCAGCGCCGCCAGCCGCCGCGCGGCGCCCTCGGCTTGACGCCGGCCCTCGTCGGACAGGTGCAGGCCACGCGCGCGGCCGGGCAGCACCTTGCCCGTGGTTGGCGTGACGGCGTGACGCACGAGCAGCACAACGGTCGACGCCGATCGGGCTCTGGCGGGCATCGACGGCAGCATAGACAGTGGCCGGATGCGTCCGCAAGCGAGTGGCTGGCAGCATGCTTGGCGGCACCGAGCGCGGAGGCGCCTCATGCCCGACTGCCATCGCCGGTTCCGTGGTGGTCGTGACCGGCGCATCGCGGGCGGCCTCGCGGTGCGCGCACGCGTGGCCGATCGGGTGCCGTCCTGGTTTCCAGCCACGTGCACGGGCTCGGCGTGTGGAGCGCTACATGTCGTGCTCGCGTGCGAGCTCGCGCCGTTCTATCGCGTGCATGCGGTGGACGAGCGCCTGGTCCTGATCGGCCCGACGATGGACCCCGACGACCGCACGCGGTGGCAGCAGATCGCCCGGCTGCTGCTCGATGCGGTTCGCGAGCCCGCATCGCTCGTCGGCGTCGCGATCGCCGACGATCTGCGCGGCGGCCCGCGGCGCGACCGCGAGATCACTCGGCGATGCGCTGCGCATCCGCTCGAGGCGAGGTCGTCGACGAGCAGCCGGCTTCGCGGGCGGCGGTGGCGTGATCAGACCAGCTCGCGGACCTTCGTGACGATGGCCGCGCGGCCGATACCATAGCGCTCGAGCAGCTTCTTCGGCGAGCCGCTCCGCGGGATCTCCCGGACCGCGAGCCGGTGGACGTGCACGCCGCTCTCTCCCAAAGCCTCCAGCACGGCGGCGCCGATTCCACCCTCCGCGTAGTGGTCCTCCACCGTCACGATGCCTCGCGGACACGCGCGGCCGGCGTCGAGCAGGGCGCCCGCGTCGACCGGCTTGACGCAATAGAGGTCGATGACGCGCACGGCGATGCCCGCCGTCGCCAGCTCATCGTGCGCGGCCAGCGCCTCGTGCAGCGTGATACCGGCCGCCACGATGGCGACTCGATCGTGGTCGCTGCGACGCAGGACCTTGAGGCCGCCGACGGTGAACGCGGCGTCGTCGGGATAGAGGGCGGGCGTCTTTCCGCGCGTGGTGCGGATGTAGACGACCCCCTTGCGCTGGGCGGCGAGCTGGACGGCGGCGTCCGTCGACACGCCGTCGCTCGGATAGAACACGACCGCCTCCGGTATCGCGCGGAAGAACGCGAGGTCCTCGAGCGCCATCTGCGACGGGCCATCCTCTCCAATCGAGACGCCGGCGTGCGAGCCGCAGAGCTTCACGTTCGCCCGTGAGATGCCGGCCATGCGGATCTGGTCCGCCGCACGCTCGAGAAAACAGGCGAACGACGAGGCGAACGGCACGAACCCTTGCGCGGCGAGTCCGGCCGCCATGCTGACCATGTTCTGCTCGGCGATGAAGGACTCGACGAACCGCTCGGGGAAGCGCTCCTTGAAGCGCTCGGCGAAGGTCGAGTTCTTCACGTCGCCGTCGAGCGCGACCACGCGCGGATCGGCCTCGCCGAGGCGCACGAGCGCGTGCCCGTAGGCTTCGCGCGTGGCCTGCTCGCCGGCTGGCGGGCTGCCGCCGAGCGGCGTCACCGTCGGCTTGGGCTGTGGCCGTCGTCGCGGCCGGCGCACGGGCGGCGGCGGCAAGTGATGGCGGCGCTGCTCCAGCTCGGCAACGACTTTTTCGGCGGCCTCCGCCGACAGCGCGCGGCCATGCCAGCCGGGCAGTCCCTCGACGCCCGGGAGGCCCTTGCCCTTCACCGTCCGCGCCAGGATGGCGCTCGGCGCCCCGCGCCCGCGCGTCGCCCGCCGGAGCGCCGTCGTGATCTGCGTCATGTCGTGGCCGTCGATGACCAGCGTGCGCCAGCCGAAGGCCGCGAAGCGGCGCTGGTAGGCGCGCATGTCATGATCGAGCATCGTAGGCCCCGACTGCCCGAGGCCGTTCACGTCGACGAGGCCGACGAGATTGTCGATCTTGGCATGCGCGGCGATCTCGGCGGCTTCCCACACCGAGCCTTCGGCGACCTCGCCGTCGCCCATCAGGACGAAGACGCGCGCGTCCGTACCGGCGAACCTCGCACCCATCGCGAGGCCAACACCGACGCCGAGGCCCTGGCCGAGGGAGCCCGTCGCCACGTCCACGAACGCCAGCCTCGGGGTGGGATGGCCTTCGAGGTCGCTGTCGATCTGCCGCAGGTGTGTGAGGTCGTGACGGTCCACCACGCCGACGGCCGCCCACGCGGCGTACAGCAGCGGCGCCGCGTGGCCCTTGCTCAGCACGAACCGGTCGGAGACCGGATCGCGAGGGTGATCGGGATCGATGCGCATCGCGTCGAAGAACACCGCGGCCGTGAGATCGGCCGCCGACGCGCACGACGTCGGATGGCCGCTGCCGGCGGCGGTGGTGGCGCGCACGCTGTCGATTCGCAGCTGCGTCGCGATGTCCTCGAGGGCGAGCAGGCGCGCGTCGGTCGGCATACTCACAGCCATGCGCCCGAACGGGCTGCAATGCAAGCGCCACTCGCTCGGTGGCACTGACGCTGCATGTTCTACGCAGGGATGAAGCCTCTCGAGCGGCGCTTCTACGGCAACGAGCGATACCGGGCGCGCGAGCGCGAGCGGCGCACACGACGCCCCGGACCCGACCTCGGGTATCAGATCGGCCCTGTCCTGGGCGGCGCCGACGTCATCGCGCTCGGCCCCGTGCCGCACGTCCGCCGCCGCGCGCGCGACGGCCGGCCGGCCAAGCGGACGCGAGTCGGACGGCGGCAGGCCGCCTGATCAGCGCTGCGCGTGCGCGGCGAGCACGTGCGCGACGCAGGCGGTCACGCGGACACCCGTCGGCAGATGCACGAACTCGTTCGGGCCGTGGGCGTTCGAGCCAGGTCCCATGACGCCGGTGATCATGTACTGCGCGCGCGGATAGCGCTCGCCGAGCATCGCCATGAACGGGATGGAGCCGCCGAGACCGTTGAACATCGCCGGCGTGCCGAAGTACGCGCGCGATGCTTCGTGCATCGCGTCGAGCAGCCAGCGCTCCGTCGGCGGCGCGTCCCAGCCGGTCCCGGGTGACTCGACCTCGAACGTCACCCGCGCTCCGTAGGGCGGATCCGACTCGAGCGTCTCTTTCATCCGCCGCGCGGCATGCGCCGCGTCGACGGGCGGCGGAAGCCGGAGCGAAAGCTTCGCCACCGTCTTCGGCCGGAGCACGTTGCCGCCGTCGGCGGGCCTCGGAAGCCCATCGGCGCCGGTGATCGAGAGCGCGGGCCGCCACGTTCCGGCCAGCACGCGCTCCAGCGGATCCTCGTGCGCCAGGCGCATGCCGGGCAGCAGCGGGTAGAGCGCGGCGACGTTCTTGCCGTTCAGCTCCGCCACCGCGCGTGCCTGCTCGAGACGCTCGCCCGGGATGTCGACGTGCAGGTCCCGGAGGCGGATCTCGCCGGTGCGCTCGTCCTCGACGCGCGACAGCAACGAGCGGAGAATCCGGAACGACGAGGGCACCACGCCGCTGGCAAAGCCCGAGTGGATCCCTTCGCGCAGCACCTCGACCGTGAGCACGCCGTTCAGGACGCCGCGTAGCGAGGTGGTGCACCAGAGGTGCTCGTAGTCGGCGCAGCCGGAGTCCAGACACACGATGAGGCTCGGCGTGCCGATGCGCGCGGACAGCGCGTCGACGTAGGCAGGCAGATCGTAGGAGCCGCTCTCCTCGCACGCCTCGATCAGGACGACGCAGCGGCCGTGCGGGATCTTCTGCACCTGCAGCGTCTCGATGGCGGTGAGCGCGGCGAAGGCGGCATAGCCGTCGTCGCCGGCGCCGCGGCCGAAGAGCTTGTCGCCGCGCCGCACGGGCGTCCACGGCCCGAGGCCCTCGGCCCAGCCGACCATCTCGGGCTGCTTGTCGAGATGGCCGTAGAGCAGCACGGTGTCGCCGCGCCCAGGCACCTCCATGTAGATGAGCGGGGTACGGCCGGGCAGCCGTACCACCTCGAGCTGAAGCCCGGCGATCCGTCGAGCCCGGCACCAGCTCTCGATCAGCGCCACCGCGCGATCGAGGTGGCCGTGCGCCTTCCAGTCGGCGTCGAAGTGCGGAGACTTCGCGGGGATCTTCACGTACTCGCTGAGCGTCGGGACGATGTCGGCGTCCCAGGTCTCCTGCGAGAACGTCAGGGCCGTCTTCGTGTCCATCACTTCTTGCCCGCCCGCGCGCGCTCGAGCGCGGTCCACACGCGTGCCCCCCTGAGCGGCATGTCGAGGTGCCGCACGCCGAAGGCCCTCAGCGCGTCGACGACGGCGTTCACGACCGCGGGCGTCGAGCCGATGGTCGCCGCCTCGCCGATCCCCTTGGCGCCCATCGGATTGAACGGCGTGCGTGTGACCGTCTGGTCGGTCGTGAACAGCGGAAGGTCCTCGGCGTGGGGCACCGCGTAGTCCATGAGCGAGCCGGTCACCAGCTGTCCCTCCGCGTCGTACACGACCTCTTCCATGAGGGCCTGCGCGATGCCCTGCGCGAGGCCGCCGTGCACCTGGCCGGCCACCAGCATCGGGCTGATCCGCACACCGCAGTCGTCGACGGAGACGAAGTCGCGCACGCGCGTGTGGCCGGTGTCGCGGTCGATCTCGACCACCGCCACGTGGGCGCCGAAGGGATAGACGAGCTGCGGCGGCCGGAAGAAGTCGGTTGCCTCGAGCCCGGACTCGATGCCGTCGGGCAGCCCTTCGCCATAGGCCTTCGGCGCAATCTCGGCGAGCGTGAGTGCCTTGGCCGGTACGCCCTTGACCTGGTACCGGCCGTTCTCGAACACGACGTCGTCGGCCGCCGCCTCCAGCAGGTGCGCCGCCAGCCGGCGCGCCTTCTGCTGCACCTTCAGGCTGGCGCCGATGATGGCCGAGCCGCCCACGGCGAGGCTGCGGCTGCCGCCGGTGCCGTTGCCCATCGGCGTGTTGAGCGTGTCGCCGTGGCGGACGACCACTTTGTCGAAATCGACGCCGAGATGATCGGCGATGATCTGGGCAAACGTCGTCTCGTGCCCCTGCCCGTGGGCGGAGGTGCCGGTGAACGCCGTCACGCCGCCGCCCGGCTCCACGCGAACCACCGCGCTCTCGAAGGGACCGAACCCGCACATCTCGACGTAGACGGCCATCCCGATGCCCAGCAGCATCCGATCGTCCCGGTCGAGCCGCTCCTTCTGCTCGTTGCGCAGCTTCTGGTAGTGCGAGATCTCGAGCGCCTTGGTGAGCGCGCGGTCGTACTCCCCGCTGTCGTACTTCTGGCCCGTGGGCGTGGTGTACGGAAACGCGCTCGGAGGAATGAAGTTTCGCCGGCGGATTTCCTCGGGTGGCTTGCCGAGATCGTGCGCGATCACGTCCACCAGGCGCTCGAGGTAGTACGCCGCCTCCGGCCGTCCCGCCCCTCGATAGGCGGCCACCGGCGTCGAGTTCGTGAACACGCACGTCGATTTCAGGTCGACGTCGGTGACCTTGTACACGCCGACGCCCATCAGCAAGGTGAGGTCGGGGATGAACGTGAAGACGGGATACGCGCCGATGTCGGCGATCACGTGCATCCGCAGCGCCTTGATGGTGCCGTCGGCCTCCACGGCCGCCTCGAGATCGGTGACCTGGGCACGGCCGTGCGTCGTCGACGTCATGTGCTCGACACGCGTCTCCGTCCACCGGACGGGGACGCGATAGCGCTTGGCGATCACGGCCAGCGTGGCGTCCTCGGGGTAGATGCCGAACTTGACGCCGAAGCCGCCACCCACTTCCGGCGCGATGACACGCACCGATTGCTGCTCGACGCCGAGAAGCGTGGCGAGGTCGTTGCGCAGATTGTGCGGCGCCTGGTGCGTCGACCACACGGTCACGCCGCCCACGAGGGGGTCCGGCGCGGCCAGCGCGGCCCGCGGCTCCATGGGCACGCCGCACAGGCGCTGGCTGATCATGCGCTGCTTGACGACCTTGTGAGCCTTCGCGAAGGCGCCGTCGGGGTCGCCGACCTTGATGGTCGTCTCGTGCTCGATGTTCTTCGCGGCGTCGGTGTGGAGCTGCGGCGCCCCGTCCTTCAGCGCGCTCAGCTGATCGGCCACCGCCGGCAACGGCTGCCAGTCCACCACGACGTCGGCGGCGGCATCGACGGCGAGCGCTTCCGAGGAGGCGAGCACGGCCGCCACCGGCTCGCCCACGTAGCGGACGCTGCCGACGGCGAGCGGATAGTGCTTGCGACCTACGCTGGTCTCGGCAGCGCCGCCCCCGCCCTCCGCGCTGGGGCCGCCGAGCGGAATCGGCTGGCAGTAGGCCTTGATGTCCTGACCCGTGAGCACGCGCGACACCCCCGGCCGCGCCGTCGCGCGCGAGGTGTCGATGCGGCCGATCCGGGCATGGGCGTGCGGGCTCCGCACGAATGCGACGTATTGCATGCCGGGCACGGTGATGTCGCCGACATAGGCCGACGTGCCGGTGACGAGGCGGGGATCTTCCTTGCGCTTCACTTCGGCGCCCATGAGCCGCGGAGTGGCGGATGGCATGCTCGCTTCCTTTCGTCGGGAGTTCCCGGAGCATAGACACCGTGCGCCGCCCAACGCAAGCGACGCCGCAGGAGTAAGATGCGCGCGGACAGGAGGCGGCCATGACCGACGATCATCGTGCCCAGTTCGACGCCGAGTGCCGTGCGGCCGGGCTCATGCTCAGCGCCCGTGACCGCGAGCTGCTCTTCGACATGTGGGTGGATTGGCTCCCTCAGCGTGACCGCCTGCGCGCCGAGGTGCCGGCGCCGGAGGAAGAGCCATGGCGCTGAGCGTCGCGGATCTCGATCTACGCGGCGTCAGCGAGGCGCTCGCGCGCCGTGACGTCACGTCCGTCCAGGCGGCCGAGGAATATCTGGGACGGATCCAGCAGCACGACCGCGTGCTGCGCTCGTACATCACCGTGATGGCGGATCACGCGCTCGCGCGCGCGAAGGCGGCCGATGCCGACACCGAGCGCGGCCGCCGGCGCGGCCCGCTGCACGGCGTGCCGATCGCGCTCAAGGATCTCATCGCGGTGGCCGGTGTCCGCATGACGAGCGGATCCCAGCTCTACGCGGACCACGTTCCCACGCGCGATGCCTTCGTGACGCGACGCCTGCACGATGCAGGCGCCGTCATCCTGGGCAAGCTCGCCATGCACGAGTGGGCGTTCGGTCGTCCGGCCACCGAGGGACCGTTCCCCACCGGCCGCAATCCCTGGGACATCCACCGCGCGCCCGCCGGATCCTCGTCGGGCTCGGCCGTCGCGGCCGCCGCAGGTCTCTGCGCGGGCGCGCTCGGCTCCGACACCGGCGGCTCCGTTCGGGGCCCGGCCGCGATGACCGGCCTCGTCGGTCACAAGCCCACCTACGGCCTGGTGAGCCGCAGCGGTGTGCTCACGATGTGCTGGTCCCTCGATCACGTCGGGCCGATGACCCGGAGCGTCTGGGACAGCGCCGCCTTGCTGCAGGTCATTGCCGGCACCGATCCCGACGATACGTCGACGCGCGGCGCCCAGGTCCAGGACTATCTCGGCGGCCTCGAGGCCGGCGCGCGCGGACTGCGGCTCGGCGTGCTCCGGCGGTTCTACGTCGACTTCCCCGGCCTGAATGACGACGTGCGGGCGGCGGCGCTGACGGCGTTCGAAACGCTGCGCGCCGAGGGCGCGACGCTCACCGACGTCGACGCGCCGTCGCTCGATCTTTCGACGGCGGCCTGGGCGCCCTTCCTCGCGGAGACGTACGAGTACCACGCCCGCAACCTGCGCGAGCGGCCGGAAGGTTACCGCGAGAGCCTGCGGCCGCGCGTCTACATGGGTGCGCTCGTCACCGCCGCCGATTATCTGCGCGCGCAGCGACTGCGCGAGCGGTTCCGTCGCGAGGTGGACGCGCTCCTCGAGCGCGTGGATCTGCTGGTCTTCCCGGGGCAGATGACACCGGCGCTGCGCTTCGAGGACTTCCCCATGAGCGGGCTCGCGCCCGCCTCGATGCGCTACACGGCGCCGTGGAACCTCCTGGGCCTGCCGGCGGTCGTGGTGCCCTGCGGCGTCAGCCGCGAAGGATTGCCGGTGTCGATCCAGATCGTCGGCCGTGCGTTCGACGACGCCACGGTGCTCCGGCTGGCGCGTGCGTACGAGCGCGCCACGGACTGGCACACGCGACGCCCGGATCCCACGCGCTGGCGGCTCTGAGCGTGGACGCCTACCGCGCAGTCGTCGACAAGCGCGACCAGCGCGCGTTCCGGCCCGCGCCCATTCCCGACGAGTCGCTGCGGAAAATCCTGCAAGCCGGACGGATGACGGGGAGCAGCAAGAACCGCGAGCCCAATCGCCTCATCGTCGTCCGTGAGCGGGCGACGCTACGAAAGATGGCCGACACGGGGCCCTGGGCACGCTGGCTCGCCGACGCCGACGCCGTCATCGTCATCGTGCAGACCGACCGGCACGAGTTCGACGCCGGCCGCTGCGCGCAGAACATGATGGTGGTTGCGTGGAGCGAGGGCGTCGGGTCGTGTCCCGCGCATCTGCCGGAATCCGAGCTGGCGCACCTGCTCGGCGTTCCCGCCGGCTGCCACGTCAACCGCGTGATCGGCTTCGGCTACATCGATCCCGTGCGCGCGGCGGCGCCGCGGAGCGTCGCGCGGCCCCGCAAGCCGCTGACGGAGCTCGTCCACTACGAGCGCTGGTAAAGCGCGCCGTCACCGGCGCACATTCGTAGGCGCTGAATTTGCAGCCCGCAGGCGCTTCGGAGGTATCCGACATGGCCAAGCGCTCTGGAGCCAAGAAGCGGACGACGGGACGACGCGCGAAGCGGTCGAGCGGCGGCAGCCGCAGCCGATCGCCGCGCGGCAGCAGCGACAACGCGAGCAACAATGGACGGTCGGGCGGCCGTCGACGGCGGCGCGGCGCGGCCAAGGCGGGACGCAGCCGATCAGGCGGCCGCGGGCGATGATGACCATTGTCACCCGCGTCACCCTCAAGGAAGGCAGCGAGCCGAAATGGGACGCGGCCATGAAGGCGCGGATGGAATCCGCCAAGACCCAGCCGGGATGGATCGGCGGTCAGCTGGCGATTCCGCTCGATGGCCCGAGCTCCCGCGTGATCATCGGCACCTGGCAGACGCGCGCCGACTGGGAGGCGTGGCACGCCGATCCGAAGTTCCAGGAGACGCGCCGTGAGCTGCAAGGACTCGAGACCCGCTCCAGCGAGGAGTGGTGGCACGAGGTCGTGACCGACCTCCGGGCGGCGTGATCGAGCGGCCACCGCTCCGCCGGGGCCGCAACGTTTGGGGGTCCGGGGGCCATCTCGGGGCCCCCATCAGATCAGGACGCGGCGCGCATCCCCGAGCGCATCTCGAACTCCTCCTGGAGGAACAGCGATGCGTTTGCGATGCGCGCCATCTTGCCGCAGTAGTAGCAGTGGATGAACGCGGGCTCGTGGCCGATGAAGGTGCTGTGACACTTCACGCAGCGATCGAGCGGCTGCGGCAGGAATCGCTTCGCCGCGCGCTCGAGCACGAGCTCGGGATCGAGCAGTGACACGACGCGCGCGCCGCTTCTCGGAGCCGGCATCGGCATCGGCGCCGCCTTCGCCGGCGGCTTCTTTCGCGCGGACGCCCGTTTCATGGCGGAGGCATTGTACATGAACCGCCCCGCGCGCTAGAAGCTTGCCGACCGTCGCCGCCTGCGCCATCATCGGCGACAACCACTCGGAGCCACGACCATTGAGAACAGGCCACCAACTTGGAGCCACGACGATCTAGCACAGGCCGACCAATCGGAGCCACGACGATCTAGCACGGGCCACACGACGCTCTGGAACAGGCCACCCACGCTTCAAGCCGGGCGCGCGCGCTCGCTACAAAGGAGAGACTCATGACACCACCCGTCGATCCCAACGAAGTCCTCATGACCGGCGAGAACTCGTTCATCCGCCTCAGCCCCGACGGCGGCAAGACGCTGTCGGATCGCTTCAGCCACTGGCGCGTGCTCTGGTGCCCCGACGGCGCCGGGCACGCGCTGTTCGTCGACTCGACGCTGCTCGGCGGACAGACGCGTGTCTACTCCGACAATCCCGCCGTCGCGCGCTGGCTCCAGAAAAACATCGAGACGATCCTCTACCAGAAGTTCGCCGACACGACGCTGTCGATCGTGCAGGCACAGTTCACGCGTGCCGGCTCGCCACCGGCTCCGGTGACGGAGACCATCGTCGGGGGCGGCGATCGCATCGTCATGACGTGGTCGGACACGATCACGCCGTTCATCCTCAACGCGCCGCCCGGCTTCCAGAACCGGCCCATCGGCGTGTTCAGCACGTTTTTCCCCGCGCGTTCCGCGCGCGTGGAGCTGAACGGCAAGGTCCCCGACGGCAAGGTGTGGCCGGAGATGCGCGGCGATCGGCAGTCGTCGAGCGCCTGCCTGGCCTGGTCGGAGAGCTGGGTCAAGCCGCGCGGCTGAGCGCCATCGGCCGGCGCCACGCTCCGTGCCCGCTCACGGAGACGCGCGGCGCCGGCCGCGTTCCCGCCGCTCGCGAGTGTTACCATTTGCCGGTATGAGCGAGCCCGAAAAGCGCGGCAATTTCATCCGGGAGATCGTCGAGGAGCACAACCGCACCGGCCGCTTCGGCGGCAAGGTCGTGACCCGGTTTCCGCCGGAGCCCAACGGCTACCTGCACATCGGTCACGCCAAGGCGATCCACATCGACTTCGGGCTGGCGCGCGAGTACGGCGGCCGCTGTCATCTCCGCTTCGACGACACCAATCCGACCAAGGAGAGCCAGGAATACGTCGACGCGATCATGGCCGACGTGCGCTGGCTCGGCTTCGACTGGGGCGCGCATCTCTATCACGCCAGCGACTACTTCGAGCAGCTCTACCGGTGGGCCGAGCAGCTCGTCACCGCCGGCAAGGCGTACGTCGACGACCTCAGCCCCGACGAGATTCGCGCGTACCGCGGCACGCTGACCGAGCCGGGCCGGCCGTCGCCGTATCGCGAGCGGTCGGTCGAGGAGAACCTCGCGCTCCTCCGCGGCATGCGCGCCGGCGAGTTCCCCGACGGCAGCAAGACGCTGCGCGCCAAGATCGACATGGCGAGCGGCAACATCAACCTCCGGGATCCCGTCATGTACCGCATTCGGAAGGCCACCCATCAGCGCACCGGCGACCGCTGGTTGATCTATCCGATGTACGACTGGGCGCACGGGCAGAGCGACTCGATCGAAGGCGTGACGCACTCCATCTGCACGCTCGAGTACGCCGACCACCGCCCGCTCTACGACTGGTATCTCGACGCCCTCGGCATCTTCCATCCGCAGCAGATCGAGTTCGCGCGACTCAACCTCTCGCACACCGTGATGTCCAAGCGGAAGCTCCTGCAGCTCGTGGAGGAAGGTGTCGTCAGCGGCTGGGACGATCCGCGCATGCCGACCATCGCGGGCCTCCGCCGCCGTGGCTACACGCCGGAGGCCATCGCGGACTTCTGCGAGCGTGTCGGCGTGGCGAAGTCCGACAACACCGTCGAGCTGGCGCTGCTCGAGCACTGCGTGCGCGAGCATCTGAACAAGACCGCCGACCGCCGCATGGCCGTGCTGCGTCCGCTCAAGCTCATCATCGAGAGCTACCCGGAGGGGCAGGTCGAGTGGATGGAGGCGGTGAACAACCCCGGGGATCCCGTCGGCGGCACGCGCAAGGTGCCGTTCGCGCGCGAGCTGTGGATCGAGCAGGACGACTTCCGCGATCCGGCGCCACCGAAGTACTTCCGGCTCTCGCCCGGCGCGGAGGTGCGGCTTCGCTACGCCTACGTGGTGAAGTGCACCGGCGTGGAGCGCGATGCCTCGGGCGCGGTCGTGGCCGTCCGGGCCACCCACGATCCGGCCACGCGCGGCGGCGAGGCCGGACGCAAGATCAAGGGCACCATCCACTGGGTGTCGGCGGCGCACGCGGTCGGGGCCGAGGTACGGCTCTACGACACGCTGTTCTCGGCGCCCAAGCCCGACGACCTCGACGACTGGAAAGCCGGTATCAATCCGACGTCGCTCGAGACGCTGATCGGGTGTCGGGTGGAGCCGTCGCTGGCCGACCTGCCGCCCGACGCGCACTTTCAGTTCGAGCGGACCGGCTACTTCGCCGTCGACGGCCGCGACTCGCGTCCGGGCCGGCCCGTCTTCAACCGGACGGTCGGCCTGCGCGACACCTGGGCGAAGATCGAGAGCGCCTCGGCGCGGTAGGCGAAAGCTTGACGTTGCCGCCCGGGTTGACTAGGGTTGCGGCGTGTACGCTGCCCATTTCGGCCTGACCGAGCGGCCGTTCTCGCTCGCCCCCGATCCGCGCTATCTCTTCCTCAGCGACGGCCACCGGGAGGCGCTGGCGCACCTCGTCTACGGTCTTCAGGGTGGTGGGTTCGTCCAACTGACCGGGGAGGTCGGCACCGGCAAGACCACCGTCTGCCGGGCACTTCTGGATCAGCTGCCGCCCGAGGTCGACGTGGCGATGATCTTCACGCCGCGGCTGACAGCCGTCGAGCTGCTGGCCGCCCTCTGCACCGAGCTCCACGTCGATACCCCGACGGGGACGCCCAGCGTCAAGCAGCTGGTGGACGCGCTGTCGCGCAAGCTGCTCGACACCCACGCCCGCGGTCGGCGGACGGTCGTCATCATCGACGAGGCACAGAACCTGAGCATGGAAGTGCTGGAAGAGCTGCGGCTGCTGACCAACATCGAGACCACGAAGGAAAAGCTCCTCCAGGTGATCCTCATCGGCCAGCCGGAGCTGGTGGAGGTCATGCAGCGGCCGGAGCTGCGTCAGCTCGGCCAGCGGGTGACCGCGCGCTATCACCTCCGCCCCTTCGCCTTTGCCGAGACGGAGGCGTACGTGCGCCACCGCCTCGAAGTGGCGGGGCAGCGCGACTCGATGTTCACACGGGCGGCCGTCTGGACGGCGCACCGACGCTCGGGTGGCGTGCCGCGGCTGATCAACAACCTCTGCGACCGTGCACTGCTCGGCGCGTACGCCAGCGGCAAGCGCCGCGTCACCGCCGGCATCGTCCGGCGAGCGGCGCGGGAGGTCCTCGGTCCCGGCCCCGGCCGGTACTGGGCCGAAGCCGGCGTGGCAGCCGCCATCGTGGTCGCGGTGCTGGTCGGAGCGACCCTGCTGCGCCCGAACTCCATCCAGTACGTGAGCGACTGGTGGGCGCGGCGCATCATGCCGCCAGCGGTGGCGATCACGCCGACAAATGCGACTCTGGCGCCGACGCCGGCCCCGGCCGCGGCACCCGCAGACGTCATGCCGAAGCCCCGGCCGACGCTGGCGACACTGCTCGATACGAAGACCCGCGACCGCGATGTCGCGTTCGCCAGCCTGGTTGCGCTCTGGGGCGAGGACTACGCGGGCCGCGGCGCCGAGACGGGGTGCGAGTTCGCGCGCCGTGCCGGACTTCGATGCCTGAGCAAGGCCGGCACGTGGAAGGTTCTCCGTCGCCTCGATCTGCCGGCGATGCTGACGCTCACCACGACGAACGGCGATCGTCACTACGCCACGATGACGGCGCTGCACGACGAAACGGCGACCCTCGACGTCGCGGGCGAAACGCTGACGGTGCCGCTCACGGAGGTCGATCGCCTCTGGGACGGCGCCTTCCTCGCGCTCTGGCGCACGCCCAATCTCGTCAGCGCCGACCTGCGGCCCGGCATGAGCAGCCGCGACGTAACCTGGCTGCGCCAGCAGCTCGCGAACGGCGGGACGGTGGAGCGCACCACGGTGTACGACGACGAGCTGAAGCGGCGCGTGGTCGCGTTTCAGCGCGCGAACGGCCTCACGCCGGACGGTATCGTCGGCGACGAGACGCTCGTGCGACTCACGGCCATGACCACGGACGCGCGAATGCCCTCACTCACGAAGGCGAGGCCCTGAACGTGTCCTACATCCTCGACGCGCTCAAGAAGGCGGCCGAGCAGCGCGACGCGCAGGCGCCGGCGATGCGGCGGCTGTTCTCGCCGGTCCCGGAGTTCGCGGAGTCGCCCCGCTGGCGGCTGGCCGCCGTGGGCGGCGCCGCGGCCGTCGCCGGCGCCGTGGTCGCAATCTGGGCGCTCTGGCCCGCGCCGTCGGTCGTGATCGACACGCCGGTGGGCTCACCGGCAACCGCGCGCGTTCAGCCGGTGGCCGCACCGGCGGCGGCGCACGTGCAGCCAGAGGCTCCGCCGGCGACCGTGCGCGTTCAGCCGGAGGCGCCGCCGGCACACGTTGCGCCGGAGCCGACGCGCGCGGTGGCCCCGCCGATCGCTCGCACGGCACCGAAGACCGCGGCGCCCGCGAAGCCGGCCGCCGAGCGGCGGTCGACGCCACCGCCGGCCGTCGAGACGCGCCAGTCGGCCATCGAGTCGGCGGCGGCGCCGGCGGTCGAGCCGCGACCGGCCCCGATCGAGCCCGCGCCGGCCCAGCCACAGCCGAAAGCGGCACCGCCACTGATCGCCGGCGTCCGTCCGTCGCCGATCCCCACCGCGGCCACCGCGCCGGCGGCGGCGCCGGCGCGCACAGAGGCCAGCGGTCAGCTACGTCTGGAAGTGATCGTGTACTCCGAGGAGCGCGCCCGCCGGTTGGCGTTCATCAACGGCCGGAAATACGTCGAGGGCGACCAGCTGCTCGACGGCGCCCGTATTCAGGAAATCCAGCCGAACGCCGTGGTCATCGTCGACGACGGACGGCGCGTCGTCCTCAAGCCCTGAGTGGACAAACGCATGCCTCTGACCCGCCGTCAGTTCCTGAAGGCCTCGGCCGCCTCCGTGGCCACCGCAGCCGGGGCGGCGCCCGCGTTTGCACAGGGCACGCGGTTGCATTATCTGCAGTGGTCGCACTTCATTCCCGCCGCCGATGTCGTGTTCGAGGAGCAGGCGAAGGAATTCGGCAAGCAGGCCGGCATCGACATCGCCATCGAGCGCATCAACCAGAACGATCTGCAGGCGCGCATCACCGCCGCCATCCAGAGCGGCGCCGGTGCCGACATCGTCACCGTGCCGAACAACTATCCGCAGCTCTACGAGAGCGCGCTCGTCGACGTGAGCGACGTCGCCGAGGCGATCGGACGCAAGCAGGGCGGCTGGTGGGACTACGTCAAGACCAACGTCGTCACCTCGAAGAGCCACTGGGTCGGCGTGCCCCACTTCGTCATCTCGTGGGCCATCACGTACCGCGAGGACTGGTTGAAGGAAGCGGGTTTCCGTTATCCGACGACGTGGGACGAATTCCGGCGCGTAGGCAAGGCGATGAAGGCGAAGGGCAAGCCCTTTGGCCAGGCCTTCGGTCACACCGTCAACGACCCGAACGCGTGGGCGTACCCGATCGTGTGGATGTGGGGCGGTCAGGAAGTGCAGCGCGACGGCAAGACGGTGGCGCTCGACAGCAAGGGCTCGGTGGAGGCGGTCAAGTTCACGGTCTCGCTGTGGAAGGACGTCTTCGACGAGGGCGGCCTCGCCTGGGACGATAGCAACAACAACCGCGCGTTCCTGTCCCAGGAGATCTCGCTGACCGGCAACGCGCCGTCGATCTACGTCGCCGCCCGTCAGAAGTTTCCGGACGTCTACAAGGGCACCAATCACGGCCACTATCCGCCGGGACCAAACGGACGGTTCTACTGGCTGCCCTGCTACAACTCGTGCGTGATGAAGTACAGCAAGAATCAGAAGCTGGCCAAGGACTTCATCCACTTCTACATGGACCGCGCGCGCTTCGATCGCTATTTCGAGACCATGGACACGTTCGGCATCCCCGGAACCAAGGTCTATGCCGACCACCCACTCTGGAAGAAGGACCCGAAGACGGCCGTGTTCCCGGAGACGTTGAAGAACGCGCGCCAGGTCGGCTACGCCGGACCGTCGGGACGCGCCGCTACCGAGGCGCTGACGAAGTTCATCATGGTGGACATGTACGCCAAGGCCATCCAGGGCATGCCGGCGGAAGACGCCGTGAAGTGGGCGGCGGCGGAGCTGAAGAAGATCTATTGAGGTCCTGGCTCGCCCTCGTAGCGCTGCTCGCCGTCGGCTGCAGCAGCGCGCTCTCCACCGTGACCGAGGGAGGCACGGGCCGCATCGAGGTTCCGAGTCTCACCATCGCGCCGAACGGTGTCGAGGAGCCAATCACCGTCGCCGGCGATCTCTCCATCCCCGCGGCGGCCGGCGGCCGCGTGCCGGCCGTCATCGTGCTCCATTCGTGCTCGGGCATGACGCCGAATCTCGCGGAGTGGACGGAGGCCGTGAACCGCATGGGATTCGCCGCATTGCTCCTCGACAGCTTCACCGCGCGCGGTGTCACGGAGATCTGCACCGGTGGCGCCGGCCGCACGCCGGTCACCGTCAGCAGTCGGCTCGCCGACGTCTATCGCGCGCTGGCGCTGCTGGCCGCGCATCCGCGTATCGACCCGCGCCGGATCGCGGTGCTCGGGTTCTCGCACGGCGGCTGGGTCACGCTGTGGGCGAGCCAGGCGCAGATCGAGCGGCGCTTCTTGCGCGCGAACGTCGACTTCGCGGCGTTCGCAGCCTTTTACCCGGCCGCCTGTAACGTCCGGCTGTTGAACGAGACGGCCATGACGCCGGGCCCCGTGCGCATCTTTCACGGGACCGCCGACGACTGGACACCGATCGCCGCGTGTCGCGCGTGGGCCGCCCGCCGGCAGGCCGCCGGCCGCGAGGTGTCCGTGGTTGCGTACGATCGGGCGATGCACGCCTTCGATGTGCCGTACTTCTCCCCGCCGCAGCACTGGAACGGCATCTTCAATCCCGGCAAGTGCACGATCATCCAGCAGCCGGACGGAGCGTTCGTCGTCGACGACGGCCGGCCGCTGACGGCCACGTCTCCGTGCGTGACGCGCGGCGTGACGCTCGGGTACGACGGGCGAGCCCATCGGCAATCCATCGCCGACGTCAAGACGTTCTTCGACCAGTCCTTCGGACGACGCTGACATGACGAAGCGATCGCGCACGCCGCCAGTGCCCGCGCGCGTGCTGTCGATCCATGCACATCCGGACGACCAGGAGTTCACGGTGGCCGGCACGCTCGCCCGCTGGGCGCGCGAGGGCGCCGACATCGTGACCGTTTGCCTGACGTACGGCGACGCCGGCTCCAACCGGTTCACGCCACCGGACATGACGCGCGCGCGGCTCGCGCGGCTCCGGGAGGAAGAGCAGCGGGCGGCGTGTCAGGTTCTCGGGATCAAGGACGTCGTGTTTCTGGATTACGAGGACGGCGTGCTGACACCGACCCTCGACATGCGGCGGGAGCTGACGCGCCTGATCCGTCGACATCGGCCGGACGCCGTCGTGTGCGGCGATCCGACGATGCGGTTCTACGGCAATCGCTACATGAACCATCCCGACCATCGGGTCGCCGCCGACGTCACGCTCGACGCGGTCTTTCCGTCGGCGGAGACGCGCTTCATCTTTCCCGAGCTCCTGGCCGAAGGACTGGAGCCGCACCACGTCCGGGAGGTCTGGCTGCATGGCGCCACGCGCAGCGACACGCTGGTCGACATCGCGGGGACCCTGCCGCTGAAGATTCGCGCGCTCCGCGAGCACCGGAGTCAGCTCGGCGACTGGGATCCGACGGCGATGCTGACGAGCTGGGCCCGCGAGCAGGGCAAGCGCAAGCGGCTGCGGGCGGCGGAGGCGTTCCGGCGGATGGTCCTCGACGACTGAACTGCTCGGCCGCCACGGGCGGCGCGCGTGGTGCCCGCACGCGCGACGCCCGCGGCGGCTACTTCAAGAGCCTGGTGACCGGGTCCACCACCGTCTGCACCGTCGGCTGACCGACATTCTGCACCACCGGCTGCACGATCGGCTGCAACAAGGACATCGTACCGGAGACCGTCGTCGTGGTGGTGGGGACGAGGGTGGTCGCCGGCAACACGGCGGTCGTCGTGGGCAAGAGCGTCGTCGTCGGCAGCAGCGTCGCGCTCGGCGTGGCCAGTGACGTCGTCGACAGCCCGGCGGTCGTCGGCTGGGTGAGCGTCGGGGTCGCGAGTGTCGAGGTCGCCGCAGCACCGGTGGGCGCGCTGGTCACCGATTCGCCGCCGGCGCCAACCGTCGCCGCCGTCGGCGTCGCCAGCAGCTGATTCATGACCTCGGTTGCGCGCGCCAGTTCCGCGGTGACCGGCAGCACCGCCTCCGTCTTCACCGTGCGCATTGGCGGCGTGAACTGCCCGGACAGCTGCTGCGAGCGTTCCCGCGTGATGGGCTGGGAGCGCGGCGACAGCACGTTGTTGCGAACCGTGACGGCCTGCTGCGGGCCCACGGGGGTCACCGGACCCACGGCGCGGCCGGTCGCCGGATCGAGCCGGACGACCTCGACCAGGCCGCTCAGCACGGTGACGCTGGAGCTGTTCTGCTGCGCCTCCACGATCAGCACCGTGCCGCGGACGCCGGCGATGGCATTCGGAGTCCGCACGTCGACCCGGTCGCCGGCCTTCATCCGCGTCTTGTCGACGGCCACCGCGATGCGGCCGCTCGCGAGATCGATGGTCGACAGCCCCGGCACCTCGGTAATCGTGAGCGTCGAGCGCTCGCGCGCTGTGATGACCACCTTGCCGCCCATGAGGATACGCGTCATCGCGTTATCACCGGTCGTCACGCGGTCGCGCAGGAAGATGTCGTCCTTGAACTTCAACGGTGCGCTGGGCACCGCCGCCCGCGCCACCGTGACGGGACCGATCACCGTCGTCGCGATGCCGACGCGCTCCTCGGCCCACGCCGGAGCGGTCAGTGCTACGGACAGCGCGAGCGACAGCGAGCCGAGCGTGCCGGTCGTGGTCTTCATGGCGGATCCTCTCTTCGAAATCGTTGACATCGGGGCCGCAGGAGTGCAGCGCAAATGCCAGACCGGGTGGCACACGCAACGCGCGTCCGAACGAGACCTTGGAATGCGCGTCACGCGCGTGACGCGCGCAATCGATCAACCTCTCACCACCGGATGACAGCCTGGCTTGACGCGATCTCTGGACGGGCTTTGCAGACCTCTCCAGCGCGAGCCCCACTGATCTCGTCTGGGCGTGATGGCTGATGGGCGCTCCTTCAAGAGCGTGCCGCGCGTGCTGGAGGAGATCGTGGACGACGAGGGCGCCGGCCTGACGGCCGGCGCCCTCGAGAAAGCTAGCGCCTTCCGCTGTTCGACCCCGAGCGGTCGTACTTGTCATACTTCATCGACTTCAACGAGGGTGTCGTCGTCGCTGTCGGCACCGGCAGAACCGTCGGTGCGGGCACCGGCACCGCCACCGATGTGGTCGACAGTATGGGCGCCCCGATCGTTGGCGGCGCCGTCACGGCAACCGTCGGCGCCGTGGGCAGCACAGGCGTCGCCAGCGTCGGCGCAACGAGTCGGACAGCGGCGGAAGCCGCGGGCGGCGGGACAGAAGCTTCCGCCTCTGCGAGCAGCCGCTTCATCTC
>Ga0075431_100001415_pt1 | contig 22040 bp, 21 predicted proteins | sample RhiMetdeltSRZDD5_FD_75297 | JGI IMG/M metagenome (GOLD analysis project Ga0075431, IMG submission 75297) | Populus rhizosphere microbial communities from Tennessee, USA - Rhizosphere MetaG P. deltoides SRZDD5 | ecosystem: Host-associated > Plants > Roots > Rhizosphere > Soil | place: USA... | reverse complement strand
GGAATGCCGGACGGGCTCATTTAGGAGAGACCACCCGGGGCGACGTGCGCAATGGAGGCTCGGCACTTTCCATGATGCCGCGATCATACCAACCGTACAAAGAAAAGGGGCGCTTCGAGCGCCCCTTCGTGATTCAACCACACTCAGGTTCCCGCCGCCTCGTTCTCGGCTTCGTCGATCTCGAGGCCCATTTCACCCATGAGCTCGGCTTTGCGTTCTTTCATCTGCTGGCCGAGCTGCCGGAAGTCGATATCGAGCTTCTTCAGCTTCGGAAACATCTCTTTCTCTTCTTCTTTCACGTGGTGCTTCACGTACTCCATGAGAACCGTGAAGTGCGCCGAGCGTTTCTCGTCGCTCGGATCCATGCCTTCCAGCGTCTGTATCAGGTTACGCACCGTCGTGTGTTCGACTTCCGCTTCGTTCAGCAGGTCCTCGACTTCCTCGTTACGCGCCTGCTCCCGTATCGCGGGGTAGAACACTTCGGTCTCGAGCTTGTCGTGGATCTTCAGCTCGGTGCAGGCGGTCTGGATCACCTGCTCGACGGCTTCCGCGCCGTCTTCATCGAGCTTCTCGAACTCCTTGAACAACGTCTCGACTTCACGATGGTCCTGCTTCAGCAACTCGAGCGCGTCGTCCTTCTTCCTACTGGTTTTCGCCATGTCCGTGTCCTCTCAGTGTCGTTGTGAATGCATGCCTTTGGGAAGCAGTGCAACGCGTATGCCAAGGTCTCGGCGCGTGCGAGCAGGCACACGGCGTCCATGCGCAACAGAGAGAGTCCTGCAATTGAAGTGCCCCCGCACGATTGGATGTGCCGAAGCGAACGATGGAAGATTTACGTACGAGCGTGCGGGCGAGCACCGCGCCCTACGGCGCGCCTGATGCGCGGAGGAGCTTCAGGCGCAGCGGAAAATGCAGCCTGATGAGCGAGAACCTGCTCTGCGCCGCGACCGGCGATCAGCAGTGCAGAGCGAGTTCGGACTTCGTTTATGCCTGGGCTTTCGGCTGGCGCGCGCCGACGCCGCACCAGCTCACGAGCCCGACCACCATGGAAACGATGATCTCGGACATGCGCACCGCTTCTTGAACCTGCACGCGTCTGCGCTCCGTCATCGCAATGCGCTCGAGCCCGTGCAGCATCGTGTTGTTGCTTCCTGCGTTCATTGTTTTCTCCCGGTCGTTCAGTCTTTTTACGCTCCCCCCCAGGGGGGTAGCAGCCGCCCTTCGAACTTCATCAGGGCAACTTCTTAACGGCCGGATTACACGTTGCTGCAGTGCGAAGCCCGAGAGGATATTTCACTCTCGGTGAAAGAAAAACTAATGTGAGGGGGCGGAGACTACCGGGAGCGGCAACGCGCTCCCGGAGTTTAAGCGGCCTATTCGAAAGCCGCGGACTGCGTCTTTATTAACGCTTTTGCTGGCCCTGATTGCTTTGATTGCCTTGCTGGCCCTGGTTGCTTTGATTGCCTTGCTGGCCTTGGCCCTGCTGATTGCCTTGCTGACCGGTCTGCTGGTCGCGCTGTTTCTGCTGGTTTTGCCCGGTCTGCTGGCCTTGGCCCGCCTGGTTCCCTTGCTGATTGCCTTGCTGGCCGCCCTGTTGACCGGCTTGCTGCTGCTGGTCCTTGCCTTGGCCCGATTGGCTTTGCTGCCCCTGCTGGCCGTGTTGACCCTGCTGGCTCTGGTTACGATCCTGCTGATTCATATGACCTCCAGAAGTTGACGGTTGCTGGCGGCCGACATCGGGCCGCAAGGAAATCAGGTGCAAGTACTGTACCCCGCTGCCCGGCCGCCGCGGTCGCTACAATGGCCCGGCCTGTGATTTCGCTGGAGGACGAGATGGTTAGGCGCGTTGCCTGGACGATAGTCGGTATGTGCCTGATGGCCGGGAGCGCGTTGGCGCAGGTTGCGGACCCCGTCCGGTACCCGGTCCGTCCCATTCGGATCGTCGTGCCGCTCGCCCCCGGTGGGCCATCCGATCTGCTCGCACGCATCGTAGGTCATAAAATGAGCGAAGCGTGGAGCCAGCAGGTGGTGGTAGACAATCGTGCGGGCGCCAACGGCATCGTCGGCTGCGAAATCGTCGCGAAAAGCCCGCCTGACGGACACACTCTGGTGATGGGGACCACGGGCACGCATGGCATCAACGCGAGCCTCTATCCGAAGCTTCCGTACGACACCGTGAACGATTTCGCGCCCATAGCACGTGTAGGCGTCTCCAACTACGTGCTCGTCGCGCATCCTTCACTGCCGGTGCGCACGGTGAAAGAGCTCGTGAAGCTCGCACAATCACGTCCTGGTGAGATGACATGGTCTTCCGGCGGCAGCGTGTCACAGCTTGCGGCCGAGCTTTTCAGACGCAGCGCCGGCATCGACGTCGTGATCGTGCCGTACAAAGGCAACGCGCTCGCCGTCGCCGCAACGTTGAGCGGCGAGGTCTCGCTCATATTCGGCGGCATCGCGCAGTCGGCGCCGCTCATCAAGGCGGGGAAGCTGAGAGCGATCGCGGTGAGTGGCCTGCGCCGATCGACAGTGATGGCGGACGTGCCGACGGTCGCCGAGTCGGGCGTGCCGGGCTTCGAAGCAGGCTCCTGGTACGGACTGCTTGCGCCCGCAGCGACGCCGAAAGCGATCGTCGATCGGCTCAATCGCGAAGTCGTGCGCATCGTGCAGTTGCCGGACGTGCGAGAGCGGCTCACCGCCGAAGCGTTCGATATTCCGCTCGATACGCCGGAACAGTTCGCCGCGTACATCAAGGCGGATGTGGTGAAGTGGGCGAAGGTGGTGAAGGTGTCCGGTGTCAAGGCGAACTGAAGCGGCAAACGACCATCCTCTCGCGTCGGCGGGGAGAAGGTCAGGGTCAGGGGCATATGTAACGAAGCGATCCAGAAGCGCTCGCAAGGTCCTGTTGTTCCTGCTCGCAGGCTGCACGGTCGGGCTCGTGCACGCAGCGGAGAAAGTCGGCGGCACTGCGTACCCGACTCGGCCCGTCCGGGTCGTCGTGCCCTACTCTCCCGGCGGGTCCTCCGACGCAGTCGCACGCCTGCTCAGCCAAAAGCTCACCGAAACGCTCGGACAGCAGTTCGTGATCGACAACCGACCCGGCGCCGCGGGATCGATCGGTCGAGAAGTCGTCGCAAAAGCCACACCTGACGGCTACACGCTGCTGATCGGCGATTCACCGCACACGATCAACGTGCACGTTCTGCGTCACGTCCCCTACGATCCGATCCGCGACTTCACGCCGATTTCGCTCATCGCGACTGCGCCGCAAGTGTTCGTCGTGCACCCCGGCTTCGCGGCAAAGACAGTGAAAGAATTCATCGCCGCGGCGACTGCGCAGCCGGGCAAGATCAACTACGGCTCGGGCGGCAGCGGGTCGATCACGCATCTCACGGCCGAGCTTTTCAAGCTCGCAGCGCGCGTCGACATCGTGCACGTGCCTTACAAGAGCATTGCCAACGCGATGACCGATGTGATCGCCGGCCAGATTCCCGCGGCATTTCCGACGATGCCTGGAGCGGTGCCGCACGTGAAGGCAGGACGCTTGCGTGCGCTCGCCATCTCGAGTCCGAGGCGCTCCAGCGTTCTTGCGGATGTTCCGACCTTCGACGAAAGCGGCGTCACCGGAATGATCGTGAGCAACTGGTTCGGCATTTTCGGGCCGGGGCGCTTGCCGAAAGATGTTCTGGCGAAGCTGCATGCGTCCGTCGTCGGCGCTTTGAATGCACCCGACGTGCGCGGGCGTACGACCGCGCTCTCGCTGGACACCGTCGCTTCGACGCCGTCGGAATTCGATGCGCATCTCAGGGCCGAGCTCGAGAGATGGGGCAAGGTCGTCAAAGCGGCGGGCATCAAGCCGGAATAGCGGGTCGCATGCATTGGCGTCCCCGACGTTCCGGATGTGCCAGAATCGAGTTGGAGCCAAATCTCACAACACATTCACGAGCACGAGGGTCCCATGACTTCCGCCCTGCAAGAAAACCTCTGGGAATACGAAGCCGTGGAGCCCGGCCAGGACGGCCCTCCGACGGTGGTCACGCTGACGCCCGAGCACATCGAAGCATATGCACGGGTCGCGCAGAATCCTGATCCGCGCTACAACGTGTCGGGCGGCAGCGCTGAGTACGGCGGCGCGCTCATCGCGATGCCCACGACGGTGCTTACGTACGCGCCCCTGCTGCGGGAAGAGATCGCCGAACACCAGGGGTTCGTTGCGCTGGAAGAGTCGAAGACCGCGCGGCGTCAGACGCCTTTCGCCAAATGCGAAATTCGCTGGTTCCGTCCGGTGCGTGCCGGAGACACGCTCATGGGTAACCGCCGCGTGCTGGAAAAGTACGAGCGGCGCGGGAGCCGGTTCGTCACGTTTCGCGTGGAGGCGAGCAACCAGCGCGGCGAGCACGTGGCGACCTACGACTACACATGCATCTTCTCTTACGCAAAAGGCCAGCGCGACGTGCCGGCTACTCAGGGAACGGCAAAGCGGCGCCTGCCTGATGCGCAAGAGGGGGCGACTGCATCGAATGACGGACGCGCTCTCGCTTTCGACACCGTCAACATAGGCGACCCGCTGGCACCGCTCGCCGTCTCGGAGAGCCTCGAGATCATGCTGCGCAAGAACGACTTGCGGCTCGCAGGCAAGCCCAAGCCGAGCAACATCCACACGGACGAAGCGTTCGCGCGGCAGAACATCTTCGGTACTGTCGTCAACTCGGGTCCGGCCACGATGTCGTATGTCGATCAGATGCTGCAGCAGTCGTTTCCGCTGCGTGCGTTTTACGATGGCGGCCGACTGCTGATGCGCGCGATCACACCCTTCCGTGATGGCGACACGGTGACGTTTGCCGGAGAGGTGACCGGCAAGCGCATCGAGGACGGCAGAAAGCTCGTCGACTGCCGCGTTCGCGGAACCAATCAGGAAGGCGAGCTGGTGTGCCTCTGCGATGCAACGATGGTGCTGCCGGAGTAACGCAGGCGCCTCGTCAGGCTCATCAGCTACGCAGCTTCGAGCGACGCCATGTCGATCGAGAACCGGTACTTCACGTCCGATCTGAGCAGCCGCTCGTACGCTTCGTTGACCTGCTGGATGGGAATGACTTCGACCTCGGCCGTGATGTTGTGAGCACCGCAGAAGTCGAGCATCTCCTGCGTCTCGGCCAGGCCGCCGATCGGCGACCCTGAGAGGCTGCGGCGTCCAAAGATAAGTGGGAAGGCAGAAACCGCCAGAGGCTTCTCCGGCGCGCCGACGAGTGTGATGTTCCCGTCGCGGCCGAGCAGGTTCAGGTAGGCGTTGATGTCGTGATCGGCGGAAACAGCGTCGAGGATGAAGTCGAAGCTGCCGGCGTGCTTCTGCATCTCGTTCGCATTGCGCGACACGACGACTTCATCCGCACCGAGCCGCATTGCGTCTTCCTTCTTGCTCGGCGACGTGGTGAACGCCACGACGTGCGCACCGAGCGCATGGGCAATCTTGACTGCCATGTGTCCAAGTCCGCCGAGTCCGACCACGCCGACCTTCTTGCCTTTGGTCACGCCCCAATGCCGCAGCGGCGAGTATGTCGTGATTCCGGCGCAGAGAAGAGGCGCGGCTCCGGCGAGATCGAGATTCGCGGGCACGCGCAGCACGAAATGTTGATCGACCACGATGCTATCGGAGTAGCCGCCGTACGTGACGCCGCCAAGATGCTTATCAGGGGCATTGTAAGTGAGCGTCAGGTTGGGGCAGAACTGTTCGAGGCCCGTGCGGCACGCGTCGCACGTGCGATCCGAGTCGACCAGGCAACCGACCGCTGCAAGGTCGCCCACCTTGAGCTTCGTGACGGCTGAGCCGACCTTCGTTACACGGCCTACGATCTCATGCCCCGGAACGCAGGGGTAAACCGTCGGCATGAAGCCGCTCCATTCGTTACGGACCTGGTGGAGATCGGAGTGGCAGATACCGCAGAAAAGAATTTCGATCTGTACGTCGTGCTCGTTCGGATCTCGTCGCGGAATCGTGCTGGATGCGAGTGGCGATGTCGCACTGGTGGCAGCGTAAGCTTTCGCCTTGTACATGGCTATGTGCTCCTCGTGGCTCTCGGGGGTCTACGACCGCACCGGCGGCGCCCACGCCTCACCGGGCTTCTTCGGATGCCGGTACATATGGCCAAGCTGGGTGTCGGGGAACTGCACCGCGTTGGCCGCTTCGTAACCGGCGTTGTAGGCTTTCAGCATCGCGTCTTCAGCAGCGTAAGCGAAGGGGTCGCCGAGCTGCCGCTCGATTTCTCCGCCGGGCTCCGAGCGATTTGCGACGAGCCAGTCCACGGAATCGGCAAGCGCCTGCGCCGGCGAGATCACGTCGCGATAGCCAAGCTGTATCCTGATCTTGGCGATGTCGTACTCGATCGTCCAATCGCGTGGGCGGGAAGTACCGCCTTTGTAAACGCGCTGCGCCAGCGGGGGCGGCACTTCCACGATTTCGCACTCGTGTCGAAGATGGCGCGCAATGAAACTGACGTACTGGCGCTGTGTGAATTGATGCTCGTCTCGAATGTTGTAGAACTGTCCGGCGGACTCTGCGGGCTGATCGACGGCAAGAAGTAACGCATGTGCAACGTTGCGGGCGTAGCCACGCCGTTTGAGCTCTCCATTGTGCGGTATGACGAGACGCTTCCGACCATCGAGTATCCTGCGCACGATGCTCCAGTCCGGATTCGCGGGCGAGTGCGGACCGTAAAGCAGCGGATATCGGAAATAAGTGGCGCTGTAATGACCTTCGCGATGCGCCCGCATCACCGTCTCCTCGGTCACCCACATGAGATGGTTGAATTTCGGGCCGGATGGATCGTCGCATCGCGGACCATCTTCGGAGAGCATCGTTGGTGGGCCGAGCGGTCCCCAGCGTGCATCCTGATGGTGGGCATAGACGCTGGAGCCGCCGGCGCCGATGAAGCGCACGGTCTTGCCTCTCAGCAGGTCGGCGATGATGCGCATCCGGCCGTAGGTCGCAATGGCGATATCGAAAGAGCGCCCTTCGAGTGCCGGCCCCAAAGTTTCCGCGAAGTGGGGATCGGTATGGATGTGCTCCACGGGCTGCACGAATTCGACTTCGTGTTGACCGCCGTGCAGGATCGTAACGTCGTAGCCGCGCTCGAGGAGGCCATTGACGATATACGGGCCGGACGGCCCTGTGCCGCCGATGACGAGTGCTTTCATGATTCGCGTTGCCCGAGATCGAGTTTACGCTCGATGAGCAGCCTGGCGCAGCGGCCGCGGCTCACTCGAGGCGAATCCCCGCTTCTCTCACGACCTTGCCCCATTGCTCGATTTCGGTCTTCAGAAATGCGCGGAACTGCTGCGGCGTGCCGCCGACCGCCTCGACGCCCTGCGCCAGGAGCTTCTCGCGCACGGCCGGCGTCTCCAGCGCTTTGGCGAGTGTCGTCGAAAGCTTTGTAACGACATCGGCCGGTGTGCCCCGCGGCGTAAGCAGTCCATACCACGCGTCGGCCCCGTAGCCGGGCACCCCTGACTCTGCGATGGTCGGGATGTCCGGCGCGACGGGAGAACGCCTGGCGGAGGTGACCGCGAGCCCACGCAATCGGCCGGCTTTGATAAGCGGCAGCGAGGCGAGCAGGCCGTCGAACATCAAGTGCACCTCGCGCGACATGACGGCATTACGTCCCTGCGACGCTCCTTTGTAGGGCACGTGCGTCATCCTGACGCCCGTGACGCTCTCGAAGAGCGCCGCCATGAGGTGTGCCGTGGATCCCGTGCCTGCGGACGCGTAATTGACCTCGCCGGGCTTCTCCTTCGCGTACGCAATCAGCTCCTTGATCGACTTCGCAGGAAATGCCGGCGAGACATGCGCGATGAACGTCTGGGATGCAACGCGCGTAACCGGTATCAGGTCGCGGTCGACGTTGAACGGCAGCTTCGAGCCGTGGAGCGCGGGATTGACGGTGAGATTCGCGCCGGATGCCACGAGTAGCGTGTAGCCGTCGGGCGTGGCTTTTGCGACGAGATCGATGCCGATGATGCCGTTTGCGCCCGGGCGGTTGTCAACGACAACCGGCTGACCGAACGCGCTCGCGAAGATATCCCCGACCATGCGCGCGATCGCGTCGGCGCTGCCGCCTGCGGAAAGCGGCAGGATGATGCGTATGGCTTTCGATGGATAGCCTGCCGCGGCATCTTTGGGCTGGTCGGCAGCGCGGGCGGTTGCAGTCGGGATGAGGAATGCGGACAGCAACAACGCTGCGAATGCGGGAATCACGTGCTTCGTCAGTGCGAATTACTCGCCGCGATGAAATCCAGCGTCGCCTTCGCACACGCGTCCGGGTCCGTGAGCGCCACGTGATAGGAGTCGCCGGGCAGCACGAGGAGCCGCGAGCCGGGGATCTGCTCCTGCCAGGCGCGGTTTTCCTCGATCGATGCGAGCCCGCTGCCTTCCGTAGTGATGACGAGCGTGGGGCATTTGATTTTCGGGATTTCCGCGCTGATGTCGGCGTAATTGATCTCCTGAAAACCGATCAGCGTCGAGACTGGTGCACGCGACATGAATTCCATCCAGTACTCGACGGCTTCACGGGGAAAATTCGAGCCGAGGCGCTTGCCCATCGTGCGACGCAGCCAGTCCTTGAGCCCATGCCGCTCGAATTCCGCGACAAGCCCGGGTATGACTTCACCGCCCGGTCGTGCTGCCGCCGGCGTACCCACGACCGTGAGCGTTGCGACGCGTTCGGGGTGCCGCGCCGCGAACACACGCGCGAGCGTGCCGCCCCACTTTGCCGCGACGAGATGAAAACGCTCGATCCCGAGAGCATTCATGAGACGGATGTGATCGTCGATCATGATGTCGAAAGACCACTCGAAATCGCGCGGCATCGGCGTAGAGGCGCCGAAACCGCGGCGATCCGGCCGCACGACACGATAGCGGCGCGCAAGATGTGGTACCCATGCGTACCACGCGAGCGAGCTTTCGGCATTGCCGTGCAAAAGCAGGATCGTCTCGGGCTTCTTCCACGGATCCGTGAAGTCGTCGACCACGTAGTTCATTTCCAGATCCGGGAGCTTCAGCGCAGGCACGTTGCCTTACTCCGCTTTTGCGCCTGAGAGCTTCACGACCTTCGCCCACTTCGCGAGCTCACTTCGAACGAATCCGTCGAATTCGCGCGGAGAGTTGCCCACGAGCTCGGCGCCTTCGCCCGAGAGCCGGTCGCGCACGTCGGGCAGAGAGAGCGCCCGGACGATTTCCCTATGCAGCCGCGCGATGATCTCCTGCGGTGTTCCCGTCGGCACGAATACGCCGTACCAGCCTGTCACTTCGAAGCCCCGGATACCGGACTCCATTACGGTTGGCACCTGCGGCAGTGCCGGCGAGCGTCTCGCCCCGCTGACGGCAATCGCGCGCAGCTTTCCGGCCCTGACGTGCGGCTGCGCCGACGCTATTCCGAGGAACATGAGCTGCACCTGGCCCGACATGAGGTCGGGGATTGCCTGACCGAGGGTCTTGTACGGCACGTGCAGCAGCCTGACGCCTGCCGTCGACGCGAGAAGCTCGCCCGAGAGATGCCCCATGCTGCCGCTGCCAAGCGATACATATGCAAGCTCTCCGGGCTTTGCTCGTGCAAGCGCAACGAGCTCCTTTGCGTTTCGCGCAGGCAACGACGTCGGCACGACGAGCGCATATGGAGCGGACGCAACGAGCGTCACCGGCGCGAAATCGCGCAGCGGATCGTACGGCAACTTCGCATACAGCGCTGGATTCACCGCAACGTTCGCCGTGAGCCCCATCATTATCGTGTAGCCGTCAGGCGGCGCCTTCGCAGCGGCTTCGCTGCCGAGAACGCCGCCGGAGCCCGGTCGGTTTTCGACCACCACCTGCTGCCCCATCGACTCACTCATTTTTTGCGCGATCGGACGCGCAAAGATGTCGGCGGATCCGCCGGGCGTAAACGGCACGATGAAGCGTATCGTCCGGGCCGGATAGCCGGTCTGCGCCTGGACCCCGGCCGGCAAGAACCCGACGAGCACGACGAGGCCGTACAGGTATTTCGTGATCGACCGACGCGCAATCACCGATCCGCTCGCGCCCCGGAAATCGCGATCGCCTCGCGCATTTTCTTCATCTGAGCGGCGATATACGTGGCGAGCTCTTTTGGCGTGCTCGTTGTCACGTCGATGCCGATGTCCGAAAAACGTTCGCGCATCTCGGGCGAGCCCACGATCTTCAGGAGCTCGGCATTCAGCTTGTTGACGATCCCGGATGGCGCTTTGGCGGGCGCGCAGACGCTGTACCAGCCGATGAACTCATAACCGGGAACGGTTTCGGCGATCGCGGGTATGTCCGGCACGAGTGGAGAGCGCTGCGCGCTGGTGACACCGAGCGCGCGCAAGCGGCCGGCGCGCACCGTAGGCAGCACGGCGGGAATGACGGATATCAGCATGTGCACCTGCCCCGCGATCGTATCGGTCATCGCTGGCGTGATGCCTTTGTACGGCACGTGCTGCACGTCCATGCCGCTCATGCTTTTCAGTATCTCGAACGAGAGATGCGGCGGCGAACCCGAGCCGCCGGAGCCGTAGCGGAACTGCCGCGGCTTTGCCTTGACCAGCGCGATCATCTCTTTAACCGACTGCGCCTGCACGCCAGGGTGCACGGCGAGTATGAACGGCGTCGAGCCGATCATCGTAATCGGCGCGAAGTCTTTCGCGAGGTCGTACTTCAGGTTGTCGTACATCTGAGAGACGATGACCGCTTGCGATGTGATGATGACGAGCGTGTGACCATCGGGCGCCGCGCGCGCCGCGATCTCGGAGCCGACGATTCCGCTAGCGCCCGGCCGCGGATCGACGATCACCTGCTGGCCCCAGGCTTCCGTCAGCTTGGCGCCGATCAGCCGACCGACGATATCAGGGCCCGATCCAGCCGAGCTCAGCGCGATCAGGCGAATGGGCTTGTCCGGATACGTTGATTGCGATTGCGCGGCGAGGACGGGGAAGGCAGCCGCACAAACCAGCGCGGCCGCGCCCGCCCGCATCGCAGCGCTTTTCATGAACGTTTGAGACCCTTACGGCCGATGCCTTTCGCGCGATACAGCCCCCCATCCCCGGCGGTCACATACAGCGTCCCCAGATCCGCATCGCCGAACGCGCAGCGCATCGGCACATCGGCAGGAGCGGGGTGGGTGTCGAGTATCGTGCCTCCGGGGGAGATCACCACGACAGACGGCGCGCAGCCGCTCTTGTTCCATCCCATGCACGCGATGATGTTGCCGTCGCTGTCGAGACACATGCCTTCGATGCCGCGCTCGTTCGCCGCGAGGTTGAGCAGCGTCTTGCGATGCCCCGCCACGCCGTGCCGGTCGAGCGGATACGCGAAAAGCTGACAGACATCGCCGCGCTCGACATCGCCGTCGGCAACGTAGAGCGTTTTCTCGTCGGCCGACAGCAGCACTGCGCGCGGTCCCGCCGTATCGTGCGTGACGCGCGTGAGTCGGTACGAACCCGGGCCGTAGCTGTCCATGCGCAGCACGGACGCATGCGGGAGAAACGGATATGCAGGCGGCCCGTACGGGGGCGTCGCGTTGTAGGCGTCGGCGATCCAGACGACGCCTTTGCTGTCGATCGTGAGATCGACGGGCTGGTTGTGATGCGCGCCATCGAGAAGCTCCTGCGTAGGGGCGGTCGAGCCGTCCGCAAGGAAGTGAACCACCCGGCGCCCGCCTTCCTGCGCCCCGAACACGGTGCCGTCTTTCGCGATGGCGATACCGTTCGTGCGTCCCGTCCATCCGCGGAACACGGTGGTTTCTCCATTCGACGGGTCGTATCGCAGGATTCGCTCTTCCGCCACCGCGCTGAACAGCATCGCCTTTCCATCCCAGGCGAGTCCGCCGGTCCGTCCTTTACAGGGTCCGGCTACACGTTCGAAATTCCAGGTCATCTTGTTCTCTCCAGGTTCTGTCGTGCTAGCGCGATGGCACGCCGGCGATGTTTACGCGCGTGCGTACCACCGACCCGATGTTCGTGATGTAAAGCGACTTCCAGTCGTCGTCGCCGAACGCGATGTTCGTCGGATGATGGCCTTCGGTCTTGATGCGCACGATCGGTTTACCGGAGGGGTCGTGCACCCAGATTCCACCGGGCGCCGTGCACCAGACATTGCCGTCCACGTCGCACTTCATACCGTCGGGAACGCCGCGCTCGGGACCGGTGTATTTATGGAACACGCGGGACTTGCCGACGCTGCCGTCGGGCTTCACGTCGTACGCCCGGATCACGCGCTCGCGGCTGTCATTCACGTAGAGGATCTTCTCGTCGGGCGAAAAGCAGAGACCGTTCGGATACGTATTGTCTTCGGCGACGACCGTCATCTCCTTGCCATCGGCCGAGATGCGAAAGACCGGCTGCGTTTCGAGATAACGCTGCAGATCGGGCCCGACCATGCCGACGTTGAGCAGCCCGCCCGGCGGGTCGGTGAACCACACCGAGCCGTCGGATTTGACGACGATGTCGTTAGGGCTGTTCAGCTTCTTGCCTTGCCATCGATCGGCAAGCGTTTTCCACGTGCCGTTCTTCTCCATCCGGAATACCGTGCGCCCACCCCACCCGGCCACCACGAGACGGTTCTCGAGATCGAGACACGTCCCGTTTGCCTTGACCGAAGGCGAAAGCACCACTTCCTGTCCGACACCAGGTCGCCACTTCCAGATCGTGTCGCCGATGATATCGGTGAAGAAAAGCTGTTTCCCGCGCGCATCCCACGTGGGCCCTTCGCCGAAGATGATGTCGCGCGCGATGATTTCGACCGGTGGGCTCGGATCGATGATGCGCTCCCAGCCCGGTGCACACAGGTCGACTTCTATTGCGATCGTTTCCAGTAGTCCATGCATCGCTTGCTCTCTTTCTCTCTTCCTCTGGTTAATGTCCGGCGGCCGCAGTGCCAGTCCAGGTTCTCTGCGCGAAGGCGCGATGATCCGTCACCGCGTCGATGACGACAGGGCCTCGCGTATTCAACGCTTCCTTCAATGCGGGTTCGAGATCCCCCGGCTTTTCGACGCGAATGCCGCGGCAGCCCACCGATTCCGCAATCTTCGCGAAGCTCACTTTGCTGAACCCCCACATCTCCCGGCCCCGTTCCTGCGGGTCGCCGCCGTACGCTTTGTCGAAATGCGGGATCTCCTGATTCAGCGCGCTATTGTTGTTCACCACGAGCTTCACGTCGATGCCGTAGCGCGCCGCGGTTTCGAGCTCCGCGAGATGGTAATAGACGCCGCCGTCACCTCCGAAACAGATGACGGTTGCGTCGGGGAGTCCGCATTTGACGCCCAATGCGCCGGGCAAGGACCACCCGAGCGAGCCCGCGCAGCGGATCAGCCGCTGCGCGGGTTTCGTGATTTCAGCAACGGTGCCGGCCCAGATGCCCGAGTGTCCCGTATCGCACACGAGCACGCCGCCTTCAGGCAGGACGCGCGTGATTTCCCGGCACACACGCTCGGGCCGCATCGGCGAAGCATCGGAATTGAGATTCGCTGCGATCGAATCCCGCCAGTCCGCGACCAGTCCCCGCACGTGTGAAAGCCACGACTCCCGTTTTTTCGCGGCGATCGGGCTTGCCGCATCGATGATCTGCCGCAGCACGGTGCGCGCATCGCCGAGCAGGCCGACTTTCGTCGGGTAGTTGCGGCCGATCTCGGTCGGATCGATGTCGAGATGAATGACGGGGACGCCAGGCTTCGGCACCTGCCAGCGCGCCGTCACCTGCCCGCCAGTATGGCTGCCGATGAAGAATACGAGATCCGCTTCGCCCACCGCACGATTGGCGCAACTGCGCGAATACGTCCCCACGACGCCGACGGCGAGTGGATGTGTTTCGAGGATCGCACCTTTGGCGTTCAGCGAAGTTGCGACGGGAACAGACAGTTTCTCGGCGAGCGCGACGACTTCGGCCTGGGCCTGCGACCACGCGACACCGCCGCCGGCAACGATGATCGGGCGTTCGGCTTTCGACAGCAGATCCAGTGCATCGTGAACGTCGCGCTCCTCCGCGGCCGGACGATAGGGCGGAACGCTCTTGAAGCGCTCCTCGGCAATGAGCTCGAGATCGGCCTCGGTCATCGCGACTTCCGCGTGATGTCCGAGAAACTGCAGGTGCACCGGCCCCGGCGCACCGCTCACAGCTTCGCGAAACGCCTGCCGGATGAGATCCGGTATGCGCGAGACGTGATCGACGTGCGCATTGAATTTGGTCGTCTCCGTGAACTGCGCGAAATCCTCCAGCTCCTGGTACGCATGACGATGTCGCGCGAGCGGCGCGGGACCGCCCGTCATCGCGATCACAGGCGAGCATGCGAGATATGCGTCTTTCAGTCCCGCCGCCAGATTCGAAGCACCGACGTGCTGCGCCATGCATACACCCGGCCGCCGCGATGCGCGCGCGTAACCGTCGGCCATGTACGCCGCCGCTTTTTCTCCGTGCACCATCACGCGCCTTATGCCCATGCCTTCCATGGCCGTCAGCGTTTCGAGCAGCATCTGCGGCACGAAAAACACGTGATCGACGCCGTAGGCGCGGAGCGCGTCGGCGATGTAGCGCTGGCCGGTTGTCTTAGCCATTCCTCTCCCCTTGTCATCCTGGTAACAACCAGGATCCACTTGATGGCGCAACTGCTGCGCCGTCATCCTGATTTAAATCAGGATCCGTTGTTTACCATGGATCCCGGATCGGCCTCCGGGACGACGCATGGATCCCGGATCGAGCCCGGGATGACGATCAAGCGATCGTCATTTCGGCGGGATGATGGGCAACAGCAGATACGACTGCCTGTCCCCGCCCCCGTAGACGGTGTTCTGCGCGCCGTCGTTGTAATCCGCATGGTAATGCGTGAAGTGCCCGGTGCCCATGCCGTCGCGCGGCTGGATGTCGAGCCGCAGCTTGTGGCCTTTCCTGAACACCATCGACGTCGGCCAGATCTCGACCTGGCATTCGACGGCTTCGTCGGGCTTCAACCACCAGCGCTCGTCGTGCGCATGGTATGGACGGTACGGCAGCGACTTCTGCGAGTCGAGCTTGCGATGAGACGCGCGCAGCCAGCCTTTCGTGACGCACGGGACGGGCTCGCCGCGCTGGCCCACTTCGCATACATCTTTTCCATCCGGGCCGATATTGCGGAGCGTCGCGATAATGTCCATGTCCTTCGATGTGCTCGAGACCCACACGTTGAGCACCAGCGGACCCGTCACTTCGATGTCCTGCGCCATCGGGGCCGTCTCGAACGAAACGCCCGTGCGACCGCCGTGGAAGTGCCGGCTTTGCGGTGAGGCGGGATAAGTGATCTTCGACGTCGCAGCAGGCGCTTCCAACACGAGCCGGCCCTCCGCTTCCCCTGTGGAAGGCGCATTGCGCTCCGGCTGGAGATACATCTTCATCCACTTCGTTCGCGGTATCGGCCAGTCATCCTCGAAGCGGAACGGATAGCGTTGCGCGCTTCCGCCCGTGCGGATCTCGAGCTTCACCGGCGGCTCGTCCATGATCCCGGTGTCGATGCCTTTCAGCCAGTGATCGAACCAGCGCAGCTGCTCGAGGCGGCCTTCTTCGGCATGGAACGGGTGATAGTGAGACCCTGTGTGTATGCGAAGCTTTCTGTTTTTCGACGCGGCACACATGTAGCCCTCGGTGTTGCCGCGCAGATGCATCGCGAAGCCGCCCCAGTTGCCGACGCTGTACACCGGCACCGTGATCTTGTCCCAGCGCGCGCTGCACGCCCGCCAGAACTCGGAATCGAGGTTGTGCCGCATGTAATCCCACAGGAGATTGTTGTCGAACGCGTCCGGGTTATAGCTCGCCGGCTCTCCCAACAAATGATGCGCAACCTGCATGTGATGCCAGTGCGTGATGAAACCCATCGCGAAAATGCCGCCGTGATAGGCCTGGTCGCGATACTGGTCCGCGCGGCCTTCCCACGGCATGATCGCTTTCAGCGAAGGCGGCTGCAGACCGGCCACTCGCCACTGGAAATTCGCGTGATACGAAATCCCGAGGGTGCCGACGTTGCCGGTGCACCACGGCTGCCTCGCGACCCATTCGATGCAGTCGTACGTATCGACCGCTTCCTGATACGAGCTCGGCTCCGATTTGCCGGGGGATTTTCCCGACCCCCTGCTGTCCACGCGGAGAAGCGCGTAGCCGCGCGGGCACCACCACAGCGGATTCGCAGTCTCCCAGTTCATGTATTCGTTCTGCGGCTCCTCGAGACCTTCCGGAACGGTCCACAGCTTGTCCTTCATGTAAGGACCGGTGTTCATGATCACGGGAAAGCGTTCGCCCCCGCCGTCCGGACGGAATATGTCTCCGTAGAGCAGCGTGCCGTCGCGCAGGGGAATCTTCACGTCCTTCTCGACGATGAGCTTGTAATCTTCGGGTTGCGACAGCTTGCCGCTTTTTTCAGGCATTACGGTTCCTCTTGCTGGAGAGCGATGAGAAAAGGTGAGCGGAACAGGTGATCGGAAAAAGGTGATTGGAACGGGTGATCACAACGGGTGACGATCTGGTTTTTTTTAATCACTCCTTGCGCTAGCCCGATCACCTGTTGCGCCAGCCAATCACCCTCGATAGCCCCATCCCCTGCTGACAAGCTAGCCGAGCTTCGTAAGCGCGATGCGGCCTTTTTCGGTGATCTTCAAAGTCGTGGGTTTCGTGCCGAACTCGATGAGGCCGGCGCTCATCAACTTCTCGGCGATGGCCGGAGGAACCTGCACAGCGCCGGCTTTCGTCGCGGCACGGCGCAGCCACAGGATGTCTTCGAAATCGAGTCGCGCGCGTTCGGTTTTCACGTTCTTGAGGGCCCCCGGTGCCGCCGCGGCGAAAGCCAAAGGAAGCACACCTGCGCATTATGCCCTGCCGCTCGCAATCGGGTATCTTTTTCGCGGAGGGTGACGGCCTCCGATTCCCGGACGGTCGCTGGTGGCCTCATCGATAAGCGGAGGTAATGGATACGGTCATGTCGAGCTCCTTCCTGAAGGCGCTGCTCCAGCGTGCCGCGGCAGAGGTCGCGACGCGGCGGAGCGGCCCATGATCCACGCCGGCACCAGACCGAGCGTGAACACCACCGCCACGATGAGAAAGCTGTCGCGAAAGCCCATCGTGTAAGCCTGCGCGTGAATCACGCGCCCGAGGAAATGCAGCGCTGCGGGCGTCTGTATTTCCGGCGGCAGCCCCGCCTGCGCGAAAAGCATCTGCATCGAGCGCACGAGCTCCATCGTGGCACTGTTTGACGCGCTCTGCATGCTCGTGAAGACATCCGAGTGGAAAAACGTGCGGCGGTCGAGCGTCACCGACAGGAGATTCACGCCGAACGCGCCGCCCAGCTGCCGCGCAAAGTTGATCATACCCGCGCCCTGCCCCAGCAGCTCGGGACGGAGCGCCCGCAACGCAGTAACGTTCAGGGAAGGCTTGATGAGCGCAAGCCCGACGCGAGAAAGCACGACGCAACCGGCGACCGTCCAGAACGCGCTGTTCACGTCGACCTGCGCGAGCCAGTACGAGGACACGATGAAACACACCAGTCCGGAGAGCACGAGCGTGCGTGCGGGCACGCGGTCGCTGAGAAAACCCGCGATCGGCATGAAGACACCGAGCACGAGACCGCCGGGCATGAGGAGAAGACCCGATACGAACGCGGTGTACCCCTGTACGGTTTGCACGAAAAGCGGCACGAGATACGTCGAGCCGAAGAGACCCACACCGAAAAGGCACGCCACCGTTGCCGCGGAAGCGAACTGCCCGTTCGTAAGCACCCGCAGATTGACGAGCGGCTGCGGTATGTAGCGCTCCCATGCGACGAACGCGAGCACGCCGAAACCCGCGATCGCGAACAGTCCCATGATGAAGTCGGAATGCCAGCCTTCGCGCTGTCCGTTGGAAAGTGCCGTCAGAAGACAGCCTAGCGACGTCGTGAGCAGCGCGAAACCGATCCAGTCGAAACGGCTGCGCACACCCTCTTCCCGCTCGGGCATGAACACGCTGCCCATCAGGGCGCCAAGCGCCGCAACCGGGACCGCGACGTAGAAGATATAGCGCCAGTTGAAATGCTCGATCATGACTCCGCCGAGCGTGGGACCCAGGGCGGGGCCCAGGATGACGCTCATGCCGAAGAGACCCATCGCCATGCCGCGCTGGTGCGGCGGGAAGACCCGAAAGAGCGTGTACATCGAAAGCGGCTGAAGGATGCCGGCGATCGCACCCTGCACGATGCGGCAGCCGATCAGCACCATTTCGTTCGGCGCCGCGCCCGCCGCGAGTAGCGCCGCGATGAATATGCACAACGCGCCGATGAACGTGCGGCGCTGCCCGTACGTGCTGATGAGCCAGGCATTGAGCAGCATGCCGATCGTCATCGCCGCGAGCGCGCCGGTGGAGAGCCACTGCGCGCGGTCCTGCCCGATCCCGAACGCGCCCATGATGTCGGGAATTGCGACGTTCACCGTCGTCGTCGTGAGCACCGCCGAGATCGTTCCGAGCATCACGGTCGCCGTCGCATACCACCGATAGCGCGGGCCGTACCGTGCTGCGAGGACCTCAGTCGTTTCGGACGGCAATGTCGATTTCCACCATCATGCCGGGACGCAGCATCGGATCCTTTTCGGTGAGAAGGATGCGCACGGGCAGGCGCTGCGTGATCTTCGTGAAATTACCGCTGGGGTTCGGATCCGGCAGCAGTGCGAACTTGCTCGTCGCGGCTTGTCCGATCCGGTAGATCTCTCCCGCCACGGCGCGCCCCGGATACGCGTCGACGCGCACTTTCGCTTTCATTCCCGGCTTGAGGAGCCCGATTGCAGTCTCCTTGACGTTCGCCTCGACCCATATCTGGTTCGGATCGTGGAACATTGCCATGCGCTGTCCCGCGGCGACGTGCTCGCCTTTCCGAACGAATGTCATGACGATGTGGCCGTCGCCCGGGCTGCGGATCGTGCGGTCCGCGATATCGACTTCCTGCCGCTGTACTTCGGCGCGGATTTCCGCCGCCTGGTTCGTAAGCACGAGAAGCTGCCGCTCCATGACCTGCAGCTGCTTGCGGCTGCCACCGGCGGTCGAAAGCGCGCCGCGCGCCGCTGCGACGTCCGCGAGCGCTTTGCGATGTTTTTCCTGCGCCTGCTCGAACGCGGTGCGGTCGCGCTCCATCGCCTGCTGGGAAAGCCATTTCTGCGCGTGGAGGTTTACAGCGCGGTCGTAATCCTGCCGCGCCTGTTTCGCGTTCGCGGCCATTGCGGCAACTTCAGCTTCGGCCGCCGCAATCCGGTTCGTCTCCGTTTGGTACTTTCCGAGCGTCTCCTGATCGACCTGTCCCGTCTGGGCGCGGATGACGCCCATCTGACTCTCGAGCGTTTTGAGGCGCGCGAGCAGCACTTCGCGATGAAGCCGCGAGTCGCGGTCGTCGATTCGGGCGATGACCTGCCCTTTCTTTACTTCGTCGCCTTCGATGACGGGGAGCTCGACGATCCAGCCGGACACGCGGCTCGCGATAGTGACGACTTCGCCGTCGATTCTCGCATCGTCGACGTAGATGTGAGTCCACCGATAGAACAGCCAGTTCCCGGCCCAGGCCAGCAATAGAAGCGCAGCACCCACCAGCAGCCACGCTTTGCCGCGCCCGCGCCATGCGCCGCGCGTGCGATTGCCCGGGCCCGCGTTCTCGGACGCGTCACTCCTCCTCTCGTTCGCCATGTGGCCAATGTTAATGAAATGGCGAGGCTCAGGGCCGCAAAGACCACTATATGGAGTCTGCCGGGCAGCCTCGCGCGCGCTTATTCCGGGCCGATGCCCGATGCCTTGACGACTTTCGCCCAGCGTTCGACTTCGTGATGCAGATAGCGGCCGAAGTCTTCCGGTCCCTCGCGCACGGTTTGCGCCCCCTGACTTGCGAATCGCTCTACCACCGCGGGCGTGCTCATCGCCTCGGCGATCGCAACGCTCAGCCGCACGATCGGTTCGTACGGCGTGCCCGCGGCAGCGACGATGCCGGTCCAGCCCGAAGCTTCGACGCCGGGAACGCCGGCTTGCGCGAAGGTGGGCACGTTCGGCAATGAAGGGAGGCGCTCCGCCGTTGCGACCGCCAGGGCCCGCACGCGCCCGGTCCTGAGATGCACCTGCGCTGTGGATGCGTTCGTGATGAGCGCCTGAACGTGATTGCCCAGCAGCCCCGCAAGCGCCTGAGCACTGCCTCTGTAAGGGACGTGCAGAGCGTTCAGCCACCCGGCCTGCAGCTTCATGAGCTCCGCCGTCAGGTGAGATATCGTCCCCGTTCCGGTCGAGGCGATCGCGACGCGTCCGGGTGTGGCGCGCACGAGCGAAATGAATTCCGGCAGGGTGCCGAGCTTGAGCGAAGACTGCACGATCAGCACTTGCGGAAAGCTCGCGAGCCGGGCGATCGGCGTGAAATCGCGCTCGGGGTGATAGCCGGGATTGGGATACAGGCTCACGGACGTTGCGAAAGGCGCGGAGACCAGCAGCACCATATGGCCGTCCGGCGGCGCTTTCGCGACCAGCGTTGCCGCGCGCGAGCCGTTGCCGCCCGGCTCGTTATTGATGAGAAAAGGACGCTTTAAGAAATTCGCGAGCGAGGGTGCGACGATGCGCGCGAGGAGATCGTTCGTCTCGCCCGGCGTTGCGCCGACGACGATGCGTACCGGTTTCGTGGGGTAGTCGAAGTACGTCGGAGGCGCTGCGGACGCAGGTGCGGCCGCTGCAAGGAGAATTGCGACGAGCTTCACTTTCATGAAAACTCCGTGAAGCGGGCCCGACAACGCCAGCCGCGCACGGACGATCGATTATGAAACGACGGTCGCTCGCATACAATAGCGAGTCAGGTGTGCCGATCCCCATGGAGACCTCAATGGCTCTGAAGCTGCGTAAGCTGTCCTACGCGTTGGGCGCCGAAGTCTGCGACGTGGACGTCGCAAAACCGATGAGCGAGGCGCGCTTCGGCGAGATCTACCAGGCTTTTCTGAGCTACGGGATCCTTCTCTTCCGGAACCAGGACATCACGCGCGAGCAGCACATCGAGTTCAGCCGCCGCTTCGGCGAGCTCGATCGCCATGACGCGCTGCCGCGCGACCGGCATCCGGATTACCCCGAGATCCTGCTCGTCACGAACGAACCTAAGCCGGACGGCAGCCCGTCGGACAGCCGCTACACCGGCCGCCAGTGGCATTCCGACATGTCGTTCACGCCGGTCCCTTCGCTCGGGTCGCTCCTCCGGGGCATCACCGTTCCGGAAGTTGGCGGCGATACCGTGTTCGCGAACATGTATCTCGCATACGAGACGCTGTCCGGGGGCATGAAGAAAATGATTGCCGGTTTGCATGGCGTACACAGGTCCGGCACGCGCAAGATCAATAACCCGGAAAGCGGCGTGCCACGCGCCGAAGAACAGCGGCGCCTGAACCCGCCGATCGCGCAGCCGGTCGTCCGCGTGCATCCGGAGACCGGGCGCAAGGCGTTGTACCTCGGCGACAAGGTGAAGCGTTTCGACGGCATGACCGAAGAGGAAAGCCGGCCGCTGATCGATTATCTGAACAAGCATGCGACACGCTTCGAATTCATTTACCGGCACCAGTGGCGCAGCAACGACATCGTCGTGTGGGACAACCGCTGCACGATGCATCTTGCGCTCGGTGATTTCGACGAGACGCAGCGGCGGCATATGGAGCGCACGACGGTGCTGGGGACGCCGTCGGGGTACGTCGTGGCGGATGCGTAAGCCAGTACTCGTCCTCCTCGCGCTCTTCAGCGCAGTCGCAGTCTCCGCCGAATCGCGTTTCCCCGAACGCCCCGTTCGCCTCATCGTGCCGTTTCCGCCCGGCGGCGTGAACGACATCGCTTCTCGGCTCATCGCGAATCAGCTGCACACGACGTGGTCGCGTCCCGTTATCGTCGACAACCGCGGCGGAGCGGCCGGCAACATCGGCGCGGATATCGCAGCCAAATCGAATCCGGACGGCTACACGCTCTTCATCGTCTCATCGAGCATCGCGAGCAATGCGGGCATCTACCCCAGGCTGCCGTTCGATCT
>Ga0075431_100001414_pt1 | contig 22041 bp, 22 predicted proteins | sample RhiMetdeltSRZDD5_FD_75297 | JGI IMG/M metagenome (GOLD analysis project Ga0075431, IMG submission 75297) | Populus rhizosphere microbial communities from Tennessee, USA - Rhizosphere MetaG P. deltoides SRZDD5 | ecosystem: Host-associated > Plants > Roots > Rhizosphere > Soil | place: USA... | reverse complement strand
ACGCCGGCATGCAGGATGACGCGGTCCCCGACGAGCGCGTGCGTGACACTGGCGCCGGGGCCGATGTAGCAGCCCCTGCCGATGGTCACGCGGTAGCCCACCACTGCGCCTGCCGCGATGGTCGTCCCGCTGCCGATGCGGGCCTCGGGCCCCACGATCGCCCCCGGCTCGATCCTCACGTCGGCCTCGAGCCGTGCGCTCGGATGCACGGGGGGGTCGCCGACGTTGCCGAGCGCTGCCTTGGGGGTCAGCGCATCCGGATAGAAGAGCGTGAGTGCCTGCGCGAAGGCACGGTAGGGGATGTCGACCAGCAGCGCCGCGGTGCCCTTCGGCACCCGGTCGGCCATGGCCGGGGCCACCAGGCAGGCCGACGCGCGGGTGGTGCGGAGCTGGGCCAGGTACTTGCGGTTGTCCAGGAAGGCAAGGTGGCCCTCCGTGGCCTCGGCTAGCGGGCGCACGTCACGGATCACGGCATCGGGATCGCCACCGGGCGCGAGCTGCGCACCGACCTTCTCCGCCAGGACACGAACGGGCATCGGGGCATGCCGCTGGAAGAATCCTGGATGGTCCATCGAGCCACCTCGAGACATGTGAGCGCGAGCTGCGATCGCGGCGTGGACGCGCGACACGGGAGCGCGACACGCAAATGACTACGCGGACGCGCGGCGCGCAAGTGCGATATGAAAAGGCCGCACAGCTCCACGCCGCACGGCCTCGAACCTAGCACCTCGGGGCGGCCCTGTCCTTCCGCCCCGCCTCGGTCAGAACTTGGTCGACGCCCCGAAGCGGATCATCTGCTCGTCGTCGTAGCTCTTCTTCAGGAACGCCTTGGCGATGTCGAGCCGCAGCGGGCCCAGCGGCGAGTTCCAGATCAGGCTGAAGCCCGCGGACGCGCGTATCGACGAGTCGTCCACGAGGCAGACAGCGCTCACCAAGGTCGGATCCGCCCCGCAATTGTTGATATTCTTCGCGAACGCACCAGCGCCGAACAGCGAGCCCGCATCGACGAACACCGCTCCGCTCATGCCCAGGTCGTCGGGGATGAAGGGCAGCGGGAAGCGGACCTCGGCGGTGGTCGCCCAGAACGTAGTGCCGCCCAGCGCGTCGTCGGTGAACAGGTCGCGTGGACCGAAGCCGCCCCGATTGAAGCCGCGGATCGTCTCGCCGCCCTTGTAGAAGAGGTCGATCAGCCGCACGTCGTCGTCGCCCCATCCCATGATGTGGCCGCCGACGACGCGGCCCACAAGCGTGACCTTCTGCGTGAGCGGGTAGTAGAGGCGCGCCTCGCCGGTCATGCGGATGTATTTGACGTCGCCGCCGAGACCGGCGAAGTCGCTGCCGATCTGGAAGTAGTAGCCCTTGGTCGGATTCTTGGGGTGGTTGCGCTGGTCGTAGGCCAGGCTCATGCCCCATGCGGACGTGAGCGCGGTGCCCTCGGAGGCCTTGATCGCCCACGATGCGTTGAGCGGGTCTACGTCGTAGATCTCGCCTTGCGAGAGCGTGTAGGAGTTGCTGAGCCAGAGGTTTTCGGCAATCGGGAAGCCGAGCCGCAGCGACCCGCCCGAGGTCCTGCTGCGGAAGGCCGAGACAGCCGACAGGTTCACGTCCTTGTGGAACAGGTCGAAACCGGCCGCCAGGTTGCGGTCGAGGAAGCGCGGCTCGGTGAAGCTCAAGTCCACCTGCATGCGCTCCTGAGAGCCCGCCAGACGCAGGCGCAGGAACTGGCCCTTGCCCATGAAGTTGCGCTCGGAGATGCTCACGTCGCCGATGATGCCTTCACTGGTGGAGTAGCCGGCGCCGAACGACAGCTCGCCCGTGGACTGCTCCACCAGATCGACGTCGAGGACCACGCGGTCGGCCGCCGAGCCGGGCCGGCGCTTGATGTCCACCGACTTGAAGAAGCCCAGCACCTGCAGGCGCCGCTTCGCCTTGTCGACCATCAGCGGGTTGTAGGCGTCGCCCTCGGCGAGACGGAACTCCCTGCGGATCACGTGGTCGTGGGTGCGCAGGTTGCCGCTGATGTTGATACGCTCGATGTAGATGCGATCGCCCTGATCGACGACGTAGGTGACGCCGATGACGCGTGTGCCGGGCTCGCGCTGAGCGCGCGGACGCACGCGGGCGAACGCGAAGCCCTGCTCGGACACCGCGAGCGTGAGGCGCTCGACGGTGCGGTCCATCGCCGACTGATCGTAGGTAGCGCCGGGGCTCGTGAGCAGCTCGTTGCGCAGAGCCTCGACCTTGACGCCGGGCAGGGCCGACTCGATATCGATCTTGCCGAACGTGTAGGGCTCTCCTTCGTCGACCACGAAGGTGACGTTGAACCCGCTGCCATCGCGGCTCAGCTCAGCGCCCGCCGATACGACGCGCGCGTCCGCATAGCCGTTCTTCAGATAGAACTGGCGCAGCAGCTCACGGTCGAGAGCCAGCCGGTCGGGATCGTAGATGTTGGTGCCCTTGAGGAAGTCGAACCACCCGGACTGGCTGGTCGAGATGATGTCCCGGAGCTGCGAATCGGAGAATGCCCTGTTGCCGATGAAATTGATCGCCTGAACCTTGGTGGCGCCGCCTTCGCTGATCTCGAAGACGACGTTTACCCGGTTGTTCTCGAGCTCGATGATCTTGGGCTCGACGGTCGCGGCATACCGCCCCTGCCGGCGGTAGATGTCCAGAATGCGCTGCACGTCGGCTTGCGCCTTGGCGCGCGTGAAGACCGAGCGCGGCTTCAGCTGCACCTCGGCGGTCAGCGTCGCCTTGTCGACCTCCCGGTTGCCTTCGAACGCAACCTGGTTGACCACCGGATTCTCGACGACGGTCACCAGCACCCCGGTGGGCGTGCGATCGATCTGCACGTCGGAGAAGAGGCCGGTGGAGAACAGCGCCTTGATGGACTGGTCCACCCTGGCGGGGTCATAGGGGTCGCCGACGTTGAAGCGCAGATAGGTGCGGACCGTCTCGTCCTCGACCCGCCGGTTTCCCTGGACCTTGATCTCTCTGATGGTGCCGCTCTGGGCCTGGGCCGGACTCGCGGAGAAGACCACTGGCTCGACGACGCTCATGGCCGTCAGCACGGCCGCGACGCCGATGATGAAGTGCCAGCCCCCCAACTTGCACATCCAATGCTTGGGCATACGTTCCGTCTGCCTTTCGCTCGCCGATCCCCCTCGTTCGCACCCTATCCGTCGGCGTCGGATGGATGCTTCCGCAATCCGGCCAAAATCCCAGCAGCCTACGCGTACCCCTTGGCCCCGTGCCTTAAGGGCTGGGGCTCTCCTTGCGGTATTGAATGTTTAGCCGCTCGCTAACCATGTTGGGAAGTGGCAATAATACGCCAGCCTGAAGCAAAACTCAGGCTGCCACAATGTTATCAGATTCGGTTCAAATCGCGTGAACAACCCTCGGTAGCACCGCGCGCTTTTCGCTCATCTGGCGGGCACAAGCAGCGCCGCCGCCCGAGTCGCGGTCAACGTCGGCAGAAAGCGAGATGAGCTCCTCGGAGGGCTCGAATTGACGGCCGGGTGCTACCCCGGAGGTCGGGCCGGCCGCGCCCGCAGAATCGGGGCGCGGCCTTGCCCAAGCTCAGCCAGCGGCGGGCCGCCGTCAGCCGGTCCAGCGGCGGACGTCGAGGACCGTCACGAACACGAACAGCAGCAGAACGAGCGCGAGCCCGATGCGGAAGCTGATCTCCTGCGTCCGCTCGCTCAGGGGCTCGCGGCGCACGGCCTCGATCGCGTAGAACAGAAGGTGGCCGCCATCCAGGACGGGCACCGGCAGCAGGTTGAAGAAGCCGACCGCCACCGAGATGATCGCCACGAACGTGATGAGCGGGATCAGCCCCCACATGGCTACCGTCCCTGACATCTCGGCGATGCCCAAGGGCCCGTGCATCTGATCGGCCGGCATGCGGCGGGTCGCGATCAGGTAGAGCCCGGTCAGGCTGTCGGAGATGATCGAATAGGTCTTGCCGACCGCGTGGCCGAAGGACTCCACCGGGCCATAGCGAACGAACTCGCCGCCCCCCTGCGGCATGCTCTTGATGCCGATCGACCCCACCTTGAGCTTGGCACCCGCGCGGTCGACCTCACGCTCCACCGGCGTCGCCTTCAGGTCCATCAGCGTGCCGTCGCGCTCGACCTGGAACGTGAGCTCCTTGCCGGTGGCGACGCCCACGATCTTCTGCAGCTCCGCGAACGACCGCACCTCCTTGCCGTCGATACGCAGGATCACGTCGCCCGCCTTGAAGCCGGCGTCGGCGGCCGGCCACTTCGCCATGACCTCCGCGACGCGCGGAGGCACCGCGGGCGGGTCGATGCCCAGCGTGACACGTTTACGGTTGAGCTCTGCGCTCTGGCTCCAGACCGGCGTTGCCGTGAGCTCGATCTTCCTGCCTCCGCGGTCGACCTCGAACACGAGGTTACGGTCCGCGTTGAGGGTGAGCAGGCGATCCAGATCCGCGAACGACCTGACCTTCTGCCCGTCGATGCCGAGGATCAGATCGTCGACCCTGAAGCCTGCAGCGGCCGCCGGCCCGCCGGCCTCGACGGCGCCGACCCGGGGCGGCACCACGCGCTCACCGACGACGGTGAAGATCGTCGTGAAAATCGCGATGGCGAGCAGGAAGTTGGCGATCGGCCCCGCCGCGACGATCGCCGCGCGCGCCCACAGCGGCTTGGTCTGGAACGCGCCTTCGCGCTCGGCCGGCGACAGCTGGTCCAGGTTCTCGCGCGAGGGGAAGCTCGCGGCGTTGTCGTCGTCCATGAACTTGACGTAGCCGCCCACCGGAATCCAGGCGAAGCGCCAGCGCGTGCCGTACCGGTCGTAGAAGCCGAAGATCTCCTTGCCGAAGCCGATGGAGAAATCCTTCACCTTCACGCCGCACCAGCGGGCCACCAGGAAGTGACCGAGCTCGTGGATGAAAACGACAGGGGTGAGCACGAGCAGCAGGGCCGCGGCGTAGAACGCCACGGTCCCCAGCCAGCCGATACCCACATCGAAGATTCCCATCTAACGCCTCCGACCTCTCGCCGCGCCTACGCCGCGGCTGCCGCCATGCCAGCGACGGGCACCTGAGCCTTGCGCGTTCAGCTCAGCATTCGCTTTTCCAGCGCGCTCTGCGCCATCCGGCGCCCGGCGGCATCGACCGCCAGCACCGCCTCCAAATCCTCGGCCTCGGCCAGCAGGCCGCGCCCTGCCGCAATCTCCAGCACTTCCGCAACCAAGTGGGCGATATGCAGGAACTCGAGGCGCCCGGTCAAGAACGCCTCTACCGCTATCTCGTTGGCCGCATTGAGCACGCACGGCGCCATGGCGCCGGTCTGCATGGCCTCGCGCGCGAGCCGCAGGGCTGGAAACCGGGTCTCGTCGGGCCGCTCGAAGCTCAAGCTGGCCAGCTCGACCAGGTCGATGCGCCGCGTCGGCGCGGCCATGCGCGCCGGCCAGGCGAGGCTCGCCGCAATGGGCGTGCGCATGTCGGGATTGGCGAGTTGCGCGAGCATCGAGCCGTCGCGGTAGCCGACGAGGGCGTGGATCACAGACTGGGGGTGCACCACCACCTCGAGCTGGTCGGGTTGCACCGGGAACAGGTGCCAGGCCTCGATCAGCTCCAGGCCCTTGTTCATCAAGGTTGCAGAATCGATGGTGATCTTGCGCCCCATCGTCCAGTTCGGGTGCATCAGCGCCTGCTGCGGCGTGGCGTGCCGGAGCTGCTCGAGACTCCAGGTGCGGAACGGGCCCCCGGACGCCGTGAGCACGATGCGCTCGATGGCGGCGGGCTCGCACCCCGCGATCAGCTGGAAGGCGGCCGAGTGCTCCGAGTCGACAGGCAGCAGCTCGGTGCCCGCCTTGCGCACCGCCTCCATGAAGATCCGGCCGGCGCTGACGAGGCACTCCTTGTTGGCGAGCGCGACCCGGCGGCCTTGCGACACCGCCGCCAGCGTCGGCCCGAGCCCCGCGGCGCCGGAGATTCCCGCCACCACGCAATCGGCCGGCCTGGCGGCGGCCTCGCTCAGCGCCGCCGCACCGGCTGCAGCCTCGATGCCCGTGCCCGCAAGGTGCTCCTTCAGGTCCCTGTAGCGGCTCTCGTCGGCGAGCACCGCGAGCTGTGCCCTGTGACACACCGCGGCCCGCGCAAGCAGCTCGGCATTGGAGTTCGCGGTGACCGCCATGACCTCGAAAAGATGGGGATTGCGCGCGATAACGTCCAGCGTGCTCTGCCCGACCGATCCGGTCGCGCCCAGCACGCTGATCCGTCTCGGGCTCGCGTTCGACGGCCCGGACGGGACCGGCGCCGACAGCTCCGTCTCGGTTTGCGTCAGGCCAGGACTCATGGTCCGCAGCACCTGCTCATGCCCCCTCAAGACCCGAGCAACAGCGCCCGCGCCGGCGAATACATGTCGATGGCCGCCGCGGCCAGCCCGGCCGCGGCGATTGCGGCGATCAGGCCATCGACGCGATCCATCACGCCTCCATGGCCCGGTAATATGGAGCCGGCGTCCTTGGCACCAAAGCGACGTTTGAGCGCGGACTCCGCAAGATCGCCGGCTTGTGCGACCAACGCCAGGACGGCGCCTGTCGCGGCCAGCCGCGTGACCGACCCGTTCTGCACTGCCAGGGTGAAAAATCCGCCGACGATCGCGCTCGCCACCAGCGCGCCGACGAAGCCCGCCCACGTCTTCTTGGGCGAGATGCTGGGGCTCAGCAGCGGCCCGCCCATCAGCCGCCCGCACGCGAACGCCGCCGTATCCGCGGTGACGACGATCAGGATCAGGAAAATCACGGCCTGCAAACCGAACACTTCGTCGTAGCGCAGCCAGATCGCAGCCACCGCCGGAAAGCCCGCATAGAAAACCCCGGCCGCCGAGAAGAAGCTGTTGCGGCCCAGGTTCAAGAGGGTGGCCAGGATGGCCCCGATCGGCAGCGCCAGGAGCCCGAGCCCGACCAGGTCGAACGCCGCCAGCAGGCCCGAAACGGCGGTCGTCCCGAGCGGCACCGCTACAAGGAGGCCGGCGTCGGGCCCGTGCACGAGCCGCCCCCACTCCCAGCTCACGAGCAGTGCTACGACCACCACCAGCAGCGCAAACGGGAGCGGGCCGGAGAAGGTGAAGAGGGCCACGATGCCAGCCATCGCCAGCCCGGAGGCGAGGCGCGGCGCAAAGTCCTCGCCCAGCCGCGCCAGCCAGCTCCGCCCCTGCTCCTCGTCGTGATCGCTCATGCGCCCGCGAGCTCCAGCGACAGTCCGACGCGCGACCGCGCAGCGCCCCGCGCAAGCCTGCGGTCGGGCCGCCCGAGACAGCGGGGGCGCGTGGCCACGCTCATGATCCGGGCACCACGTACCGGCCGTGACCACGGCCGGTGCAGCGAGCAACCGGTCGAGCCGTGGCCGCCGGTTTCCACGTCGTCCTCATACCTGCTTGATCTCGAGCTCCTTGGCGACCAGGGCCTGATCGACGTCCTTGACGAGGCGGTCGGTCAGCTCCTGGACCTTGGCGGAGTTCTTGTGGTGATCGTCCTCGCTCATCTGCCCGTCCTTGTCGAGCCTCTTGAGCAGGTCCATGCCCTCGCGCCGCACGTTGCGCACCGCGACGCGCGCCTGCTCCGCGTACTTGTGGGCGACCTTGACCAGCTCCTGGCGACGCTCGGCGTTGAGGGCGGGCATGGGCAGGCGCAGGACGGCACCCTCGGTAATGGGGTTGAGACCCAGGTTGGCCTCGCGGATCGCCTTGTCCACAGCGCCCACCTGGCCCTTGTCCCACACCTGCACCATGATCGTGCGCGCGTCCGGCGTGGAGACGGTGGCCACCTGATTGATCGGCATGCGCGCCCCGTAGACGGTGACCACGACGGGCTCCAGGAGCTGGACACTGGCGCGGCCCGTGCGCAGACCGCCGAACTCCTTCTTCAGCGTATCGATGGCGCCCCGCATGCGCCGCTCGAGGTCTTTCAGATCGAATTTGCCAGCGGCCATGGGTCCTCTCCCTTCCTGACAGGTGCCGCGCCCGCTTCGCCGCGACGGGCGCCGCAGAAGCGTGCCCCGCTGTGCGAGCCTACGACAGGCCCTCGATCACCGTGGCCCGGGCTTCGCCCCTCAAGACCTTAAGAAGATTACCCGGTTCCTGGATGGAGAATACCACGATCGGCAGATTGTTGTCGCGAGCGAGGGCTATGGCGGCACCGTCCATCACCCGCAAATCGCGGGCCAACACCTCGCCATAGGTCAATTTCTGGTAACGAACCGCCTTGGGATTGCTGTTCGGATCGTCGGAATAGACGCCATCGACTTTGGTGGCCTTGGCCAGGGCATCGCAATTCATCTCGACGGCGCGCAGGGCGGCCGTCGTGTCCGTCGTGAAGTACGGATTGCCGGTGCCGGCGGCGAAAACCACGACCCGCTTGCTCTCCAGATGATGCAGGGCCTTGGAGCGGACGAAAGACTCGCACACCGTCGGCATCGGAATTGCGGAGAGGACGCGGGCGGGCACGTCGAGGCTCTCCAGGCCGCTCTGCACGGCCAGCGCGTTCATCACGGTGGCCAGCATGCCCATATAGTCGGCCGTCGCGCGGTCCATGCCCGCCGCGGCGCCGGCGAGCCCGCGGAAGATGTTGCCGCCGCCGACCACGACCGCGATCTCGGCGCCGGAATCCTGGGCCTCCTTGATCTCGCCGCAGATGCGCATGACGACGTCCACGTCGATGCCGAAACCGGCCTTACCCATCAGGGCCTCGCCCGACAGCTTGAGGAGCAGTCGCCTGTATCGGAAGCCGTGTGCCGAGCCGCTCATGGTTGCAGCCTTCCCACGCCGCCGGCCCAGCTTATGCCGACTGCCGGGCAGCACGCAAACGCCCGGGCGATACAGCACCGCAAGGCCGGCCGGACAACGGCAGCGCGCCCACAGGGTTGCTCAAGCCTTGCCCGCGGCACCCGCTTCGCCCGGCTCGGCCCCACCCTTGTCGCCCTCGCCCAGCCCGAAGCGCACGAACGAGGCGATCGCGATCGGCGCGCCCACGGCCTTCTCGGCGCCTTTCACCACCTGCTCGACGGTCGCCTTGCCGTCGCCGCCCGCTCCCAGGAAGGTCTGCTGCAGCAGCACGACCTGCTGAAAGAACTCCTTGCGCAGGCGGCCCTCGACCATCTTGGCGGCGATCTCGGCGGACTTGCCCGAAGCCTTGGCCTGCTCGGTGTAGACCGCGCGCTCGCGCTCGACGAGCACCGGGTCGAGCTCCTCGGCCCGCACGGCAGCGGGGCTGGCGGCGGCAATGTGCATGGCGATCTGCCGCCCCAGGTTGGAAAGGGCGGCCTTGTCGCCGCTGCTCTCGAGCCCGACGAGCACGCCGATCCGCCCCAGGCCGTCGGCGACCTTGTTGTGCACATACTCGGCAACCACGCCCTCGCCGACCGACACCGCCGCCGTGCGCCGCACGCTCATGTTCTCGCCGATGGTGGCCACCATGGCCTTGACGTGCTCGTCCACCGGCGCGCCCTTGCCCGGATAGGGTGCGGCAAGCAGCCTGGCGAGGTCGCCCTCGGCCTGCGGCGCCAGCGACGTGATGGTGCGCACGAGCTCCTGGAACTGCGCATTGCGGGCCACGAAGTCGGTCTCGGAGTTGACCTCGACGATGGCACCGACCTTGCCGTTGGTGATCGCGCCGACGAGGCCGTCGGTGGCCGCCCGCTCAGCCTTCTTGGCGGCCTTCGAGAGGCCCTTCTTGCGCAGCCAGTCGACGGCCTGCTCCATGTCGCCCCCGGTTTCGATCAGGGCCGCCTTGCAGTCCATCATGCCGGCGCCGGTCCTGTCGCGCAGCGCCTTGACCAAGCTCGCTGTGACTTCCGCCATCGCTTATCCTCGCTCTCCTGCCGCCGATTTGGGTGTCGCCCAGCGTGCCTCTGCCGGGCGCCAGCTCAGGCGGCCTGCGACTCGACCAGCTTCTTCGCCGCGCCGACCCAATCGTCGCGCGCGACCCGTCCCCTGCCCATGCCCTTCAGGGCGCGATCCAGCGCCTGCCCCATCTCCGGATCCAGGTCCGCGATCTGCCAGAAATGATAGACGCCCAGATCGTTCAGCCGCTGCTCCAGCTTGCCGTCGACGTTGGGCAGGCGCTTCAGATCGTCGGCGTCTCCGCGCGCGGCCTCGATGCCCTTGAACGCCGGCAGCGACACGTCTTCCGCCGGCGGTGCCTCGGCAGCGCCGATATCGACGCCGGCCTGGGCCTGGCCGCGCTCGATGCCGTGGATGGCCGCGCGCGCCACGAGATCGCAGTAGAGCGTGATCGCCCGTCCGGCGTCGTCGTTGCCGGGGACGGGGAAGTCGATGCCGTCGGGATCGCAGTTGGTGTCGACGATGGCCACGATCGGGATCCCGAGCCGCTTGGCCTCGGCGATCGCGATCTCCTCCTTGTTGGTGTCGATCACGAACAGCAGGTCCGGCAGGCCGCCCATGTCCTTGATGCCGCCGAGCGACTTGTTGAGCGTGTTGCGGGCGCGCGTGAGCTGCAGGACCTCCTTCTTGGTGCGCCCCTTGGCCTCGCCCGCCAGGGTGTCGTCGAGCTGCTTCAAGCGGCGGATGGACTGCGAGATGGTCTTCCAGTTGGTCAGTGTACCGCCGAGCCAGCGGTGATTGATGTAGTACTGGGCCGAGCGCTTGGCGGCCTCGGCGATCGCGTCCGACGCCTGCCGCTTGGTGCCGACGAACAGCACCCGGCCGCGCTGCGCCACCACGTCGCTCACCTTCACGAGCGCCTGGTGCAGGAGCGGGACCGTCTGGGCGAGGTCGATGACATGGATGTTGTTGCGGACGCCGAAGATGAACGGCGACATCTTGGGGTTCCAGCGGTGGCTCTGATGGCCGAAGTGGACGCCGGCCTCGAGCAGCTGGCGCATGTTGTAGGCGGGAAGCATGTGAAATCCTGAGTGTTCCGGTTGATCCTCCGCGGAACGCGCGAGGCCGGCTGCCCGGCCCACCGGAGCGCCGGACGGGGCTTTGGGTCCGCTCAGCGCCATTGTTCCGCGTGTGTGATGGCCGCTGTCTAGCGGTTGCGCGCCCGATTTACAAGGGGCGCGGCGGGCCTCGGGAGATGGGCCCACGATCGCCCTGAGGCGGCGTCAGCGCAGGATTTTCGAACGCGCGATCCCGATTGCGGCCGTAGCGGTAGATCGCGAAGTCACTGTCGAAGCTTGCTACACGCGTGAGGCCCAATCGCTCCATGACCACGAAACTGGTGCGGTCTACGATGGAAAAATCCTGGTCCGGAAACGCTTCGCCGATCGCCCAGGCGGCATCAAGATCGGCCAGATCGACTTTTTCGACGACCGCGAGTCCACCGCGGATGCCCTGCCAATACCCGTCCGCCGCCTGCCGATGGATTTGGCGTCGCATGAGGAGCCAACTCTCAACAAGTACATAATCGGTTGTGATCAGGTTGCCCGAGGCAGCTAGAAGCCTCTTGGCCGCGGCGTTGTTTCGGTCCTTGACATTGGCTGCCGCAAACCAAGCCGAGCTGTCGACGAATACGCTCATCGCCGCTTAGGTCGCGGCGCACGCCCCACCTTTCGCAGATAGTCGGCCCACACCGCCTCGCCGACGAGCTTGTCCTTGTCGCGCGCGATATCGGTTGGCTTTGCCGAGGGCCCGAGGTCGAAGATGCTGGAGATATCGGGTTTGGCGTCGGCACCTGCCTCTGCAAATCCCCGCGTTTCGCTTTCGCCCAGGTCCCGGGCCACCAGCCGGGCCAGGTACTCCGACAACGAGATGCCGAGCGCGGCCGCCCTGGCGCGGGCGCGCCGCCGCAGCGCGGGGTCCATGGAGATTTGCGTGCGGATATTCATGGTGGCAGCATTATCCCACCTGCACGCCGTCGGGTTAATCGAAGTCGCGGGTGATGTCGAAGGTGCGGACACCGGCGAGGTCCTCCGGCGGGCTGAGCCACAGCTGCTCGTGGCGCAGCGTGCGCCGGGTGTCGTTGACCCCTGCCTGCCAGTGCTCCTCCATCGAGACGCGCGAGAACTCGTAATCCTTGCTCTGCGTCTCGTAGTTCTTCTCGCGGTAGATGAGATGCACGACGCTCATTTGGGCGTAGCTCGCGCTGGTCGCGCCGATGAAGCGCACGTCCTCGTCGTCCCGCAGGCTCGCCGGCAGCTTCTGCAAGAGGCGCGCGACGGCGCAGCGCAGCCTCTGGGCGGCGCGCGCCGCGTCGGTGTTGAGCCGAGTTCGCGACGAGTAGAGGATGTCCTTGTGGCGCTCGTAGACGTCGAGGAAGTTGCGCGGCATGCCGCCGCGCGCGCTGAACAGATCGACCTGGAAAACCAGCGAGCTGGACGCGTGCTCGGCATCCAGCAGGTACAGCAGCGGCGTATTGGAGACCACGCCGCCGTCCCAGTAGTGCTCGCCCTCGATCTCGATTGGCGGGAACCCCGGCGGCAGGGCGGCGCTGGCCATGATGTGCTCGGGGCCGAGACGCCGCTCGCGCGTGTCGAAGTAGACCGAGTTGCCCTTGCGGATGTTGGCTGCGCCCACGCTCAGGCGCGGGCGGCCCGCGTTGAGCAGGTCGAAATCGACGAGCTCCTCGAGCGTCGCGCGCATGGGGGCGGTGTCGTAGAGGCTGAGCGCGCGGTCGCTGCCCCAGGGCTGCAGCCACGGCGCCGGCACCCGCGGGCGACAGAAGCCGGGAACGCCCGAGGCGATGCTCGCGAATGCGCTCCATTGGTTGAAGAGCCTGCGCCACGCATCGCCGCCCACCCAGGGCCTCGCCGCGACGCTGCCGGTGATGCGTTCCCAGAAGGCGCGCAGCCGCTCGACGCGCCGTTCCGGCGGGTTGCCGGCTATGATGGCCCCGTTGATGGCGCCGATGGAGATGCCCGCGATCCAGTCGGGCTCGTAGCCGCCATCGGCGAGCGTTGCATACACGCCCGCCTGATAGGCGCCCAGCGCACCGCCGCCCTGGAGCACCAGCGCCACCTTCGCGCAATGCGGCGGGCGCGATTTGCCTCCTTGCAGCTGTCCCGGCGCCGCCGTCTCGAAAGGCCCGGAGACCGCCGCGTCAGGGGCGACCTCGGGAGCCGTGGCGTCGCAGGCAGCGGAGGAGGCGCCGGCGGCATCGTTTGCCCCTGGCGACCGTCTCCTGCTGCGGCGGCGTGCAGCAGCTGGCTTGGAACGCGGTTTGGAACGCGTCTTGGCCACCGGAGGATCCTCTCACAGGTGATGTGCGCGCGAACGCCCGCGGCTCGATCCGGAAGGCTAGCCCCGCATGGTTAACATGTTCCAAGGGTTGCGCGGGGCACGCATTTTTCCACAGGACACACGTCAGGGCGGTGCGCTTGCGCCCACAGCGAGGCCGCAGCTGGAATGGCCGCCGCGGCGGCCCAGGAAGGGCGCAGAGCGGACTCGCGTCGCCCGGGGCGCTTTCCTGCCGCCGGCGCGAGGGTGGCTTCCACGGCCTCCGGAGGGGCGCCTGGCGCGAATTGTAGATTCGCCTGGACTCTGCCAGGCGCTCGAGATCGTGCGAAGCGGGAACGAGGTGTAGACGCTACTTTTTCTTCTGCCCCTGGCGCGCTTTGCGGGCGGCGTACCTGGCGTCACGCGCCGCCTTGCGCTCGGCTGCATCGGCCGAGTCACGGATCAGCTTCTCGATGGCCTCGCGCCGCTCCCGAGCGTCGCGCTCCACCCGCTCGATGGCCTCACGCTCGGCGCGCGCAGCCGCCTCGGCTTCCTTGGCGGCCTTGCGGGCTGCCTCGCGTTCCTCGCGCGCCGCGGCGATGCGCATCCGTTCCTCCCGGCGCCTGACGACCTCGGGATCGTCGGCGGCCGGACGGGCCTTGAACCGCTCGAGTGCCGCCTTCCTTGCATCCGCCGCTTCCTGCAGGCGGTCGGAAAAAGTCTTCTCCTTGAAGCTCTTCATGCCAATCCTTCAGAGGTCCCTCTCACAGCGGCCCGCGCCAACCCGATGCCGCACGGCCGCGAAGCCGCGTTTCGGAAGGCACTCAACTGAAGCCGAGCGCTTGAAATAGGCCCATCGCAGGTGGATTGCAATAGCAGCGGGCAGACCTATCCAGGGGCAATCCGACGCGAGCCACGCACCCGTGCCCGGGCCCGGCTCAGCCGACGGCCGACCTCGCGGCGGCGACGACGAGGAGATAGCCGAAGGCGACCGGTGCGGCGGCGATGAGGAGCGCCGGCCATGCACCCGAGCCCGCGGCACAGGCAAGTGCGGCCTGCACGGCGAGCGGCACCATGACGAGGAGCGGCGCGAGAGCGATGAGACGCCAGCGCCCGCGATAGCGCGCCGCCATCAGGAGCTGGAGGAAGAAATACGCCGGTCCGGCGAGAGCGACGAGCTCGGCGATCACCCATTCCATGTCCCTGGCCATGTCCCAATCCGCCTCTCAGCGGGTCGCGATCTCGTCGTAGCCCCGGCCGAGGAACTCGATCAGGCACAAGCCGTGCCCGAACGGGTCGGCCAGGTGCGCAATCCTGCCCCACGCGTGCGTTGCAGGCTCGTCCTCGAGCGTGGCCCCGGCCGCGAGCGCGGCGGCGAGCGCCGATTCGAGGCTGGCCACCACGAAATCGAGGTGAACGGGCGTCCAATGCCGCGCGTAGCGGCGCCGCTCGCCGGTCGCGGAGCCTGCCGCGGTTCCGGCAGCCTTTGTCAGGAGGTACATCGGCGAGGTGGCACCCTCCAGCTCGACTGCACCTGCGCCAAACCTGCGGCCGACCCTCAATCCGAAGGCCGCCGTGTAGAAGGCGACGGCGCGGTCGAGATCGTCGACATCGATGTTGATCAGCGCGGTCACTGTCATGCTCACCCTCCATCGTCGGCCGGCCTGCGCACCCGGGCAGCAGCCATGCCATCCCCTTCGAGGCGCCACAATCGCGGACTACCGGCATTCCCGAACAGGCGTGTCAGGAACGAACGGATGGACGGGAGGCCCCGATGCCCCAACTCACCCTCTACCATGCCGTGCCATCGCGATCGTCGATAGCGCTGTGGATGCTGGAGGAGCTCGGTGAGCCCTACGCGCTTCACGTGCTGAACCTGAAGAAGGGTGAGAACCGCGCACCCGCCTACCTCGCCGTCAATCCCATGGGCAAGGTGCCGGCGCTCCGCCACGGCGACGCCGTGGTCACCGAGGCCGCCGCCATCTGCTGCTATCTGGCCGACGAGTTCCCCGCGGCGCGCCTCAACGTGCCCGCCGGCGACCCGCGGCGCGGGACGTACCTCAAGTGGCTGTTCTTCGGCCCGAGCTGCGTGGAGCCCGCAGTCACGGAGCGCGCCTTTCCGCGCAAGGAGCCGGCGCCGCGCTCGGCGCTCGGGTTCGGCGAGTTCGAGACCGTCATCGACGTGCTGGTCCAGGCGACCGCCGCCGCGGAGCCCTACCTCATGGGCGAGTGGTTCACGGCCGCCGACGTCGTCATCGGCTCGCAGCTGCGCTGGGGCATGATGTTCGGCCTCATCCCCGAGCGGCCCGAGCTCGCCGCCTATGTCGCCCGCCTCGAGAAGCGCCCGGCGCTGGAACGCGCCGCCGCCAAGGATGGGAGGCTGAAGGCGGAGCAGGACTCCGCCGGCTGAGCGCCCGGACGGGCGCAAAGCCGGCGGTGCCGACCGCGCGCCAGACCTACTGCCGCGGCTGATGCCCCTGCAGGATCGTGCGAACCTGGTCGGCGCCCATCTGCAGCTCGATGTGGTCACCCTTCCAGCGCAGGTCGCTGGGGCTGATCAGCACGCCTTTGGTTCCCAGTCCGAGCGGGCTGCCGAGATCGGCCTCGATCAGCTCGATGCCGCCGTCGGGCCTGCGCCTCACGCCCGTCACCTCGCCCAGCTTGGCGCCGTCCATGCTGTAGACGGCGAGGCCGGTCAGGCTCTGGCCGGGCTGCGGGCCGGGTTGCGCCAGGCCGGGCTGAGCAGGGCCCTGCTGGGTCTGACCCTGCTGCGTCTGACCCTGCTGGGTCTGGCCCGGTTGGCTCGGCCCCGGCTGCACCTGCCCCGCGCCCGACTGTGTCTGCCCCATCTGGCTGCCGGCCTGGGTGGCGGCGACGATCGCCCGGCATTGCGGCGACAGCGACGAGCGGTTGTCGACCACGCATTGCGTAACCGACCCGGCCGCCGTCCTGCAGTAGATCTGGATGTCGTTCCAGCAGGCATCCGCGAAGCGCTCCACGCGGCGGATGGCGCTGCCGATGTTGCGCGACGTCTCGAGCAGCGCCAGCTCGCAGCCCCGCCCGAGCTTGTCCTCGTGCGCCTGCATGCACAGCAGGAGCCGCCCCTCGCCCGGCGAGACCGAGCTGCAGAAACTGCTCACCTCCTGCGCGCAGGCCGTGCGCAGCTGCTGCACCGCGGCGCCGATGCGCTCGCGCATCTGCGTCTTCTGCTGCTCCCACAGCCCCTGCAGGTCCTGCTGTTGAAACGGCTGCGTGTCTTTTCTCTCGTATTGCTGGGCTTGCGCCCCGGCAAGCGAGAGCGAGCCGACACAAACAGCGATGGTCGCGCTCCATCGCAGCATCCGCAGGCCATTCGACATGGATTTCACCTTCTCCGCTCCGCTGGCAATCCGGCTGGCGCCGTCAGCAAACGCGTGGACCAGGCGGACGGAGTCGGGATATCGGGTGAAACCCCCGGATGAGCGCGGGGAGGTCCGGAAAGATCGGCGCACGTTGCCGTGCGAGGCTGGGCGGTGCGCGGCCGGGCGGGCAACGGGCGCGCTCGGTTCCTGGGTGCCTGGATGTCCAAACTGCTGATCGCCCTCGGCCTGATCCTCGTCGCCGCCGGGCTCGTCTGGATGCTCGGCGAGCGGCTGGGTCTCGGCCGCCTGCCGGGAGACATCGTGATCGAGCGCGAGGGGACGCGGATCTACATACCGATCACCACCTCGATCATCGTCAGCATCGCGCTGAGCCTCCTCCTCTGGTTCTTCAACCGCTGAGCTCCGCGCACCCGTCATCCCGGAAGCTGAGGGCGCAGCCCGAAGCTATCCGGGACCTCGTCGAGCGAGTCGCGCCGACCTCACGGGGTCCCGGATAGCCTCGCCCCGGCTCGAGGCCGGGGCTCGGCTTCCGGGATGACGGGTGAAACTACCCGACCACGCGGTGGCGCCAGACCTTGCGCACCAGCATGATGAGCGCGGGCAGGAACACGAGGTCGGCGAGCAGCGAGGCCATCAGCGTGGTGCCGCACACGAGGCCAAAGACGCGCAACGACGGCAGGTCGGAGAACACCGTCACGCCGAGACCGAAGGCCAGCACCAGCGTGGTGAGGATGATCGCGGGGCCCACCAGCACGCGCGCGTTGCGGATGGCGAGGTCGGCGCGCGGCTCCTTGCGCTCCTCGAGGCTCAGGCGGTTGAAGAAATGGATGAGCGAGTCGATGGCGAGGCCGAACACCACCAGCAGCGCCACCACCGAGGCGAACTCGAGCCCGCCGTCGGTCCAGCGCAGGATCGCGCCCGACACCACCACGGGGTAGAGCCCGGGCAACAGGCTCACGAGCCCGACGAACGGCGACCGGAAGGCGATCGCGAGCAGCACCGCGGCGAATGCCACGCAGAGCGGCAGCGCCTCGTTGAGCTGCCGGATCATGCGCGCCGAGGAGCGGGCGGCGATCGCCGGCAGGCCGGTGACGGAGACGCTGAACTCCGGATGCGCCTTGCGCAGGTCGTCGAGCGCGCGGTCGACCTTCTCAACCACCGGCAGGATCTGGCTCGAGTCCACGTCGGGCAGCCGGCCCGTCACCAGCACCGCGTTCTCCTCCCTGGCGATGAAGCGGCGCACCAGGTGCTCGGGCAGGACCTTGACGTAGCGCTCCACCGTCTCGATGCGCTCGTCGCCGGCGTCCTTGAGCCAGCGGCGCAGGCTCTCCAGCGACCACACGTTGCCGAGGCCCGCCTGCTTCTCCAGGATCTCGTGCGCCTTGGCGATCACCTCGATGGTGGCCGGCGCATAGAGCGACTTGCCGTCCTTCCACTCGATCAGGACGTGCACCGGGTTGGCGCCGGTGAGCTTGGTGTCGATGCGCTTCGTCCCGACCCGCGCCTCCTCGCGGTCCGGCACCTGGTCGGCGAGGCGGTAGCGCGGCTCGAGCTGCAGGTAGGCATGTCCCAGGTACAGGAACGAGACGAGTGCCACTGCCGTGGTCAGGAACGGCCAGTGCACCACCCGATCGACGACCCAGCCGACGAGGGTGCCGAGCCCGTCCATCAGCCGGTCGGCGGGCGAGCGGTCACGTGCGAGCTTGGCCTCGTTGCGGATCAGGAAGAGGCCCATCAGCGGCAGCACCAGGATCACGGCGACGAACGAGATCAGCACCGCCAGCGCGCCGGCGACGGCGAAGGTGCGGATCAGCGCCGACGGCGAGACGAGCAGGGCCAGGAAGGAGAGCAGCGCCACGCCGTGCGCCAGCACACAGGCCGGACCGACGATGCGCACCGCGAAGCGGACGGCTTCCGCCTTGGTGTCGCCCTCGCGCAGGCGGATGCGGATCGCCGACACCATCTGCATGGAGTCGGCGAAGCCCATCACCATGACCAGCGGCGTCATGACGTTGAGGAACAGGTTGAGCTTGAAGTCGAGCCAGCCCAGGAGACCCAGCGACCACAGCACGGCGAGCACCGGCGGCAGCGCGGCGAGCAGCATCAGCGATACGCGCTTGAAGAAGATCACGGCGATGATGGCGCCGAACAGGAGCCCCAGGCCGTTGTAGACGATCTGGTCGCGCTCCACCGCGTTGCGGATCTCGAGCTGCATCACCGGCGCGCCGGTGAGGTGTGACTTGAGGCCGACCGGCTCCAGCTCCTTGCGCAGAATGTCGTTGATGCTGGCAATCACCTGCCTGGCGCCCTGCTCGGCCACCGCCTTGCGGTCCAGCGCCAGCACGGCCAGCGCCAGCTCGCCGTCGGCCGAGAGGAACTTGCCGGCCACGATCTCGTTGGCCTTGAGCTTGGCGATGATGTCGTCGTAGGCCGCGGGATCCTCCGGCAGATCGTCGGGGACGATGGGCGGGGCATAGCCGGTCTCGTCGGGCTTGCCGCGGGCGGAGAGCATCGAGACCAGGCCGTCGACGCCGTCGGCGAGCTGCAGATCGATGACGGCGCGGCGGAAGGCCTCCAGCTGCTCGCGCTTCAGGAGGTCCTTGCCCTCGACGACGGCGAGCACATCGTACTCGCTCGACGGGAAGCGGCGGTCGATCTCCTCGTACTGCCGGAACTCCGGGGTATCGGTGCGGAACAGCTCGGAGAGCGAGTCGTCCACCTTGAGGCGCATCAGCCCCAGCGCGGCCAGCACCGAGATGGCAAGGACGAGCAGGATCGTGGTGCGCGGCCGGCCCAGCCCGACGAGCCCCGCCCGCTCCAGGCCGAAGGCGAACGAGCGTCGCGGCGGGTCCGCAGTGGCGTCCATGGGCACCCCTCGAGTTGCTCGCACCGGCGTCGGCTCGTCTGCCGCGACGCCGGGTGAGGGCAGGTGGTGCCCCACATCGTGGCGCGGCGCTCCTTCCCCCGCAACTGCAACGGCCCGGCAGGACCGGGCGAGCGCGTTGCCAGGGGTTCCCGTTCGTTGCTAGGCTTTGCGCGACGCAACGCTCGGAAAGGCCGCGCATCTATGCCCGATAAGACGCTCGATTTGAAGGGGCTCGCCTGCCCGCTGCCGATCCTGAAGACGAAGAAGGCGCTTGCCCAGATGCCCAAGGGGGCCACGCTGGAGGTGCTCGCCACCGACCCGGGCGCGGTTGCCGACTTTCTCGCGTTCAGCGAGGCGACCGGCAATGCGCTCGTCGAGCACAGCGAGTCGGGCGGCGTCTACCGCTTCCTGCTCCGGCATTCGGCCTGAGCGTCATCCCGGCCTCGGGCGCCAGCCGGGGAGCCGGGACCCAGAACCAAAGGGCAATGCGGCGCTTGTGAAACTGGGTCCTGGATATTGCGCTTCGCGCAATTCCGGGATGACAATGGAGGAGGAATACAAGTGGCTCAGATGCGCCATCGCGTGCTCGGCTGCAGCGGCATCCGCGTGTCGGAGCTGTGCCTGGGGACCATGATGTTCGGCGGGCCGACCGCGGAGGCCGATGCCAGGCGCATCGTCGACCATGCCGCCGATGCCGGCATCAACTTCATCGACACCGCCGATGTCTACGCCGACGGGCGCTCGGAGGCGGTCGTCGGCGCCGCCATCAGGGAGAAGCGCGGGCACTGGGTGCTGGCCACCAAGGTGGCCCAGCAGACGGGCCCCGACATCACCGACGCCGGGCTGTCCCGGCGCCACCTCGTGCATGCCGTGGAGGCGAGCCTGAAGCGGCTTCAGACCGACCACATCGACCTTTACTACATCCACCGCGTCGATCCGCGCACACCCTGGGAGCAGACCATCGCCGCGTTCGGCGATCTCATCCGGGCCGGCAAGATCCGCGAGTGGGGCCTCTCCAACGTGCGCGCCTGGCACATCCCCCACGTGGTACATCTGTGCCGCCGGATGGGCGTGCCGCAGCCGGCCGCGCTGCAGCCCTACTACAACCTCATGAACCGGCAGCCGGAGGTGGAGCTGCTGCCGGCGGCGAGGTTCCTCGGCCTCGGCGCGGTGCCCTACAGCCCGCTGGCGCGCGGGGTGCTCTCCGGCAAGTACCGGGTGAACCAGACGGCCGCGCCCGGCAGCCGGGCCGCGCGCGGCGACAAGCGCATGCTGGAGGCGGAGTGGCGTCCGGAGAGCCTGATCGTCGCCGAGAAGCTCGAGGCGCACGCCAAGGCGCGCGGGGTGGCGCTGGCGCACTGGGCGACCGCCTGGGTGCTCGCCAACGCCGCGGTCGCCTCGGTGATCGCGGGGCCGCGCACCTTCGAGCAGTGGACGGGCTACCTCGGCGCGCTCGACGTTGCGTGGACCGCGGCGGACGAGGCCATGGCCGACAGCCTGGTGCCGCCCGGCCATCCCTCCACCCCCGGCTTCACCGACCCGGCCTATCCCATCGAGGGGCGGTTCAGGGTGTAGTTGGGTCGAGCGAAGCGAAGATCAAACGAACCTATTCCGATGGGGTGTTGGGTGTTCGGCTTCGCCTCGACCTTGCGAGGCTACGACTGTCGTCAATTTGCCATCAGCGCGCCCACCTTTGCCAGCGCATCCGGCGCGTCCGCATCAACCACGTCCAGAACTCGATCCTCGGCGCGCAGGGTCCAATTCCAGGGATCGAACGCCGGTACTCCGGCGGCTACGAATTGGCGGGTGTCGCGGCTCACAACTATCAAGTCAGCCTGCGCCGCCAGGGCGGCAATCAACAGGTCCGGGTCAGAAAACGTTCGTCCCTTCTTGCGGCCACCTTCAAACATCAGGCGCCAACGCAAGAGCACATCCTCCGTGACGGACAACACGCGTGCTGCAAACAAAGGGCGCAGCGTGTGGTCGAGCCACCGTGACAGATCAGCCCGGCGCTCCGGATCGTCCATTTGCTCGATTCCAAACCGCACCTCGGCGAAGATCACATCGCTCGAGTACAGCAGGTCGCCGCCTTGGCCGTTCATAAACGCCCGCACCTTCTGGTTCGGCCTCGGACGCCGCAGCTCGGACAAGACGTTCGTGTCTATGAGCCAGCCTCTCAAAGCTTCACGTCCCTGGCTCTGATCTTCACCGATACTCGCTCGAGCGGCACGTCCCTCAGCGGCGAATTGGCCAGCGCCTCCACGATGTCCTTGCCGGATACGGGTCTCTTCAGGCGGTCCCACTCCTCCGCATCGACGACGACGACGGCGTCCTTCCCGTGGACCGTCACCCGTTGCGGTCCCTTCTCTCGGGCGCGCCGGACGAGCTCACTGAACCGGGCCTTGGCATCCTGGAGCCGCCAGGTGCCTGCAGCAAGTGGGCGCCGGGTGGACTTGCGGGATGAAGCTGCAGTCATAACTGCCATGCCTCCTGTTACTACCCTCTTTCTAGTCAGATCGACTAGCATCGCTTATAGCTTGTTCACGCGGTGTGCGGAAGAGGCTCGAGTACGAGGCCTGGACTCGGCTACGTTTGCCCGTCCAGGATACGGTCTGATCTTTGTGGAGGAGCAACGCCCCGTGAACCTCGATCGCGCCATCAACATCGA
>Ga0075431_100001408_pt1 | contig 22065 bp, 19 predicted proteins | sample RhiMetdeltSRZDD5_FD_75297 | JGI IMG/M metagenome (GOLD analysis project Ga0075431, IMG submission 75297) | Populus rhizosphere microbial communities from Tennessee, USA - Rhizosphere MetaG P. deltoides SRZDD5 | ecosystem: Host-associated > Plants > Roots > Rhizosphere > Soil | place: USA... | reverse complement strand
TGCGCCGAGGAAATGTCGAGCGACCCCTTGGCATTGGTATTGGCCAGCTCCACCAGCACCATCTGGGAGCGATCAAGATAGTCGCCGACGGCAACCATCAGGACACGCTCGCGCACCTGCGCGTCAGTCGTTGAAGCCACCTGTGGCCCCGCCGTCGGACGATTCGGGTAAGAGCGGCCTGCCATGAAAGCGGCCACGAGCAGAACCGTCATGGCCATCGCCGCCGATGCCCAACGCAGCCCCGGACTGCCACCCTGCCAGATGCGCCACCAGCTTCGCGCCGGCAGCTTCCCTTCGAGCCTCCGCCAGACTTGCGCGCCGTACTCGCCGCCGCGCTCGGGAATCGGCATCGAATCCACGATATTCAGCGTGCGCTGCAGCGAGCCGAACAAGGCCCGGCAATCGTCGCACTGCTCCAGATGATGCTCCGTTTCAAGAGCCGCGCCTTCCTCTCCGTAATAGTGCAGAACCAGTTGTTCTTCCGTAAGGTGATTCATTTTGCGGTACTCACCAGGGGCTCTAGGGCCCTTCGTAATTTCCGCACCGCGCGAAACACGCTGTGCTTGGCCGCGCCTGGCTCGCAGCCCAGCACCAGGCTCACATCGTCAATACACATGCCTTCGAAATGCCGCAGCACGAAGGCTGTCCGCTCCGAGACACTCAATTTCTGCATCGCCATTTCGATCCGTCCGCGCGCCTCGGTGCTCATCGCCAGACGGTCGGGCGTCGGAGCGGTCGCCGGAAGCGACTGTATCGGATCGTCCAGATCCGGATCCGCCGCGCCCAGATTCTCGAGCCTTCGCTTCCGGGACCGGACCAGATCGATCGAGCAGTTCACCGTAATTCGGTAGATCCACGTGCGGAATGTGGCTCGCTCGTCAAAGTTTTTAAGCTGCCGGTAGGCCCGCAGGAGGCTGTCCTGCACGACGTCCTCGGCATCCTGTTCATTGCCTGTCATACGAAAAGCGAGACGAAACAAAGGACGGCTGTGGCGCTCTACTAGCACCCGGAAGGCCTCCGCGTCGCCGGCCCTCGCCTTTGCGACTGCCGTCTCATCGCTCCATTCCATCCGGCTATCCCTTAGACTGCTATCACTCGCAAGCGGTTAGTCACCTTTTTAACCCTGTCGAACTTGGGTTGCAAACAGTACTTATGAACTAGGTTTAATGCATGTTAACGAATCCGTCGAGGGTCCGACTACGTCTCTAATAGTGAAGATCCCGATAAAAGTAGCCGATAGTAGTAGCACATCGGGAGGTGGAGAGATGAGCCCAGCACAACAATCGCCGGAGAAAACCAATCCTGTCTCGACCGTTGGATTGGCGGCGCGATCACGAGTGGTAGCGTCGGCAGATACGGACGATGTCTTACGGGAGCAGCTCGAGTATCTGATCGAGCACGCGCACGCTGGAGCCTGCGGCTGTTCGCAGTGCCAACGTTATCAGCGCGCCCGTTCCGTGCTCATGGAAGTATTCGGATAAGGGGCTCACTTAAGCCCAAAAAGAAACCGCCCCATGACTTGGAAGTCATGGGGCGATTTTTTTTAGAACTTGAGTTAACGCCCTTAGATATGGGCGTCAAGCATCTTCTTGACGTCAGCTTTTCCTACCGCGCCTACCTTCTGATCCACGACTTTGCCGCCCTTGAATACCAACAGAGTGGGAATTCCGCGAATCTGATAGCGACCGGCTGTCTGGATATTCGAATCCACGTCCAGCTTGCCCACCTTCGCCTTCCCGGCGTACTCGGTCGCGATCTGATCGATCGTCGGACCCATCTGCCGGCAGGGGCCGCACCATTCCGCCCAGAAGTCGACCAGGACCGGTTCAGGTGATCCTAATACCTCGCTGTCAAACGCAGCGTCCGTAAAAACTAGTGTGTTGTCTCCCGCCATTTCTATCTCCAAATGTTTTGATGTCGAACAGCGCTAAAGGATTCCGCAGTACAGTTTCGAGTACTCCTGAGCCGACGCGTTCCAGGAGAAATCTCTACTCATCGCCCGAAGCATTCTCACCGTCCATTGCTCCGGCTTTCGATACTCCGCCAGCGCCGCCTGGATCGCGCTTAGCAGGGCTTCGCCCCCATAATCCTCAAACTTAAAGCCCGTGTCCTCATCAATCGTATCATCAAGGCCTCCAGTCGCGCGGACTATCGGGATCGTGCCGTAGCGGAGGCTGTATATCTGGTTGAGTCCACAGGGTTCATATCGGCTGGGCATGAGGAACATATCGGCCGCGGCTTCTATCTGGTGCGACAGGCGGTCGTCGTAGCCGATCCGGACGGCGACCTTGGTAGGGTGCGCAACTGCAAGATTTAGAAAGGCTTGTTCGTACTTTCGCTCGCCGGACCCGAGCAAAACGAAGGACAAGTCTTTTTTCGCCAAACTTTCGCCTATTTTCGTGATCAGATCGGTGCCTTTTTGGTCGACCAGGCGTGAGATGACGCCGATCAGGGGACGAATTCGGGATAGCCCGAATTCGTCGGCCAGCGTCTCTTTGCAGATCCGTTTGCCGGACAAATCCTCGCGGGAGAAGTGAGCGGGGATGTAGGGGTCGGTCTCCGGATTCCAGGTTGTGTAATCGGCGCCGTTGAGAATTCCGGCCAGCACGGAGCTGCGCTCGCGCAGGATGCCATCGAGGCCAAAACCATATTCGGGAGTCTGGATCTCCTGGGCGTATCGTTTACTGACGGTGTTCAAGGCGTCGCTGTAGAGCAGGCCGCCTTTTAGCAAGTTGACGTGGCCGAAGAACTCGAGCGCGCCAGGATGAAAAAGCGAGTCGTCGAGGCCGATCTCCGTGAGCGCCTCCCTTGGGAATAGGCCTTGATAGCCGAGATTGTGAATGGTGAGCAGGGTCTTGATGCCGGCGAAGGTCGGATCACCGGCGAAAATCGTGCGGAGGAAGGTGGGGACGAGGGCGCCGTGCCAGTCGTGGCAGTGAATGACCTGCGGCCGGAAAATGCGTCGCGCGACTTCGAGGGCGGCGCGGCAGAAGACGGCGAAGCGGATGTGATTGTCGGGATAATCGCCGCGTGCGTTCCCGTACAGACCCTCGCGATCGTAGAGTTCGGGGCAATCGAGGAAGTAATAGGCGCCAATCTGGTAAATACTGGTTTCATACAGAGTTCCGGCGAGCCAGATGGGGAGGTCGTCATAGATCCGGCGGGCTTGGGCGAGCGGGACGCTACGGTAAGCAGGAAGTAGGACATTTACCTCATTACCAAGGGCCTGGAGAGCAGCGGGAAGCGATCCTGCTACGTCGGCGAGGCCACCGGTCATTGCGAAGGGTCTTGCTTCCGGCGCAACCATCAGAACTTTCGTCATCAATCTCGAACGATAGCATGAGCTAGGATAGGTTGAATGAGTCCAAACCAGCCCGGCGCGCCCCCCAAGCTTCCGATTCCCGGTGTTCGTAATCTGATCGCGGTGGGCTCCGGCAAAGGCGGCGTCGGAAAAACAACGGTGGCAGTGAACCTGGCGATCGCGCTTGCCAAACTGGGATATAAGGCCGGGCTCCTGGACGCGGACGTTTATGGGCCCAATGTTCCGCTGATGATGGGCGTCAATCAGACTCCGATGGCTCACGGGGAGCGCATCCAGCCCCTGGAGAATTACGGCGTGAAACTGATGTCGATGGGATTTCTGAATCCTGGCGACAAGCCGCTGGTGTGGCGCGGGCCGATGCTCCACTCAGTCATCCAGCAGTTTCTTCGCGGCGTGGATTGGGGCGAGCTGGATTGCCTGGTGATCGATCTGCCGCCAGGCACCGGCGACGTGCAATTGACGCTGATCCAGACGGCTCCGATCACCGGAGCGATTGTGGTCACGACTCCGTCAGCGGTATCGCTCGAGGATGCGCGCAAGGCGGTGCACATGTTCGCCCAGGTGAAAGTGGAGATTCTGGGGATTGTGGAGAACATGAGCTACCTGCTCATTCCGGGGACAGACCAGAAGATGGATATCTTCGGTTCAGGCGCGGGGAAGCGGACTGCGGAGAGTATGGGTGTGAATTTCCTCGGAGAGATCGCGCTCGATCCCGAGATCAGAATCGGCGGCGATACAGGCAAGCCCGTCGCCACAGCCAGTGAGGATGATGCGCGCGCGGAGACATTCTTGCGGCTGGCGCGGAATGTCATCGAACGGATTGCCGCGATCGGGCCGCAGACGGGGCCGAAGATCGATATTACCGACTAAATAAAGGGCAAGGCAAAAGGCAAAAGGCAAAGTGCAAAAGGCAAAAGTGTTGCGCTTCAAAGCGGCGCAAAACCTTCGAATTGACGATTCACTTCAGAGCCGCGGCACTTTTGCCTTTTGATATTTGCCTTTTGCCTTTAACTGTTCAGGTGACGTGGACGAATGGACGCACCGAGTGATCGGGAACCGCTTGCCGCAGCACTTCACGAGTAACGGGGGCAACATCGCCTTCGCCCAGGAAAATGAAACGGAAGAGATAGAAGATCGGATTGCCTTCTGTCCACCCGAAGTAAGCGTGAGGCAAAGCGCCGGTTGTATCGCGGATATGGATTAGCAGCGCCGCGATCGCGTTCGGAATTGCCGCGCTCGATGCGCGCAGGATCTGGTGACCGCCGACACTCACCCCCGTCACATCCAGCATCCCTCCAAACTCAGAGACGTCGGCGCGATCGATCTCGAGGAAGAAGAGCTGCTCGCTGGGATAGATGTTGTGGGCGATTCGGGCTTCGCGGTCCTTCCGGTCATACTCTGCCAGGCTGCGATTTTCAGGTCGATGAGCCACCAGGCGGATGATCTGATCGTGATCGGCGGCGAGAAGCGCCCGCGCCGCCTCATCGAGATGCACCTCGGTAATGCGAAGCTCAGTTGCTCGCAATGCGCGTGACACGAGCGAACTGATCACGGTCGCCGCAATGAAGAACGAAGCGATCTTGATGCCCTCGGGGCGCTCGAAAATATTGAGGATCGTCGTGTAGACGAAGACCACCGAGATCAAAAAGAAGGGCCATCGCAGGCTGGTCTTCCAAACAGACGTCGTGACGGCGATCGCGGCCGAGCTCATCAGGAACAAGACGCCCGTCGCGTAGGCGCCACCTTGAGCCTCGACGTCCGCGTCGAAAAGAATGGTGACAGTGAAGGCGATCGTTAGAAATACCAGTACCAGCGGACGGGAGGCCCGGGCCCACTCGGGCGCCATGCCGTAGCGGGGCAGGTATCGCGGCACAAGATTCAGCAGACCGGCCATCGCCGAGGCGCCGGCGAACCAGAGAATGCTGATGGTGCTGACGTCGTAAAAAGTTCCGAACACATCTCCAAAAAATTTGTGCGCGAGATAGGCCAGAGCGCGTCCACTGGCCTCGCCACCGGGCTGAAATTGCGCCGGCTCGATGAGGAGCGTGGTTACGATACTCGATCCCATGAGGAACACGCTCATGATGAGGGCGGCGGCCAGCAGCAGTTTGCGTGTGCCGCGGATTCGCTCATCGATGCTGCCGCGGACCAGCGGCATCACGGCGACACCGGTTTCGAATCCGGAGAGGCCCAGCGCCAGTTTTGGAAACAGCACTAGCGATAGTCCGAGCATCACCCAGGGACTGCCGTGCTGCTGCCATAGGTGGCTGGTCCAGTTCGGAATGAGCTCGGGATGGTGGAACACTTCGGCGAGCGCTACAGCCACCACCACGAGGTTGAGGCTGAGATAGACGGCGACGAGCAGGACGGCGAGTCCGATGGCTTCTTTGAATCCGCGCAGAAAGACGGCGCCAAGAAGCGTCAACAGCACCAGGGTGAGTCCGATTTTCCAGTGCATCCAGGGCGGCACGAACGGATTCTCAATAATATGGGCGGTGGCGTCGGCGGCCGAGAGGGTGATGGTGATGATGAAGTCGGTGGCGGCGAAACCGAGCAGGACCAGCACGAACAGCTTGCCTTTCCACCGCGGGAAGAGGCGCTCGAGCATGGCGATACTGCCCTGACCGTCTGGACTCTGGCCGACGACGCTACGGTAGACCGGATAGGCGGCGAACAAAGTGACCAGGACCAGGATGAATGTGGCGATCGGCGATAGATAGCCAGCAGCGAGGAAGGCGATTCCAGGTTGATACCCTAGCGTGGAGAAATAATCCACTCCGGTGAGGCACATTACCTGGTACCAAGAATGCTGGTGCTCCTCGTGTCCGTGAGGACTGGGAGTCTTTAGATCGCTGAGAAGCCAATCGCGGAATGCGGGCAACTTCTTATTGTATGGCGTGAGACGACAAACAAGATCATGACCTTGCTTAAGGCCGTGGAATCGCTGGCGCTCATCGAAATGAACGCCGTATCGTGGATCAATGTAATTTCGCTCCCAACCGGACGACACATCGCATTTTTTACAATTGCGTTTCTACTACCCTTCCTGGACACGAATCTTCCCGACGAATTCCAGTCTGGGCAGCCAAGGTTCTGGCCGGATCAAGTGCGACTGCTGGAAAGCGATGTTCCGATTCAAGAACAGATCCGGGAACTGCACAGCACGGGAGCTCTTGGCAATCTTGACCCCGTCTATTTAAGTCCAGAAGGCGGGCAGGAACGAGGGTTGTGGACTATTAAGCCGCATGCGGGCGGTAGAAGGGAGCGATTCACCTGGATGGGCCGGGTGATTGCGGTAGAAGGACGAACTCCACACGGTTTCCCAATGTTTATTGAGAAGTAGCCTTCTCTTCCGGCACTAAGGACTAAAGGGAACTCTATTTTGGCAGGGAGACGATTACCGTGTCCGGAACGGGATCGATTACTGGCGGAATGCGCTGCCCATTTCCATAATCTGAACGCTGGCTTGCGCGAACAGTCAGAAGTGGCTATCGCCGCCAATTTGGACCGCACCCGGCTGACAGAGGTCAAGGGACGAGTCAGAACGAGTCAAGATGCGTACAGAGAAGCCCGGAAACAGTTTGAGCGTCATGCCGGCGATCATGAATGCGGCTTCTCGACATAGATCAATCGGCGAACAGCATCGCGATTGAGGCGCAGGACATGATGAGAAATGTAATCCAGCCGAGCACACGAAGTGATGGTGAGTTGACCCGGCGGCCCATTACTTTTTGATCATTCGTTAGCAGAACAATCAGCAGGATTAACGGCGCAGCCAGTATTCCGTTTAGAACGGCCGATAGAAACAGCATCCGGATAGCGTCCACGCGAGCCCAATTCAGAGTTAGTCCGACCAGTACCGCGATCGCGATCACGGCGTAAAACCTTCTCGCGTGGCGGGGTTTTTTCCCGAGCGAGCCTTTCCAGGCGGCTCCTTCGGCGATGGCATAAGCGCACGATCCGGCGAGGACCGGAACGCCGAGCATGCCGGTTCCAATCAGTCCGAGGGTGAACAGCCAGTAAGCTCCTTCGCCAGCCAGCGGCCGCAGCGTCTCGGCGGCCTGGCGCGCTGTGGTGATCTGGGTTACTCCTTTTTCGTGCAGGGTGGCCGCGGTGGTGAGGATGATGAAGTACATGATGAAGTTCGAGAAGAACATGCCGGTGAGGACGTCGATCCGGCATTTTCGCAACTCGTCATCGGTCGCGCCCTTGCGATGGGCAAGATTGCGTCCCTTAGCCCTCTCTTCCTCCACTTCCTGCGCGGCTTGCCAGAAAAACAGATAGGGCGAGATTGTGGTTCCGAGAATGGCCACCAGGATCGAGATATAGGACCGGGACCATTCGATCTGCGGCAGGAGCGTGGCGCGCAGTACCGCGCCCCAGTCGGCGTGGGCGAGAAACGCCGTGATTACGTAGGCGAAAAGAACCAGCGTCAGCCACTTGAAAATCCTGGCCAGGCGGCGATAGGACAGCCAGAACAGGAGGCTGATGATGAGGATCGCGTAGAACGGTGTCCAGAAGGTGGCGTGAACACCAGTGACCATTTGCGTCGCCTCGGCCATGCCGCCCAGATCCGCGCCGATATTCACGATATTGGCCGCGAGCAGCGTTAGACAAGCTCCCCAGAGCACCCATCGCGGGTATCGCCGCCGGACACAGCTCGCCAGGCCTCGTCCGGTCACCATGCCCAACCGGGCGCACATGAGCTGCACCGACGCCATCAGCGGGAACGAGAAGAGTACTGTCCAGAGAGGGGCGTATCCGAAAGCCGCTCCGGCGACCGAGTAGGTGGAGATGCCGGACGGATCGTCGTCGGCGGCGCCGGTGATGAGGCCGGGTCCTAGATTAGCGAAGAATTCCCGGGGTCCCTCTTTTGGCGGCGGCGCTGATGTCTTCATCCGCACAACATGCAGGCAATTTGCTTGCCTAAAAGATCCTTTCCTGCCGCTTGAGGGTTCCGAACGAGCCGATGTTGGCGACGGCGAAGGCGACGCGGAAATCATTTCGAAACTGCGTCCCGAAGTTCAATCTCTGGTACTGAAAGCTGAGTCCGCAGCAATCGGTGTTGTACGTAACCTGCGCGATGGCGTACTGCATGACGCCCTGGCGAAAATCGTAAGCCGTATTGAAGCCGGTATTCCATCCGCGATGGTTGGGCTGCCCCAGGCCGATGGCGCCGCGAAACTGGTTGGCGCTGGGCGAGAGATGATCGGGGTCGCTACTGACCTGAGTGTGGCCGCTGGAGAGGAAGAAATTGCCGCGCCGGACGTCGGCCGTCAAGCTGTTGTTGACGATCTGCCCGCGGAGCGGATCGTAATCGGAGCGCCACTCAATTCCCATACCGGGGATGGGGGCCGCGCGCAGGACCGATACGACCGGCGAGTAGCGGCGCGGCCGATCGAGAAACGCATAAGGTGTAAGATCGATAGCGCTGAGGACGACGTTGCGTCCCGGTTGCGTGACCGCGCCGCCAAAATCACGATCGAAATAGCGTCGCTGCCAGAGCTGCCAGCTCAGCGCTTCCCACACCTGGTTTTTTCGCTTGGCGTAGATCCGGTTAGTGAGCGAAATCTCTATTTCGGTCGTGTTCGTGAGCAGCTCGGCTTCATCGAAACGAATGATCTTCTCGAAATCCATGACGCCCATGCCGCTAACGGTACGGAACGAGGCGCGGGGCTCGATGACATGCTTCAATTGATCGCCCACAAACGTCTTGCGCTTGAAGACACGGGCCAGCGGGGGAATGACGAAGTCGACGAAGAGCTCACGTGTGCCGCGGTTGAAATTGCGGCTCTCGACGCGCCCCTCTTCGAACCGTTCGCCGTAGCGGGTCTGGCGCGCCGAAAAGCTGGGTACGAGATGGAATCCCTTCCAGTAAAATGCGGTCGTGATCGTGGGTTGAACGTCGATGCGGTCGGTGAACCGGCGGGTCTGAAAGAGCGGCTGGGTGCGCCGCAGCAGGCCCGCGCTCGATTCGAAGGAGAACCAGACCGGTAATATTTTCTCCGAAATCTGGCGATCGCGACTGGAAAACTGCAGCTCCGGCAGCTTGCCGATGACGATCTTATCGCCCTCCGCAGCGCTTTGAAAATTATCCATTCGCGCGAAAACGAGGTCCAGGCTGTAAGTGGACCACTGTTTGGTGACGGAACCGACGGAGTGTACCTCGGAAACGATGGCTTCGTAGAAAGTCTCAGTAAAAGCCTGCCGGAAAGTCAGCGAGCTCAGGTAGTCGAGCTTACCGCGCGCGATGAAACCACGGCCGAGATCGGATACGCCCGACGCCAGGATCGAGAATCCGCCTTCTTTGCGCCGGCAATCGTTACCTGACTTCGACAGGCCCCCGGGGCATTCGAGCGACTGGCTTCCATCCGGCTGCTCGACGAGTTCGGGGACGACGTCCTCAACTCTGGCGCCGCGATCCTGCACACCGAAGACTTGGGCATGGAACTCAGTGCCGCGCCGCGGCTTGCCGCGGAATTCGGTATGGTGCGCAAGGCCGCGTTCACTAAAGTAATGACCGCGATAAGTGGCGTCGTAACTGCGGTTAATCGCCCAGAAGTAGCCATAGCCGAGCATTCTCCCGCGCTGGGTGCTGTTTCCAATACTGGGCGTGAGAAAACCGCTTCTGCGCGGAACCTGCTCGAGCGACTTGTAGAAGAACGGCGTGTAGAACAGCGGAAACTTTCGGACGCGGAAGGTTGCCTTGTAAGCCAGGGCGCGATCGTTAGGAACGATGTCGAACTTGGGACCGCGGAGCGTCCACCACGGGCGCGGCATGCGGCAGTTGGTGATCATGCCGTCGTACAGGACGTAGCGTGCGCCCAGCCGCTCGGCCCATTTGCCTTGGAAGTGGAACGGGCTGGTCGAGGTGAGGATGCCGGGACGGGCGTCGATCCGCATCTGGGTCTCGCCGGTTACGTCATAGAACTTCCCCTTCTCTTCCTCGATGAAGTACTCGACTTTGCTCGCCCACAGTTCTTCACCGCGCTCGAAGTGTTTGAAGTGGACACTCCCACGAGCTTCGAAGTATCGCGTCGACTCGTTGTAGTCGACCTCGTCGGCCCAGAGAATCATCTCGGCAGTCTCCAGGCGAACCTCTCCGCGCGCTTTTCGCAAAGGCCCTTCCACTTCCTGCTTAACAGACGTTATCTCGAAGAACTCGCGCGGTGGCGCGCCCGGCCGGACAGCCGGTCGATTTATCTGCGGTAACGCCTGTGGGGCAAAAAAGACACCAAAGGTAAAAAAAATCGTCCAATAGCCGCAAAGATCGTGACAAAACCAGCCGATTATGTTACGTAAGGGAGTGGACACCTTTAGTGATACGTGAAGGGCCTGACCGGAAGGTACCAATCGCGAAAGTAGCACGGAGAAAACATTCCCTGCAAGCGCGTTGTGGATCGCCAGCATGAACTGTTTATACTGCCAGCATTCGAATCCTGAAGATGAGCACCGCTGCCAGCGATGCGGACGGCGGCTTCCCGCCTCTGCGGCGCGTCCGGCTCCTGAGAATTATGTGAGCGCTTTCCAGGCGTCTCAGGCGACGGCGCTCGCGCTGGCTCCGTCCATCGCTCCCGAGCAATCCGGCGAATCCATCGCGGTGGCTCCACAACGGAAGCAGATTCCGCGGCAGACCCGTCTGTTCGCTGATCCCGACGGCGGCAAAGTGCTGCAATTTCCGTCCGCGGCAAAGCCTCACGAGCCGAGGCCGCGATCCCGCCGGCACGCTGCGCAGGCTCCGGATAGTCAAGCTTTTTTGGATTTTCTTCCGCCCGCTCCGCATGCGCCGCGAACGCTGAAGACAACGGTGGAGGCGGTCATTTACTGCGACGCGCCGGTGGCGACACCGACGCACCGCGCAGTCGGATTCGCGCTGGATTTCAGCATGGTCGGAATAGCGATCGGCGTGTTCCTGCTCACTTTCTACGGATGCGGCGGAGAATTTGGAAAGCTCAACACAGGAATGAGTCTCGGATTCGGCGGCGCTTTCCTCGCCATCGCGCTGTTCTACGGACTCCTGTGGGTCTTGACGGGATCTGAAACCGCGGGCGAACGCTGGACGGGTTTGCGGCTGATCAATTTCGACGGATCGCCGATCGACCGGCGCGAGCGCGCGATTCGCTACGCCGCGTCCTGCCTCAGCTTGTGCGCCGCGGGTCTGGGGATGCTCTGGTCGCTTGCCGATGAAGAGAGTCTGACTTGGCATGACCACATGTCCAAGACCTTTCCTACTATCCGATCGTAAAGCGTCTTTTCCTACGCCTTCGTCGAATTGAGATCAGTCCCACTCTTACCTGCCTTGCTCTTCTGAGCTTGTACGGTTGCGCAGGTGTTCTCACTTGGGCAGCGGATCCACGTTATGATGGCCGCAGCGCGGACGAGTTTCCTTGACGCAACAGTTCGGGTAGGTAGTACCAAGCTTAGGCTCTCCTTCTAATGATTTGAAGCAACGGCGCAAGCTGTGCGATTCTAGTTAGATCAATTTATTCGATCGCAGGGGCATCACTTTACAATGTTTTCGTAAACCTAGCGCTTGAGTATTGCGTCTAGGTCAATTCGTCCCTTTTGGGGAGAGGTGAGAATGGGGCTGCGGTTAGCTCTTTTAGCGGTGTTAACGACGACGGCAACTTGGGCTCAGACATGGGAAGTCTATCCGGTGGCTGGCTATTTGAGGCTCAGCAAGAAGGCAATCGGTTCGCCGAATTTTTCAGACCCGGAAACGGCGGACACTTCTCTCCACAGTCTGCAGCCGGCCTATGGCCTGCGACTGGCATTGAACACGTCGGATTATTACGGTCTCGAAGCGCACTATCTTCGCAGTAAGGCCCGGCTGGATACCAGGCTGATTCCAGCCGACGCCACCGCACGCGTGCCGCAATCAGGCAATCTCTGGCTGAACCAGCTTGGTGTGAACGGCGTCAGTTATTTCATGCCCAGAAGGTCGCGATTCCGTCCGTTCATGACAGCCGGCTTTCACGTCGCCAATTTCGGCAAGCCGCGCATTGCGGATTTCCCCGAGAGGAGCTCCCGGAAATTGGGACTCAATTATGGTGGCGGAGTCAAAATCCGGCTGTTCCAGAATGTGCGGTTTCGAATCGATGTACGCGATATTATCACGGGCGCGCCGTACGATCTACAAACATCCGCGTCAGGCACGTCCTTGTCGTCAGTAGGACGATTCCGGCAGCTTGAAGGCACGGTGGGCATCGGCTTCACATTCTAAGAAGCTGGGAGTGAGACGCGTGCGCGCAATCCTCCTAGCGGCGAATCATCGAGCGCGATCGATCCCCCGTAGAGCTCGGCTAGTTCGCGGACGATCGCCAAGCCCAGGCCAGAGCCGGGGGCTGCTTCGTCGATTCGGACTCCTCGCTCTAAAACCACCGTTCGCAGAGCGCGATCTAAACCTGGTCCATCGTCATCCAGCGTGAGGACGAGCATGGTGTCGATGCGAGACGCTTCCAGGACGACTCTAGACTTCGCCCATTTGCACGCATTGTCCAGCACATTGCCGAGCATTTCGTCGAGATCTTCCCGTTGGACCCGAACGCAAAGTTGCGGAGCTATGGTTGACGAGATATCGAGCGCGCGGACGGCGTAGAGCTTCAACAGCGTACGTACCAGAGCATCGGCGCAGGAGCCCACGGGGCAGCGTGCGGCGCCGGTGGCTCCCGAAGCGGCGGCGCGAGCGCGGGCGAGATGATAGTTCACCTGGCGGGACATCCGCTCCACCTGTTGGACGATACTCTCCGCCAATTCGGGGCTTCCCGCGGCTTCGGCGCGATCGGCCTCCTGCGCCAGCAATGCGAGCGGAGTCTTGAGACCGTGCGCAAGGTCGCCCGCAGTGGCGATGGCGCGTTGAACGGCTTTCTCACGATTTTCGAGCAGCGCGTTCAGGTCGTCAATCAACGGCTGGACTTCGCTTGGGTATGCGCCCTCGACGCGTCGATTCTCGCCCTTGCGAACAGCCATCAGTTTTTCGCGCAAGCGCCGGAAGGGTGTCAGGCCCTGCCGTAATCCGAGAATTCCCGCGGCCATTAAAGCCAGACCTATGAGAACAGGTCCAACGGTGCGGAATCGAAAGGCGGCCGGAGCGACATGAATCACCATCACCGAAACGATGTGCATCAGCAGCAGCAATCCACTGGTCCATAGTAGCGATGCAAGAATCAATCTGGACCGAAGCGATCGCAGCATGGCTAAGGATTGTCTCCCGCGGAAGGTTCCCGCATGCGGTAGCCCATTCCGCGCACTGTTTCGATGAAGGACGCGCCGAGTTTGCGGCGGAGACGTGCGATGAAGACCTCGACGGTGTTGGAATCCCTGTCGAAATCCTGCGCGTAGATGTGCTCAGTGAGCTCGGTCCGCGACACGACTCGTCCGCAATGGTGCATCAGATAAGAGAGCACGCGGAACTCATGGCTGGTCAGCTTCACCGGGGCGCCGCCGACAGACACGCGAGCGGTGCGCGCGTCAAGAGCCAGCGCGCCGCACCGAAGTTCGGCATGGGCAAGCCCGCTTGTGCGGCGGATCAGAGCTCGAATGCGTGCAAGGACCTCTTCGATCCGGAATGGCTTGGCAACGTAGTCGTCCGCCCCGCCGTCGATCCCTTGTACTTTTTCATGCCAGCTTCCGCGGGCGGTCAAAATGAGCACGGGCGCGAAGATGCCCATTTCCCGCCACCGGCGAAGCAAGGTGAGTCCGTCTATTTTCGGCAGTCCGAGGTCGAGTACAACCGCGTCATACTGCTCCGTGTGGCTGAGGAAATCGGCCTCTTCCCCGTCGGCCGCGCAGTCGACGGCATAGCCGGCGTCGGTGAGCGCTTTCGCCAACTGCCGTGACAGGAGTTTTTCGTCCTCTACGACCAGAACCCGCAATTAGATCATTTATAGCGCAAGTCAGATGAACGGCGGATGAACGCACCGTTCAGGAACCGTTCAGCGGCGATGGATTAGAATTTGATCCATGCCTGTATTCGCAAACCTTGACTTTGGTTATCCATGGTGGCTTAGCTACGGCCACTTGCCCATCGTGGCTGTCGCCGTCTCAATATTGCTCCTGGGATATAAGCGCAAGTGGTCCAAGTGGCTGATGTTCTTACCGGGCATTCTATTGCTCTGGTCTAGCGCTGCATTTCTGGTGACGCGCTTCGCCTTCGACATCAATGGACAACCTGCATTGCCGACTCAGAATTTCTTCCGCTCCGGCGTGGGACGAGTCCTCGACATTGGGGCGGGTACCGGTAGATCGTCAATCATGGTGCTCGAGTCTCGTCCGCAAGCGACCCTTGTTGCGTTGGATCTCTTCGCTGAGTCCTTCGAACGGCATTTCGGGCCTGGCCAGAGTCCGCAGCAGAGGCTGCTTGCAAACCTAAAAGCCGCGGGCGTGGAGCAGCGCGCCACAATCACGACCGCTGACATGCGCAAACTTCCATTCGAACCCGCCGCTTTCGATGCAATAGTCAGCGCGTATGCGATCGATCACCTCAATCGCCAGGGAAGCAGTCAAGCCCTCGCCGAAGCTGCGCGAGTAGTGAAACCTGGCGGAGATTTTCTGCTGATACTGGTCGGCAAAGAACCGTGGGCTCAATTCGCCTTCGGCCCGCTACTCGCGCACGGTGGTTTTCGCGGCGCGGCCTGGTGGACCGCACGCCTCGAGGAAGCGGGTTTTAAAGTCATTGAGCAAGGAACACGTCCGGCAACACTTTACCTTCTCGCGCGAAAAGCTTAAGTTCTCAGGTCATTCATGATTTGTCCGGTGGAGTGGTCCACGGGCGGTCGTGACGGCGTTGAAGGATCAGGCAGTAGTAAAGACAGCAGAGACGGATGGCCGGGGCCGCTATGTCATTTTGCTCGCTCCGGGAACGTATGGGATACGCGTGGGCGCGAAGGATTCGCGCCGCACGAGAACGCACAGTAACGCTCGACATACCGCCGACAATTCGCGTGGACACCGAGAAGGTCACCGTCGCCGATACGGCCAAAGTGGATCTGGACCCGGCGAGCAATGCCGGGGCGCTCGTGTTTAGGGGGCGAGCTCGCCTCTGTTTGGAAGGTCGACCTCGCTTGCAGGTGGAGGCGGCGGAGTGGCGGGAACTGGCGCACCGAGCTGCAGGTCAGGTTTAGTTTTTAACACAATCGAGGTTGCTGAAGCTCGAACGAACAAGCTAAAGCTTGTTCCACAGTGATGTCTCAGCCGTGATTTGTCGTTGTGGAATAAGCTTTAGCTTTATTCGTCTATGCGCTTTTTCAGTAAATCTATTTGCCGACGACCAGGACAACAAATGTGCCGGGCTTCAGAGTTCGCTGAGGCGGCTTCCTGGGATCGGCGCCGCGTCTCATCTCATATTCGGCGGCGGGCAGATAGATCTTCTTAGTCTTCGGATCGAACCCCATGGTCTTTGCGCTCTCCTGGGTCCTGAGGGGGCCGGCGTCCTCGTACTCATCGGCTGATTTTTGCTGGAAGATATTCAGCGTACCTTCGGCCGTGGAAACGAAGATCAACTTAGAGTCGGCATCGAACTCGGACCAGTCCGCCCGGGCGCCGATCGGTAAATTGGTGATGACCTTTCCGGAACTCGCATCCATCACGACTATCATGGGCTGGCTCCGGCAACTGGCGAAGAGACGGTTGTTCGCCGCATCGTAAGCAAGTCCGGCCGGGGCTTTGCACACGCCGATCGGATATCGATGCTTCACCTCCAGCGATTTCGGATCGTAAGCGATAACCTCGGCGGTATCTTCGATAGCCACATATAAGAGGCCATCGGCTCCCCGGACGGTCTGTTTCGCGTTGCCGCCGGCCTTCACGGTACCGGCCACCAGACCGCTTTCGGCGTCGATAACCGTGATGTCATGAGAGCCTTGATTATTGGTGAAAACGCGCTTGGAGACCGCATCGTAGTAGATGCCGTCGGGATTCTTGCCGACTTCGATCTTGCGGATCAGTTGGAGATTGGACAGGTCAAACATGGAAACCCGGCTCTCCCGCGAGTTAGTCGTAAAGCCGCGCTTGAGCTCCGAGGCGATCGCGATTCCGCGCACGCCGGGCGTATCGGAAATCGCGCCGATGAGTTTTCCATTGTCCAGGTCGACGACATCGACCTGGTTTCCGTGCGAAATGTAGATACGCCGGGCCGCGCTATCCACCGTTACGTAGTCAAATCCGCCGATGCCCGGGACCGGGTAACGAGCTTCTATCTTGTAGCCGGTCGCGCCCTGCAGCAGGATGCCTGCCGAAAGCAGCCCGGCAAGCAGATCTCTCATTGCTTCTCTGCTGGTCCGAAGAAAGTTTCGTCGATCTGAATCGGGGTTTGGCTCTTCAGCTTCTCGACTGCTTTCTGAGCGAGCTCGGGTCCGAGCTTCTTCTCTATTTCCGGACGGACATCCTCGAAAGATCTCGTTTCGTGCTTCTGGACGTCGATCAGATGGTAGCCGAACTGGGTCTTCACCGGTTCGCTGATTTGCCCCACCGGCAGCGCAAAGGCCGCCTGATCGAAGGGCGGCGTCATGTGGCCGCGGTTGAAGAAGTCCAGATCGCCGCCATTGGCGCCTGAGCCTTTGTCATCGGATTCCGCCTTGGCGACAGCGGCGAAGTCCTCACCGGCGATGATGCGCGCACGCAAAGTCTTGATCTTTTCGAGGGCTTCCTCTTCGGTCAAATCCTTATTGGCGCCGGCGGGAACAGGAGATCCTTTGAATCGGATCAGGATATGGCGAGCCTTCACGCGCTCGTATTCGGCTTTGTGATCATCGTAATACTTGCGGCTGTCCGCTTCCTGGGGCTTCGCGCTAGATTGCAACTCACCCATTAGTGTTCCCGCCAGCAAGCTCTCGGTGTTGAGCGCCAGCTGAGCCTTAAAAGTAGGTGTCTGGTCGATCTTACGCTTGCGGGCTTCCTGGGCTAAAGTCTTCATCGCAACTAAGGAGTCGACAAGCTGCCTTTTCCCGGGGCCTTGGGCGGCTGCCCGGTACTGAGGGGGAAGGGAAGCGATGAAGGTTTCGAATTGAGCGACGGTCATTTTCTCGTCGCCGATACTGAGGACAACTTTGTCGGGAGGAGTCGGGACTGTGGCGGCTGCCGGCGGAGCAGGCGTAGCCGTTTGAGCAGGCGTCGCCGGCTTTGGCTGCGGGGCGGGGGGTTGGGCGGACAGGGAAGTTCCTATCGAAAAAAACAGGGAAAAAACAAGAATACGCATCTATTTATGATACCGCGTCAGTTGAGGAGGCGCGTCAAAACGGCCCTATCCTGATTGGTCCGGCGCTTGCGTGTAACTATTGCGTTAACCTTGACACCCCTAAGTCGTTGTAATAAGATTCCAACTGAATTGGGAGGGCCTGTGCGCAACCTGCAAAACCTGTGGGCTCAAAGTGTGAGCCGACGCAGGGCGTTTCGAAATCTGGCGTGTTTTCTTGCGGGCTCGCCGTTACTTCGCGCGCAACAGGATCCCTTTCGCGACCATAGCCGGGTTCCCGGACTCAGCGAGCTAAAGGACGCATTCGACTTCGAGGCAGTGGCCTATGCAAAGCTGCCGCGATATGCGTACGACTATACTTCCTACGGCGCCGACAGCGAGTTTACTCTCCGCCGCAATCGGGAAGCGTTCGACTGGGTGGAATTGGTCCCCCGCCGGGTCGCCGATGTAGGCAAGATCCGGACCGCGACCGAGATCTTAGGCACCAAAATGGATTTTCCCATCATGGTAGCTCCCAGTTCCGGTCACGGAGCGCTGCATCCGGATGGAGAACTGGCCACTCACAAGGGAACCACGGCCGCGTCAAAAACGACCATGATCGTCAGCAATGGCGCGAGCTCCGGGATGGACAAGATCGCCGCCGTGGGCGACGGGCCGCTGTGGTTTCAACTCTACCCTCGCGAAAATATAGACGACGACCGCGAGCAGTTGGAGCGGGCTCAAGCCTCGGGCTGTAAAGCGGTTGTCGTTACCATCGACCAGCAGATTTCCACTGCTCCCTACGAGCGTACTTTGCATGACCGCCACATCTCCGGACGGGGAACTGCACCTCAGCGGGCAGGCGCGCGCCGCCCGGCTCGCGGTCCCTATGGACTCACCGAGAGCAGGCTCTGGTACGAGTGGAAGTTCTTCGACCAGATCCGTCCGTTCGTGAAAGTGCCCCTCCTCGCGAAAGGGATTATCAATCCCGCCGACGCGAAGAAGTGCCTGGAACATGGCATCGACGGCATCTACGTCTCGAATCACGGTGGCCGGTCCATGGACTACGGTCCATCGACGATCGAAATGCTGCCCGAGATCGCCGCTGCGGTGGGCGGCCGTGTTCCGATTCTGTTCGACAGCGGCATCCGGCGCGGTAGCGACATCCTCAAGGCGCTCGCTCTCGGCGCAAGCGCCGTTTGTCTGGGCCGCGTTCCACGCTGGGGACTGGGGGCCTATGGTCCTGAAGGTGTGCAGCGCGTGCTTGAGATCATGCAAGCCGAGCTAGTCCAGGCCATGGCTGCGACCGGGCGGCCGAGTCTCGACTCTATCGACAAGACTCTGGTGAGGACAGATTTCGCATGAGTAAGGTCGCACTCACCAGGCGGCGCGCTCTAGTCGCCTGCGGGTCCCTGTTCGCCGTTTCCCCTTCGCTGCAAGGCCAGCCAAAACTAGTCGGGGAAGCGCTGGGGCGAATGACTCCGCTGGGAGAGCTGGTCAACACGCTCGAATTCGAAGCGATGGCGCAGCGGAAGCTTGATCCGGCCACGTTTGCCGAGATCGCCGGTAGCGACCGCAAAATATTTGATCGCATGACCTTCATGCCGAACATGATGGTCAATACGAGCAAGCTCGACCTGACGGCCAAGCTGTTCGGGGAAAGCTCGTACACGCCGATTCTGATTGGTCCGACGGCGCAACAGAAGCGTTACCATCCGGAAGGCGAGCTCGCCATGGTGCGCGGCGCCTCGGCTGCGAAGACCTTCGTCGTGGTGTCGAGCCGTTCCAGCTTCCCAATTGAGCAGATTGCCGCGGAGTCGAAGACCACACTTTGGTATCAGGTCTTCCCCGAGCCCGACATGGCCGCGGTACGCACTCGCGTCGAGCGGGCCGTAAAAGCGGGTTGCAAAGCGGTCTGTCTCACGCTGGGCGCCGATCCGCAAGCTGAGGGCCCAACGGGCCTCGACTGGACTGCGATCGACGCGCTGCGGAAGGGAATCAACGTTCCGTTCCTGCTGAAAGGTATCACCAGCCCCGAGGAAGCCAAGACTGCCGTCGGAAAAGGAATTCAGGGAATCGTAGTTTCGAGCTATGCCCCACACTCCGTGGTGGGGATCACGCAACCGATGCAGGCGCTTCCTGCTATCGCCGACGCGGCCGGCGGGAAGGCGACGATTCTCGTCGACGGCAGCTTCCGCCGCGGGAGCGATGTGCTCAAAGGCATCGCCCTGGGTGCTCAGGCGGTCTTGCTCGGTCGTCCTCCGCTATGGGCGCTCGCCGGGTATGGGGCCGAAGGCGTCCAGACAATGCTCGAATTGCTGCAATCTGAGATGGCGCGGAACCTGGCCCAATGCGGCCGGGCGAATCTGGCCGCCGTGGATCGCACCATGGTGAGGATCCACCGTCGTTAGGCGAGCAGATCCAGTGTAAAGGAGAACCTTGAATGATCGCCATTTATATCCTTCTCTGCGCAATCCTGTCTCTTCCTGTGACGGCTCAGGCTCCGGCTTCCTACCCACACGACATGAGCAACTACGGTTGCACGCATTATGACGAGAAGACATGCGACCAGGCTCCCGCGCCTCCGCCCGATTACAATCCGCTGGTCGGAACGTGGGTGAGATTTTCGCTGCTGCGAAACGGGTTTACCGTGCAGCCGCCGGATGCTCCTCTCTACGTGAAGTTCAACCAGGATGGCCACTGGCTGATGATGGAATTTCCGGCCGATCGACCCAAAGTCAACAAACCTCTCGAGCAGCAGACCTCCCAGGAGCTTTTCAAGCGGTTCGATATGCTGGCAGGAGGATGGGGGAACTACACGCAGGATGGCCAGCTCAATCTCAGGCATCATCGAGCCGGCCTCGGACCGGGCGAAGGTGGTGAGTCGACCCAGGTTCGCGCCTGGAGCTTCGAGGGCAATATTTTGCTTCTGGCTGGGACAGGCTCCAGCCGTTCTCCACAAGCGAGGTTCCGGAAGTTGCCGAACCAGCCACTAGGGTCCCGTGCGCTGGTCGGCACGTGGGAGCGGACTGCCCTTTCCTTGAACGGAGCTCCCGCAGCGAAGCCGGCCCCGGAGTACATGCTTCTTGGCGAGGACGGCTGGTTTCATCAGGCGACATTGCCGCCGGGCAGAACCGGGCCGCGCGGTATGCCGAGGGAAAAGTGGACCACTCAAGATTATGTGAACGCCTACGCTGGATTGGCGGCGGCTCGCGGCACTTATAATGTCAGCGGCTCTACCTTTATTCGCAAGCATATCGCCGATACCGATCCCAACCTCGAGGGACGCGATGAGGCGGGACAGTTCACCCTTCAGGGTGAGATGATGACGGTGCAGGGCGCCGACGCCGGTGGTCAGAAATTTGAAGCCAAATATCGGCGGATGAAACCGTTTGATGTGTACGCTCCGGTGGCGCCGAGAGCCGGAGCTCCAAAGCCAAAACCATGAAGCTGCCGCTGATTATTGGACTGTTAGCCACGACGCTCCTTTACGCGCAGACGCCCGTCGGAACTCCGGTTGAATCTCCACGTATTCGGGCCGTGGTCGTCACCGCACAGCCCCATCAGAAGAGCCCTCTGCAGGAGTACAAAAACAATCGCGTCATCATTTGTCTTAGCGATGGAGAAATGAACTTCACATCCGCGAGCGGTAAGGTCGAGAAGATCAAGTTCAAGAAGGGCGACGTGCGCTGGGTTCCCGCCAGCGGTCCTGTCGCGAGCGAAAATCCGGGCGACAAACCAGTCCAGATGATGGAAGTCGAGTTGAGGGACAAGCCGCTATCCCCGCCACTGGTGATCGCCCCGCTGGATCCGCTCAAGGTTGATCCGAAACACTACTCGCTTGTATTTGACAATGAGTACACTCGCGTCCTTCGAGTCCGGTTCGGACCCAAAGAGAAGGGTATGGAACATACGCATACATTCGAAAACCTCGTCGTATACCTCAACGACCAGGCCAGGGGCAAGGCTGGGGAAATGCGCCTCGATGGGCCGAGAACTCACTCTGAAGAGAATCCACTCGATCATCCGGTGGAAAGGATATCCGTCGACCTGAAGTGAATACCTGGCTCGCCTTGTTAGCGACTACATGGCACAGACCCTGACTGATCCATCCAGCGAGGCGACGGCACACCCCGGTCCAGACCTGCGGCGCAGGCTCATCAGTGGCCTGATTGTCATCGCGCTATATGTAGCCGTGCAGCTCTTCCCGCGTCCGGTCACCATCAAACCCGAAGGCTGGCGACTGCTTGGGATCTTCGTAGCTACTATCGGGGGTCTGGTGATGCGCCCCATAGCTGGCGGCGCTGTCGTGCTGATTGCCGTAACGCTAGCCACAGTCGCCGGCGGCCTCACCATCCAGCAGGCGCTCGAAGGCTATGGCGATCCCACCGTTTGGCTGGTCATGGCGGCGTTCTTTATCTCGATCGCCATGATCAAGACGGGCTTCGCGCGCCGTCTTGCCTTACTTTTCGTACGGGCGTTCGGCAAGAGCTCGCTGGGGGTCACCTACGCTCTGTCGATGACTGACCTGCTGCTGGCCGGCATCATCCCTTCGAATGGCGCCCGCTCCGGT
>Ga0075431_100001406_pt1 | contig 22071 bp, 10 predicted proteins | sample RhiMetdeltSRZDD5_FD_75297 | JGI IMG/M metagenome (GOLD analysis project Ga0075431, IMG submission 75297) | Populus rhizosphere microbial communities from Tennessee, USA - Rhizosphere MetaG P. deltoides SRZDD5 | ecosystem: Host-associated > Plants > Roots > Rhizosphere > Soil | place: USA... | reverse complement strand
ACGGCATTCGCCGGCAACCAGGTGCCGCTTTCCCGGATCAGCTCAATCTCGCAGAAAATCGTAAATTTGATCCCGCAGCCCACTTTAGGCGATCTTGCAAATAACTACTACGCGACAGCCCCGTTTCGCTTCGACCGGCATAACGCCGATACGAAGGTGAATTGGAACCCCGGCGAGAAACTGAGCGTGTTCGGCCGCTTCGGCATGTTGCATTACGAGACCTTCAACCCACAGGTGTTTGGCGATGCTTTGGGCGGTCCGCCGACTTCTGGTTTGGGAGGCAATCCTGGTAACGGCGAGGGCTACACCTACAACTTTACCGCTGGAGCGACGTACATTTTTACGCCGACTTTTATTGTCGACGCTCATTATGGCTACACGAGGCAGGACACCAACTCGCAGCAGCCGCGGCTCGATGAGCAAGTCGGACTGAATTTTTTGGGAATCCCGGGCACAAACGGGCCTGGCATCCTGAGCGGGGGTTGGCCGCGGTTCGCCGTCGATAACTACACCACCCTGGGGATCAATGAAGATTACATGCCCTACTTCAAGAGTGATCCCCAATTCCAGTACGTTGCCAACGGAAACTGGACGAAAGGAACACACAATATCCGGTTCGGCGTGGACATGTATCGCCAACATCTAAACCAGACGCAGCAGCAGTTGATTGGCGGAGGCTTTGTAGGGGGACAGGGAGCATTTGCGTTTTCAGGCGGCCCTACCACGGTTCGAGGAGGTCCCAGCTCGAATCAGTTCAACAGCTTCGCGACATTCCTTCTCGGCCTGCCGACTCAAATCGGCAAACTGCACCTAGTGCCCGATCGGTATCATGTCCGGGCCTGGCTCCACAGCTATTATTTCAGCGACCGCTGGAACGTCAATCGCAAGCTGACGGTGTCTTATGGTGTCCGTTGGGAGTACTTTCCGTACGCGAATCGCGGTGGCGGCGGTGGTCTCGAGCGCTACGATCCGGACACGAATAAGATGCTGGTTTGCGGAACGGGTGAAGTGCCGGCAGACTGTGGTGTCGAGGTCAGCAAGACATTGTTTTCTCCCCGCCTGGGGCTTGCGTACCGGGCGACGGACAGCTTTGTGATCCGCGCCGGTTACGGAATCACCAATGATCCGTTCTCGATCACCGAACCTATGCGAATGAACTACCCGACGCAACTGGCGCTCAACATTTCCGGCGCCAATTCTTTCCAGCAGGCCGGAACGCTGGAGAAGGGCATTCCACCACTGGTTGCGCCGGCGCTCGGAAACGGCATCATCGACGTACCGGTCGATGCAGTGCTAGCTACCGCTCCAAAAAAAGTCAACCGCGGCTACGTTCAGTCCTGGAACCTGACGATGCAGAAGAATCTGAAGGGCGGATTCACCGCACAGGCCGGATACATAGCCACGCGGCAGATCCGTCAATTCGGCTTCTTCGACCTAAACGCGGGACAGGTGCTCGGTGGCGGACAGAGCGGCCGGCCGTTGGTGCGGCGTTTCGGACGCACGGCAACCACGACGCAATATTATTATCCAGTTGGCTCGAGCCAGTACAATGCGCTGCAGGCCACGCTCGAGCGGCGCTTCTCGAACGGTCTGCAATTCGGCGTCAATTACACCTGGTCGAAAAGCATCGGCATTACGGACGGAAGCGAACAGACTCCCTCGATACAGGCGCTGCAGTATTACTCGTTAAACCGGGCCGTGTCGAACTTCGATCGCACTCAGAACCTGGCGATGACAAGCGTCCTCGAACTTCCTTTCGGCAAGAACAAGAAATTCCTGAACCAGGGCGGAGCGTTGTCAGCTATCGCCGGCGGCTGGCAAGTGAATAATATCGTAAGCCTGATGACCGGCACTCCATTTTCGATCACCGCGTCGGGGACCTCTCTGGATCTGCCCGGCAGCGCGCAACGAGCGGATCAGATTAAGCCAACGGTCCAAAAACTCGGAGCTGCGGGACGGTCGATGTCTTTTTTTGATCCGCTGGCATTCGCGCCAGTTACCGGCGCGCGTTTCGGCAACGCTGGATTCTACTCGATGCGCGGTCCGGGGATCGCGAACTGGGACTTCAGCTTGTTCCGGCAGTTCCAAATCAACGAGCGGTTCAAAGTGCAATTCCGCGCCGAATCATTTAATTTGACTAATACGCCGCACTTCGCGAATCCAGGCAATAATGTGTCCAACCGTATCTTGAATACGGATGGGTCGGTTCGAAGTCTTGGTGGATTCTCCGAAGTGACGAACACGATCAGCTTGGGGCGTGAGGGCTTTGACGAACGTCAATTCCGTTTTGGATTGCGGCTGAGTTTCTAACGGTCAGGAATGCGGATTCCTGGGTTAGTATTTCTCCTTGGGTCGGTGGTGCGAGCCCTGTCGGGTCAAACGGACTGGCCGGTTTACGGGCACGACCCTGGCGGCATGCGGTATTCCACGCTGGCTCAGATTGACACTACCAATGTGGCCCGGCTCGCGCCGGCATGGACTTATCACACCGGCGAAAAGGGCCGTCAGTTCGAATCGACCCCTATCGTAATCGGGAATGTGATGTATTTTTCGACCCAACTGCAGCGTATCGTTGCGCTGGATTCGGAAACCGGGCGGGAGATCTGGAAGTACGATCCGAAGGTTCAGAACCCCAGGGACCATCGCGGCGTTTCGTATTGGCCGGGTGATAAGCAGACACCGCCTCGAATTCTATTCGGCACCGGGGACGGGCGGCTGATTGCGCTCGACGCGAAGACTGGCGCGCCCGCGGCGGGATTCGGAGACAACGGCGTCGTGAATCTAAGAATTGGAGTCGCGGACAACTATCCGAGAGCGAGTTACGCCGTCAGTTCACCTCCGGCGATCTATCGCAATCTAGTGATAGTCGGACCCTCGACTCAGGAAGGTCCGCGCAACGGGCCGAGCGGCGATCCTCGCGCCTTCGACGTCCGCACGGGAAAACTAGTGTGGAGATTTCACCTCGTTCCCCAGCCCGGTGAACCCGGCAATGAAACATGGGGACCGGACGGCTGGAAGGAACGCGCCGGCCCCAGCCTATGGGGCGTGATGACGGTCGACGCCCAGCGTGGACTGGTTTTCCTGCCGACCGGTAATCCTGCGGACAGCTTCTATGGCGGTGATCGCAAAGGGACGAATCTCTATGCGAATTGCGTGGTAGCCCTCGACGCGGCGACTGGGAAGCTGCGCTGGTACTACCAGATGGTGCACCACGACATCTACGACTACGATGTTCCGGCGCCGCCGGCCCTGATCGAAGTCGAGCAAAATGGAAAAAAGATTCCGGCGGTCGCGGAGATCACCAAGATGGGTCTACTCTTCATTCTCGACCGCATGACGGGCAAGCCAATTTTTGGCGTCGAGGAACGGCCGGTACCGCAGAGCGATGTTCCGGGTGAAGAGGCCTGGCCCACCCAGCCGTTTCCGCTTAAACCACCCCCGTTGGCCCGAACGACGATGACGCGGGATGAAATCAGCAAGCGGACGCCGGAAACGGAGCGCTACTGCACGGAACAGTTCGACCAACTTCACGGCAGGACGCTCTATACACCCTATGGAACGAGGAAGACGCTGGTGTTCCCGGGACCGATGGGCGGGGGAAATTGGGGCGGTGTCTCGTTCGATCCCAAGCTCGGATATGTTTTCGTCAATACCAGCAATATGGGAGCGATCGGGCATCTCGTGCCCACGGCTGAAGGCGCGCCGATGCCGTATCGCAACGAGAGCGGTTATGCGCGTTTCCTCGATCAGGACCGATATCCATGCCAGCAGCCGCCCTGGGGCGAACTGAGCGCCGTCAATGCGAACACGGGCGATATCGTCTGGAAGAGACCGCTCGGCTCTTTTGAAGAGTTGGAGGTCCAGGGTTTGAAAAACACCGGAACGCCAAACGTAGGTGGGACAATCGTCACGGCAGGTGGATTGGTGTTTGTCGCTGCTACGAACGATTCGCGGTTCCGCGCCTTTGATTCGCGCACGGGCAGCGAACTGTGGTCGTTCAAGCTGCCGGCGACCGGGAATGCGACGCCGATCACGTATCAGGGCCGTCGCGGAAAGCAGTTCGTGGCAATCGCCGCAGGCGGCCCGGCGCATCTGCGAAATGTGGGCGACACCTCGAATAACAATTCCGACACGTTGGTCGCCTTCTCACTGTCTCAGCGGCCGCTGACTTCATCGAGCGAGAGGCCCGGAATCCCCGCTAAAACTGTGGATTCCACCGCTTCCGCCAGGGGCCCTATCGGCGATCTGCCCAACATGCCGGGGAAGGATCTTGTGGTCCGAATGTGCACAAAATGCCACGGGCTCGGAACATTCGTCAATTACAGAATGAATGCCGACGAATGGGAGATTGAGGTCGCAGACATGGTAGCTCGGGGCGCGCAGGGGACTAGCGAGGAAATTCGCGCGGTAACTAGCTTTTTGGTAAAGAATCTCGGCAAGAGCGCTAAGAAGTAGTCAGGCTTAGGTAGGAGAAAACGATGAACCCTTCAAATTTCGCCGTGTTGAACCGACGCGGATTTTTGAAACGCGCCGGGTTGGCCGCTGCGCTAACCAACGCCGCCTCTGCGCAGCCGAAGGCCGTTTCCATTGTCGCGGAACCGGAGGACGCAATCGCAAGTTCGGCTCCGGCTCGGTGGGCTGTAAAGAACTTGCAGGAATCGCTAATGGCGCGGGGTATTACCGTTAACCTTCGACAACGGATCGCTGAAGCTGGCGCCGGGGAGATATGCATTGTTGCGGCAGGGTCCGCATCTGCCGTGGCCCAAGGCATCTTGAAGAGCGCCGGTGTCGCGATGGCGCCGGTTCCGGAGGCGCTTGCGCTGGCACCTGGCAGAGTGGCCGGCAAACAAGTGCTGCTGGCCGCAGGGCACGACCCGAGAGGTTTGGTCTACGCGCTGACGGAGTTGTCGGACCGGGTTCAACTGCTGGCGGAACCGCTGGCTGCGCTTAACGTCGCAAAGGCCATCACCGAAAAGCCGGCGAATCCGATCCGAAGTATTACGCGCCTGTTTGTTACAGAAGTGGAGGATAAGGCCTGGTTCAACGACCGCGAAATGTGGCCGCGTTATCTCTCAATGCTGGCTGCGCAACGGTTCAATCGCTTCAACCTTAGTCTGGGAATCGGGTACGACTTCTTGCGACAGGTCACCGACGCATACTTTCTCTTCGCCTATCCATTCCTGCTCTCGGTTCCCGGACACAATGTGCGGGTCAAGGAATTGCCGGACGCCGAACGCGATCGCAACCTGCAGATGTTGAAATTCATCAGCGAGGAAACTGTCGCTCGCGGGATGGAGTTTCAGTTGGGAATCTGGACGCACGGATTCGAGTGGATCAACAGCCCGAATCCGAACTACACCATTGTTGGCTTGACGGCCGCCGATCAGGCTGCCTATAGCCGGGATGCTCTGAAGCTGCTGCTGAAGGAATGTCCGGCAATCAGCGGAATCACGTTCAGGATCCACGGAGAAAGCGGCGTGGCCGAGGGGAATTATCCGTTCTGGAAGACCGTGTTCGACGGCGTGGTCCAGAGTGGGCGTAAGGTCGAGATCGATATGCATGCCAAGGGAATGGATCAGGGCATGATCGATGTGGCGCTCGGGACCGGCATGCCCGTCAAGATTTCGCCGAAGTATTGGGCCGAGCACATGGGGATGCCTTACCACCAGGCTGCCATTCGTGAACTGGAGATGCCACGCCGGGAGCGAGGCGACACCGCTCTGATGGCGCTTAGCACTGGATCTCGCAGCTTTCTGCGGTACGGCTATGGGGATCTGATGCGCGAAGACCGGAAATACGGCGTCATACACCGGATCTGGCCGGGGACGCAGCGGATCTTGCTGTGGGGCGATCCGGTTTCGGCGGCGGCTCATTCCCGCGCATTCACGTTCTGCGGCGGGGACGGCGTGGAAATATTCGAGCCGCTGGGGTTCAAGGGCCGGAGGGGCTCGGGGATCCCGGGCGATCGCGACGGATACGCGGACAAGTCGCTTCAAATGCGGTGGGATTGGGAAAAGTATGAGTATTCCTTCCGCGTGTGGGGGCGGCTGCTCTACAATCCGGACACCGAGCCCGAGGTCTGGCGCCGGGATTTGAGAAAACCGTTCCAGGCGGCCGCGGGCGCCGTCGAGAATGCCCTGGCGAACTCAAGCCGGATTCTACCAATCATCACGACAGCCCACGGCGCTTCGGCGGGCAACAATACTTACTGGCCCGAAGTCTACACGAACCAGCCGATCGTCGATCCGGCGCGGCGGCATCCTTACTCCGATAGTCCAGCGCCTAAGGTGTTTGGGAATGTCAGTCCACTCGATCCGCAACTGTTTTCGCGGATCAACGATTTTGCCAATGAGTTGCTGAAAGGGGAGCGCAGCGGCAAATATTCTCCGGTGGAGGTAGCGCAGTGGCTGGAGGACCTTTCGGATACTTCGATGAAGCAATTGGCGCAAGCGGAAGCGCAGACGCCGGGCAAAAATGATCCAGCATTCCGGAGGCTCGCCATCGACGTGTCGCTGCAGTGCGGGCTTGGCCGTTTTTTCGCGGCTAAGTTTCGCAGCGGAGTGTTGTATGGGATCTACGAGGGGAGCGGCGATCGGATCGCGCTCGAGGAGTCGCTGAAAGCTTATCAACGGGCTCGAAATATTTGGGCGCAATTGGCGGAGCGGGGGAAAGTTTATGTGTCCGACCTTGCTGTCGGCGAGCACCCGCATCTGCGGGGTCACTGGCTGGATAGACTCCCGTCCATAGACGCCGATATTGCCGACATGGGCAAGAAGCTCGAAGGCGCGAAGCCGGTCGAGCCGCGGCAGCAAAGAGTGCAAGCGGCCGTGGCGGAGGTCTTGGGAAGGCCGCTGCGGCGCTCCATTGCGCTGCGTCACACGCCTCCTGGCCGGTTCCGTCCGGGCCAGCCTCTCGAGATCGAACTGTCGCTGGAAAAGCCGGCGAAACTGATATCGGCGCGCTTGCACTACCGTCGTGTGAACCAGGCCGAGCGCTACCAGACAGCGGAAATGGAGGCGCGCGATAAGCGCTATCGTGCGGCTATCCCAGCGAACTATACCGAATCGCCGTATCCACTGCAGTACTATTTCGAGCTGAAGGAAAGCGCGGATACGACCGTTCTCTATCCAGGTTTCGCGGCTGACTTGGCGAATCAGCCCTACTTTGTGGCCCGTCGCGTCTGAACTGACTGCTATCAAGAGGGAGGTGTATACTGTCCGTCATGAAATGGTCGCGAAGGGATTTACCTTTGCTGCTGCCCGCGCTCCTGGCTGCGCAGACGCCCGCTCCGAATCAACCGTTGGCGTCGAGCACTTTCCGGCACGAGGATATTCCACCGCGCAAGAGCCGCACCATTCAGTCGCGGCAGATGCTAAGAGGCGGCACTCGTTCCGGTTACCAAATCGATCTGCACGAGACCGAATTGCTTGCCGGAGAGGCGCCTCACCCGCCGCATCAACACGTTCACGAAGAGATGCTGCTTATTCGGGATGGACTTCTCGATGTCACGATCGACGGAAAGACGACGAGGCTGGGCCCTGGCTCGGCGGCATATCTCGCGTCGAACCAACTGCACGGATGGCGAAATGTAGGAGTCACGCCGGCGAGGTATTTCGTACTGGCTCTTGGCGACGACAAGGTGTGACCCAGTCAATCGGGCAAAGAGAAAGAGATGATATTAGGGCCCGACGCGACGGCAACGTGTTGTTTGCCGTCAAAGACGTAGGTCATCGGTGAAGCTCTCCAGAAATGGTTCGCCTGGAAGCGCCAAAGCGGTTTGCCCGTCGAAGAATCGACGGCCATGAAGGCGTTGCTGTCATCGCAGTAGAAGAGCACGCCGGTCCCCAGGCCGAGTGTTCCGCCGCGTGTTGTGCCGGGACCGATTTGGCGCACTTCCCAGCTAGTCTTGCCGGTCTGGATGTCGATCGCACGGAGAAACTTCTGTGGACGGTCATCGGAAGAATTGCGCGATGTGCCACCGCTGAAACCGCGCCCCGCTTCCCACTTCGTCTCACGCTTGGAGAAGATCCCACAGCTTTCCAGCGCTTGAACATAGAAGTAACCCGTAGCCGGATCGAAGGAGTTCGACCACCAATTCGCGGCGCCGATCAGCGAGGGACAAACCCTGACCCCTTCGGGAGTAGGCTGCTGGCCGGGATTCAATACGGGGCGTCCGTCCGCGCCGACTTCACGCGCCCACGTCAGCTTCTGGACGAATGGCTTGGCGAGCAGCAGTTTCCCGTTGGTGCGGTCCAGCACGTAAAAAAAGCCATTGCGATTGGCGTCGAGAAGCAGCTTGCGCGGCTGGCCTTGCCAGACGGAATCGACGAGCACCAACGGCTGCTGCGCATCCCAATCCCATGTGTCGTGAGGTGTGAACTGAAAATACCATTTGAGCTTGCCGGTTTTGACATCCAATGCGACCACGGAGCACGAGTACAGGTTATCGCCAATCCGCTGGTCACCGTTCATGTCGGACCCCGGATTTCCGGTCGGCCAGTAGAGAAGTCCGAGGTCCGGATCGTAAGTGCCGGTGCCCCACGTCGCCGAGCCGGGGTGCTCGATTGTGCTACCCTGCCAAGTCTCTGATCCAGGTTCACCGGGAAGCGGCGCCGTCCAGAAGCGCCACAGCTCCGTGCCTGTCGACTGATCGTATGCGGCGAGAAATCCGCGGGCCCCGGCATCGCCACCGGCGACTCCCGAGATGACCATATCATTGATGGTGAGGGGCGCTGAGGTCGCGCTGTAGTTCTGAGTATGCTGCGCCATCTCCAGTTCCCAGGCCACAGCGCCCGTGAATCGGTTAAGCGCAAGGAGATGGGCATTGTCAGTCACCATGAATACGCGATCGCCGGCAACCGCCACGCCGCGATTGATACCGCCGGCAGCATTTCCCACCAAGCCCCGGGTTCGCGGACGTTGAAAGTGCCAGATCTGGCGGCCGGTGCCGGCGTCGAGCGCGTAACATTGGTTAGCGCTTGTGACATACATAATGCCTTGCACAACCACCGGGGTCGTTTCCAGCGGCGTCGTTTCGGCGAAGGGGAAAATCCATTTCGGAGCGAGGCGAGAAACGTTCGCCTTGTCGATGTGCCGCAGCGTGCTATAGCGATTGCCGCTATAGTGGCCGTCGTAGCTCGGCCAATCTGATTCCGACGTCACCGCGCGGAAGCGAGCGCCGACTTTGCGCAAGATATGGACTCGCTGATCGTCCGTGCGCAACTGCATGTCGTCAGCGCCTTCTCCGAGCACCAGTCCCTCGAGCGTCGAGCCGTCGATCATCTGCAGCCTGGCGCGGACCGGCGCAAGGGCTCCTCGCGTGGGCGCCCGCAGCATCCGCAGGTGCGCCAGCAGCTGAGTCATCTCGGCGTCACCCATGCTGATCGCTGGCATGCCGCGCGCGGGAATACCGGAGCGTATCAGGGCCGTGAGCTCAACGTCATTACGAGTGGGAAGGCGAGCGACGATGCCGGACGCGAATTCGCCTCCATTGCCGTCGGCGCCGTGACAGGAAGCGCAACGAGCTTCGAACTGGGCGCGCCCGGGGCCGGCGTTTTGCGCCAACGCGATCGACAGTGAGGAGCAAACGACAGCGGCCAGTAGTCGCATCATAAGACTTTCTTGCAGTATACATGTAGCCATTGTTGTAAGATCGACTGGAAAGGAAAACGCTGTGCACGTGCACTCTCGGCGAGGTTTTCTGGCAAGGACCCTCGGAGCGGCCTGGTTCGGAGCGTCTTTGCTCGAACGCGCAACCCTGCGTGCGGCGCAGGCTCGGGCACAGTCCAAAGCGCGGCTGCCAACCCTGTTCGATATCGAGAAAGTCGCCGACGGGGTGTACGCGGCCATCGCGCGCGGAAGGGCGATCCTCAATTGCAACGCCGTCGTCATCGAAAATTCAAAGGACCTTCTGATCGTCGATGCCCACGCGGCTCCTTCGGCTGTATTCAGCTTGGTTGCGCAGATCCGGCGCGAGATTACGGCGAAGCCTGTTCGCTATATCGTAACCACGCATTTGCACGGTGACCACACTCAGGGACTCCCAGCGTACAGGAGTGTCGCTCCTAAAGCGGACATAGTCGCGAGTGTGAAGACACGTGACCTTCTTGTCGAGATGGGTCCGGCGAGGCTGAAGAACACATTGGAGGCTGTACCACGGTCGATCGAAAATTTCAGGAGTCGGCTCTCCTCAGCCAAGACTGCTGAGGAGAGGGCGTATTTCCAGGAAATGATCGCCCAGTCGCGTGAGTTCCTCGAAGAGATGCGGAATGCCATCGTTGAATTTCCCAATTTGACGTTCGACGATCATCTCGTTATTCACGACAAGGCTCACGAACTGCACCTGGCTTTCCGCGGACGCGGGCATACGTCCGGCGACATCGTCGTTTTCTGCCCGCAAAAAAGGGTGATTGCCACCGGCGACCTGCTCCACAGCTTCTTTCCGGTTATCGGCGACGGTTACCCGCGCGATTGGCCGGGAACGCTGAAGTCCATGGGCGAGCTCCCCTTTGATAAAGTGATCGGCGGACACGGGGCTGTGCACCACAATCGCGAACGCCTCGGCCAGGAGCACGCCTACTTCGAAGAACTCATTGAAGTTGTTATGCGGGCGAAGGAGCAAGGAGTCCCGCTCGACCGCTTGCAACAGACCACCACGCCTGGCACGTTAAAGAGCCTACAAAATGCAGGTTACGGCGACTACCTGGCCGGCGAAATCAAGAAACATGACTTCCGGGTGCACCTCAGCACTCATGGAGAGGTTTTAGCGCGCGGTGTTCGGGATAACGTCGCCGCGGTGTTCCGCAATATCGATCGGTAGGCTAAGAGTGTTTGCTTGACAGCCGTTGTTATGGGGCATATAAATGTAAGCGCATTCATTGCGGGCAATCGGCAGTCTACCGCCGCAGGGGTAACGGGAGAAAATCAACATGGAGAAAAAGAGTTTTCGGCTGTTGGCGGCGAAATTCGCGGTGACGCTTTTCGTTGCTTTCCCGGCATTTAGCCAGGCCGTTTCAACGGTTCAGATTTCCGGGGTTGTGCAAGATGCAACCGGCGCGGCGATTCCGGGCGTTCGGGTCACCGTCACTCAGACGCTTACCGCCCTAACCCGCACTACCGTGACGGGGGCGGACGGAGGGTATGTGATCCCACAGTTGCCCGTCGGCCCCTATCGGCTTATAGCCGAGCAGAAAGGATTCGGTACAGTCGTTCAGACCGGCATCGACCTTCAAGTGGGCGACAATCCGCGGATCGATCTGACTATGAAAGTTGGGGCAGTCGAGGAGCGGATAGAGGTGAGCGCGGGCGTGGAAATGGTCCAGACACAGCAGACATCCGTTTCTTCAGTGGTCGATCAGAGACGAATTGTACAACTGCCTTTGAACGGACGCCAGGCTACTCAGCTCATCATTCTCGCCGGGGCGGCTACCCAGTCGCGAAACGGCAGCCTTGTGACGAGCAAGAACCATCCGAGTTCCGTCTCGCTGTCGGTCGCCGGAGGGCTGGGGAATAGCACAAACTATCTGATGGACGGCGCCGACAACGAGGACGCCTTTTCCAACGTCAACCAGCCGTTCCCCTTCCCGGACGCTCTGCAGGAATTTAGCGTGGAAACCAGCACGCTCTCCGCGCGGTACGGTCTTCGGCCGGGGGCAACAGTTAACGTGGTAACCAAATCCGGCACTAACGAGATTCACGGCTCTCTTTTTCATTTCTTGCGGAACGGGAGGCTGAATGCACGCAATTTCTTCGCGGCGCAGCAGGACTCGCTAAAACGGAATCAGTATGGCGGTACTGTGGGTGGGCCGATACGCAGGGACAAGCTGTTCTTCTTCGCCGGATACCAGGGAACCCGGAACCGGCAGGCGCCACCGGAGACGCTTGCCTTAGTGCCGACTGCAGCCATGTTGGCGGGCGATTTCAGCACGGTGCAGTCGGCGGCATGCCGTACTTCAGGAGCACGCGCGCTGCTCGATCCGCTAACGGGCCAGCCTTTCCCCGGCAATCGCATCGATCCATCCCGCTTCAGCGCTCCGGCCGTTACGTTAGTTACAAAGTACCTGCCGAAGACGGCGGATCCCTGCGGCAACCTGCGCTTTAGTGTTCCGACCACCGGCGATGAGGATCAGATCATCGGGCGGGTCGACTGGATGAAGAGCTCAACGCACACCCTCTTCGGTCGCTACTTCGTGTCCGATTTCCGTAATCCGGCGGTGTTTGACGGCAGTAATTTGCTGCCTTCCACGCGGCCCGGCGTGCTTCCTCGGGCTCAAAATGTGGTGTTCGGTGATACGTATACGCTGTCGGCAAAAATCGTCAACAGCCTGCGTCTGCGATTTTCCCGTACGCGGATCGATCGCGGCTCGGCGGAGAATCTAATCAATCCCAAAGATATCGGAGTGAATATCAATCCTCTGGTGAAGAACTTTGTGGACATCAGCGTGAGCAACGCTTTCCGTCTGGGCTGCGGCACATGCGCGCCCGGATTCTTCAATACAAATTCGTACCAGATATCCGACGACATGGATTACGTCCGCGGGAAGCACCAGATCAGCTTCGGAGGCACCGTGTTCAAGAATCAGTTGAATTGGCTTGCCAACACGTTGTCAAACGGACAGTTTGTGTTCAACGGGCAGTTCACGGGAGACGCTCTGGCGGATTTCCTCATCGGCAAAGTGTCCACGGTAGGGAGAGGGGGGCCTTTGGCGGTTGCGCTACGGCAGAACGTGTTCGGTGTTTACATTCAGGATACGTGGCGAGCCGCCCCCAAACTTACGGTTAACTTCGGACTACGCTGGGAGCCTCTTTTACCTGAGTACGATAAGAACGGGGTCGGTGTGCACTTCGATCGCGATGCCTTCGTAGCCGGGACGCGGAGCACAGTCTATACGAATGCGCCTCCAGGATTCTTTTACCTGGGCGACCGCGGGCTGACGAAGTCGTTCGCAAACCGCGACATGAACAATTTTGCGCCCCGCGCAGGTCTCGCCTTTCAGCCGGATGGTAATACAGTTATTCGCGCCGCCTACGGAATCTACTACCAACAACCGGTGCTGTATTTTACCGAACGTTTCAGCCAGGTGTCCCCGTTTGGGAACCTGGTGACGCTGCAGGATCCGGTGGGAGGATTTGCGGATCCTCTACGGCAATTGGGCGGCGATCCCTTTCCGCTTCCCTCACCTCCCCCCAAGGACGCCTTTTTCGTGAATTCCGGCTCGTTCATCACGATGCCGCTCAACATCCATACGATGTACGTGCAGCAGTGGAACCTGATCGTTCAACGCCAGGTCGCGGCCGACTGGCTTATTTCGGCTTCGTATATGGGAAACAAATCGAGCCACATCTGGAACCAGACCGAAGCGAACCCGGCGGTTTTCCTTGGCGCGGCAGCTTCAACGGTGAACAACACCAACCAGCGCCGCCGGCTATTTCTGCAGAACCCTGCCGCCAACGCCGGCGCGTTGGTCGGCTCAATCGCCCTGCTGGACGACGGCGGAAACGCGAATTACAACGGCTTCCTGCTATCAGTAAAGCATCGCTTCGGGCAGCGGTTTAGTGCCATGGCCAATTGGACGTATTCACATTGCCTGGGTCAAGGCGAAAACCAGAATGATTTAGCGTTCCCGCAGTATCAAGATCCCGACAACCGTGGGCCGGAATACGGCAATTGCCAGTTCGACCATCGCCACATTGCGAACGGGTCGTTTCTATACACCACTCCGACTGCCTGGGGTAATCGATGGGCCGGTCGGATCTTAGGCAATTGGGAAGTCTCCACGATTGTCAGCTATTCTACTGGGGACTGGCTGACACCAACTTCGGGCAGGGACAATTCTCGAACGGGGGTCAACAACGATCGCGCGAATGTTTCCGGCCCTTCCCGTCTTGAGAATCGGACGATAGAGAAGTTTTTCGACACCAGCGTGTTCTCGCAAAATGCCATCGGGACGTTTGGCAACGCCGGCCGGAGCACCATTCTCGGTCCTGCTTTCATTAATTTCGATGTTGGCGTCTCCCGGCGGGTGAACATCGGCGAGCGCGTAAAGGCTGAGCTGCGATCGGAATTTTTCAACGTGATCAACCACGCGAACTTCAACGATCCCAGCACGAATCTGACATCAGCAACATTCGGAAGACTGACGAGCGCGCAGGATCCGCGCATACTCCAGTTTTCACTGAAACTGCACTACTGATCCATGCGGGTCGGAACGTAGGTCCGGCCCGGGCCCTCCATCACGCCGAGTGACCCGTCGCGCACGAAGGGCCAGACTGTCACCGACCGGAGCCCAACGCCCAAGAAACGCGGCAAAGTCGCGGGCGGTCTGGAACGGTTGCTCTACGTCACCTTCCTGACCAGCCCAAACAAATCACCCATTTCAAAAAAAGCTTATCCAGAACGTGAATTTCGACGTAGAATCCTAAGGTGGAAGCTTGGGTTCCAGGCCAGCACAAAGCGCACCCTGAGAATGCGACCAATCTCCAGTTTTGCGAGGAGCGTTCAATCTGACGAACACGCCGACGTTCATTCTGCCGAGCATACCCAGGGCTGCGCTGACAGTCGGTAATCCGAGTTTCAGAAAACTGGTGGGTCCGGTTCGGTGGGTCGTCAACTCCAGCTCGGGTTGAAAGTCTTGTGCCTAATAGGGAAGATCAGTGGGAGATACCGATGACAACGAAATCAGCTATCCAACGGCGTAATTTCCTAAAGCTCACGGCGGGCGCGGGAGCCGTCTCCTTTTCGCCGGGTTGCACGCGACAGACTGAGGCGTCCTCCGCGATGGGACCAAGCGACGAGCAGCTTAAGCAGGCGGCTGCCGAGCCGGTCTTGAAATTCAGAGGCATTACCACGCCGGTCGTTATCGATTCGATTCGCCTTCTTCGCAAAGGCGACAACTATTTCATTCACGTGCGCTCAAAGGACGGCGCCGAGGGAATCTCACTCGACAACGGTCGCGCCACTGACTTCTACCCAATCCTGAATGAGCTCATCGTTCCCTACTTTGTTGGTAAGGACATTCGTGACCTGGAGACGCACCTTTGGGAGCTCTATCGATACAAGAGCAACTATAAGCTCCAGGGCCTTGCGTTTTGGACTGCGCAGGCATGGGTCGAGTTCGCCATTCTCGACATGCTCGGGCGTATCAGCGGCAAGTCCATTGGCCAGCTTCTGGGCGACATTGTCCGGCGCGACGTTCCCTTTTACGTTGCCAGCGGCCGGCGCGATACTACGCCTCTGCAAGAGGTCGAGTACCTTCAGAAGCTGATTCAAGAGACAGGCGCCAAGGCCGTCAAGTTCCGGCTAGGGGGCAGGATGAGCAAGAATGTCGACGCTCTGCCTGGGCGCACGAAAGATCTCATCGCATTGACACGGAAGACTTTCGGGGAGGCCATCGATTTGCATGGTGACGCGAACAGCTCCTACGACCCTCCGCAAGCAATTGAGATCGGCCGCATGTTAGAAGAACATAAATTCTTACACTACGAGGAACCTTGTCAGTTCGACGATCTGGAGGCGACCAAGAAGGTTACCGATGCCCTCACGATCCCAGTGGCCGGCGGCGAACAGGAGTTCAGCGAGCACCGATTCCGCTGGATGATCTACCACCGCGGTGTGGACATCGTGCAGCCCGATCTATATTACTACGGCGGCATGATCCGCTCGCTACGGGTGGCCCGGATGGCAGCGCTGGCTAAGATGCCCACCACCGTCCACCTCTCCGGCGGCTTTGGCTTCATCTACAGTCTCCATTTCGCCTCGATTGTCCCTGATGTCGGTCCGTATCAGGAGTACAAGGAAGGTATCGAAAAATATGCCGATTGGTTTCAGCCGAAGCTGCAAATCAAGAATGGAGCGCTGACGGTTCCTCAGGGACCTGGGGTGGGAATCACGGACATTAAGGGCCTGCTGAAAGGCGCGTCCGAAGTAATCGCGAGAACCTGACAAGCTGCTCCCCGTCAACCGGCGGAACCCCACTAGCGTGGAGTTATTGTACTGTCGCATCCACCTGATGCTTCAAAATCCTGAATGGGAGGAGCTCGTACCATCTTCAGCCGCTAATTATCCGGTGGCTTGCGGTAATCAATGTTCTCTCCTCCGCCCGACGGCATCCCGGCAGTCGATACGTTGGCGCTCGACATAATCCGGCGAAAGACCGCCATCGTTTCGGGTGATGGCTTAAAGTTCCCGAATCTGTGACCGTCCGCAATCCACAGAGGAGTCCATCCAAACTTGTTTTTCTGGTTCCAGATTTCGATCCGGGCGCCTCTGTCGGCAAGGTATTGCACGACGGCGGGAAGGTTCTTATAAGCTGCTCCGTGCATGGCGGTCTCCCCATTCTTGTCAATGGCGTTCAGGTCGTTGCCAAGATCCACTGCCACTTTCACGGCCTCCACAACCTCGCTCTCTGTTCCGGCATCCTCACCTGGAGAGCGTGTCCCGAGTCCGGCCGCCACGATGAGCGGCGTACTGTTATCCGCATTTGGCAATAGCGGGTCAGCGCCCAGACCAGCGAGTATCCGCATGAGCTCAGCGTCCGCGGTCCTGGCCGCCAACAGGAAGGGTGTCGCGCCGACCGTGTTGAGTCGGGTCAGTCCCACGTTCAACCGCTGCGTCATTCGAGCGTCCAGGTTCGCGCCCTTCGCCACGAGCTTTCTGGCGAGTTCGATGCTGGTCATTCGTCCGGAGCCGGGCGGGGCCGGTTTATTGCTGCCTGCGCCAGGCTTGCGCACCCACGTAATGGCATGTAGCGCTGTCCAGCCTGGTTTGGCGGCGTTTGGATCGGCGCCCGCATCCAGCAGGGCCGCCGCCAACTCGAAATGGCAGTTCACGACAGCCAGAGCCAGCGCGCTGGTCCCCGTCCTGGGTGGCGCTCCTTTGGATGCCGGCCTGGATCGGGCAGGTCCGGGTTGTATTGCGTCGTTTACGTCAGCGCCAGCCTTCAGAAGAGCCTTGACAACATTGGACTGACCCTCCCGGACCGCGATCAGCAGTGGACTGAATCCGGAGTTTGACCGAACGCGAATATCAGCTCCTGCCTTGATCAATGTTTCGACGGCTTCGGCGTTTCCCTCGGCCGCTGCCCACATCAGAGCGTTCTGGCCGCTCCTACTTTCCTTCCCGTGCACGTCAGCGCCACCGGAGAGTAGCGCCTGGATTGCTTCGACTCGGCCAGTGCGCGCGGCGATCATCAGTGCGGTTTCCCCTCCAGGGAGAGTAGTATTCGGATCAGCCCCGGCTTTCAACAGCAGCTCGACCATCTGGCCGTTGCCGTTCGTACAGGCTAATGTCAGCGGCGGGACGCCATAGCGGTTCACAGCTTTCGCATTCGCGCGGGCGCGGATCAATACTTCCGCCGTTTGCAGGTCGTCGTTGAAAGTCGCCCAGTGCAGGGCCGTTGCGCCGTCAACCTCGACCGCGTTCACGTCAATACGCGTTTCGAGGAGCGTGCGAATAGCGGCTCGATCTGTTCGCTTCACCGCATCGATAAGCCTGATGTCAATCTGCCCGGTAAGGCTGACGGCACACACAGCGAAAAGCAACGCCCACTTGCCTGACCGTTTCAAAAGCATATTGAAGTCCTCCTGTCCGAGTTTTTCGATCACAAGGACAGCGGTTCCAGCATCTCCTTGATCTTGCCCTGGCTGTCGGCGAAGGCGTCCAGGCGAACTCCTACCTTGTCGAGTAGGGTGAGATGCAGATTGGCCAAAGGAGTGGGTTCCGCGTACCGGATGTGACGCCCGCCCTTGAGCTTGCCAGCTCGGCCAGCGACCAGAACCGGTAGGTTCACGTGGTCATGCACGTCGGGATTTCCCATCCCGCTTCCGTAAAGGATCGCGGAATGATCGAGCAGCGAACCGTCGCCGTCTGGTGTGGACTCGAGCTTTTCCAGATAGTAGGCGAACAGCGAAACGTGAAACGCATTTATCTTGGCTACCTTCGCCAGCATCTCCGGATTGCCCCCGTTGTGTGTCAGGGGATGGTGCGCTTCGGAAACCCCAATTTCGGGATACGTTCGCGTGCTTGTTTCTCGAGCCAACTGAAATGTCGTCACTCTTGTGACGTCGCTCTGGAAAGCCAACACTTGCAAGTCAAACATCAAACGCGCATGGTCCGCGTAGGCGGCTGGTACACCGATCGGACGATCCAGATCCGGCAATCGAGAATCGGCTGTTTCGGCTTGTGCTTTCTGAATTCGCCGTTCCACTTCGCGAATCGTATCGAGGTAGTTGCTGACCTTCGTCCGGTCACCCGACCCCAGTTTCTTCTGGAGACGGGAGATATCTTCGTTCAGCCGATCGAGCATGCTGGCGTTCTTGCGAAGGTCGGTCAGGCGATCCGCCGCGCTGCCGCCGTCACCGAACAGCCGCTCAAAAACAATCCGCGGATGAGCCTCTGAGGGGAGAGGTGTGGTTGGCGACGACCAGGATAGATTGTTTTGGTAGACGCATGCATAGCCGTTGTCACATTGACCCACGGTGGTCAGCAAATCCATCGCGAGTTCGAGAGAGGGCAACCGTGTGTCTTTGCCTAGCTGTTTCGCCGCAATCTGGTCGACTGTCGTACCCAAATGGTAGTCGCTGCTTTCGGTCCATTTCGCTTTGGCCGCGCTGAGGAACGCGGCGTTGGATGTGGCATGAGTCCCGGGATAGGCATTCTTCAGCTCGAGGTTGGTGACGACGGTGAGTTGATCCACAAATGCGCTCAGAGAGCTCAAAGTGGGTGAAAGCTCGGTCAGCTTACCCGACCCAGGGGGCGTCCACATAGGGAGATGCGCTCCCATGGGCATATACACAAAACCGAGGCGCCGCACAGGATTGGCTGGACTTGCAACCTGTGCGGTCATCGCCGGAATCATGGCATCGAGCAAAGGTAGCGCCATTGCGGCTCCCGCCCCACGCAGAAACGTTCGGCGCGGCAAAGCCTTTTTTGTGATGATCATTGTGATCTCCTCATCTGAAACGGCGTGCTGCTTACTATCCCCATAATAAGGGACGAAAATCGGAAATCCTCGGTCCTTGCTTGCTGTACAATTTTGCGAACCGCTGGAGCGTCATAATATTCAACTCCCCGGCCCAAAGCGTACGTAAGAAGTTTTCCACTCAAGGTTGTGACGAATAATTCGGGACGGCTCAGCAATGCATCCCGCAGTTCGGATACACCGGTGAATTTGCGGCCGTCGGGAAGGCCTCCCGAAGCATCGATCGGCGTTGTCCCTTCGTCGATTCGCCAGCGGCCGACCGCATCGTAGTTTTCGAGCGTAAAACCCACCGGGTCCATCAGCGAGTGGCAGCCCGAGCATGCTGGATTGGCGCGATGCTCCGCGAGACGCTGCCGCATCGGCAAAACAATACTTGTGTCGTGGTTCTCCTTTAGCGACGGCACAAACGGCGGCGGAGGTGGGGGCGGCAGCCCGAGAATATTGTCGAGAATCCATTTGCCACGGATGACAGGCGAGGTCCTGTTGGCGTAGGAAGTGACAGTCAGGAAACTTCCCTGGCGCAGAAGCCCGCCTCGCACGCCATCGGCGTCGAAGGTGACTCGCCGAAAGCGACTGCCATATACGTGGCGTATTCCGTAGTGCTTGGCTAGCCGTTCGTTTAAGAAAGTATAGTTCGCCTGCAACAGATCGAGAACGCTGCGGTCCTCGCGCATGATGCTGTCGAAAAACAACTCCGTCTCCTGCCGGAAGGACTGCCGCAAATTATCGTCAAAGTCAGGAAACAGGCGAAAATCCGGATTCGCCAACGCCAGATTGCGCAAATAGAGCCACTGCTGGGCGAAATTGTTCACCAACGCGCGTGAACGCGGATCGGCAAGCATCCTACGTACCTGTTGCTCCAGCACGGCCGGACGTCTGAGCTTTCGCTGTATGGCCACTTCGAGCAGTTCGTCGTCCGGAATGCTGCTCCAAAGAAAGAACGATAGCCGCGACGCCAGTTCTAAGTCACTGACGGCATATGCAGTATTTCGAGCTACATTCGGAGGATCTTGCTCCACTCTGAACAGGAATTCCGCGCTCATCAGGATCGACCGCAGGGCCATCTCGATCCCCGCCTCGAATCCCCCCTCCGTACGGGCTTCCTTATAAAACTTCAGCGGAATTCCAAGATCCGCCTCCGTAACGGGACGGCGGTACGCGCGACGAATAAGCGTCGTCAGAATCTGCCTGGCGCAGCCTTCCTCTTCAGCCGGCTTGCTGGGATTGCACACAAAAATCCTGCGGCGGCTTGGCGTTTCGCCCGGCCCTTTTGCGTCATACGGACCATTGATCGTCAGGGCGTAAACTGCCGGGTGAATACGCGGATGCCGATCTGAATTGAAGTTGGCGTTATAAGGCTGACGCTCGGTTTCGAGCAGCACGGAGGCGCTCTTCGGAAACGTGGCGCTGACAACATGTGGACCGGCTTTCACCGGTACGCGAACCTTCAAGTGCCTGTCTACGCCGCTGTGATCGGCGCCGCCAGTCGGTGGCATCACGGTAAAAGCTTTCAACCGTTCACCATCCAGGAGGACATCTACTTCTTCAGGCTCGCTTAGACCCTCGACGTGCTCGTTTCGATCCCGCGTCAATCGAATCTGGATCTCATATTCCGCGTCGACCGGAAAAGTATACTGCATGACCTTGCCGCCACGAGTGCCGAATGGCAACTTCTCGAAGTGCGCCTCTTGAGAAAGGTCGGGCGGAAGCACAACTGTATCGCCGCCTGGAGAGCGCGCCGGAGTGCCGATAGCAAGCCGGCTGACCTTCTGCGCCACGGATAGATATCTCTCCAGCAGTGTCGGAGACAGCTCGCCCACAGTCACGTTATCAAACCCATGCGCCGATTCATCGCTAGGCAGCAGCGACGTCATATCTATGTCCAACGCAAGAAGATCCCGAATCGAATTCTGGTATTCCGTTCGATTCAACCGGCGGAAGGTATCGGTGCGGCCAGGATTCGGCTTCGCCGCCGCCGCTGCGTCGAGAGAGCTTGCCAGCGCTGAGACCACCGCATCATAGGTGCGCTCGTCCGGCCTGGGAAGTCCGGCAGGCGGCATATAACGGGCGCCCAGCTTCTGTACCACCTTCTCCCACGCTTCCGGGCTCGCGCTAACGTTATCCGGGATCAGTGTCTGCAGGTCCAGTCCCGCCGTTTTCACCTTGGCGCTGTGGCAGCCGGCGCAATACCGGTCGAGCACCGCGCGATTAGCGGAAGACAGTGAAGCCGGCTGCTGCTGAGCATTCAAGGCGGCGGCTGCCCCGACGAGCAACATCAGCTGCTGCGAACTCCGTCTTCTTCCGATCAGGATCGACATCACCAGTTCAGGCGTGCGTTGAGCTGAACCACACGTTGTCCCGTAGTCCCCCGAACCTGACCGAACGTACCGGCGTTGATCCCCGTGTTGATGTTAGACGGATTCAGGTGGTTCACCACGTTGAACATGTCCGTTCGAATCTGGAGTCGCAGCGCTTCCTTCAGCTTGAAATTCTTGCCTAACGATACATCCAGGTTCCACAGCCCAGGGCCTCGAACGGCTCCCCAACCCAGGTTGCCCGGCCGGGCAGTCGCGCCCGACGCGGCAATCAGGGGCACCAGCGCGAAGGCGCTTTTGTTCAGGTACTGTTGCGTCTGCGCGTAGTCCGGATTGATCGGATTCCCGCCGATATAGTCAGGACGGTTTACTTGCAGTGATGAAGTTTGCGTGATAGCTAGCGGTTCGCCGCTGCGCGCAGTAAAGATGCCGCCTAATTGCCAGCTTCCGACGATGTGACGCAGCACTGTATTTACCCCCGTGAACGCCGGCGTGTCATACGACAACTCCGATGCGAAATAGTGCCCGATGTCGCCCGTCCCGGGAGCGCGCTCGGCCCGGATATTGAAAAAGTCCTGAACACGCGCCGCGTTGTCGCCCTGATACCAGGTACCTATGTCGCCGCCGTTGTAGGCAAGCGTCTTGCCCCAGGTGTAGTGGGCGCTGCCGCTCACATTACGCGAGTATCGCTTACGCAACGAAGTCTGCCACGAGACATATGACATCGTCGCCGACTCATCCAGATAATAGGTTGCGCGGAGCTTCGGATTCGGGCGCAG
>Ga0075431_100001405_pt1 | contig 22074 bp, 22 predicted proteins | sample RhiMetdeltSRZDD5_FD_75297 | JGI IMG/M metagenome (GOLD analysis project Ga0075431, IMG submission 75297) | Populus rhizosphere microbial communities from Tennessee, USA - Rhizosphere MetaG P. deltoides SRZDD5 | ecosystem: Host-associated > Plants > Roots > Rhizosphere > Soil | place: USA... | reverse complement strand
GCGATCGCCGCGGGGCGCCACCCGAAATTCCCGACGCACCAGCCCATTACGAAGTCGATGTACTTCCTGCCGCGCGAGTCGGTGACGATGCTGCCGTTCGTGGCGGCAACCTGCAGCTCCGCTGGGAGCTCTCTGGCGAGAACCCGCGGCCCACGGCGTCGAGCGGGCATAGATGATCCTTTCCTTGCACTTATGCAACTGACCATTATCGGGGATCAGCGCATTCGTCGTCATGGCGCAGGCCAACGCGATCCACTCCCCGCCTGGACATCGACGGCATCTTGCTCGAGCAACGCGAAGGGGATTTTCGGATCGACCGCGATCAGAAGTTCAAGGCAACCAAGAATCTGCAATAAGTCTTCGAAAGGCGAACCGACGCCTGGCGGCCCAGGCGTGGCGTTACGGTTCCGGCTCTTCGAAGGAGGATTTTGCGATAGTCCAGTCGGGAGCCTGACGAAAGACCAGGACAATGACGGGTCAGTAGAAGAACTGCACGGCGGCAAGAAGCAGGCTGAGCGGTGACAAGGTTGCACTCTTCGCGAACAGGTTGCCCCCGATCAGCCGCGTCAGGAGGGCACCAACCGGAAGCACCGCACAGCATCCCATCCCTTTTCGGGTGAGCCGCGAGAGCCGGTCCCGCTCGGCTTCAAACTGCACAAGCTCCACAGGGGCCTGGCCGGAAGCCATCTCAGTCCTCTCTGACGACTTCCATTGGATCCTTGTCTTCGCGCAAACCGATGAACCGCGGGTGTCGCAGCTTGCCTCCGGACGTCCATTCCCTGAAGGCAATTTGAGCGACGAGCTTCGGTTTGACACTAGCCGCACGGAGGGCATGATTGCTGCCCTGCTGAGGGCGACGCGCACGATTGCCGTCGTGGGGGCAAGTCCCCGGCCCACGAGACACAGTAATGAGGTGGTCTCATATCTCCACGGCTCGGGGTTCGACGTCATTCCGGTGCGTCCTGATCGCGCCTCTGTGGCTGGACTGCCGACCTTTGCAAGCCTCGATGACTTCGGAGGGGCCGTGGATATGGTGGTGATCTTCCGACGACGCGATGCGGTCGTCGATCACATCCAACAGGCGGCCGCCAAGCATGCCGAGGCCGTCTGGCTTCCTCCAGGCACCTGGAGTCGAGAGGCGGAAGACGCCGCGCGCACGCACAACCTGACGCTCATCAAAGACCGATGCATCATCGAAGAACACCAGCACCTGGCAGGCGCAAGGGGAGAGGCGACGGCGGGGCATCCGAGAAAACAGCGCGTTCATGTGCGGCGCCGGCTCGAAGAGATCAAGCCAGTCCTCCGAAGCGCGGATACGTTGAAGGCGGGGGCGGTGGTCACAAGAGCGGCGGAGGAAAGCACTCCGTGCTCGACGAAAAGAAGATGACGGGCAAAGGCCGCTGAGAGGACTGCGCCTCCTATATCCCTTCTCCGCCCCCATCAGGAGAATTCTGAGACGTCGCATGCGCTTGCTCGACTGGTCATCGACCGAGCTCGACCGGCCCGAGACCTGGCCCGAGAACCTGCGCGGCGCGCTGCGCCCCTGCTTGACGTCAGCCTTTCCGATCTCGCTGTGGTCCCGAGCTTCGCAACCTGGCTGCTCGTGACATCTTCTCAAACGTGCCGAAACTGGAGACGCACTGCGCGTGGCAGATCATGCTGACAACAGAACGTCATCCAGCGAACGCTGTGCTCCATGCCAACACGCGTGGACTGCTCGGCGTCCATCTGGTGACGTTTGAGAACCTGCTGTGGGGAGATTCGCTGCTCAGCTCTCCTTCTTGACCTGGTTGAGGATCACCGGCTGCGACTTGTAATCTTCGAGGACAATCGTGTTGTTCTTCTTGTCGTACGTGACCTTCGTCGCGATGGACATCTTGCCTTCCCCTTTGCCGTCCGGACCAATGCGGATCTCGATCAGCGTGAAAGGATAGTCGACCGTCCGCGGCCGGTTGGCAGCTTCCCAGAAGCCGATGTAGCGGTCGGTCATCATCGTAATCACATCGCCGCCATCTTCGCCCTTGTACTTGCGAGCAAATCTGATGTCATATCCGATGCTGTTGGGGGTCCGGAAGTACCCGATCCGCGGCAGGCTCTGGAGTGTATCGAGCAGCTTCTCAGGCCCCTTTTCCAAGAGGACTTCCATCAACCGGTCGCGTTCCTCATCGGTCGAATAGCGCTCGATGACAAATTCGACGGGTCCGGCGGTCGTGCGCCCGGGGAAACCCATATCGACTGCGAACGCGGTGTACCTCTCGGGCGCGCTGTAGGCTCGCGCCGAAGCGCTCGCATTCGCAAGAACGAGCAGAACTGCGACCGCTGCCCCGCTGACCAGGGTTCGAATTCGCAACCTTGACGTCATAGCCGCCTCCTTCGAGAAAGTTCCAATAGGTAGAGCACACCTCCCCCGACCCCACAGGTGTGATTCACTCCCTGGCTGCATCCAGATCCGTCATGGGCGCCGGGAACCGGAGCAGTGCCCCCAGGCCTCCGGCGGTTTCCTGCAGGCGACGCGCCGCGTCGCTGTGCAGCACCTCGACGCTACCGGCCTGCTCCAGGGTCCGGCCCATCGCTCGATGGAAGAGGTCGTGCACCGGCTTCATGGCCGCGCCGCACGCCCGACATCTGTCGAGAACGTCCGCCTCCAGCCTCCCGCAGTTGGGACACTCGCTGCCCTCGACGTCCGCGCGCTCGGCGACCACCAGGGTGCGGACATCGCCGAGCCAGAGCGCGTCCAGCGTCGGCGTGAGACCGGACGTTGCACGGCCGCCGGCGCGCGCGGTTTCCAGAAGCTCCTCGAGCAGCCGTTGCTCGAGCTCCTGCTCCGCACGGCGCTCGATCTCGAGCGTCTTCTGCAGAATCTCCTGCGTGCTGGCCGAGATGTCTCCGGGAATCACGGCAACCAGCCGGTGTGCCAGTGCGCGCGGCAGGAGACGCTGTAGTTCGCTCGTGGCCTCCCGCGGGCCGGCGATGATGAGCCGATCGAAGCGGCGGCGGCGAAGCATCGCCGACACGTGTTCAACCACGCGCTTGAGATGCCAATGCACGTGCGATTCGTGATGCCGTTGAAATCGCGATTGCGCGAGCGCCCCTTGATCGTGCTTCCCGGGCACAGGATCGTCGAAGGAATCAGATTCCTCGATCTCTCCGGCAAACACACTGAGCAGGCGAGCGTGACGCTTGTCAACGAGCGCCACGACGTAGCGTTCGTAGTCGTCGACGATTGCAAGCAAGGGAGCAATGTCAGGCTTGGGCTCGAACGCTAGGTGGTTGTCGACGGGAACGGCCAGCCAGTGGTGCTGCCAGAGCCCGCGTGGCGTACAGGAAAACACCGCAAGCGCGGTGCCGCGCGGTTTCTGATCCGATAACCACCGCTCGACGTCGGCCGCCTCCTTCAGCAGATCGCGGCGCGCGCGGACATCAAGGGTGTCGTGCGCCGCCTTCACGAGGTTTTCGAACACCACGCCGAAGGACTGGCGCCCCGGATCGAGTCTGAGGTACGCGCTCAGCACCCGGGCGTCGCTCGCGTCGAAGGCCTCCACGGCCTCGATCTGTTCGAAGCTCAACATGCGGTCGCCGCTCCTGCGGCTATGGAATCACCTCATACCGGAAGCGCGCGAGCCGAAGCGAGTTCCGTTCGCGCCGCCCCGGTTTCCATCGATGAGCTCGGTCGCTTCGACGCCGATGACTCCAGGTGCATGTGGATCGACCGCACCGCCGTGGCGCCTTCTCCTACGCCGGCCGCCACTCGTTTGACGGACCCGTGCCGCACGTCGCCAGCCGCAAAGATTCCAGGAACGCTGGTTTCGAGCGGGAACGGACGTCGATCGAGCGACCATCCGGGAGGGCGAGGTGCGAGATCGGGCCCCGTTATGATGAACCCCTGGCGGTCTCGTTCCACGACACCGTCCAGATATTCGGTATGAGGCATCGCGCCAATGAAGATGAAGAGAGCGGTGGCCGGAATGGTTTCCTTCACGCCAGCGGCATCGACGACGGTGATCGCCTCCAACCGATCCTGACCGTGCACTCCGACCACAGTCGTATTGAGACGCACGTGGATGTTGTCGGTCGACTGGATCTGTTCCACGAGGTAATGTGACATCGACTTCGAGAGCGAGTCGCTCCTGACGAGCATCGTGACAGTCCGAGCATAGCGGGAGAAATGCATGGCGGCCTGCCCGGCCGAGTTGGCGCCACCGACGATGAACACATCCTCGTTCCTGCACAGGACGGCGTCGGCAATCGTTCCGCCGTAGTAGGCACCTCTACCCGTCAGCCTCTCGATACCCGGCACGTCGAGCCTGCGCCATTCGACGCCCATGGCCAGCAGCACGGCCTGGCACCCCAGCTCGGAGCGGTCCGCGAGTGTCGCAACCCGCGCGTCGCCTTCGAGGCGCAGGCCGGTCACTGCCAGCGGCGCGACGATCTGCACTCCGAACTTCCGGGCCTGCGCCACGGCGCGGCGGGCCAGATCCGCGCCCGTGAGTCCTTCGGGAAAACCGATATAGTTCTCGATGAGAGGACTCAACCCCGCCTGGCCGCCGGGCGCGTTGCGTTCAACCATGACCGTAGACAGTCCCTCGCTGGCTCCATAGACAGCGGCAGCAAGACCCGCGGGACCGCCGCCGACGATCAAGAGGTCGTAGAACGAGCCGCGCGGCCTGACTTGAAGACCGATCTTTTCGGCGATCTCCGCTTCGCTCGGCTGGACGAGCACGGTGCCGTCGGGAAACCGAACGAGCGGCAGGCGCGCGGAGGAGACGCCGCTTTCCTCCAGAAGCTGGCGCGCCCGCTCATCTCTCTCGATGTCCAGCCATGCGAACGGCACGCAGTTGCGAACCAGGAACTCGCGCGTCCGATGGGACAGCGGAGAGAACCGATAGCCGACGAGGGTGAGTCTCGCCGACGGCGGGGCCCCGTCTCCGCCGCCCATCACGACGATCGTCGGCGATTCGGCCATGGTTGTCAGAACCCAGATGGAGGAGACGTAGCGCTCTGCTCAACCGCGAGGGCGAGGGCAGACGCTGGCGGGATGTCACGACGGATTCTGAGCACGATGCGGCCCATGACATGATCGCGCTCGCGCCGCGCGTGCGCCTTCGCCGCCTGCGCGAGCGGGAAGATGGCGGCGATTGGGACGCGAAGGTGAGCTTCGGCGATTGCGCGCTCGAGCCGCGCGAACTCGCGTGAGCCGGCGATCGCGTCGTAGGCGGTCTTCGTGATCCCGCGGCGCCGCGGTGGTTCGACGCCGTTTGGGTAGGCGATACGGCCGTCTCGACGAAGAACGTCGACACAGCGCTCCAGCGCATCTCCACCCGCAAGGGCGAGCATCGCATCGATCCCGCCAGGCGCCAGTGCACGCAGCCGATCGGCCGAACCTTCGCTCCGGACATCCACCACTTCGTGCGCGCCGAGGCCGCGCAGCAGGACGGCGGCGTCGCGGCATGAGGCGCTCGCGATCACGCGCGCGCCCCGGCGGCACGCGAACTGCACCGCGAGCGTGCCGACGCCTCCCGACGCGCCGAAGACGAGCACAGTTTCGCCTTTCCGCACGCGGAGGATTTCATCGATACCCTTGAGCGCCGCCAGCGCCGTCGATGCGGCGGCGCCCGCTTCGAGCCAATCGAGCCGTTGTGGTGCGCGACAAACGTTGCGGTCATCGATCGCGACATACTCCGCGTAGAATCCGCCCTTCGAATTCTTGGGCTGGTAAGCGAAGACGCGGTCGCCGATGTCGAAACGCCGGACTCTCGCACCTTTCGCGGCCACAAAACCCGCGCCGTCCGTGCCGAGCACCAATGGAAAGCGTTCTCGACCGCTTGCCCTGCTGCCTTCACGGATTTTCGCATCCCAGAGCCCTACGCCGGCGGTGTGGACAGCGATGAGCACGTCTCGCGGTCCCAACGAGGGTACCGGCAGCTCGCGCAGCTTGAGCACTGCCGACGGGCCATGACGATCGATGGCGACCGCTCGCATCGTGGCGGGAATGGACATCTCTTTCATGATCCAGCGAATCGAAAACGACTCCTGACACGTCGTCGGCGGTACCGCCCCTTCTTTCCCGACGATACGACCGTCGCGCCACCCAATGACAACAAACGCGTTTCCTTCCGCCCGTGCTCTCTTGATTGATGGGCTCGCACGCGGTATCCACTTGCACAGGGCGCGGGCGAGGGCCTATCCCGCCTCGGGGATCGCTGCACGTCCTTCACATCCTCGAGACCATCGCCGGTGCCGAGCCGCTCACATTGGAGATCGACAAGCGTGCACCGCTCGAGCGCGCGATCGAGGTAAAGGCGTGGGAAGAATTGAAAAAAACTCTATTCAGAACAGGAACAGACGCGCTTGCGCGTCGAGCTGTCGGTGGAATGGGGACTGCCGGTCGAAGAGATTCTACGGTACGCCAAAGCGCATGACGTCGATCTGATCGCGATGGGTGCTCATGGCCGCCGCGGCGTCGGCGATGTCCTTCTCTACCGTCGCGGAAGGCGTCGTCCGCGACGCGCCCGCCCCTGTGCTGACCGTGCGTGCGGCACCAACGAGCTAGCGCATGAGCACCACGTCGAGCTCCCGGACATGAAAGAGAGGCCTCGATGGTCGTTCTCTTCGTCGACAACGTCACCAGCACACCGGTGTACCTCAATCCTCGGTACGGTGACGGCTGTTTGGCCTGACCTAGTGACCCGATCACATCAGCCAGATCAAGCTTCAGGACGGCGAATCGCTCCGCGTGCGCGGAGACCACCAACAAGTAGCAAACAAGCTGCGTGTTGCCACCTGACGGACTTCAATTGGTTGAGCGACACGTGCTGGTTCAACCGCCAGCTTGGAGCGGCAGTGTGACATCGGTTTTCTTGCCTTCTCGTAGGACGGTGAGCTTGATGTTGTCCCCGACCTGATGGTCGTCGAGTGTGGCGAGAAGCCTGGCGACGCTTTCTATCGGCTTCCCGTCCAGAGCGACGATGATGTCACCGGGTACTATCTCACCCTGCGGACCGGTGGTCACGCCTCGGAGACCCGCGGCCTCGGCGCCAGAGCCTTTGCTCACGCGAAGCACGACGACACCCTGGATGCCGAGTCTCTGATTGATCAGGGTGTTGACTCCTTCATCGACTTCAATCCCAAGTGAAGGACGGACATACTTGCCTTTCCCAATCAAAGTCGGCACGACGCGCTGGACGGTATCCACCGGGACCGCGAACCCAACGCCGGCATAGGCTCCCGACGGGCTGAAGATTGCGGTGTTGACGCCAATGAGCCGGCCTGCGCTGTCGAGCAATGGTCCGCCCGAGTTGCCGGGGTTGATGGCTGCGTCGGTCTGGATAAGATGCTCGATGAGACTCCGCCCCTCCTCGGCCGGCAGCGAACGATCGAGAGCCGAGACGATGCCCGCGGTCAGCGTCCAGTCGAGACCGAACGGGTTCCCGATCGCCAGGACTTTCTGCCCGACCTTGAGGTCGTGACTCGCACCTACCGGTACCGGCGGCGGGGAGTTGGGCACGCTGATGCGGAGGACGGCGAGATCGTGGGCGGGACTTGCGCCGACGAGCGTCCCACTCACATCGCGACCGTCGCTCAACCGCACGCGCGCTTCCGAACCGCCGGCCACCACGTGGTAATTGGTGACGATGTCGCCCTGCTCGGTCCACACAAATCCTGACCCTGTGCCCCGTGGAAGACTGAAGACGTTGCGCGTCCACAAATCCAGCACGCGCTCACGTGACGTGATGAAGACGACGGAAGCGCGAGAGTGCTCGAAGAGCTCAACCGTGCTCTTCTCATCTGCCGCGAGATCGCCGCGCGGGGCAATCGCTCGAGGTGAGGCGGACTCTGGCGCTCGTCGTCCCGTCATCCATGGAACGGTCAACCACAGGATCACGAGCAGGACCACCGAGACGGTTGCCCAACGCGCAATTGACGAAGGGCTGCGAGCGATCGGAGTCATAGGCGTTTGCTCGATCTCCCCACCCCTTGCCTCGAACCACCGTGAGCGTGGTCAGCAAGGGGTGGGGCGTCTCATCATGACGAGCGGTCGTCCACCAACTCCGCGTCGACGACCTCACCTTCTTGTGGCTGCGGGCCGGCCGACGGCTGACGCTGCATTGCTTCGGCGAGGGTAGTGGACGCGCGCTGCAGCTCGTCCTGCGCGCGGCGGATGCGGTCTAGATCATTCGTATTCAAGGCGTCTTTCGCTTCGCTCAACGCGCGCTCGATCGCCGACCGTTCGGCAGCCGAGAGCTTGTTGCCGTGCTCGCCGAGCGCCCGCTCGGTCGAGTACACGAGCGCGTCTGCCTCGTTCCGGGCCTCGATCTCCTTGCGTCGACGTGCGTCCTCGGAGGCGTGCGCTTCAGCCTCCTTGACCATCCGCTCGACCTCCGGCTTGCTCAGACCAGAAGAGGCAGTAATGGTGATCTGCTGCTGTTTGCCGGTCGCCTGGTCCTTGGCAGAGACAGTGAGGATGCCGTTGGCGTCGATGTCGAACTTGACCTCGATCTGAGGAGTCCCGCGTGGCGCCGGAGGAATGCCTGTCAGCTGGAATCGGCCCAGCGTGCGGTTGTCGCGTGCAAGTGGGCGTTCACCCTGAAGGACGTGGACGTCCACTGAGCTCTGATTGTCGGCGGCCGTGCTGAAGATCTCGGTTTTATGGGCAGGAATCGTCGTGTTGCGAGGGATGAGCACGGTCATCACACCGCCGAGCGTCTCGATGCCGAGCGACAGCGGTGTCACGTCGAGCAGCAGGACGCCCTTGACGTCCCCGGCGAGCACGCCGGCCTGGATCGCCGCGCCTATTGCCACGACCTCGTCGGGGTTTACGCCCTTGTGCGCCTCTTTCCCGAAGACCTGCTTCACTCTCTCCTGCACTTTGGGCATGCGCGTCTGGCCGCCGACGAGGATGACCTCGTCGATGTCGTTTGCTGCCACTCCTGCGTCCGCCATGGCCTGCTGGCATGGCGGAACGGTGCGATCGATGAGGTCGGCCAGCAGCGCCTCGAGCTTCGCGCGCGTCAGCGACATCGCGAGGTGGCGGGGACCGGTGGCATCGGCGGTGATGAACGGCAGGTTGATCTCGGTTTGGATCGTCGAACTGAGCTCGATCTTTGCCTTCTCTGCCGCCTCCCGCAGCCGCTGCAGGGCCATCCGGTCGGTCCGCAGGTCGATGCCGTTGTTGCGCTTGAACTCCTCCGCGATCCAATCGATCACGCGCTGGTCGAAGTTGTCGCCGCCAAGGTGCGTATCGCCGTTCGTGGCTTTGACTTCGAATACACCTTCACCGAGCTCGAGAATAGAGATGTCGAACGTGCCGCCGCCAAGGTCGTAGACGGCGATTTCTTCATCCGTCTTCTTGTCCAGACCGTACGCGAGCGAGGCGGCGGTGGGCTCGTTGATGATCCGCTGCACGTCCAAGCCGGCGATGCTCCCTGCATCTTTCGTCGCCTGACGCTGGCTGTCGTTGAAGTAAGCAGGGACGGTTATTACGGCCTCAGTCACCGTTTGGCCGAGATAAGCTTCCGCGGCTTCCTTCAGCTTGCGCAGGATCATTGCCGAGATTTCGGGCGGCGAGTATTGCTTGCCCCTGATTTCAATGCGGACATCCCCGTTGGGCGCTTTGACCACTTTGTAGGGGACCAGCGTAATCTCCTCGCGCACCTCGTCGTACCGTCGTCCCATGAACCGTTTGATTGAGAAGACGGTGTTCTCAGGATTGGTGACCGCCTGGCGCTTGGCCACCTGGCCGACCAGGATCTCGCCCTCTTTGGTGAAGCCCACCACCGAAGGAGTGGTGCGGCTTCCCTCCTGGTTAGGGATCACGACGGGATCGCTGCCCTCCATGACCGCCACAACCGAGTTGGTCGTGCCGAGATCGATGCCAATCATCTTGGCCATTCAAAACCTCCGTCCGTACCGTCACAGTGCGCGGCCGCTCGGGTCGCGCGCGCTCACCCAACTTCCGTTCGAATGGGCACGCGCCGGGTACCGGACTGCCCAGCCGACTTTGGAATCCGGACAGTCAACACGCCGTCTCTCGCGCGCGCTTCCGCCTTATCAACGTCGAGGCCAGGCGGCAATGGGATCGTCCGGGCAAAGCTACCGTAGCGGCGCTCGAAGACGTGAAAGCCGCGGCGCGCCTGTTCCATCTCTTCCTTTTTCTCGCCGCTGATGACGAGCTGACCAGGCGTAGCCGAAAGACGGATATCGGCCTGATCGATGCCAGGCACTTCAACCGTGACGACGAGCTCCTTTTCCGTCTCCTGGACATTCGTCGCAGGCATCCAGCGAAAGTCCCCGGAGGCTGGCAACCCCCACGGCTCCTCGAAGAACCGGTTCAACCAGCGATCGAGGTCGTCACGCAACGCCAGCACTTCGGCGCCGACCGGCGGGACCTCCTGCTCTTCCCGCTGCTCACCCTTCCACGGCAGCAGCGCCGTGACCGTATTGGTGACTTTGTCGATAACTCCCATGACTACCTCCCCGCGCTACTCAGTACGGACCGCGATCTTCTTCGGTTTGACGCGCGGCGATTTAGGAATCTCCACACGCAGCACACCATCGCGCAAAACGGCGGTGACCTTGTCCGATTCGAGATCCTCGCTGAGGGTGAACGCGCGGTAGTAGTCCGACAGCTCGAATTCTTGATAGTCCGGCTCGGCGGCGGGACGCTCGACACGTCCGCGAATCGTCAGCGAGTCTCGCTCGGCAATGACGTCCAGCCCGTCGGGCTGTACGCCGGGCATGTCGGCAAGCAGCACATACATCTCGTCCGTCTCGTACACATCCACCGGCGGCGCGAGCGTGTGAGCTGGAGCGTAACGCTCGTCGCGCCGGGTGGCCGGCATGGTTGTTCCGGTTCTTGTCAGCGTTGTCATGGCCATCTCCTTCTCACGTCAGCTCTGGATCGCGATCTTCTTCGGCGCCGGTTCCGACCCGCGGCCGAGTTGAACTCGGAGAATGCCGTTTTGGTAGACAGCTTCGGTGCGCTCGGGATCGAAGCGTTCGCCGAGGTTCAGGCTTCGAGCGAACGTTCCAACCGGCCTCTCGCGCCGATGATAGGCGGCCTCGGGCACGTTTTCCTCCGGCTTGCGCTCGCATCTGACGGTGACCGCGTTCTCGAGAACGGTGACGTCGAGCGTCTCTCGGTTCGCGCCGGGACAGAGTGCCGACAGCGTCAGCCCGTTTTCGTCGCGGGTCAGATTGATAGGCGGGTATTCGCCGGTCAGCGGCCAGCGCCAGGCTGGCGCAAGGCCGGAGAAGAGCCGCTCGACCTCGCGTTGCATACGCCGGATTTCCTGCCAGGGTTGCAATGTCGCACGTCCGTTCATGGAGTCACTCCTTTTGTCCGCCACGCGTCGCGCTGCTCGAGCGCGAGCCTGGACACTGTGGCTAATCGTTGCCGGCCAATGGAAGCACCATCGCATCGGCCCGGTCCGTCCCGCCAAGATGAAACGCACATCCATGGGCAACGTCGCGTGCCTATCGATGAGGCACATCTCTTCTGTACTCGCTAGGCATGCCATGACCCTTCAGCGCGCCGCGGCTCGGGGAGGTATTCCACCGCTGGTTGTCGCCGCACCGGCTGCGGATAGAGGCCCAGCAGGTCGAGGAACTCCGGAGGCATCTCGGCACTAACAGGCAGGCCGAACGCTTTGGCGGCGTCGTATGTGATCGGATGATCGTGCGTCCAGGCGCCCTCGGAGAGCAGGCGGGAGAGCTCTGTGAGCTTGTCGTGGTCGACCTTGCCCGTTAACAGCTCGCGTACACTCTCTCGCACCTGTACGATGGCTTTTTCACCCTGGTCCGCCAGGATCAGCGTATTGTCCTCGACCTCGGCAATAGGCTTCCGCGCCACGACGTTCAGCAGCGACGCCGCCGGGTATTGTCCGAGCTGCGGATCCACCGGACCGAGCACTGCATATTCGCTCATGACGATCCGATCGGCAGCGAGCGCGATCAACGTCCCGCCCGACATCGCATAGTGCGGCACGAACGCCGTCACATGCCCGCGGTGCTTGTGAATGGCACGGGCGATCTGCAATGCCGCGAGCACCAGTCCGCCTGGCGTGTGCAGCACGATGTCGAGCGGGACTGTCGGATCCGTGAGGTGAATCGCCCGCAGGACGGCTTCTGAATCGTCCACATCGATGTAGCGGAAGACCGGAAACCCTAGAAGGCTCATCGTCTCCTGCCGGTGCACCAGCAGGATGACGCGTGATTTGCGCCGTCGTTCGATCTTCGCGATCAAACGCTGACGTGAGCCCTCCAGATAGCGTTGCTTCATCACGGGCTGGAGCGCGGAGATGAAGAAGAAGAGCCAGAGCAAATCGCCCGGTGACATGACCCTGCCTTTCGCTCGCGTTGGTTAGAACGAAATCGTGATGCGATTCTCGACCTGCGTCACACCGGGTGACGACCAGGCCGCCCGTTCCGCCTCCTGCTTTTCTGCCCACGACCGCACGGTGCCTCTCAGAATCACCTTGCTTCCGTCGACCTCCACGGTAATCTTCTGCGCGTCGACCTGCGCTGACCTGACAAGCGCCTTCTCGATCTGCTGCTTGAGATCTTGCGGGCTCACGCGCGGCTTGACGGTCACGAGGTTGGTCACGCCCTTGACGCCGGCGATGCGGCGGACGACGCGCTCGGCATCCTCTTTCTGGAACTGCCACTCGACTTGACCGCGAAGCGTGACCCAACCCTTGGATACCGTCACGTCGAGCTTGTTGAGGTCGAGCATGGCGTCCCATTCGAGGGCGCGCGCGACCGCCGCGGCGATGTCGAGATCGGTGCGTTCGGCAGACAGCGGGAGGCGAACTTCGATGTCGTTTGCCACCGCCTTGACGCCGCGGACGCGGTGCGCGGCTTCCTCGGCCGCCCACTTCTTCGTATACGAATCCACCCACCCTGTGAGGGCGACCACCCCATCCTTGACGGTGACGCCGATTTCAGTGGCTTGAACGCGGGGGTCATATTTCAGCTCGGCAAGGACCTCCTGCTGAATCTCAAGGTCCGTTCGGGTCTCAGTTGCAACCGTCATGGTTGACTCCTTCCGTGATTCCTGCGCCTGAGGTGGTCCGGCAACGCCGACAACTTGCCATCCATGACACCACCAACCAGTTCGCCACCCAACGAAAAACCGGTTTCGTTCGGGGGTGTGTTTTCAATCGATCAGCCGCTCCTCGGGCAACGAACTCTTCCCCGCCTTGTTCCGGTTGAGTCGGACAGATTAGCCACGCGACACGAATTCGTAGCCGCAGATCGGTACAATCGGTTTCGGCGTGATGCAGGGAAGGATTGAATGTCGGGTTCGCGTTGCGAGGTGCGGCGCAGGCGTCGAGCGGCGCCGCTGTGCACACGCTCGATCGGCTCTAGAGCCGGCACAGGGGATGGACGAGATTGATCGTCAACCGAAGCGGGATTCGCTGAGCTCTGATCGACGGTCGGGGGCTGTGGCGATTGTCGCGGGATTCTACGGCGACGCACTGAGTGGATGCTGCAATGCCGAAAGAGCTTCCTAGCAATTGGAGCGAGATCCGGCGGGATTGGGCGAGTCTTACCGCCTATGAGCGCTTCGAGACCGCCGTGGCCTTCGTGCTCACCATCGTCATCGCTGCCGTCATCGTCATCGCGCTGGTCAGACTCGTCGTTACGGTCGTTGAAGCATTGGTTATTCGTTCGCTCAATCCACTGGAGCACGAAGTCTTTCAGCTCGTGTTCGGTGAGATCCTGACCCTCCTCATAGCGCTGGAGTTCAACCACACCTTGCAGTACGTGATCACGCGTGAAACGGGCATCGTTCAGGCGCGGATCGTCATAGTCATTGCCGAGCTCGCAATAGCTCGGAAAGTAATCGTGACGGACCTCACGTCGCTGTCCCCGATCGGGGTCGCGGCTCTTGCCGCTTTGATCACGTCGCTCGGGGCAGCTTACTGGTTCTTGTCTCTAAGCGCCGCGACAACCGTCGTCCAGCATCGCGAGTCCGAAGGGTGATGAGCATCCTGGCGCGTTCGGGGCCATGGAGGTCGTGGCCGGCTTGTTCGCCTGATCTACTTTCGCCGTCACGCCACATCGCGGAGCGAAGCCGCTCGTGTCGGTGACCAAGTGGCCGTCAAAGAATCCCTTCAGCTGGACGGCGGCGGCACAATTCGCGGCATTCTTCGAGGCGGTGTTGGTGGTGAGGGTCGTGCAGCGCAGCCTGCCCGGCTAAGAGCGTGTATGTCCTGGCAGCGCTCGCCGGTCTCACGGATGTCAATGCGATCGCGCTCTCCATGGCGGAATCCGCAAAGAGCGGCGACGCCAGCGTGGCGGTGAACGCGATCGTCATCGCAGCGGTCACGAACACCATCGTGAAATGCGGCATGGTCGTGACGCTGGGAGGGCGCCGAAACCTCCAATCGTTGTGGCGACGGCGGCAATTCTGGCAACCGGCGTCGGCGTGATTGTTTCTCCTGTGACGGTCGGTCACGGGCAGTCAGCTTACGCGGCACGTCGGCAAGGTGACAACGAATTCGCTGCCACTTCCGGGCCCTGCAGGGCGTGACGACGCGCCACCGAAAGCCTCACACAGCCGCCGCCAGAACGAGAACATGTGACCTCCGACGTACGGAATCAGTCGTTGAATCTAGGTGCGGCGCTGAAATCGGCCAAGTAGAAATCGGTTGCTTTCCATTGTTCGATTTGAGCCACGAGACGGCCCCGGGAAAAACCCTATCCGCCTGGCGGCTTCCTGATACCAACATTCTCCCCGACGTGTGATAAGGAGTAGATCGCACATGGTTGTTCGCAATGTTCTCGAAGCACAGATCGAACTCGGCGAGGACATTTCCCAGAGAGCTCGACCTCGTCTCCGTACCGAGCCGAGAGACCTGGTCCGAAAACGATCCACTCTGGCAGCTAGCGGCAGTCTCTATTCACGAACATCCGAACCGCTCCTGTCGTCCCATTTCGGCCCACAACGCTCTCGTCGATCGAATGGTCCAGTTGATTCACATCACGTACGACAAGGCCGTGACGCTTCCCGCCCTGGCCGCATCGATCGGCAGGCAGCCCGCCTACCTCGGAAACCTGTTTCATTGCGAGTTGGGCGTGACGGTTCGCGAATATGTGACACGCCTTCGACTCAAGCATGCCTCACAACTCATTCGTGAGGGCGTCAAGATTGAGGCTGTCGCTCTGCTGGTCGGATACCGAAGCAAGAAGAATTTCTATTGGCGGTTCAAGCAATCCTTCGGAACAACCCCTGGACAGCATCGATGCCAGGGCGGTCCGGGGAGGAGCGCTCGGACGCGTCATGGCGATCCGGCAACCGAGTCAAAATCGACGGCACCGGATGCCCCCGTTCGCCGAGCGTTCCGCGATGAACGCTTCGCGCCGGTGACGGATTCAGCAGCGGTGCCGTGCATCGCGGCACGCCCTCTCGGCGAAGTCGGTCTTCGCGCGTGCCATCAAGCATTGGCACTCGCGGTTCGAATCCAACGAGTTCTGCTGCGCGAATTTCATGACTCGCGGCTTGCGATAATGCTGACCGACGAGAAGGGCCGTTATGTGGGAGCAAATTCGTCGGCGATCTCGCTGACTGGCTACTCCCGCCCTGAATTACGCGACCTGACCCCGCGCGACATCCTCTCCAACCCTTCCGAATCGCACACCCAATGCGTATGGCAGATCGTGCTTTCAGAACAACGCCGGCCCGTAAACGCCCTGCTCCATCCCAAAACCCGTGAATCGCTTCGTGTCCATCTGGTGACTTTGAAGAATGTACTGTGGGGCCGGTCAGAAATGTCAGCACTGCTCGAAGGTATCCCGCCATGAATCGCGTTGGATCTCGCCTCAATGCTGAGATTCGGCATTTCATAGTCCCCACCGTCTTGTACTCTCATCCAGCTCAACTCTGGCACGCACCTGAGCGGAACGGTCGACTCGCACTGCACCCCTGGCACGACCCAACTCATCGATCCGATTAGACGTTCAATGGGAACCTGTCTGATATTGCCAGACAGCGTGAGACGGTGCTTCGATCCTGCGAGCATGAATGCATCGCATGACAGGCTCAGCGAAATGCGAACAACACCGTTTCTCGCGTTGCTCAGTGATCGTTACCGCGATATGGGCGGGAATCATACGTGCCGCCGAGACTGCCTCTGGCAATCAGGTCGTCGTAAAAGACCGTGTCATCCACGACGACTTGTTGGCTGCCGCGAGGAATGTGCGAGTGGGAGCCGCATCAAAGGCGATCTGTCTGCTGCCGGTTCCGACGTCCGCGATCGCTGGTCCGGTGAATGGCTACGTCATGAGTGCTGGCAGGACGATAACGCTCGACGGTCACATCGGCAATGCTCTGTGGGTGGGCTTTTCCTGAGGGGATTACTTTGTGGACCTAGGTCTCTTCCAGCCAGCCGCGAAGCAGCGCGTAGCGGACGATGTCGAGCCGATTTGCCATCCCAAGCTTGCTCATCGCGTTCGCTTTATGCGACTCAACTGTCTTGATGCTGATTCCGAGGCGCGCGGAAATCTCCCTGCTCACCAAGCCCCAGGCTACGAGCCGCAGCACCTCTTCCTCCCGATTGCTCAGATTCGTGCCCGCTGGCGTTGCACGAGCCAGGGTCTGAGACATAACTCCAACGGCCTGTCCGGTTATGGCCGGATCGATGTAACTGTTGCCGGTGGCGAGGGCGCGGATTGCACGCACGAGTTCTTCCGCGCCGCTCTGCTTCAACACATAGCCTCGAGCACCCGCCCTCAACAGCTGCTGCAGGTAACCAGTATCCGTGTGCCGTGTGAGCGTCAGTACTTTGATGTCAGGGTGTGATTTGTGCAAAATTTCTGTTGCCGTGAGGCCGTTTACGTCAGGCATTGACACATCCATAACGAGAACATCAGGTTGAAGCTTCTGCGCTAGCGCAACCGTCGTCTCCCCGTTCTCCGCTTCCGCTATCACCTCCATGTCCGTTTGTCGGGTCACAAACACACGAAGTCCTTCACGCATCATCTTATGGTCGTCGGCCAACATGACGCGTACCTTAGCCATCGCCTTGTCCTGCGGCCAACACGTCAACTAGCGGGATTCGTACAGCGAGTGTCGTGCCGCGGCCGCGATGTGACTCAATCTCACACGTGCCGCGGAGGTGGGCGGCACGCTCCCGTATTCCGATCAGCCCGAACCTTTTTCCTTGACTGATCACTTGGTCCGCGTTGAAACCTCTTCCATCGTCCTCGACAATGAGGGCGACCTGACCAGCGCGGCGTTCTAGGAAAACATGGACGTTCCTCGCGCCGGCGTGTTTGGCGATGTTGTTGAGGGCTTCCTGCAGAACACGGTACAGCGTGATCTCCACGTCTGATGGCAGTCGATGCTTTTCCATCCCAACTGTGTGCAGCTCGGCGTGAAGGCCCACTTGCTTCTCCCAACGAGTGGTGAGGTTTTCGAACGCCACGAGCAGTCCACAATCGTCAAGCGCTGTCGGTCGAAGATTCCAGACCAGAAAGTCGATGCTCGAGTCGAAGTGCCGAAGGACCCCCTCAATTGACTCGATCTGAGCGCACACTGCGGGGGGATCAGTGCTCGGTTCGGCACAATCTTTCTTAAGGCCGCCTAGGGTCAGGCTCATCAAGGCCACCTGTTGGCCGATTTCGTCGTGAATCTCCTGCGAAATGCGCCGCCGCTCTTCCTCGTGGGCGGCGATCACATTACGCAGTAACCCCGCGCGTTCCTCCTCCGCCCGTCTCCTTTCCGTGATGTCCATGGTTGTGCCGATCACCTCCGTCAATTTCCCAGATTCAGTCACCGGATGCGCAGTCGTATGGACGTACTTGATGGCACCGTCCGAGCCGATGACGCGACAATCCCATTCCTGATCCGTGCCCTCGCGCAGGACACCCTCGAACGCCTTCTGAACGAATGTGCGGTCATCGGGGTGAATCAATTGAAACGCCTGCTCGAGTGACGGCGTGCCGTGGTGTCGGTCGCGACCAAAGATCCGAAACTGTTCGTCAGACCAGTAGATATCGCCAGTGATTACGTTCCATCCCCAGCTACCGATATGGGTGAGCCTCTGGCCTTCGGCCAAGTACGCCTCGCTGCGGCGCAGTCGTTCTTCCACGCGCTTCCGATCGGTGATATCGATGACCGTCCCGACGTACTCGGTGAGTTCGCCAGCTTCGTTGAAAACCGGGTGGGAGATGCTGTGGATGTGCCGGACACTCCCGTCTGGTCGCACGATCCGATAACTCGTTTCATAATCTCTTGTTTCGTTAACCGCCTGCTCAAACGTCTGCCTCACAGCGGAGCGATCGTCGCCGTGAACCATGTCGAAGAACAGTTCGTCAGAAGGCGTCGCGTTCTTGGGCACGAGGCCGAAGATGCGGAAATGTTCCCGCGACCAATAGATGTCTCCGGTAGAGAGGTTCCAGGCCCAACTGCCCGTGTGACTCAGCCTCTGCGCCTCAGCCAGGTACGCCTCGCTGCGGCGCAGTACTTCTTCCAGGCGTTTCCGGCCGGTGATATCGATGATCGTGCCGACATACTTGGCCAGCTGACCCGCATCAGCCTCCTCACGCAGTCTCCGCTCGAGCGTCTGTGGAGCAACCCAGTCCTGGTGGTGTTTGGGTTTGGCAACGGGTGGAGCGGGTCGACGCGTTCGGGTCATTTCGGCCCCCACCCTTCGCCAAGGAAGGCCCGTTTCTGGTTCGCTGACCTGACGCAACGTTGGGGCCGCGTTGTTGGACAGCTGCGGATGGAATCCTAGGCGGAGTTGATGCGCCTGACGCCCGCGCGACGATTCCTGAAGGCGACGCCGGCGTCTGGGCCTCAAATCCTCACTGCGTTCAGACGGCTCGAAGCTCAGGCATCAACCGGCGCGCGACGCCCTACGTTCTCCGATTATGTGCTCCTGCGCTGGGGGACACAAAGGAATACGGCGGAGGTGATCCGTACGGTCGACTTCGTCGATGACGCCGTCCCTGAAATGCTGCGTCAGGCGATCGTGAATCGTGCGAACGGCCCAGTGTTCGACCGCATCCGGGTGACGGCCCACCCAGTCGCGCAAGAGCGCGGCCTCTGCTTCAGTGATACTGCCGTCTGCGAGCAGGCCTCGCGCCAATCCCAACAACTCGCAGAGATCACGCTCCGTGCGACGAACGCGATTGAACCTCAGACTGACTCGTGGGAGTCGAGCTCTGTAGCAATGCGCATCTCCGGGTGCCGCGAGTTGCCGCGCACATCGAGCTTCGCGGACACAGTGTCGGACCGGACCACAGCACTCGCGGGTGCGATGCCCAACGCCCGGTTCAAAGCGGTGCACACAGCCCTTAGACCGAGCAGAGTACTTGGCTCATGTATTTAAATACACGATTTATAAGGACTTATTTGGCGGAGAGGGTGGGATTCGAACCCACTGCTGGGTGTTGAAAACAAAGAACTGAAGGGATTTTGCCTTCCTCGCGTTCCGCGGGATCTGCTCGAAAGCCCGCCGAAGTCGATGATCCGTTGGAACCGCCGGTCGCCAAAGTATGACGTGTCTTCCTTGAAGGATGCGACGACAAGGTTCGTTACGGAGCACACCTGATCACCGTCGGGCTGGTACGATTATCGACAAGGACATTGCCATGCCATGGTCCTGGAAGCTAGCGCGGATTGCCGGAATTGATGTGTACGTGCACGCGACGTTCTTCATGGTAATCGCCTGGATTGCGCTGCTCCACTGGAACGAGAGTCAAAGCCTCGGGGCGGTTGTTGAAGGGGTCGGATTCATCCTCACGTTGTTCGCATGTGTCGTGCTCCATGAGTTTGGTCACGCGCTGACCGCTGCGCGTTACGGGATCCGCACTCGGGACATCACGTTGCTACCTATCGGAGGCTTGGCTCGACTCGAGCGACTACCGGCTGTGCCAGTGCAGGAGCTCTGGGTTGCGTTGGCCGGCCCGGCGGTCAACGTGGTCATAGCCATCCTCCTTTTCGGCTGGCTGCAGGCGTCTGGCGCTTGGCAGTCGGCCGATCAAATCGGAGTGACGACAGGCGCCTTTGCGGAGCGGGTGATGTTCGCGAACGTCTTCTTGGCCGCGTTCAACCTGCTGCCCGCATTTCCTATGGACGGGGGGCGCGCACTACGGGCATTCCTCGCCACACGGATGGAATACACCCGAGCGACGCAGCGCGCAGCAATGATCGGTCAGGGGATGGCTATTCTGTTCGGCTTTATCGGGCTGCAGGGCAATCCGATGCTGATCTTCATCGCCCTGTTCGTGTGGATCGGAGCAGGACAGGAGGCCAGCACGGTGCAAATGAAATCCGCACTAGCCGGGATTCCATTGCGTCGCGCCATGCTCACGCACTTCCGCACGTTGACGCCGACAAGCACGCTGGGAGAGGCCGTTGATCTTCTCTTGACCGGCTCACAGCAGGACTTCCCAGTCGTCGCAAACAGGCGAATCGAGGGCATGCTGACACGAGGCGATCTCGTCAAGGCACTGGCACGAAGCGGCAGAACCGCACCTGTCGCTGACCACATGAAACTCGAATGTCCCACAGCCGAACCATCGGAGATGCTCGAGGCGGTGCTCGGGCGCCTGCAAGGTCGAGACTGCCATACCATACCGGTGCTCGAGGATGGTGCTCTCATCGGCCTGGTCACCATGGACAATGTGGGAGAGTTCCTGATGATTCAGGCCGCGGAACGGAGACGTTCGTCATAGTCGATTTCAGCTCCTTGTCGATCTCCAGCTTCTTGCCTGCTTCGAGCATCAGCACCTGCATGCCCTGCGACGTCATCACGTGCGCGGCCACGCCACCGACGGCACCCGAACCGATGACGATTGCATCGTACGTGCGGAGGAGGTCGACTTCCGGCGGTGTCGTACGCTGGAGCAGTCGAAGGATGTTTATTGGTTCCCTACCGCGCCGAGTATGGCACGGACGGAAAGGTGGCCGCCGGGCAATTGAAGGTCAGCCGGCAGCGAGGCCAGGCGATGTCCCGGCGCGGGCACCGTGGTACTCTCGCGGACGATGACGTCGGATCCTAGCGCGCCCTCTCCGCCCCCCGCGCCACGGCCAGGGCCACCGGCGTGGCGCCTCGAGAGCGACACGCCAAGTCTGCAAGAAGTCCACAGCACTATCGCCATCCAGAGCGGGCTCGGTTTCTGGCGGAAGCTGCTCGTGTTTTCGGGGCCTGGTTATCTGGTCGCCGTGGGTTACATGGATCCGGGCAACTGGGCGACCGATCTCGCTGGTGGATCAGCATTCGGCTACACATTGCTCAGCGTCATTCTGCTGTCGAACTTGATGGCGATTCTGCTGCAGTCCCTCTGCGCGAAACTCGGCATCGTGACCGGACGCGATTTGGCGCAAGCGTGTCGAGATCACTATTCGAGACCAGTCGCCTTCGGCCTGTGGGTCCTGTGTGAGCTGGCGATCTGTGCCTGCGATCTCGCCGAAGTCATCGGGTCTGCGATCGCGCTGAATCTGCTCTTCGGGATTCCATTGCTGTGGGGTGTGTGTATCACCGCGCTCGATGTACTGGCGGTGATGTATCTGCAAAACAAGGGATTTCGGTACATCGAAGCGCTCGTGGTTACGCTTATCGTGACCATAGGTGGCTGCTTCTTCGCCGAGATTCTCTTCTCGAAGCCTGATCTTGGCGCGGTGTTTGGCGGATTCTTGCCAAGACTCGAGATCCTCCAAAACACCACGATGCTCTACATCGCCATCGGCATTCTTGGCGCCACGGTGATGCCCCACAACCTCTACCTCCACTCGTCGATCGTCCAGACCCGCAAGTACGAACGCACGACGGCTGGAAAAGCTGAGGCGATCAAGTTTGCCACGATCGATTCGACGACCGCGCTCATGTTTGCGCTGTTCATCAACGGTGCGATTCTCATCGTGTCGGCCGCGACGTTTCATGGCCGGGGACAGGATGTGGCGGAAATCCAGGACGCGTACAAGCTGTTGTCCCCGACGCTCGGTGTGCCCATCGCGAGCACGCTGTTCGCGCTGGCCCTGCTGGCATCGGGGCAGAACTCGACGCTCACGGGGACGCTTGCCGGACAGATTGTGATGGAAGGTTTCCTGAGAATTCGCCTTCGTCC
>Ga0075431_100001397_pt1 | contig 22147 bp, 18 predicted proteins | sample RhiMetdeltSRZDD5_FD_75297 | JGI IMG/M metagenome (GOLD analysis project Ga0075431, IMG submission 75297) | Populus rhizosphere microbial communities from Tennessee, USA - Rhizosphere MetaG P. deltoides SRZDD5 | ecosystem: Host-associated > Plants > Roots > Rhizosphere > Soil | place: USA... | reverse complement strand
CAGTTGATCGTTCTCGCGGAAAACGGTGATCTGGCGCTTGTCCGCGCCACTCCGGAGCGTCACGAGGAACTGGCGCGGTTTCCCGTGCTGAACGGAAAAACGTGGAATCATCCTGCGATGGCCGACGGAAAGCTGCTCATCCGCAATCTCGCCGAAATGGCGGCATTCGATCTGAGATGACCTGGAGGTATTCGGCACTCGTCCTCGGCCTTGCGTTGCTGGCCAACCTGGCGGGTGAGCGCCAGGCTCCGGGTCAGGAGCCCGCAGTCAGAATGATTGCGGACGAGGGCGAGGGCGCGAAGTACTGGCCTCGGTGGCGAGGGCCGTCGGGACAGGGGCTCGCGAACGGCAACGAATATCCCGACACCTGGTCCGCAACCCAGAACATCCTCTGGAAGACGCCGGTACCCGGGAACGGCAACTCGTCGCCGATCGTGTGGGGCGACCGTATCTTCGTCACCACAGCCAACGACGGCGGCCGCCGGTTGTCGCTGCTTGCGTATCGTCGTTCGGACGGCCGGCTGCTGTGGGAGGCTGCTGCGCCGACGGGTCGCACCGATTCCGGCTCTCACTATAAAAACGGTCATGCCTCCGCGACGCCCGCTACCGACGGCGAGCGCGTCTACGTCTCGTTCGGCGCTCGGGGCCTCTTCGCGTTCGACTTCAACGGGAAGCTCGTATGGCAGCGCGACCTCGGGCCGATGGATGCATATCACGGCGCGGCCGGCTCGCCTCTGCTGTTGAGAGATCGGCTCATTCTCTACCAGGATCAGTACTCGGGCTCATTCATCGCCGCTTTCGACACGCGAACAGGTCGCGAGCTGTGGCGCACCAGACGAAATGCGAACGTCGGATGGGGCACGCCCATCGCCATTCGCGCCGCTGGCAGAGACGAAGTGATCGTCAACAGCCAGCAGTGGGTGCATTCGTACGACCCGGCCAGCGGCAAGGAGCTGTGGCGCTGCGGCGGCACCACCTACGAGGTGATTCCGACCCCGGTCGTCGGGTACGGGCTCGTCTTCTGTTCCTCCGGTCGTGCCGGTCCGACGCTCGCCATCAAACCGGGCGGCAGCGGTGACGTCACGCGGACGCATCTGGCCTGGGAGAGCCCTCGTGGGTCGCCATTCGTCCCGTCGCCCATTCTTTATGGCGAGCAGCTCTACATGGTGAACGACATGGCCAGCATCGTCACCTCGCTCGCCGCGCAGAGCGGCAAAGTTCTGTGGCAGGGACGACTCGGAGTCGCTCAGCGAGAAGGATTCTCCGCGTCGCCGGTGGCAGTGGACGGGAAGGTGTTCTTCACCAATGACGATGGCGACACGTTCGTGCTGCGCGCCGGCGCCACATTCGAGATCCTGCACGTAAATCGGATGGGGGAGACCACGCTCGCGTCGCCAGCGCTCGTCGACGGACGCTGGTACATCAGGACCGATCGCAATCTCTACGCGATTGGGCGCTAACCGGCATCTGAAGTGAACTATCGTTCACACTTCTGCGTTCTCGCTTCTTAGTTCGTGTTCAGGTTCGGTTCTCGGTTCCGGGTTCCTCTGGCCAAGCATCAAGCGCATTTCGCTTCGTTCCGGCTTCAGCCGGCATCGACGAACGTGAACACGAACCGAGAACGTCAGAACGAAGAAGTGTGAACGGCGGTTATCTCATGCCGCCGGCCGATAGTACAGGACCAGCGCTGCACCGATAGAGGCCAGGCCGAACCCCACGAACAGCAGCGGATTGATTGCCTGCTTCGGCGGGTGGATGGCCATCGCCACGAGCACGTTCACGATCGGCGCGCCACCGAACACGAGCGGCATCACGTACACAGGAAGCCCACCGAAGCGAAACGCCCAGATGATGCAGGCCGCGCCGGCAGCGCCGAGCGCGCCGGCAACCGTTGCCGCAACCAGCCCGCCTGTGTTGAATCCGGCGAGGTCACCCTGGGCGCCGAGGCCGGCCACAGGGACGATCACGCCAATCAGGAAGTACGCGACGCCAACGCAGAGCAGCGCCTTGAGCGGGTTGCCGAGCTGCACCTGCCCCAGATGGAGCAGCGCGCCATATGCGCCCCACGACAAGATGGCTCCCGCAACGAAGATGACCCACGCCATACGCTTCGGCCTCGCTTGTGTTGTCATGTGATGGCTTGCGAACCGGATTGTATGTCAATTGGCACACCGAGGGTCCGTGCTAGGATTTGGCCGCTCTGGCCGGGCGATATCACTCTATCGAGGAGGCGACATGCGCTGGTATCTCGAGGCCTTGAAGAAGTATGCCGTGTTCAGCGGCCGCGCCCGGCGGAAGGAGTACTGGATGTTCGCGTTGATGAACCTCGTTATCGCCTTCGTGCTTGGCATCGTCGAGGGGATTCTGGGTATCGCTTCCGACAGTGACGAGAGCGTCCTCGGGGCCGTTTACATTCTCGCCACGTTGATTCCCGGCATCGCGGTCGGCGTGAGAAGGATGCACGACACCGATCACAGCGGCTGGTGGCTTCTCGTTCCCATCGTCAACCTCATTTTCGCAGTTCAAGCAGGACAGCACGGCCCGAATCGATTTGGACCTGACCCAAAGGAGCCTGTGGTCGCGGGCGCTGCTGCTACCGTAGGAGCCGTGGCGGTGGCGTACGCCCCGCCTGTTGCTCAGACTGGCGCGCCGACGGCGTTCTGCGTCCGTTGCGGTTCGAGATTTCCCGAAAACGCAGCCTACTGTCCGGGGTGTGGGGCAGCGAGAACGTCGTCGTAAATAACGAACGCTGTGACGCCGCTCAACACGTTACGAGGCTCTCTGCGTCGTTGATTTCGACGCCAGCGCATTTCCCACCGAGGAAGGGGGCACCATGCGAGCCACGCAAATCACCTCTTGCATTTGTCTCCTGGCGTTGCCCGCGATCGTCAGCGCTCAGAGTTCTCCCAAGATTTACGAACTGAAGGCGTCGCCTGCGACCGTGCACCGCGGCTTTTTCGATGCCTCGCTGAAGCCGGTTCTCACGATCGACTCCGGCGACATCGTGCGGCTCGAGACGGCGACCGGGAACCCGCGATGGTTTGAGAAGCTCGGTGTTCCGAAGGACAAGATTCCGGCTGAACTGTATGAAGTCTTCAAAGGCGTCGAAGGGGATGGGCGTGGCGATCACACGTTGAACGGGCCGATCGCGATCCGCGGCGCCGAGCCCGGCGACATGCTCGAAATCCGGATCCGATCGGTGGACGTGCGCCTGCCGATTGCGGGACAGTCGTTCGTCCCGAACCGGGGACTCCTGCCAGACGAGTTCCCGTACGAAAAGAACCGCGTGACCTGGATTGACGTGGACAGGAAGGTGATTCTGTTTGCCCCTGGCCTCGAATTCCCGGCGAAGCCGTTTTGGGGAGTGATGGGTGTCGCGCCGCCAGCAGCCATGGGACGAGTGCCCAGCGGGCCACCCAACGTCTTTGGAGGGAATCTCGACAATCGGGATCTCGGTTCTGGGAGCACGCTGTATCTGCCCGTCCATGTTGCTGGCGCGCTGCTTTCAATAGGCGATGGACACGCCATGCAGGGCCACGGCGAAGTGAGCCTGTCGGCGGTTGAAACGTCACTCAAAGGCGAAATCCAGGTGGTACTCCACAAGGGCCGCCGTCTCCGATGGCCACGGGCTGAAACGCCGACGCACTACATCACCATGGGGCTCAACCCGGATCTCGACGAAGCCGCAAGGATCGCTACGCGTGAGATGCTTGATTTTCTGGTTGAAGCCAAGGGACTCTCGCGCGAGGAGGCGTACCTTCTGGCGAGCGCCGCGATGGACCTGACGGTGACGCAGGTCGTGGACGTTACCAAAGGAATTCACGCCTCGATTCCAAAGTCGATCTTTCAGAAGTAGCGTCGCTTCTGGTGCGCCCTCCCTCTCCCGCGGTTGCTCTCGTCACAACGGTCTGCGCAGCGTTGCTCCTCGGGAGCGGCGCGTCGTTGCAGGGTCAGCGGTCGACGGAGGGCCGCGTCGAAATCCGGCGCGACACTTTTGGCATCCCGCACATCCTGGCCGACGACGAGGAGGCAGCCGGCTTCGCCTTCGGGTACGCAATGGCTGAAGACCATGCGGCGGAAATCGGCCGTCGCTACCTGCAGGCCCGCGGCGAGGCGGCCCGGCACTTCGGGCCGCGTGAGCTCGAAGCGGACTTCGCGATGCGCCGACTCGATAACCGTGCGGCGGCGCGACGCGCACTCGTCGAACAGACCGGCCGGCGCTTCCGGCGCTGGCTGCAGGGATTCGCGGATGGAATCAACCGGTACGTGATGACGCATCGCGACGACGTTCCGCCGTGGATGCCCGTAGTGGAGCCGTCGGATCCGCTCGCGTATGGCCGTATGTTCGGTGTCCTCGCGGCGTTACGGCCGCCTGCACGTCTTCTCCAAAAGTATCCCGCTGCGTCTCCACTTCAGATGGCGCCGGACGTTGTCGATCCGGACCGTCAGGGGAGTGATGAGGAACCAGGCTCGAACGCGCTCGCGCTGTCGGGAGCGAAGACGACTTCCGGCCGGCCGATTCTGCTCGGTAATCCACACCTCAGTTGGTCGTCGCTGTACTGGGAAGCGCATGTGACCGTGCGGGACCGGCTGAATTTCTACGGTTCCACGCTCGTCGGCATCCCTGCACTGCGCGCCGGCTTCAACGATCGGGTCGGCTACGTACAAACGAACAACGGGCCAGACCTTCAGGACATCTATGCGCTGCGGCTCGCGGGGCGGCCGGATGCATTTGCACACGACGGGCGTGTCAGGCCGATCGAGCGGCGACGCATAACGGTTGAAGTGAAACAGGAAGACGGCTCTCTTGCCGCAGAGCACCGCGAATACGAGACCACCGATCTCGGACCTGTGATCCACAGAACGAACGACCGCGTGTTCGTCGTTCGTTCTGTCAACGTCGAGTGGCTGCGTCAGTACGAGGGTTTCTTCGAGCTGATGCACGTGGACTCGCTGGACGAGTTCAGAAGCGTTCTCGGACGCAGGCTCATGGTGACGTCCAACTACACATATGCCGATGTGGACGGGAACATTCTGTATGTCTGGAACGCGCGGCTGCCTCGCCGGTCTGACGCGGCGGCTGACTACGGGCTCGACGTGCCGGGTGACACCGGCCGATTCGTGTGGAAGGGCGTCCACAGACTTCGCGATCTGCCGTCGCTGCTCAACCCGCGCGGCGGCTACGTCCAGAATGCCAACAATCCTCCCTGGTGGACGTCGCTGCGCGACACCATCGATCCCGCTCGATACCCCTCCTATATCGAGCAAGGAGCGCTGTCGCTTCGCGCGCAGGTCGTCCTCGGCGCGCTGGATACCGCACCCAGGTTGTCGCCCGACGATGTGCGGCGCCTGAAGTTTTCGAGCCGGATGCGTGCAGCCGACCTGTTGCTGCCGGAACTGCTCGACGCCGCGGCGTCCGTTGGTTCACCATCCGAGCGACTTCGTTCCGGTATGGAGACATTGGCGAGTTGGGATCGGCAGGCCGCAGCTCGAAGTCGCGGTGCCGTACTGTTCGATCGTTTTCTCGAGCTCTACGAGGACGCGCAACCGGAGCCATTTTCCACACCTTGGCGCGCCGATGCACCGATGGCCACGCCGCGAGGACTGGCAAATCCGCCCATCGCGCTGGCAGCACTCGAACAGGCGGTCGACGAAGTGCGGCAGCGGCACGGTGACGAGCGTGTCGAATGGGGAGAGATCCACAGGTTCCGATTTGGCGACGTGGATCTTCCAGGTGACGGCGCAGCAGGACGGTACGGAGTGTTTCGAGTGGTGACCTTCGGTACTGCCGGTGACGGGTCTCGTATTGCGGGCCACATCGGCGCGGAGCAGCCGCTGGCGGGATTCGGGGACGCCTGGGTGTTGCTGGTGCACTTCACGCGTCCGACGGTCACCGCATGGTCGGTCCTGGCGTACGGACAGACCACCGACCTCGAGTCGGCGCACAGCCGCGACCAGATTGGGCTGTTCGCGAATCACGAGCTTCGGCCCGTGTGGTTCACTGAAGACGCGATTGCCGCACACCTGGAGCGACGCTATCGGCCCGGCGGTGCGGAATTGCAGTCTACACGCTGATCCAGGAGTGATGACGAACTTTCACGGTCGATACAGCAAAGACTTTCTTGCCGGGTGGCGCACCATGGATTTCAATGGCCACCTGGCGAATACCGCGTACCTGGACCTCGCTGCTGATACGCGACTCGCGTTCTTCGCCGAGCACGGCTTTCCACCAGCCGAGTTCCGTCGCCTCGCGATCGGCCCCGTGATACGCAAGGACGAGCTCGAGTACTTCCGCGAGGTCGGCCTCCACGATACGGTGACGATCACGTTTGCTGCGCTCGCGATGAGCGCCGATGGCGCCAGGTTCAAGGTCGAGAATGAGATCTGGTTGGCATCTGGCGAGCGCGCGGCCACCGTCCGCTCGACCGGCGGTTGGCTCGATTTGCGCGCCCGCAAGCTTGTTGCACCACCGGCTGGGCTGCTGAATGCGTTGATGCAGGTCCCTCGTAGCCCGGACTTCACTGAAATCTCATAAGTCAGGGTGGCTGCAGTGTCTGGAGTGCGACCTTAGGCACCTCAAGCACCGAAGGCACCCTTAGGCACACCAGGCACCCTAGGCACTTTATAGAGTGCTACGATTGGCGCCGACCGATTTACCGACGTCGAGAGGAGCTGTCATGAAGAACCTGGTGGGAGGCGCGTCCATGGTGCTCCTTCTGGGAGCCGTCCTTTCGGGGCAGTCTTCGAACGGCGGTACGGTCTGCGAGAGGCTGGCCAAGCTCATGGTACGGGCCGGCACGATCACGCAGGCCGAAACAGTTGCAGCCGGAACGTTCACGCCGCCTGGTGGTGAGGATGCCGATGCATTTCGCACACTGCCTGGCTTCTGCCGCGTCGCGGCCACCCTGAAGCCGTCAAGCGATTCCGATATCAAGATCGAAGTGTGGCTGCCGCTCGCCGGCTGGAACGGGAAGTGGCAGGCGGTCGGCAACGGTGCCTTCAACGGCAATATCAACTACGGCGCGATGAGCGCCGCGCTGAGACGGGGCTACGCCACCAGTTCCACCGACACCGGACACACCGGCGGCGGTGCAAACTGGGCGCTCGGACATCCGGAGAAAGTCGTGGATTTCGGATGGCGCGCGGTCCATGAGATGGCGGTCGCGTCCAAACAGATTGTTGCGAGCCACTACGATCGCGCTCCCACGTTTTCATACTGGAACGGGTGCTCTGCCGGCGGACGCCAGGGGATGAAAGCGGCGCAGCGCTTCCCTGCGGATTTCGACGGCATTATTGCGGGCGCACCGGGACTGGATTGGACGTCGCGTGCCGCACAAGCGGCGCGCGTGGCGAAAGTGCTCGAATCACATGAGGGCGCCCGGCTCATGCCGCCGCAGCGGCAGCTGCTGCATGCGGCCGTCCTCGGTGCGTGCGACGCTCTCGACGGTGTCAAGGACGGCCTCATCGAGAACCCGCAGCGCTGTTCGTTCGATCCGGGCGTACTCGAGTGCAAGGAGGGTGCTGGGGCGTCGTGCCTGACAAAAGCGCAGGTCGAGACCGCGCGCATGATGTACTCCAGCCCGATCAATCCAAAGACGAAACGCGTCATTACCGGCGTTGCGCCCGGCAGCGAGCTCGGCTGGACGGACCAGGGTTGGTCGGTCTCGGCAAGGGCCACTGCGCTCGATCAGTTCCGCTACATCGTGTCCGGCGACCCGAGCTGGACGATCCAGCAATTCAATTTCGAGTCAGACATCGTTCGCGCTGAGGAGACCGATCGCGACACGATTAACGCACTCGATCCGAACCTCAAGCCTTTCATCGATCGCGGCGGGAAGCTGATTCAGTATCACGGCTGGAGCGATCCGCAGATTTCGCCGCTCAACAGCACGCAGTACTACTCGCGAGTGGTGGACACGCTCGGTGGCGCGTCGAAAGTCCATGGCTCGTACCGACTGTTCATGGCGCCGGGTATGGGGCATTGCGGCGGCGGGGAAGGACCGAACACCTTCGACATGGTTGCCGCGCTCGAACAGTGGGTGGAGCATGGCCGCGCGCCCGATCGGATTCTTGCGTCCCATTCGACGAGCGGTGCGGTGGACCGGACGCGGCCACTCTGTCCGTATCCCCAAGTGGCGGTGTATGCCGGGAAGGGCAGCATGGACGAGGCGGCGAATTTCGTCTGCAAGGCCGGCGACGCCGTGTCCCGCTAGAGCGGATTCTTGACTCACGGCGGGCCGTAAAGGCCCGCCCTACGTTTGCCTTACCTTACGCCGCACCAGCCGAGCCGTGAAGGCCCGCCTACTTGACGACGGGACCTGAGTCGCCGCCTGGAGCAGAGCCGCCGAGGAAGAGCCTTTTTCCGTCCGCGAGCGTGAAATTGCGGCCGACGCCTTTGTTCGTCCCGTCCCTCGCTAGATAACCTTCGATCAGCAGCTCCATGCCGGCCGAGAGCGTGTTCTTCGTCACGCCCAGTCGAATCAGCTGGTTCGGGCTCCCGCCTTCGACTAACCAGCGGACGACCTGGCCATCCGGTCCCTTCACGTCGATGTGGAACCAGGAGTGCGGGTTGATCATCTCCCACTTCACCAGAGTGCCCTGGAGCTTCATCGGCTTGTTCACGTCAAATTCCGCCGAGAAGGCGTGGTGCGCTCGAAGTGGCGCAGCCGCGAGCACCAATCCGACGACAGCAACGACCACCGCGCGTTTCGTGCTCATTGCACTCTCCTCTACTGCGACGATTTCCCTGCCGCCGCTTCCGCCCTCTTTTTGTCTTCGAGCCGCGCACCGGCGAGAGTGTTGGACAACCCGCGGTTGCCTTCATGACAGGCGTGCTCGAAGATTGGACCGATTGTCTTTTGCATCGGCAGCTCGGCCGACCAGGGTCGTGTCCATGTCGCTGGATCGTCGATCGTAAATTTGTAGTCGATCCTGTCCTCGGCCACGCGCGTGAAGCGTTCGGTCAGGCGCATGTTCTCACTGGACCCCTGAAACGCCGTCTTGTCGGTGAAATTCGTTGTCTCGACGACCAGGGTCTCGCCTTCCCAACGGCCAATCGAATTCCCCGTCAGGCTGCGGACGTGCGGCGGCAGATGTGGACGTCCATCGAGCGGGACAATGCGAGGCTCGTGGATCATCTCAACGAGAATCATCACGTAGCCCGGCCCCTGGATGATCTGATAGTTGTTGTTATAGGCGCCCGGCAGCATCGGCGGACCGGCGCGGTCCATGAGAATGCATCGCACGCTCAGGGATTGGTTCTGTGCGGCGTCGGTGGGGCCGCCCATGCGCTTTCTCGCTTCCGCCCGCGCCGCATTCCGTTTCTGTCCTTCTTCGGTCATCGGGGGGAGCTGCCCATTGGCCGGATCGAAGATGAGTGACGTCCGCAGGTTCAAAGCGAGTCCTCCCTGATTCCGGTCGAGCCCGAACTGCGTGAAGTCATAGTGCACGTCGGGAATCGTGCCGGGCTCTGTCTGCTCGCTCTCGAGAGCGGCGGCGGTCTTGAGGATTTCGAGCGCTTCCTCGCGGGTATAGAGCTCTTTGGTCACTTCCTTCGGCCGCTGAAGAGGCGTGTACGTCGTGTTCGTCCAGAAGCCCTGCAGATCGGGTTGACCGTCCGGCGTGCGCGGCGCCCGGTAAGCGCGCGTCTGCGCAACTGCCAGCGACGTCGTCGCGCACAGGACCGCGACGACCACTATCAACCTGCTGGCGATGACGACATATCGATGGTTCATGTCGAATCTCTCTTTCAGGCCATCAGTTGCCAGGCTGCTTGCGGAGGTGACCGTAGATCAAGTCCTCGGCGAATTCCACGCACCGGAAGTCCAGGATCTGCGCGTTCTTCTCCATGCGCCTGTAGATGGGCATGCTGATCTTCCACGGTCGCGAAAAGACGTTCTTATCCTCAATGGTGGCTTCGTACAGGAGGTGATCGGGGCCCGTGGCGGTAAAGCGTTCGACCACGTGCAGAGCTTCGCTGTGAAAATTTCCGGCTCGGTCCAGCCACGCCATGCCGTTGAAGCCGGTCGTATCGACGACAAGCGTTTCGTTTTCCCAACGACCATTCGACCATCCCATCCAGCTGTCGGCGGGAGCTTCCTGGTGGTCGTCCATGTAGATCGTGCGAACGGCCCGCGCGAACGTGTAGACCATCATGATGTATTTCGGAGTCTGAATGATCTGGAATGGATACGGCATGTAGTTCGCGCGCGGCACTCCAGGGAGATAGCACTTGGTCTCCGGGTCGAGCGTCAGGCGATTTTCGAAGTTCTTCTTTTTCTGCTCAGCCGCGGCCGGTAGGTATGGGAGCAGGCCGCCCTCGACGATGCCTTGACCGGGGGGAATGGCACCGGCCGCTCCGAGCGCTGGCACGGAGCTCGGAGCCGCCGCATGCGCTTCGATGTCCCAGTAGGCTTCGTTGAGGGCCTGCCAGATTCCATTGAGATTGGGCTTGCCGTCCGATGTGCGCGGCGCTTTGTACGTCGTTTGTCCGACCGCTGCAGTGGCGGTCAACAGGACGGCCGCGATGGCGGCCACTCGAGTCAGCGAACGTGCGAACCGGTCGAGCATGTGTGCATCTCTCGATGAAACGGCTCCTGGCAGCCCACGACGCCTCGTTTTGTTCCTAGCGGGGGTGATATTGAACGCCCCCGGCTTGCTAGTCAAGTCCGTTGGGATCGCTACCCGGTGTTCCGCATTCCGGCCGCGATCCCGTTGATTGTGACGAGCAGGGCCCGACCGAGGGTCTCCGCTTCCGGAGTATCCGCCTGATCGGCCGCACGAAGCGCTCGAAACCGCCTGAGCAATTCAACCTGCACAAGGTTGATCGGATCGACGTACGGGTTGCGGACGTCTATCGATCGGCGGAGCACGACGCTGTCCTCCAGCAGCCGCTGATGTCCTGTGATGGCGCGGACGGCCTCGACCGCACGCTCGAGCCGCTCCCGCAGGGATCGGCCGAGCGGCTGCAGGTCCTGTGGAACCAGCAGGCGATCGTAGTAAGCCGCGACGCCGGCATCGGCCTTCGCGAGCGCCATTTCCGTCAGGTCGAGCGTCGATCGGAAGAACGGCCACCTCTGATACATCTCGCGATACAGAGCACGATCGTCGTCGCTGAGCCCATATCCGAGCAACTCCTCCGCGCCAAGCCATGATGCGAGCAGGAGGCGCGTCTGCGTCCATGCGAACTGCCATGGTATCGCGCGCAGCCCGGTCAGATCGCCGCCGCCGGCGCGCCGTGCGGGACGGCTGCCGATGTGCAAGGCGTCCAGCTCCTCTACCGGCGTGGCTGCGTAGAAGTAGGCCGGGAAGCGTGGATCCTCGTAGGCGATTCTGCGAAACGCCATGCTCGAGGCGATCGACAGGTGCTCCATGGCCTGGTGCCACAGGGGCTCTGTCGGCGCGGGTGTGGTGAGCGTCGCCTCGAGCGTTGCCGTCGTGTAGACCTCGAGCGTGCGGATGGCGATGCCGGGCAGCCCGAACTTCGCCTGGATCATCTCGCCCTGTTCGGTGACCCGTAGTGTGCCATCGACGGACCCGGGCGGTTGCGATTGAATCGCGCGGTACGTGGGGCCTCCGCCACGGCCGACGCTGCCTCCACGGCCGTGAAACAGCGTGACCGGCACGCCGCCCGCACGGCACGCGTCGACAATTGCCACCTGGGTCTTATAGAGCTCCCAAGATGCCGCGAGCCGTCCGAGCTCCTTTGTCGAGTCCGAGTAGCCAATCATCACTTCCTGGCGGCCGAACTCACGGATCATCCATGCTCGGTACCACGGCGTCGCGAGCAGCGTGCCGATGACGTCTCCGGCGCCGGCTAGGCCGCGCGCGGTCTCAAACAGCGGCACGACGCGAAGCGGTGGATGCACGCCCGCCTCCCGCTGCAGTAGCGCAACCGCAAGCACGTCGGAGGGGCGAGCTGCCATGCTGATCACGTACGCGCCGAGCGACTCGCTCGGAATCGTTGCAAGCATCCGGAATGTGTCGACGACGTCATCGACCGCCGGAGTTGCGTTGAGGCCAGGCGGTATCATCGGAGAGGCGCCTGCAAGCGCACTCAGCAGGAACTCGACGCGCTCGTCCTCTGGCCACTCCTCGTACGACCCGCGGCTGAGCCTGCGCGTGACCGCATCGAGCGCCGCGGTGTGCCGGGCCGCTTCCTGGCGGACGTCGAGGCGCACCAGCGTAATACCGAATACTGCGAGGCGCCGCAGCACGTCAGCCAGCCGGCCCTCCGCGATGATGCCGTTGCCCGTCGCATGGAGCGAGCGATGGCAGACGAGTAGCGGTTCGGCCAGCGACGCTCGCGTCTCGTAGACGAGGTCTGGAGTCGGTTCCGCGCGGTACGGCTCGTCGCTGGCGTGCGAGAGCTGATCGCCCAACCACGCCCTCGTCGCCTCGAGGCGATGCTGAACGTCGCGGAGGAGCGCCCGGTATGGTTCGGGTCCTGGCCCTACCCGTGCGCGCAGGGCGTCGTCGGCGTCGGTCATCGAGAGCTCGGCGCGCAGCTCCTCGATTTCCTTTACGTATAGAGACGCCGCAGTCCAGCGCGTCATCAGGCATGCACGCCGCGTGATGTCTGGCGTGACGTTCGGGTTCCCGTCGCGATCGCCGCCGATCCAGGAACCGAACCGGACGGGCGCGGCGTCGAGCGGCAGCCCGTCGCCGGCTACCTGGCGCAAGACGCGATCGAGGCTCCGCATATAGCGAGGAAGCGCATCCCAGATGGTTTCCTCGAACACGGCCAGCATCGACCGGACTTCTTCGAGCGGCGAAGGGCGTTCGCGCCGTACCTCCTCCGTCTCCCACGCGGCGGTGATTTCGCGACGCAGCGTCTCGAGCGTCATATCGCGTTCGAGCGGTGTGAGATCTGGCCGATCCCGCTCGGCGAGCGCTTCGGCGATCCGCCGGTATTTATGCTGCAGCGTGCGGCGCATGATTTCGGTTGGATGCGCGGTGAAGACCAGCTCCACCTGCAGCGAGATGACTGCGCGGCGCAACAAGGCAGGTTCGACTCCCGCCGCAGCTAACCGGGGAAGCGCCTCTGCGATCGACGCCGGCTGGGGAGGCGCGTGCGGATCGAGCTGATATGCCCGGCTTCGTCTGATGCGATGATGCTGCTCGGCGACGTTGGCGAGGTTCAGGAAGTGCGCAAACGCACGTGCCACTGGCACGGCGGCCTCGACCGGCATGCTCGCCAGTTCGGTGCTGAGCGCGTCGAAATCGTCGGCGTCGCCTGCGCCGGTCCCGTCGCGCCGGCGCGTCTTGGCGAGAGCCCTCACAGCTTCGACGCGATCGAAGAGCGCCTGTCCCTCCTGCCGTCGGAGCGTCTCCCCCAGCAGTTCGCCCAGCAGCCGCACGTCGTCGCGGAGCGGCTTGTGCGGATCGGAGCTCGCGGGCACGCTGGCAGGTACTAACGCGTTCGGCGTCGACGTGTTCTCCGCGGGCATCGCACTATAATTCTCCACCGCGCCTGACGCCGATCCGCTGCGCCATATTCGTAGGATCGGCCGGCAGCCTTGCCGATGGCCGTAAATGACACCCCAACGAAAATCTGAATATCTGCTTCACCGCAGAGTCCATTTTCACGAGGCCGATCCAGCCGGGATCGTCCACTTCAGCTGGTTCTTCCGCTACATGGAGGAAGCTGAACACGCGCTCTGGCGCGACGTCGGTCTGAGCATCGCGCCGCCAGGCGCGGAGATCGCGTTTCCGCGGGTCTCCACATCGTTCGAGTACCATCACCCGCTTCGCTTCGACGAAGAGTTCGACGTCCACATCCGTATTGTGGCGATTTCGCAGAAGTCGATCCGCTATTCCTGCGTGGTCATGCGCAACGACACACGCATTGCGACCGGCGCCCTTACCGTGGTGTGCGTGACGGCAAGGCCCGGCGAGCCGATGAAAGCGATTCGCATTCCCGAGGAGATCGTCTCCCGCTTCGCAGTTGCGGCGGAGGCGACATAAGCGACGTGTGCTGCGCCTGCCGGCGCCCGTTCGGCTCTGCCGCCGAACAAATGTTCGATGCACGGGTCGCATCGCGGGAACTGCGCCGGTTTCGGCGCAAGGGCCCTCGGCGGACGACGCGCGACCTTTGCGAGGGTGTTTGTCTGCATTGTGCCGACGCGTCAACCGTCCTCGATATCGGTCCGGGGATCGGCGCGTTGACGTTTGAGCTCCTCGAGGCTGGTGTTCAGCATGCCACCGACGTCGATGCGTCCTCGGCATTTCTCGACGCGGCTCGCGACGAGGCTGCGCGGCGGGGCGTCGCACATCGCATTGAGTGGCGTCACGGTGATTTCGTCGCTGTGGCGGCAGCTTTGCCCGTGGCCGACATCGTCACCCTCGACCGTGTGGTGTGCTGCTATCCCGCGATTGAGGAGCTGCTTGCCGAATCGGCGTCCCACGCGCGCAGGTGCCTGGCCATCTCATATCCGCTCGAGCATTCGTACATTCGCGCCGTCGTCGCTATCCAGAACTTCGCGCGGCGGCTCATGGGTAACGACTTCGAGGTGTTCGTGCACCCAGTCAACAGGATGGAGGAGATCGTTCGTCGCGCCGGATTCGTTCTGGCGCGCCGCCGCGGAAGATGGGTGTGGGGCTCAGATATCTACATCCGAAACCTGATGGCGCCGAAAAGCTAAACGGATGGACTGCTTCACTCACGCACGCACACCGGCCGTCGGGCTATGCACCCTCTGTCAGAAAGCCGTGTGTCGCGACTGTGTCGGGCGGGACACCCCACGCGTTCTCTGCCGGTCGTGCCTGGAGCAAAGATCGATTCTCGGATACGAGTATCGGTCGCGCGCAACGGTCGCCGGATGGCCCCTCATCCATGTTTGCGCAGGTGTTGATCCTGCGACGATGCGACCCAGAGTGGCGAAGGGTATCGTCGCCGTTGGCAACATCGCCGTGGGTGTCGTTGCGGTCGCGGGAGTGTCGTGTGGTCTCGTCTCCGTCGGGGGCGTTTCACTCGGACTGATATTCGCGTTGGGCGGTGCTGCCCTTGGGCTTGGGTTCTCGCTCGGCGGGCTCGCAGTCGGGTCCGTTGCGGTGGGAGGCGCGGCCATTGGACTTACGTACGCCGTTGGCGGCGGTGCGTTCGCTCCTGCCATCATCGACGGGGTGCGGTGCGATCCAGAAGCTGCTGAATTCGTGCGTCGATGGCTCGGCTCTGGAATCTTGCCACCGAGCTGCCTTTAACGTGGCCGAGTCCGGCTAAAGCCGGACACTACGTACGAGGCGCGGGTCCTAGATGCTCGGGGCTGACGGCAATCGGGAACAGCACCAAACTCCCAACAGTGCTACGATTTTGCCCACTCGAGGAGGTCTCTCATGACGTCTCCCCTGGTTTACCGTTTCGCCTCGTTTGTTAGCGTCGCCGTTCTTACGATCGCGGCGGTTGCGACGCCGGCGCAGGCCGAGGTCAAGAAAATCGTTGTAGACAAGAAAGTGTCGCCGGCCTTCGACGGCAGGGCGTACGGTAGTGCCGGCCAGTACGAAACACTCGCAGGGCGCGCCTTTGGCGAGCTCGATCCGAACGATCTTCACAACCGGATCATCACTGACATTCAGCTCGCTCCCAGAAACAGCAATGGCAAGGTCGAGTACGTGGCGAGCTTCTTTCTTGTGAAGCCGATCGACATGTCCAAGAGCAGCCATCTGATGTGGCACGGTGTGCCCAATCGCGGTGGCCGGCTCACGATCGTTGAAGCGGAGCGGCTGCTCGGCGATATCGGTCTGAGCAGCGGATGGCAGGGCGACAATTCCGGCAACACGGCTCCCGACGACGACAACGATTACGTGACCGTGCCGGTGGCCAGAAATCGTGACGGTTCACCGGTAACAGGACTCGTCATCGGACGAATCGTGAACGCCAGCGGCGCGGAGTCGCGGCCGATGCTCGTGAACGCCAACCCGGTGCCATACAAGCCGGCGAGCCTCGACACGACGAAGGCGACGCTGACGACACACACGGCGGAAACGATCGACGGAAAGATCAGTGGCGAGCGGACGGTTGCGAGCGGCGATTGGGCGTGGGCCAAATGCAGCGCGGACAACCCGTTTCCAGGCACGCCAGATCCGACACAGATATGTGTGAAAGGCGGCTTCGATCCCAAGCTGCTGTATCAAGTGGTCTTCACGGCGCAGGATCCGTACGTGCTCGGGATTGGCTTCGCCGCGTTCCGTGATGTGGCAGCTTTCTTCCGCTTTGCCACTCAGGACGCCGAAGGAACGGCCAATCCGGTCGCGAATCAGATTTCATGGATCATCAGCCGCGGGCAATCGCAATCGGGCAATTTCCTCAGAGCATTCCTGCACCTCGGCTTCAATCAGGACGAGAAAAACCGGAAGGTGTATGACGGCTCGTGGCCGATCATTGCCGGCCGGCGAGTGTCGCTGAATGCGCGATTTGCGCAACCCGACGGAGCGCTGAAGCTCTACGAGGCTGGCAGCGAAGGTCCGCAGTGGTGGGTCCGATGGCCCGACTCGGTGCGCGGGCTGCCGGCGGCGGGCATTCTCGATCGCTGCACCGCGAACAACACGTGCCCGAAGATCATCGAGCACTTCGGCGCGGCGGAGATGTGGGGACTGACGCTGAGCCCGTCATTTCTCGGAACGTTAGCCGATAAAGACATCCCGCTGCCGAGCAACGTCCGGCGGTACTACATCCCGAGTACACAGCACGGCGGCGGCATGGGCGGCTTCAACGTCAATCCACCTATGGCTCCCGCATGTCCGGGTCCGAACTTCGGCCGCGGCGCGTTCGCGGCCAACCCGGTTCCGCACACCGAGACGGTGAATGCGCTTCGGGTGCATTTCCGAGACTGGGTGATGCACGACACGCCGCCGCCGCCAAGCAAATATCCGACGCTGGCCGACGGCTACCTCGTCGATCCGACGAAGGAAGCCACCGGATTCCCGACGATTCCGGGCGTCCCTGTAAGTGCGCCGACAGGACTGGTCAATCCAATGCTGGACTACGACTGGGGACCGAACTTCAACTACGTGGACGGCTCGGGCGTTCCGTCGAAGATGCCGCCCGGCATCAAGCGCGCAATCAGGATGAAGGTACCTCGCGTTGACGCGGACGGAAATGAACTGGGCGGCGTGCCAGTGGTTCTGCGTGACGCACCGCTCGGCACGTATCTCGGGTGGAACGTCGTTGCGGCCGGATTCCATCAGGGCAAGATCTGCAACTATGCCGGCGGAATGATTCCGTTTGCGAAAACGAGGGCAGAGCGGATGGCCAACGGCGATTCGCGTTTGTCGCTCGAGGAGCGGTACAAGACCCACGACGGGTACGTTGAAGCGGTGAAGGCCGCGGCTTCGAAAGCCGTTGCCGACGGCTTCCTGCTGCAGGCCGACGCCGACAAGCTGGTAGCCGCCGCGGCTGCCAGCAACGTGCTCGCGACGACTCAGACCGCCCAGAATATCAACCCCTGATGCACGTCGGGTTGCCGAGCTACGGAGGCACGGAGGAAACGTGAACATTTCTGGTCTGCTTCTCCGTGGCTCGGCGGCGTGCCTCGCGCTGCTGGCTGGCACGTATTACGCGATGGCGCAGTCGCGTCAGCCGCACGAACTCAAGCTCACACCGCAAAACGTCCACTGGGGCTATTACGATGCAACGCTGAAACCTGTACTCCGCATTGCGTCGGGCGACACGGTTCGCATCGAGACGATGGTGGCGGGCGGGCTGTCGCGTCTGCGCGTTGCCGGGGTGCCGGAGACGGAGATCCCGGATTCGCTGAAAGCGGTGGAAACGGCCGTCACCGAGCGAGGTCCCGGCGCCCATCCGTTGACCGGGCCGATCTGGGTTGAAGGCGCCGAGCCGGGCGACGTGCTTGAAGTCAAGATTCTCGGGTTCGAGTATCTGCATCCTTATGGGGTGACCGGCTTCGTCCCCGGGCGTGGCACCCTTCCAGACGAGTTTCCCTACTCGCGGTTCAAGCTGTTTCGATTCGACGCCGCCCGCGGCATCACGCAGTTCACGCCCGGTGTTACGCTGACGCTCGCGCCGTTCTTTGGATCGATCGGTGTGGCGCCAAATCCGATCGTGCGTCGCGTTTCGAGCGGACCGCCCGGCCCTCACACGGGAAATCTGGACAACAAGGAACTGATCGCCGGATCGACGCTGTACGTCCCGGTGCACGCGCAGGGAGCGCTGCTGTCGATCGGCGACGGCCATGCGAGGCAAGGCGATGGTGAAGTGACGGTGACGGCTATCGAGACCTCACTGCGTGGCACCGTCCAGGTGATCCTTCGCAAAGGGATGCATCTCAACTGGCCTCGTGCGGAGACGCCCACGCACTACATCGCCATGGGGTTGCACGCTGACCTGGACGAGGCGGCGAAGCTCGCCACCCGAGAAATGATCGACCTGCTCGTCGCACAGAAGGGGATGAGCCGCGACGAGGCGTATATCCTGACGTCGGTTGCCGTGGATCTCCGCGTGACGCAGCTTGTCGACGACACGAAGGGCGTGCACGCGATGCTGGCGAAGTCGATATTTGCGAAATAATCGTTCGCACTTCAGGGTGCTCCGTTCTCGGTTCGTGTTCATGTTCGGTTCGTCGTTCACATGTTCGCGCTCAGAACGAGGGTCGGGTATCGAACTTGAACACGAGCTGAGAAGCGAGAAGTGAGAAGTGTGAACGACGGTTCACTTTAGCGTCGAGGGACTCTCATGAAACGCACAATCACCGCACTCCTCGCACTGGTGTTCATCGCGTCAATCCTCGCCCTCGCACAGGCACGCGATGTCCCGCGATTCCGCGTCGATCCGACGTGGCCAAAGATTCCCAACAACTGGCAATTGGGTGAGGTCTCCAGCGTTTCCATCGATGCGCAGGATCACGTCTGGGTCCTGCAGCGTCCCGGAAGCCTGAACCCGGATGAAAAGGCGAGGGCGGCTCCGCCGGTCCTCGAGTTCGATGCGGCTGGCAACTTCGTGCAGGCATGGGGCGGTGCGGGTCAGGGCTATGAGTGGCCGGAGACCGAGCACGGCATCTATGTCGACGCGAAGGGCTTCGTCTGGATTGGCGGCAACGGCGCGAAGGACCATCAGATCCTGAAGTTCACGAAGGCCGGAAAGTTCGTCATGCAGATCGGCCGCGCCGGGCAGAGCAAGGGGAACGCCGACACGCAAAACCTCAACATGCCCGCCGACGCGTTCATTCACGCCCCCACCAACGAGCTGTTCGTTGCCGACGGGTACGGTAATCGGCGCGTGATCGTCTTCGATGCCGACACCGGGCGGTTCAAGCGCATGTGGGGTGCGTTCGGCGCGGTGCCGACGGATGACAAGCCCAATCCCGCCATTCCCGACGGTCTTCTGCGAGGCGCGTCACAGTTCGTTCAGCCGGTGCACGCGGTGCGCGTCTCAAGGGACGGTCTTGTTTATGTCTCGGACCGCGGCGGAAAGCGTGTCCAGGTATTCAGCCTCGACGGCACCTACATGACGCAGGTGTTCATCGGCCGTGAGTGCAGGGTGCCCGCGTGCGGCAACGGGACAACGACGGCGAGCACGGCGTTCTCGGCGGACCCTGAGCAGCGATACTTGTATGTGGCCAACCGCAGCCAGGCGAAGGTGATGGTGTTCGATCGCCGGACACTCACGCTGCTGGATGAATTCGGCCGGTGGGGATCAGCCCCTGGAGAGTTCGGCACGCTTCATCACATGAACGCCGATTCGAAGGGGAATCTCTACGTGACAGAAGTAACGCCGCTTACGCCTGCCAACCGGCGCATTCAGAAGTTCACGTTCCTCGGGGTCACGAACGCGACACGATAATCGTTGTTCCCGGTTCCGGGTTCCGCGTTCCGAGTTCGAGTTTTGGGTTCTGCACTCCTCGTTTCGCTCCACGCTCGATCTGCAGTTGGGAGCTGAACTGGGAACTAGGAACCCGGAACTTGGAACCGTAAGTGTGGAGGTCACCATGAAGGCTCTATTGACGCTGCTGGTCATGCTTGTTGCGACGCCGTCGCTGGCGCAGCAGAGCGTTCCCGAAATTCCGTTCGATTCGGTCGCGGATTTCTTCAAGCTGCCGGCCGGGATGAATTTCGGAGAAGTGTCAGGCGTCGCGGTCAACTCGAAGGGCCATATTTTCGTCTTCACCCGATCGAACAGCGCAGGCGGGCCCGCCTACGCGCCCACGGCGGCCCAGTTGCTCGAGTTCGGCCCCAAAGGCGAATTCGTTCGCGAGATTGGCCGGGGACTCTACGCGTGGTCGTTCGCGCACTCAGTGCGCGTGGACAGGGATGACAACATCTGGGCAATCGACAAGGGCTCCGACATGGTGGTCCGGTTCAATCCGGCCGGTCAGATCGTGATGGTGTTCGGCCGCCGTAAGGAGTCGGCCGACGCGGAGACAGGACCGTGGGAGGAGGCTGATCCTCCGCTGCCGCACATCGATGGGTTGTTTCGTCAGCCGACCGACATAGCGTGGGACTCGAACGGCAACATCTATGTGAGCGACGGGTACGTCAACTCGCGCGTGGCGAAATACGACCGCAACGGTGACTGGGTGAAGTCGTGGGGCGAACACGGCACGGGTCCTGGCCAGTTCCGCCTTCCGCACGCGATCGCAGTCGATCGCGACAACAACGTCTACGTCGGCGACCGGAGCAACAGGCGCATTCAGGTCTTCGACACGGAGGGCCGCTTTCTCAGGATGTTCACTATCGATGTGCCGCCGGATCCACGGACGCGCGCCGTGAACGGCAACACGCCGACCGGGGAGCGACTGGCGGCCGTGATCGGCGCGCCGAACTCGATCTGCATCCCGCCGGGCCAGAGCCAGGTGATGTTCGTCGGTGAATCGACGTACCCGGGACGGATTTTCAAGGTCTCACTTGACGGCAAGGTCCTTGGCGTCATCGGCCGTTCGGGCCGGCTGCTCAAACAGTTCTCAGGCGCGCATGGGCTCGCCTGTCCCTCCGAAAACGAGATCTACGCCGCCGAAACATCGAACTGGAGGGTGCAGAAGCTGCTCCTCCGGCAACCGGCGGCCGACGCGCGCACGGCGCAGCGGTAAGCGTTGGCAATCTCCGTAGGGCGGCCCTTCACGGGCCGCCTGGCTGATTGGCTGGCTCTCTCGCGCGATGAGCGCGATCGTGCCGTGCAGTCGTGCCTCGAGCGGATTCGCGCGCTCGATGCCTCCATTCACGCCTGGGTCCAGGTTGCGCCGCAGGAGCCTACCGGCGACGGTCCGTTGGCCGGCATCCCGTTTGGCGCAAAGGACATCATCGAGACGCGCGGACTCGCGACCCAATACGGGTCTCCGATCTATGAAGGGCGAATCGGCGTCAGCGACGCTGCTATCATCGGCGAGCTGCGGACGCGTGGCGCGATTCTCATGGGCAAGACGCACACGACGGCGTTTGCCTACCGAACGCCCGCGCCAACGCGAAACCCTCATAACCTGCAACACACTCCTGGTGGCAGCTCGAGCGGATCGGCGGCGGCCGTCGCTGCGGGCATGGTGCCGCTGGCGCTGGGCACCCAGACGCAGGGGTCCGTCCTGCGGCCCGCGTCGTTTTGTGGCATCGCGGGATTCAAGCCGACCTATGGACTCGTATCGATGGACGGCGTCCTGCCATTTGCGACCAGCCTCGACACGCTTGGCTTCTTTACGGCCACCGCAGCGGACATGCTCGCGCTGTGGCACGCCCTGGGCGATCAAACAGGTGTGGGGCGGGTTCCGCAGCCCTTCGTTGGTCATAGGGCGGCGGACCCGCCGGATTTCCCACTAGGATTGCCCGACCCGTTGCCCGACGTCGAGCCTTCCATGGCCACGGCATTTCAGGACGCTGTGTCTCGATTGCGCGCGGCGGGTATGACAATTCAGCCGGTCGATCTCGGCGACATGCTCACCAGGCTCAATCAGGCCTCACGCATCGTCATGGCGTATGAGGCGGCGCGCTTTCACGAGCAGCGTTACAAGGAGTACGGATCCAGGCTCGCAGATATGGCGAATCTCGTGCAGGAAGGCCTGCAGGTTGAGAGCGAGCGATACGACGAGGCGCGCGCCTATATCGATGAGTGTCAAGCTCGCGTCAGTAAGGTCTATGAAGTTACGCCCGTGATCCTCGTGCCGGCTGCAACGGGGACCGCGCCATTCAGCCTGGCGTCCACCGGCGATCC
>Ga0075431_100001396_pt1 | contig 22188 bp, 21 predicted proteins | sample RhiMetdeltSRZDD5_FD_75297 | JGI IMG/M metagenome (GOLD analysis project Ga0075431, IMG submission 75297) | Populus rhizosphere microbial communities from Tennessee, USA - Rhizosphere MetaG P. deltoides SRZDD5 | ecosystem: Host-associated > Plants > Roots > Rhizosphere > Soil | place: USA... | reverse complement strand
CCCTTCGAGGAGGTCACATGCGCAAGGCTGTGCTCGTGCTCACCGCGGTCGCGGCCCTGCTCCCGGCGTGTGGAGGGGACGACGACGGCGGAACCACGGCGGCGACCGGCGACACCGCAGCAGAGACGGGGGCGACCGGCGCGACGGCGGAGACGGGAGCCACGGGGGATGCCTCCGGCGACTGCGTGGACCTCACCGGCGAGGGCGACGTCTTCACCGTGACGATCGCGGACTTCACGTTCGACCCGTCGTGCTTCACGGCGAGCGCCTCCCAGGGGATCACGGTCGTGAACGAGGACGACGTCGGCCACACGTTCACGATGGTCGGCACCGACATCAACGTCCCGATCGCCGGCGGCGAGACCTTCAACGGGGAGCCGATCGCGGGCGTCGTCGAGCCCGGAACGTACGAGTTCGTCTGCACGATCCACCCGCAGATGACCGGCGAGGCGACGGTGGTCGCGTAGCGTCAGAACCCGAGGCGCTGCAGGGCCTTGGGGTCTCGCTGCCACTCCTTCAGGACCTTGACCCGGAGGTCGAGGAAGACCTTCGTGGCGAGCACGAGCTCCATCTCCTGGCGCGCGCGCGAGCCGATCGTCTTCAGCGTCTCACCGCCCTTGCCGATCACAATGCCCTTCTGCGACTCACGCTCGACGATCAACGCCGCGTGCACCTTCGTGATCGAGTCCTCGCGCTCGAGCTCCTCGACCACGACCGCGATCGAGTGCGGCACCTCCTGCCGCGTGACCGCGAGCGCCTTCTCGCGCACGATCTCGGCGAGGCGGACCTCGAGGGGCTGGTCGGTGACCTCGTCGGTCGGGTAATACGCGGGGCCCTCGGGCAGGCGCTCGGCGATCAGGTCGAGCAGGACGCGGACGCCGCGGCCGGTCTTCGCCGAGACCGGCACCACTTCGCCCCACGTACCGAGCGCGGCCGCGGCCTCGAGCTGCGGCACCTCCTGGCGGTTGCGGATCAGATCGAGCTTGTTCACGGCACAGAACTTCGGGCCCGGGAACCCGCCCACCTGCCGTTCGAACACGTAGGCGTCGCCCTTGCCGACGCCCGCCTTGGCGTCGACGACCTGCACGATCGCGTCGACGCCCTGGGTCGCCTCCCCGACGAGGTCGTTCAGGCGAGTGCCGAGCAGCGTCCGGGGTTTGTGGAACCCCGGTGTGTCGGTGAAGACGACCTGGTACGCGTCCGTCGTGAGCACCGCGCGGACGTCGCGACGGGTCGTCTGCGGCTTGTCCGACACGATCGCGACCTTCCGGCCCACGAGCGCGTTCACGAGCGTGGACTTGCCGGTGTTCGGCCGCCCGACGACGGCGACGAACCCGCTGCGGAACGTCACGTCTTCAGGTCGGCCGGGCCGAACGCGTGGGGCAGGATGTCGGGCAGCGTCCACTCCGCGCGCTTGCCGTCCGCCGCCTCGATCACGACGAGCATCTTCGGCCCGAACTCGTTCAGCACCTGCCGGCACCCGCCGCACGGTGGCGTCGGCTCCTCGGCCCGCGTGACGACGGCCACCGCGTCGATCGATCGCTTGCCGGCGATCACCGCGGCCGCGACCGCGTTGCGTTCGGCACACACGGACATCGGGTAGGCCGCGTTCTCGACGTTCGCGCCCGGGAACACCTCGCCCTCGGCGAGCACGGCGGCGCCGACGTTGAAGTTCGAGTAGGGGGCGTACGAGCCACGCTCCATCGCCTCGCGCGCCGCCGCGACGAGCTCCTCTACCCGATCCCGCGCGGCGCTCACTCGGCGCCTACCTCCTCCTCGGCCCCCTCCGGCTCCGGTTCGCGCGTGATGAGCACCTTGGAGATGCGCCGCCCGTTCACCCGCTCGGCCGTGAAGCGGAGGTTCTGGAACCTCACGTCCTGTCCCTCGTCGGGGATCTCGCCGAGCAGCCCGAGCACGAGGCCCCCGATCGTATCCCACTCCTCGTCGGGCAACTCGGCGTCGAGGATCTCGTTCAGCTCGTCGATCGCGAGCTTGCCGTCGACGCGGTAGACGTCCTCGGAAACCACCTCGACGTCGGGCTCCTCGGTGTCGTACTCGTCGGCGATCTCCCCCACGAGTTCTTCGAGCAGGTCCTCGAGGGTCACGAGCCCCACGACGCTCCCGTACTCGTCGGTCACGACCGCGATGTGGAACTTCTCTTGCTGCATCTCGCGAAGGAGGTCCGCCACTTTCTTGGACTCGGGCACGAAGTGCGCCTTGCGGACGATGTCGGACAGCGGCATGTCGTGCTTGCCCTGGTGGAGCGCCTTCAGGACGTCCTTCGCGTAGATGATGCCGACGATCTCGTCCAGGTCGTCGTTGAAAACCGGAACGCGCGAGAAGCCGTGCTGGAGCACGATCGCCTGGACGTCGCGGAGCGTCTTGTCCGACTCGATCGCCGTCACGTCCGGCCGGGGCACCATGACCTCCCGGACGATCGTGTCGCCGAATTCGAAGATCGAGTGGATCAGCTCCTTCTCGCCCGCCTCGATCGAGCCTTCCTCGTGGCCGACCTCGGCCATCGAGCGGAGATCCGCCTCCGAGACGAACGGCCCCTGCTTCAGGCCCTTCCCCGGCAGCAGCCAGTTCGCGAGGCCGATCAGCGCCGCGGTAGGTAGCGCGAGGAGCCGGCCGAGCGCCCACACGAGCGGCGCGACCATGAGCGCCGCGCGGTCCGAATGCAGCACGCCGAACGTCTTGCTCATCGCCTCGACGAGCACGAAATACAGGAGCGTGAACACGACCGAGACGATCGTGACGCCGAGCCCGCCGTAGGTCTGCTCGGCGATGATCGCCACGATGATGGCCGAGCCGTTCTGGCAGAGCATCACGGTGAGGTAGATCGCGTTCAGGAACCGGGGCGGGTCGGACTCCAGACGTTCGAGCACGAAGGCGTTGCGGCGCCCCTCCTCGACGAGCGCGAGCGCGCGGACGCGCGTCATCCGCGTGAGCGACGCCTCGGCGATCGCCAGGACCGAGCCGAGGATCACGAGGAACCCGACGAGGACCCAGAGCCAGATCATCCGGCCTCGGCCTTCGCGTACCGATCCTGCCGGCTCCACATCGCCGCGCGGTCGGCCTCGTCGTCGTGGTCGTGGCCGAGCAGATGGAGGATCCCGTGCACGAGCAGCAGCCGGAGCTCGGCGGCGGGGTCGTCCGGGTTGTTCGCGGCGGCCACCGCGGGCGCGATCACGACGTCGCCGAGCAACCGCGGCCCCTCGGTCGCGTCGTCGTCCTGTGGGAACGAGAGCACGTCGGTGGGCCCCTCCTCCTTCATGTACCGGTGGTGCAGGTCCGCCATCTCGTCCTCGGTCACGAACGAGACCGACAGCTCGGAGTCCGCGGCGCCCTCCCCGACAAGAGCGTCGCGCGCGAGCGCGACGAGCCCCTCGGTGTCGACGGGGATCGACTGGCGGTCGTCGACGAGGATCAGCGGAGGTTGGTCGTCGTCAGCCATCGGCGCGGGCGCGCTGCTCTCCGAAGACCCGGTAGGCCTCCACGATGTCCTGCACGATCTTGTGGCGCACGACGTCGCGGGCGCCGAGGTGCGACACCTCGATCCCATCGATGTCGCGCAGGATGTCCTGGACGACCACGAGGCCGGAGGTCTGGCCGTTCGGCAGGTCGATCTGCGTGACGTCGCCGTTCACGACGGCCTTGGATCCGAACCCGAGCCGCGTGAGGAACATCTTCATCTGCTCCGGCGTCGTGTTCTGCGCCTCGTCGAGGATGATGAACGAGTCGTTCAGCGTCCGGCCGCGCATGTACGCGAGCGGCGCGACCTCGACCGTCCCGCGCTCCATGAGCCGCGGCAGCGCGTCGGCGCCCATCATCTCGAACAGCGCGTCGTACAGCGGCTTCATGTACGGGTCGATCTTCTCGTAGAGGGTCCCCGGCAGGAAGCCGAGCCGTTCGCCGGCCTCGACGGCGGGGCGCGTGAGGATGAGCCGCGAGACCTCCTTGTCCTGAAGCGCGCGGACGGCGGTGGCGACGGCGAGGTAGGTCTTGCCGGTCCCGGCGGGGCCGATCGCGAACGTGACGGTCGCGTTGCGCATCGCGTCGACGTACTGCTTCTGGCCGAGCGTCTTCGGCGCGATGCCGCGCCCGCGGCCGGTCAGGAACACGTCGCCGAGGACCTGCGTCGGCGTCGCCTCCTCGCCCTTGATCAGCTCGATCGAGCGGCCGACCGACGACGCGTTGAGCTCGTGGCCGCGTTCGAGCAGCGTGACGAGTTCCTCGAACAGCAGGGCGACGCGCTCCACCTCGGGCTCGGGGCCGGAGATCGTGATCTCGTTGCCGCGGACCACGATCTCGGAGTCGAATGCGGCCTCGACGAGCTTGAGCAGCTCGTCGCGCTGACCGAGGAGGGCGACCATGCTCTGGTCCCCCGGCACCAGGATCTTCACCTGCGTGGAAGCTCTTGCCAAACGCTCCGCTCTGGGGCGGTGCCCCGTTCCTCCTCGTACGGACGGGCCCGTCGTCTGGCGGCCCGTTCTGGGCTCGGATTCTACCCCCGGGTTTCGCGCGCCACGCGCCCTACGCTCGCCCATCAGCCCGGCGGCCACGAGAACGGGCGGCCGCCGAGGAGATGGAAGTGCAGGTGGAACACGCTCTGCCCGGCACCCCGGCCGACGTTCGTGACCACCCGCCAGCCGCCCTCGTCCACTCCCTCGGCCCTGGCCAGGTGCGCCGCGGCCTGGAAGATGTCGGCGAGCATCCCGCCGTGCCGATCCTCGAGCTCGCGGACGCTCTCCACGTGCTCCTTCGGGATCAGGAGCAGGTGCGTCGGCGCGCCCGGGTTGATGTCGCGGAACGCGATGAGGGTGTCGGAGGAGTGCACGATCTCGGCAGGCACCTCGCCGGCGACGATGCGGCAGAACAGGCAGCTCGAACTCACGGGTTCGTCGCTCATGTCGTCGGCCTCCGGAGGGTCGCGCTCGAGGTCGCCTTCTTCCCGGCGCCCTCACCCCTGAGGCGGGCGAGCTCCTCGAGGAGCCGCCGCTGGTCCTTCGGGAGGTCGCGCGGGGTCTCGACCGCGATCGTGAGGAACAGGTCGCCCCGGCCGCGCCGGCCGAGGTTCGGGATCCCGTGGCCGCGGAGGCGCACCGTCGTCCCGGAGTCCGTCCCCGGCTCGATGTCGATCGACTCGGTGCCGTCGAGCGTCTCGACCTCGACGTTCGCGCCGAGCGCCGCCTGGACGAGCGGCACGTCGAGGATCGCGAACACGTCCTGCCCGTGGCGTTCGAACACGGGGTCATCGTCGACGTGCACCGTCACGTACAGGTCGCCGGCCGGACCGCCCGAGCGGCCGGTGTGACCAGCCTCGGTGATGCGGAGCTCCATCTGATCCGAGACGCCCGCCGGCACATCGACGGTGACGGTGCCCTCGGTGGCCACCCGCCCTCGGCCTCGGCAGCGCTCGCACGGCGACACGATCTCCTCGCCGGTGCCCTCGCAGGTCGAGCACGGGTGCGCGGTCATCACGGTCCCGAAGATGCTCCTTCGGACGTCCTGCACCTGCCCGGTGCCGCCGCAGGTGCGGCAGCGTTCGGGCGACGTCCCCGGCTCGGCGCCGTTCCCCCCGCAGCGGTCGCAGGCCTCCATCCGGGCGACCCGGACGTCCTGTCGCACGCCGAACGCGGCCTCGCGGAACGCCAGGCGGACCTCGGCGAACACGTCCTCGCCGCGCTGGACGCGCGAGCGAGGCCCGGCCCTTCGACGGCCGAACGTCCCGGTGCCGAAGAACGCCTCGAACAGGTCCGACATGTCGCCGAACGGGAACTCGACGGGCCCGCCCCGTCCGTACGCGTCGTACTGCGCGCGCTTGTTCGAGTCCGAGAGGATCTCGTAGGCGGCGGCGACCTCCTTGAAGCGTTCCTCGGCCGCGGGGTCCGCGTTCACGTCGGGATGGTGCTCGCGCGCGAGCTTCCGATAGGCCTTCCTGATGTCCTCGGTGGAGGCGTCGCGGGGGACGCCGAGGATCTCGTAGAGGTCGCGTACGGCCGCCATCGACTACGCCCCGAGCTCGGTCGCGAGCTCGGACAGGCGGCGGGCGACGGCGCGAACCGAGGCCATCACGTTCACGTAGTCCATCGCCGTCGGTCCGACGACGCCCACGGTCCCGATCTTCGTCGAGCCCGCGCTGAACGGCGCGGACACGATCGAGGCCTCCCACTCGCCGGTATGCGGATGCTCGGCGCCGATCGTCACGTTCACGTCCTCGGTCGTCACGTCGCGCAGGAGCTCGAGCATTTCGGACTCGTGCTCCAGCGCCTCGAACAGGCGGCGCACGGTCTCGCGGCGCCAGTGCGCCGCTTCGTCGGCGAGGTTCGCGACGCCGCCGATCATCACGTGTTGCGCCCCGGTGCCGAACTGCATCTCGCCGAAGAGCTCGGCGGCCGCGGCGAGGACCACGCGTTCGCCTGAGGAGGCGGCGGCGGCGGCCTTCAGCGTCTCGGTCTGCGCCTCGGTGAGGTCGCGCCCGTGGACCTTGTCGGCGAGCGCGCGCTCGAGGGAGGCGAGGCCGGCCGCGTCCAGGCCGTCCGGCCGGTCGATCATCAGCTTGTCGACGCGCCCCTGCTTGCCCACGACAAGCAGCAGGACGCCGCTCCCGACCTCGATCAGCTCGGTGCGCAGGACCACCTCGTTCGAGCCTGTGGGCGGCGGCACCGCGAGGCCCGCGTACTGGGTGACGCGGGAGAGCAGCTGCGTCGTCCCGCGCAGCACCTCCTCGAGGTCGATCATCGTGTCGGCGAAGAAGCCGGCGATCGCGCGGCGCTGCGTGTCGCGGATCCGGCCCCCCGGCGGGAGCGAGTCGACGAACCGCCGGTAGCCGGCGTCGGTTGGGATGCGGCCGGCGGAGGTGTGCGGGTGCGAGAGGTAGCCGAGCTCCTCGAGCGCGGCCAGCTCGTTGCGGATCGTGGCGCTCGAAACGCCGAGACCGGAACCCTCGGCGATCGTCTCGCTCCCCACGGGCTCGCCTGTGCGCACGTACGCCTCGATCACGGCGCGCAGCACCGCGACCTTCCTCGCTCCAAGCTCGGGATCGGCCATGGGTTAGCAGTCTACCCCCGAGAGTGCTAGGGGCCGATCAATCAGAAGATCGCGGGCCCGATGACAACCGAAACCAACGGTCGTGCGTCCTAGGGTGGAAAGGATGAGGGTCGACGAGATCGCGCTCCGGGAGTTCCTCCACACCGCGTACCCGCGGCTGGTCGCGGCGGTCGCACTCGTGTGCGGCAGCCGGCCCGCGGCCGAGGACGCGGTGCAGGAGGCGCTGCTCCGGGCGTGGGAGCGCTCGGAGAAGGGTGAGGAGATCGAGTCGTTGAACGCGTGGGTGACGACGGTGTCGCTGAACCTGGCGAGGAGCGGGCTTCGGCGGTTGCGTACGGAGCGGCGCGCGCGAGGACGGCTCCAGGCGTCTGCGGTCGGCGAGACCGGCGGCGACCGGGTGGACGTGGAGCGAGCACTCTTGGCGCTCCCCCGCCGCCAACGGGAGGCCGTCGTGCTCCGGTACTACGTGCAGCTCGACACACGCGAGGTGGGACGGGCGCTCGGCATCAACGAGGGAACCGTCAAGAGCACGCTATCGAGAGCACGCGCGGCGCTCGCCGACCGTCTCGGCGTTCAGGAACCGGAGGAGGCGAACCACCGTGGCGGTTGACGAACGCCTCCGGCGCGAGCTCGAGCAGGCAGGCCGGCCCGCGGACCCGAGCGGCGTCTACGAAGACCTGATCCGCCGCCGCGAGCGTCGACGCCTCGCCCGGCGGATAAAGGCGGGCGCCCTCGCCGTGGCCGTGGCGGTCGGGTGCATCGCGGGGATCGTCGTCCTGTCTCGCGTGTTCGCGAGGGCCCCCGTCGAGCCGGCGGCAGGCGCCGGCCAAGGGATCGTGTTCGGGGATGGGACGGGCGAGGAGACCGACCTGTTCGTCGTCCAGGCTGACGGAAGCGGCCTCCGGCGCCTTACCCACGACGGGGGAAGCGGGGCAGCAAGCTGGTCGCCCGACGGTTCGAAGATCGTCTTCGCGCGCTACGAGCAGACCCAGACCTCCGACCTGTTCGTGATGAACCCGCTGGGATCAGAGGTGACTCGATTGACCGAGACACCCGGGATCTCGGAGGCCGAGGCTCGCTGGTCGCCCGATGGTTCGAAGATCGCGTTCGAGGCAAGCGGGATCGGTCAGGACGGCGTGTACGTCATGGATGCGAACGGCTCGAACGTCGTTCGACTCACCGCTCCGGAGATGGACAGCAGCTCACCAGACTGGTCGCCGGATGGATCGCAGCTCGTCTTCGACGTCACCCCCACCCCAACGGCCACGGAAGAAGGTCCGGGCGGGATCGAGATATGGATCATGGACGCGGACGGAGGCGATCCGCATCCGATCGTCGGCGACGGCGCGTCGGGCAACTACGAGCCTCGCTGGTCGCCCGGCGGAGACCTGATCGTCTTCACCCGCGACCGGGACGTGTACATCGTGCGTCCCGACGGCACGGGACTGAAGAACCTGACGCCCCAAGCCGGCGCCGACGTGTACGACCGCGACGCGGCGTGGTCCTCGGATGGCGAGCGGATCGTCTTCGCGTCCGGTCGCACGCACGACGATGCGCTGAGTCTGTTCACGATGAACCCCGATGGGACCGACGTGCAGCCGGTGCTCGACTCCGCGATCGGTTTCTGCTGCCCTCGTCCCGACTGGCACGGCGATGCGGTTGGTGTGCCTTCGCCCGAACCGAGCCCGACCGAGGAACCGTCACCTGCGGTCGAGGGGGAGGATCTCGGGCTCGGGTTCCCGGTGTGCAACGTCACGTCCATCGAGGACGAGTTCGCGGAGCCAAGCGTGAACTCCACCGCATTCGTCGCGACGAGGATGGGCGACACGGGCGGATGCCCGCAGGCCGACGATGCGTTCAACGTCATCGCGCTCGACATGGTCGGAGACCGGAAGGCGGAGACGTCCTTCGGGCCGATCGAGTGCACGATCGAGTGCCGGGCGTTCTCGTCGCCGGACCTAGACGGCGATGGGACCGCCGAACTGCTCGTGGTCCAGAGTGGCGGCTCGGTCCTCGGGATGCGGCTCTACGACTTCGAGTCCGTCGATGGCGACGTCGCGATCGTGCCGGTGGACGTCGCGCCGCCCGGAGATCCCGACGCGCTCCTCGAACCCGGGGAGCAAGCATCGTTCCTGCTCGGCGGCGACGCGTTCGAGCTGTACACGCTCCAGTGCCTCTCCTTGGACGAAGGGGTGGTCGGGCTTGCCTTCACGCTGGCCGAATCCCTCCCGCACGACGCGCCCGATGCCGAATGGCACGCGCACGAGGTCATCGTGGAGCTGAAGGACGACGGACTCCTGCACGTGGTGAACGCACGGGACTTCACCGAACCGGTGACCGACGATCCCGGTGGACCATCGTTCAGGTCGGACAAGACGCTGTGCGGCGCGAACCTCGGCCCCTAACTACTCGACGAGCCCGAGGACGAGCTCGTTCAGCACGAGCATCCCGCGCTCGGTCGGGACGAGCGCGCCGTCCTCGTCGCGCAGCAGGCCGGACTCGACGAACGGCTCCGAGCGCCCCGGCTCCACCCACGACGACGGCACGCCCTCGAGGATCCGCAGCCGCAGGAACACCTCCTCGAGGTAGGCGTCGCTCGGCTCGAGGCGCTCCTCACCCCCGACCGGCAGCCGCCCCGACTCGACCGTAGACAGGTACTCCTCGGGCGGGCGGACGTTCCACCACCGGCGGTCGTCCCGGTACGAGTGCGCCCCGGCGCCGAGGCCGAGGTACGGCCGGCGTTCCCAGTACCCGAGGTTATGCACGCATTTGAAGCCGGGCTTCGCCCAATTCGACACCTCGTAGTGCCGGTACCCGGCGGCCGCGAGCAGCTCGCAGGCGAGCTCGAACATGTCGGCCTGCACGTCCGGGTCGGGCGCCGGCACCGCCCCGCGCGACACCTTCCGGCCGAGCGGTGTCGACGGCTCGATCGTGAGCGCGTACGCGCTCACGTGTTCGGGGGCGAGCTCGATCGCCTCGCGGAGCGTCCGCTCCCACGACCCGACGGTCTCCCCGTCTGCGCCGTAGATCAGGTCGAGGTTCACGTTCGCGTACCCGGCCTCGCGTGCCGCCGACATCGCGCGACGGACCGACGTGGGGTCGTGGATCCGTTCGAGCACCGCGAGCACGGCGCGGTCGAACGACTGCGCGCCCATCGACAGCCGCGTGTAGCCCGATTCGAGGAGGCCGGCGAGCTTCGCCGTGTCCACCGTGTCCGGGTTCGCCTCGATCGTGACCTCGGCGTGGGAATCGACCGCGAACGTCTGCCGCAGGTGCGCGAGGAGCGCCTTCAGGTCCGCGACCTCGAGGGTCGTCGGCGTGCCACCCCCGAGGAAAACGCTCGCGACGTCCTCGTCCTTCCATCCCGGCGCCGCGAGCCGCGCCTCGGAAAGAAGCGCGCCCACGTACCGCGACGCGAGGTGGTCGAGCCCCGCGTACGCGTTGAAGTCGCAGTAGCCGCACCTGGTGAGACAGAACGGCACGTGCACGTAGAGCCCGGCGGTCATCGCTTCGCCTCCGCTTTCTCGTCCACCCGGAGCGCCGCGATGAACGCCTCCTGCGGGACGTCGACGCGGCCGACCCGCCGCATGCGCTCCTTCCCCTTCTTCTGCGTCTCGAGGAGCTTGCGCTTGCGCGTGATGTCGCCGCCGTAGCACTTCGCGAGCACGTCCTTGCGCTTGGCCTTCACGGTCTCGCGCGCGACGATCCGCGAGCCGATCGAGGCCTGGATCGCGACGTCGAACAGCTGCCGCGGGATCAGCTCGCGGAGGCGTTCGACCATCTGCCGCCCGTACTGCTGCGCCTTGTCCCGGTGCACGACGCTGCTGAACGCGTCGACGGGGTCGCCGTGCAGGAGCACGTCGACGCGGACGAGGTCGCTCTGTTCGTACCCGGTGGGCTCGTAATCGAGCGAGGCGTAGCCGCGCGTCCGGGACTTCAGCTGGTTGAAGAAGTCGAAGATGATCTCGGCGAGCGGCAGGTGGTAGTGGACCTCGGCGCGCTCGGGCGAGAGGTACTTCATGTCGAGGAGCTCGCCGCGGCGCGCCTGGCAGAGCTCGAAGATCGCGCCCAGGTACTCGCTCGGCGTGATGATCGTCGCGAGGACCATCGGCTCCTCGACGTGGTCGTAGGTACCGGGCTGTGGCATCTCGCTCGGGTTGTGCACGACCGACGTCTGGTCGCCGCGGACGATGTGGAACTCGACGTTCGGCGCAGTCGCGATCAGCTCGAGCCCGAACTCGCGCTCGAGCCGCTCCTTCACGATGTCCATGTGGAGCAGGCCGAGGAACCCGCATCGGAAGCCGAACCCGAGCGCCTGCGACGTCTCGGGCTCGTACGCGAGCGCGGCGTCGTTCAGCTTCAGCCGGTCGAGCGCCTCGCGGAGCTCCGAGTAGTCGCCGCCCTCCGCGGGGAACAGGCCGCTCCACACCATCGGGAGCGGCTCGCGATAGCCGGGGAGCGGCTCGGTGGCCCGGCCCTTGCCGGCCGAGGTGATCGTGTCGCCGACCTTCACCTGGTGGACGTCCTTGAGCCCCGTCACGAGGTAGCCGACCTCCCCCGCCTCGAGCGCCGTCACCGGGCTCGGCTCGGGCGCGAACACGCCGGGCTCCTCGGTCTCGGAGTCGAGGCCGGTCGCCATGAAGTGGACCCTCGATCGCGCGCCGAGCGCGCCGTCGACGACGCGGACGTACGCGACGACACCGCGGTACGGGTCGAAGCTCGAGTCGAAGATGAGCGCGCGGAGCGGCGCGTTCCGGTCGCCGGTCGGCGGCGGCACCTGCGCCATGATGCGTTCGAGCAGCTCGGTCACGCCCTCGCCGGTCTTGCCGCTCACGGCGAGGACCTCTTCCAGCGGGACGTCCACGAGCTCGGCCAGCTCCCGGCGGGTCTCGTCGACGTCCGCCTGCGGGAGGTCGATCTTGTTCAGGACGGGCACGATCGCGAGCCCCGCATCCCGGGCGAGGTGGAAGTTCGCGAGCGTCTGGGCCTCGATCCCCTGGACCGCGTCGACGAGCAGGACCGCGCCCTCGCACGCCGCGAGCGAGCGAGAGACCTCGTAGGTGAAGTCCACGTGCCCGGGGGTGTCGATCAGGTTCAGCTCGAGCTCGCCGTACGCGAGCCGGACGGCCTGCGCCTTGATCGTGATGCCTCGCTCCCGCTCGAGGTCCATCTTGTCGAGGTACTGGTCGCGCATGTCCCGGTCGGCGACCGCGTGGGTGAGCTCGAGCAGGCGGTCGGCCAGGGTGGACTTGCCGTGGTCGATGTGGGCCACGATGCAGAAGTTCCGGATACGGGAAAGGTCGGTCACGGTCGGCCTATCGTACGGGCGGCGCACACACCCGGGCCCGGGCGCGTAGAGGGCCGCTGGTACACTCGACCGTTCATGGCCAACATCAAGTCCCAGATCAAGCGGAACCGTCAGAACGCGAAGCGGCACGACCGCAACAAGGCCGTGCGCTCCTCGCTGAAGACCTCCACGAAGAAGGTCTACGCGGCCGTCGCCGAGGGCGATGCCGAGTCCGCGTCGGCGAGCGCGAAGGACACCTCCCGGGCGTTCGACAAGGCCGCGAGCAAGGGCATCGTCCACAAGCGCACGGCCGCCCGACACAAGTCGCGGCTCGCGAAGGCCGCCAACCGCGCGGCGTCCGGCTCGGACGAGGCCTAGGCCACCGGCGCCGGCTCGCCGGCGATCGCCGTCACCACGAGCGGGAGCACGACGTCGTCGGTCGCGCCCGATTTCAGCGCGCGGTCGGCCCAGGTGAGGCGCTCGTGGATCTCGAGCAGCTCCTCCGGCGTGAAGCGCGCCGCCATGTCCCGGTAGCGCCGGGCCTGCCAATCGAACCGGAGCCCCGCCTGCCGTGCGAGCTCCGCCGGCGGGAGGCGTTCGGGCAGCGACTTCACGCGGATCAGGTCGCGGAGCCGGGCGGTGATGCTGCCGAGGATCAGGAGCCCGGCCTCGTTGCTCTCGAGCAGCGTGCGGAGCGACCGCATCGCGCCGGGCAGGTCGCGGCCGAACGCGCGGTCGCACAGGTCCCAGACCTGCTGCTCCCCCAGCCCCCGGAACTGCCGGGAGACGAGCTCCGCCGTGATCCGCTCGCCGGGGAACGCCGCCGCGAGCTGGTCGAGCGCCTGCTCGAGCGCGCCGGGGTCCTGCCCGATCCGCTCGAGGAGGCCGGCGCCGCCGTCGGGGGCGAGGTCGAGCCCCTTCGCGCGAGCCCGGCGCTGCAGCCATGCCGGCAGCTCCTTGCGCTGGACCTTGACCTCGGTGATCGTGCCGGCCGGCTTGATCAGCTTGGCGAGCGCCGCCGGTGCCTTCGCGCGCTCGCTCACCGTCGCGAGCAGGATCAGCGGTGCATCGGGATCGGGCGCATCGAGGTAGCGGGCGAGCTCCTTCATCGCCTCGTCGGGGAGGCCCTTCGCGTTCGAGACCAGGAGCGCTCGGCGCTCGCCGAACAGCGACGGCGTCGCGAGGTCCGCGGTCTCGCCGCCGGACCACTCCGCGCCGTCGACCTCGCGCGGCCGGAGGTCGCCAAGGAGCTCGAACGCCGCCTCCCGAAGCAGGAACGCGTCCTCGCCCCAGAGGAGGAACACGGGGGGTCCCGAGCGTGAGGGCGGCGTCACGCCGCCGATGCTACGACAGGCCTCCCGCGCTCGAAGCCGACGATCACGTCGTCGAGCCGGTCGGTGCGGACGATCGCGCACCCCGCGTCGCGCATCCACCCGAGCGCCTCGGGCGTGGGATGGCCGTAGGGGTTCGGCTGCCCGGAGCTCACCACGCACACCTCGGCGCGCACCGCCTCGAAGAACTCCGGCAGCGACGTCGCACCGCCGTGGTGCGGGACCTTGAGGACGTCGGCGACCATCGCGCCGGGGCGCTCGAGCAGGAGCTCCTGGGCGGGTTGCTCGGCGTCGCCGGTCAGGAGCACGGTGTCCTCGCCGATCGACGCCATGATCACGAGCGAGTCGTTGTTCGCGTCGGACTCCGTCCCCACCCAGCAGGCCTCGGGCGCGAGCACGTCGAGCCGCAGGTCGCCGACCGAGATCGTCTGCCCCCCGCGCGGGTGCCGAACCGGCACGCCCTCCGCGCGGGCGGCCTCGAGCAGCGTCTCGAGGTCGCGCGAGTCCGACGGACACCCCGGCTCGAGCACCACGCCCACGGGGATGCGAGCGAGCACCGCGGGCAGGCCCACGACGTGGTCGGCGTGCGGGTGCGTGGCTACCACCACGTCGAGCCGCCGGACGCCGAGCGCCGAGAGCGCCGTGGCGACGATCGCCGGATCCGGCCCGCCGTCGACGAGGACCGTCGCTCCGCCCGGCGAGGTCAGCAGGATCGCGTCGCCCTGGCCGACGTCGAGGAACCGGGCCGTCAGCGACCCGGGCGCGCCCGAGGAGAGGGCGTTCGTCCAGACGGCGAGCGGCGCGAGCGCTAGGCACAGGACGAGCGCGGTCCGCGGCGCACGGCGTCCGCTGCGCAGCCACCACGTCAGCCCGAGGGCGACCGCGATGCCGAGCACGAGCGTCAGCCAACCGCCGCCGGTGATCCACGGGAGCGGCGCCCTCGCGAGCTCGTCGGCGACCCCGATCAGGTACCGCATCGGGACGAGCGCCAGGAACGCGACCGCGTCCCCAGCCGGTTCGGCGAGCACGCCCGCCCCGGCGGCCACCAAGCCGAGCAGCAGAGCCGGCGCCACCGCGGGGAACGCGAGCACGTTCGCGAGCACCGTCGACAGCGGCACCTCATGGAAGTAGAAGAGGAGGACGGGCGTCACGCCGATCTGCGCCGCGAGCGTCGCGCCGAGCGCCATCGCGACGGGCTTGGGCACGAACCGCACCCGCTCCGAGATCGGCGTCGCGAGCGCGATCATGCCGGCCGTCGCCGCGACCGAGAGCTGGAAGCCCACCGACCACACGAGCGTCGGATCGAGCGCGAGCAGCCCGACGACCGCCGCCGACAGGATCGACGCGGAACTCCTCGGGCGGCCGAGCAGCACCCCGACGAGCGCGAGCCCCGCCATGACACCCGCGCGCATCACCGAGGGTTCGGCACCGGTGAGGACGACGAAGAACGCCGTCATCCCGAGGCCGAGCGCGAACCGCGGCCACCGCGACAGCCGGAGCGCGGCGCTGAGGGCGAACACGGGCGCGAGGACCATCGCGACGTTGCCGCCCGACACGACGAGCAGGTGGGACAGGCCGCTGGCCCGGAAGTCGCGTTCGACGATCGGGTCGAGGCGGGAGGCGTCACCGACGGCGAGCCCGAGCAGGAGCCCGGCCTCGCGGGGCGGGTACGACGCGACGATCGACCGGCCGACCATCGCGCGCACCGTCTGCGCCCACCGGATCGGGGCGAACGCGGCGGGCCCGAGGCGCTCGGCCTCGGAGACGCGGAGCTCGGCCGCGATCCCGCGTCGCAGGAGGAACTCGCCGAAGCCCGCGTCCTCCGGCACCCCGAGCGTCCCCGAGACGCGGACGCGGTCGCCGCGGACGGCGTCGAGCGGCTCGTCCCGGCCCGAGAGCCACACGCTCTCGTGGGTCGCGGCGGCCCGCCCCGACCAGCGGACGAGCGCCACGTCGAGCACCGCCGACCATCGGTCGGCCTCCGCCCTCGGGTCGACGCGGAGCGATCCCTCGACGACGACCGAGACCGGCGCGAGCCTCGCGACCAGCGCCTCCTCGACCCGGTGCGTGTGCGCGCCGCCCCACCCGATCGCCAGCGCGAGGGTCGCCAGCACGGCGACCGCGGCCGCGAGCCATGACGATCTCGAACGGTCCGTGCGAGGCGAGGCGACCGCGTCGGCGAGCGGCTGGGTCGGGGACAGCCCCGCGCGTTCGAGCGCGCCGCGGTCCCGGTCGTCCCGGACCGGGGCGAGCGCGAGCGCCGCGGCCAGCCCGAACGCACTGGCGACGACCCACACCACGACGGGCACCGCCTCGCCGACGAACGGTCGGACGAGCAGCCCCGCCCACATCGCGGCGGCGACGCCAGGAAGGATCCAGGAGCTCACACGGTGACGAGCTCCCGGATGTCCTCGAGGGTCGCATCCCCGATCCCGGTGACGTCGAGCAGCTGGTCGACCGACGTGAAGGGACCGTTCTCGGTGCGGTGATCGACGATCGCCTGCGCGATCACCTCGCCGATGCCCGGGAGCACCTCCAGCTCCGTGGCGCTCGCGGTGTTCACGTTGATCAGCCCGCCCGGCACGGCGCCGCCGCCCGATCCGCCCACAGGCGCGGGAGCCTCCTGCCCCTCGCGAACCACGAGGATCTGCGTCCCGTCGACGAGCGGCGCGGCGAGATTGAGCGACTCGAGCTGCGCGCCCGGCCTCGCGCCGCCGGCCGCCTCGATCGCGTTGATCACCCGGGCACCGTCGGCGAACTCGTACACGCCGGGGTGACGGACCCAGCCGGCGACGTCGACGAGCATCACGACGCCCGGCGAGGGCCTGCCGGTCGCGCCCGTCGAAGGAGCGGCGGCCGCGGGAGCGGTCGTGGTCGCGACGTCGACCGGACGGGGCAGCGACCGCGCGTACCAGAAGCCGGCGCCGCCGATCGTGACGACCAGGACGGCCACGAGCCCCACGAGCTCGCCGCGCGACAGCGCGGACAGTCGCTCGCGGATCGACTCCCCGGGCATGCGGCGGCCTCTCGCCTCTGTCTCAGGGGGGAGCCGGAAGGGACGGGGCGAGCCTAGTTCGGGTCGCCGGTCGGCACCGTGAGGTTCGTCACGTCGAGCTCGAGGCCGGCGATCGCGGACACGCGGAGGTCGGCCGGCGTCCCGACTGCGACCGCGCGCTTCCCGGGCGTTCCCCTCGGCAGCCAGAACATGAACTCGGATCCGCCGCCCGGCGCCGCTCGGACCGAGAGCTCGCCGCCGTGCGCATGCACGAGCCCGCGAGAGATGTACAGGCCGAGTCCCGAGCCGGGCTTGGTCGTGCCCCCGCGGCGGAACCGCTCGAAGATCGCCTCGCGGTCGGTCGCCGGGATGCCGGGGCCGGCGTCGAGGACCGAGAACCGGACCCGGTCCGGGTCCTCGGAGACCGCCAGGGTGATCGGCGCGTCCGCGGGCGAGTACTTCCTCGCGTTGTCGAGCAGGTTCGTGAGGACACGGATCACCGCGTCCACGTCGCACACGACCGAACCGTCGCCCTCGATCCGCACCGTGAGACGGTCCTTCGTGGACGACGCGCGAGCCGCCTCGGTGACGAGTTCCTCCGCCTCGGCGGCCACGAGCGACATCCGCAGGACGCCGTCCTCGATCCGCGACAGCGTGAGCAGCTCCTCGACGAGCCTCGACAGTCGCTCGGTCTGCACCGTCGCGCCGTCGATCAGCTCCTCCCGGACGGGCTCCTCGAGGACCGAGCCGTGGCTCTTCAGCGTCGCGAGCACGCCGAGGATCGCGGCGAGGGGCGTCCGGAGCTCGTGCGCGGCGACCGCGACGTACTCCGAGCGGGCGAGATCCACCCGCCGGAGTCGTTCGACCTCACGACGCTCCGCGCCGAGCGCACGGGCAGCCGACTCCGCGACGACGGTGGCCGCGAGCCGCTCGCGGCGCTGGTCGGTGAGGTGCTGGGTGAGGACGCCGACCGCGACGCCGGCGAGCACGAGGAGCGTCGGCCGGTAGAGCATCGCAGCGTCCTCGACCCGGCCGCCCATCAGCACCGCCGCGTACAGCAGCGCCAGGCCGATCGCCGCGCCGATCGTCTCGAGCCTGCCGAACCGCAGGCCGACCGAGACGACCACGATCAGGTACAGGGCCCAGAAGTCGCTCCGCGGCCCTCCCGTGGCCGCAATCCACATCGTGATGAGCGCGACGTCGATCAACAGCGTCGCGAACAGGATCCTCAGGGTCCCGCCCTCGTCGCTCGCCGAGACGAACAGGCAGGCGAACGCGTACACGCCGGCGAGCAGGAGCACGATCCCCTCGGCCGCCCCAAGCGTCTGGTGAATCCCCGTCGAGCCGAGCGCGACGGCGATGAGGGCGGCAAGGACCGTGATCCGGAGCAGCGCGATCGAGCGCTCGGTCCGCACCGCGGACGAGCGCATCGTCGCCTCGATCGGCGCCTGCTCGGACCCTGTCGAGCTCATCGGGAACCCCTGGGGCGCACGCCGACGCAACGCCCCCGGGACACGTATCGACTCGCTCGGGCGGAACGTTGAGCCCGCTAGCGAGCCGTGACCACGTTGACCAGGCGCGGGGGCCGCACGATCACCTGCCGGACCTCGCGCCCGTCGATCGAGCGGGCGACCTTCTCCGAGGCCAGCGCGAGCTCGCGACAGTCCTCCTCACCGGCGTCCCGGGCGACCTCGATGCGGTCGCGCACCTTCCCGTCGACCTGGACCACCAGGGTCACGCGCTCCTCCCACGCGAGCTCCTCGTCGAACGCTGGCCACGGCGACGTGTGCACGCTCGCCTCGTTGCCGAGGACCTCCCGCCACAGCTCCTCGGCGATGAACGGCGCGAGCGGCGCGAGGAGCAACACCAGTGCCGTCGACGCCTCGCGGGCCCCACCGCCGGCGTCGAGCGTGGCGCGCATCTCGTTCGAGAGCACCTGCATCTTGCTGATCGCGACGTTGAACCGGAACCGCTCCATGTCGTTCGTGACGCCGCGGATCGTCCGATGCATGAGGCGGCGCAGCGGCTCGGGATCCCGCGCGTCGCGCTCGGCCGCCTCGGTGACCGCTGCGTACACGCGTCCCAGCCACGAGGTCACGCCTGGGCGCCGGTCCGGGTCCGGCGCGACCGCCTTCCAGTCGATGTCGTCCTCGAACGGCCCGGCGAACAGGATCGCGAGGCGCATCGAGTCGGCGCCCCACCGCTCGACCAGCGGCATGGGTTCGACGATGTTGCCCTTGGTCTTGCTCATCGAGGCGCCCTCGTAGATCACCTGGCCCTGGTTCATCAGGCGCAGCATCGGCTCGGTGAACGTCACCATGCCCATGTCGAACAGCACCTTCGTGAAGAACCGCGAGTAGAGCAGGTGCAGGATCGCGTGCTCCACGCCGCCCACGTACTGGTCGACCGGCATCCACCGTTCGACGACGTCGCCATCGAACGGCGCCGCGTCATCGTGCGGCGAGCAGTAGCGGAAGTAGTACCAGGAGGAGTCGACGAACGTGTCCAGCGTGTCGGTGTCGCGCGTGGCCGGCTCCCCACCGATCGGACAGGTGGTGTGCACGAACGCCTCGTGTCGTGCGAGCGGCGATTCCCCGCCGGGGCGGAAGTCGACGTCCGGGGGCAGCTCGACCGGCAGCTGGTCGTCGGGGACGGCCACCTCGCCGTGCACGGGGCAATGGACGATCGGGATCGGCGGACCCCAGTAGCGCTGGCGACTGATCAGCCAGTCGCGTAGGCGGAAGGTGACGGCCGCCTTGCCCTTGCCCTGCTCCTCCAGCCAGTCGACGACCTTCCCGATCGAGGCGGGCGACCGCACGCCGTCGAACGGCCCGGAGTTCACCATCACGCCCTCGTGGTCGTACGCCTCCGTCATCGTCTCGGGGTCCCGCTCCTCGCCTTCGGGCTGGACGACCACCCGGATCGGCAGGCGGTGCGCTCGCGCGAACTCGAAGTCACGCTGGTCGTGCGCGGGCACGCCCATCACGGCGCCCGTCCCGTACTCCATCAGCACGTAGGGGGCCACGAAGACCGGGATGCGCTCCCCGTTCACCGGGTTCACGGCGTGGACGCCGAGCGGGACCCCCTCCGTCGTGTCGGCCTCCTCGCGAACCGTCAGCGGGGTCGCGCGCACCTTCTCGAGCACCGGCTCGACGAGATCCCGCGTGCCGCCCCGTTCCGCGAGCGTGGCCACCAGGGGGTGCTCGACCGCGAACACGAAGAAGGTCACACCCCAGAGCGTGTCGGGCCGTGTCGTGAAGACCTCCACCTCGTCGCCCGTCTCCGCGATCTCGAACGTCACGGACGCGCCTTCGGAACGCCCGATCCAGTTGCGCTGCATCGTCAGCACGCGCTCGGGCCAGCCGACCAGGGCCGCGGCGTCGTCCAGCAGCCGCTGTGCGTAGTCGGTGATCCTGAAGAACCACTGGGTCAGGTCCCGGCGCACGACCGGTGTACCGCACCGCTCGCATGCTCCGTTGATCACCTGCTCGTTGGCGAGGACCGTCTGATCCTTGGGGCACCAGTTCACCGGGGCGTTCTTGCGGTACGCCAGTCCTCGCTCGAAGAAACGGAGGAACAGCCACTGCGTCCAGCGGTAGTACTCGGGGTCGCTGGTGTGCAGCCGCCGCGCCCAGTCGAAGGACATCCCGAGCCGCCGATACGAGGCGGCCTGCTGGTCGATGTTCGCGTACGTCCATTCCTTCGGATCGACCCCGCGCTTGATCGCGGCGTTCTCGGCGTTCAGGCCGAAGGAGTCCCAGCCGATCGGGTGCAGCACGTTGTTCCCGCGCATCGCCGCGAACCGGGCCACGGCGTCGCCGCCGCTGTACGCCTCCAGATGCCCCATGTGGAGGTCGCCGGAGGGGTAGGAGAACATGTCGAGCGCGTAGAACCTCGGCCGGGGGTCGTCGGGATCCTCAGAGGCCAGGTACAGGTCCTCGGCCTCCCATCGGTCGGCCCACTTGGGTTCGATCTCGGAGGGGTCGTAGGCACGCATCGTCACGGCATGGTAGCCGACGCATCTCGCCGCACCGGTACGGCGCGCGGAACGCGTCTACGAACCGGTGGCCTTGGCCACCGCCGACTCGAGCCGCTTCCGCTCGAGCGACGCGCCGCGCAGCTCCGCCTCGGCCGCGCGGAGTCGCTCGCGCGCGTCCGAGCGCTTGCGGTCGATCTCGTCGAGCCTGTCGCGTTCGCGTTCGACCGCCTGCTCGGCCCGGCGCTCGCGCGTCTCGGCCCCCGAGAGCTCGCGGCGGAGCTTCGCCGTGTCCGCCTTCGGGGCGGGCTCGGGCTCCCGCTTCGTCGTTCGGCCACCCGGAACGATGCGAAGCGCCCCGCCGGCGAACTCGGCCGGCGGGCGGACCGGCTTCGTGAGCCGGCCGCTCAGCATGAGCTCCGCGATCTCCTCATCGACCGTGGCCGCCTCGAGCGTCCCCGCGACGTCGTCGGCCTGGGAGGACGAACCCCCGCCGGCGCGGCCGAGGATCGCCGCCGCGTCCCGCGTGAGCGCCGAAACGACCTTGCGACGTTCGTCGGACGCGTCCCGGAACGCCTCGACGTCGCCGCCGGACACCGCGCGGCGGTGCGCGTCGCGCAGCCGCTTCCCGAGCTCGATCAGCTCGTCCAGCTGCTCCGGCTCCTCGCGACGCAGGACGTTCAGCGCCCACATCGACACGACGGGCTTGCGGAGCGCCTTCACCTTCGCGGCACCCTCACGATCTCCGCCCGCCGAGAGCTCCTTGGCCAGCGCATCCCGTTCGGGCGTGAAACGGTCCAGGGGCAGGCCGTACAACTCGTCGATGCGATCGTCGAGGGTCACCGATCCCTTTTGTCCCCCGCCACGGGCCGGACCGTCAAGTGCGGCGACCGGCCGCCGGGTCGAGCGATCGCCGCGGGGTCGACGCGGGGTAAGGTTGATGCGCTGCACAACGGGGCGAGGGAGCGAACCGTGGCGAGGGACCCGAAGCAACCACGCGACGTGGCGCTGCTGGAGCGCGCCTGGAACGCCGCCCAAGGGCAGGCGTGGGGCGAGGCGTTCGAGCTCCTCTCGTCGGCCGACGATGAGACACCGCTCGGGCGTGAAGAACTCTCCAACCTCGCCCGGCCTCCTATCTGTCCGGGCAACCCGAGCTCTCGCTCGAGTACTGGGAACGCCTCCACGAGGAGGCACTGAAGCAGGACGACCGGATCGCCGCCGCCACCGCGGCGGTGCACGTGGCGAACCTCCTACGCGACGCCGGCCAGGAAGCTCTCTTCCGCGGCTGGTTGACTGAAGGCCTGCTCCAAGGTGTCCCCGAGACCCTCGTCCACGGTCATCTCGCCGTGGCCTCGGCGGCCGGGACGTTCCTCTGGGGGGAAGGGAACCACACGTGAGGCAGGTGAGCATGCAGACGCATCCTAGGCCGCTGCCTTGAGCTGTCCAAGGCGCTATGGTTCGTGGAGCAACGGGCTAGATCAGTGCTCGTCCTGGTGGACCCAAGGGGATTCGAACCCCTGACCTTCTGGCTGCCAGCCAGACGCTC
>Ga0075431_100001392_pt1 | contig 22208 bp, 19 predicted proteins | sample RhiMetdeltSRZDD5_FD_75297 | JGI IMG/M metagenome (GOLD analysis project Ga0075431, IMG submission 75297) | Populus rhizosphere microbial communities from Tennessee, USA - Rhizosphere MetaG P. deltoides SRZDD5 | ecosystem: Host-associated > Plants > Roots > Rhizosphere > Soil | place: USA... | reverse complement strand
CCGCCATCCTCTTCAAGCCGATCGTCGCCCCCCTGGCCCTGGCCTGGGCCGTCGTCCACGTCTGCGCTCCCCCGGAAGGGGCATCGCGGTCGCGGGCGGCCCTGCAGGCGGCCGTCCTCCTCGGTCTTTGCGTCCTGGGCGCGGCGGCGGTGGGCGCCTACTTCGCGGCCACCGGCCGCTGGACCGTCTTCTGGTCCACGCTCGTGGTGCACAACCGGTACTACGCGGGCCCGCTGCTGCCTAACCTGCGCGAGGGCCTGCGGCCGGCGCGGCTCCTTCCCGCGTTCCTCGGGGACGTGCTGCCCCTGCTCGTGGCCATCCTGCCCGGCCTGCTCTTCGGGCTCGTCCGGCGGTGGTCTCGCCGGGTCGCGCTGCTCGCCGCCTGGATGGTGGCCGTGCCGGCGGCGGTGGCCGCTCCCGGCAAGTTCTATCCGCACTACTACCAGCTCTGGCTGCCGCCGTTGTGCATCGCCGCCGGTTGGAGCCTGGCCGCGCTCGGCGCGCGCACGCGGCGCCCGGCCGCCGTCACCGCCGCGGGCGGAGCCGCCGTCGTCCTCGCCCTGGCCTTCCAGGTGGCGCCCGCCTACGCGTTGTCCGCGGCGGACTGGTCGGACACGAAGTACGGCGACATCTTCTTGCGGAGCCGCGACGTCGCGCGGGAAGCGGGAGCGATGATCGGGCCGGGCGAGACGTTCTTCCAGTGGGGCAACGAGCCGGAGATCTACCTCTACGCGCGGCGCTCCCCGCCCACGGGCGTGCTGTGGGCCCAGCACATGCAGGCGGGGCCCCTGCGCTTCATCCTGCGCTCGCGCGCCCTCGCCCAGCTCTCGCTGGCCGACCCGCAGCTCGTGGTGCTCAGCCGCGACGAGCCGCCGCCGACGGGCGCGCTCGGTGAGTGGTTCAAGGAGCGATACGAGCCGCATCCCACGCGCGTGCGCCAGCAGAAGGGGTTCTCGTTCTGGGTCCGCCGGGGCGGCACCCTGCAGCGCCGCCTCCTGGCCCAGTAGCGCCGGAAGGCTAGGAGTCGGGCTTCTCGTCCTCGCCTTCCCAATGGAACTTGTGCAGGGTCCGATGCAGCACTTGCGTCAGGATCACGCCCACCACCACCACGAACACCAGGCCCGAATACAGCGCGTACAGGGCGGCCAGACGGCGCAGGAAGACCGCTCGCGGCACGGGGCGGGCGAAGCGGCTCTCGTAGATCACGAGGTCACGCGGTTCTTCTCAGAGCAGGCGGTGCATGACCAGCACGTCCGTGGGGCCAAGGCGGCGGTGCCGGAAAGCCGCGGGGACGCGGCCGACGATCGCGAAGCCGTGCCGCTGCCACAGGCGCACCGCCCCCGCATTGCTGGTCGCGACGAAGTTGAACTGCATGGCCTGGAATCCGGCGGCGCGCGCTCTCTCCAGGGAATGGACGCACATCGCGCTGGCGATGCCGCGGCCCCGCGCGTCCGGCGCCACCATGTATCCGGCGTTGGCGACGTGGTCGCCGAGGCCGGGCTGGTTGGGCCGGAGGCAGTAGGCCCCCACCACCCGACCGTCCTCGCGGGCCGCGAAGCATCGCGCCGGAGGGCGCGTCCAGAGCTCGCGCGCCTGCTCGAACGTCATCTCCGGATCGTACGCATAGGTGTCGCCCGCGCCGACGACGGCATGGAAGATCGGCCAGACGAGCGCGAACTCGCTCGCCCCGATCTCCCGGATCTCGAGGGACGGCGTTTCCGGGGGCATTTCAATCTCCGGCGGCATCCCAAGATGATGCCCCCGATGACACATAATCCCGAACTGCGGAGGCGTCGATGAAGAACATCGGCCGGCTGGGGACGACGTTGCTCGGGGTCTACCTGATCGCGGTCGGAGTGGTGCCGTACCTGCCCCCCGTCGGGGCGTCCATGCTGGTGTCGGTCCTGGCCATCGTCGCGGGGATCGTGATCCTGCTCGGACGCTGAGGGCCATTCGAGACATAATTCCTCCACCATGCCCCGTCGCCTGCTGTTCTGGGGATTCCGCCCGGCCGAGGAGGTCCACGGACTGGGACCCCTCGAGCGCGAGCTCCTGGACGCCGTGTGGCGCCTGGGCCCGGCCAGCGTGCGCGACGTGCTGGCCGCCGTCGAGCACGCCGTTGCCTACACCACGGCCATGACGGTGCTGGACCGGCTGTACAAGAAGGGCATATTGGATCGGAAGCGCGTCGGCCGCGCCTACGTCTACTCGGCGGCGGCGTCGTCGGAGCAGCTCCAGTCCTCGCTGCTGATGGGTCTCCTGAAGCGACTCCTGGGGCACGGCCCGCAGGCCGCCACTCCCGTCCTCTCGAACCTCGTGGACACGGTCGGCGCGCGCGACCGCCAGCTCCTCGACGAGCTCGACCGCCTGGTGCGCGAGAAGCGGCGCGCGCTCGGCGGCAAGGAGCCGCGATGATGTTCTACGCCTTCGGGGGCGCCCTCGTGCTGGCCGCCTTCGCGGTCGCGGACGTCGTGATGTCCGTGGCCGTGATGGCCCTCGCCCTCCCCGCGGCGCGCGCCCTGGCCCCGGCCCGCGCCATGACGCGGACGCGCGCGCTGCTCGCGATCCGGCTCGCGCCACCCGTGGCCGCGGCCGTGTTCGCGTTCGGACTCGTCCTGCCCGCCTACCTGCGGTTCGAGCCGGCGCAGTCCGGGGAGCGCGTGACCCCGGCCCTGGCCCTGCTGGCCGCGGCCGCGCTCGCCCTCGTCGGCCACGGGCTGGTTCGCGCCGCACGCGCCCTCTCGTCCACGTCCGCGCTGCAGCGGCAGTGGCGGGCGCAGGCGGAGCCGATCGCGGCCACGGCGTCGCCCGTGCCCGTCTACCGCGTGCGCGACGGCTTCCCCGTGTTCACCGTCGTGGGCCTGTGGCGCCCCGCCATGTACGTCTCCGGTCGCCTCCTGGACGCGCTCGCCCCGTCCGAGATCGCGGCCGCCATGGCCCACGAGCAGGGCCACCTCGACGGGCGCGACAACGTGAAGCGGCTCTTGCTGCGCGCGTCTCCCGACCTCGTCGCCTTCTCCCCCGTCGCGCGCGCGCTCGAGCAGGAATGGGCGCGGGCGGCGGAGATGCTCGCCGACGAGCGGGCCAGCGGCGGATGCCGGGAGACGGCGCTCGCCCTGGCCGCCGGCCTCGTGAAGGTGGCGCGGCTGGCGCCGATCACGCCCGGGGAGCTGCCGGTCAGCGCGCTGCACGACGGCAACGACGTCAGCGTGCGCGTGCGCCACCTCGTCGCCCACGCCGACCGGCGCGTCCGGGGGGCCCGCCGCGGGAGGGCGTTCGTGACCCTGACCGGGGCGGTGCTGGGCGCGTCCGGCCTGGCCCTGGCCCGCCTGGCCCTGCCCGCCGTGCACGAGTTGATCGAGGTCGGGGCGCGCCTGCTGCGCTGACCGCGGTCCTCTACACGCGCCCTTGAGGAGCAGGCATCGATGAATCCTTCCGGCACCGCCCTCGCCGGCGGCCTCGCCGTCGTGATGTCCCTGGCCGCCTCCGCGGCCCACGCGGTGGGGCCCGCTCCCGTCGACCCCGCCCATTTCCAGGAGCTGCGCTGGCGGCTGGTCGGCCCCTTCCGCGGCGGGCGCGTGCTCGCCGTGGCCGGAGTGCCCGGAGAGCGCGAGCATTTCTACTTCGGCAGCGTGAACGGCGGCGTGTGGGAGACGCTCGACGCCGGCCGCACCTGGCGTCCCATCTTCGACGGCCAGCCCGTCGGCTCCATCGGGGCCATCGCCCTCGCCCCCTCCAACCCCCGCGTGATCTACGTGGGCACCGGCGAGGCGGACATGCGCTCCGACATCGCCCAGGGCAACGGCGCCTACAAGTCCACCGACGGCGGCCGCACCTGGACGCACCTCGGCCTCGCCGACACGCAGCAGATCGGGCGCATCCTGGTCGATCCCCGCGACCCCGACCGCGTCTTCCTGGCCGCCCTGGGCCATCCCTACGGCCCCAACGCGGAGCGCGGCGTCTTCCGCTCGACCGACGGCGGCCGGAGCTGGCAGAAGGTCCTCTTCAAGGACGCCGACACCGGCGCCATCGACCTCGCCTTCCGCCCCGGCGATCCGAGCGTCGTCTACGCCGCGCTCTGGCAGACGCGGCGTCCGCCGTGGAGCGTCTATCCCCCATCGAACGGGCCCGGCGGTGGCCTGTACAAGTCCACGGACGGGGGCTCGACCTGGACGCAGATCACCGGGCACGGCTTTCCCACCCGGACCGGCAACATCGGCCTGGCCGTGGCGCCGAGCCGCCCCGACCGCGTCTACGTGATGGTCGACGCGCCGGAGGGCGGCCTCTATCGCTCGGACGACGCGGGCGCGACCTGGACGCGCGCGAGCGGCGATCGCCGGATCTGGGGACGCGGCTGGTATTTCGGCAACGTGGCCGTGGAGCCGCGCGACCCCGACACCGTCTACGCGCTGAACACGTCCCTCTACCGCTCGGGCGACGCGGGCCGGACCTTCGTGCCCATCAAGGGCGCCCCCGGGGGAGACGACTACCAGGACATGTGGATCGACCCCGAGCATCCGGAGCGGCGCATGCTGGGAGTGGACCAGGGCGCGGTCGTGTCCCTGAGCGGCGGGGAGACCTGGAGCTCCTGGTACAACCAGCCGATCGGCCAGATGTACCACGTGATCACGGACGAGCGCTTCCCCTACTGGGTGTACGGCGCGCAGCAGGACTCCGGGGCCGCGGCCGTGCCCAGCCGCACGACGACGATCGACGGCATCAACATGATGAACTTCCGCGAGGTCACCGCGGGCGGCGAGAGCGACATGATCGCGCCCGACCCCAAGGACCCGGAGGTCATCTACGGCGGGCGCGTGGAGAAGCTCGACCTGCGCACGCAACAGACGCACACCATCGATCCCACCCTCCTCCATCGCGAGGTCGATCGCGCCACCTGGACCCTCCCCCTCGTCTTCTCGCGGCGCGACCCGCGCGTCCTGTACTTCGCGCGCGAGCGTCTCTTCCGCACGGAGGACGGGGGCCAGCACTGGACGGCCATCAGCCCCGACCTCAGCCGCGAGGACCCGGGCGTGCCCGCGACGCTCGATGCCACCACCGCCGCCGACAAGCCGCGCGCGGGACGCCGCCACGGGGTCATCTATGCGATCGCGCCCTCGCGCCTCGCCGACCGCGACCTCTGGGTCGGCACCGACGACGGCAAGGTCTGGCGCACGCGCGACGAAGGCGCGCACTGGCTCGACGTGACGCCACCGGGCCTCCTGCCCTGGTCCAAGGTCGGGATCATCGACACCTCGCACTTCGATCCGGAGACGGCGTACATCGCGGTGGACCGTCATCGTCTCGACGATTTCCGGCCCTACGTCTATCGCACCCACGACGGCGGGCGGACGTGGACGGCGGTGACCAACGGAATCCCGGAAGGGAACGCCGTCAACGTCGTGCGCGAGGATCCGGTCCGGCGGGGCCTCCTCTACGCGGGCACGGAGCGGGGCGTGCAGGTCTCCTTCGACGACGGCGACCACTGGCAGGCCCTGCAGCTGAACCTGCCCGTGACGTCCGTGCGCGACATCGACGTGCACGGCAGCGACGTCGTGGTCGCCACCCACGGCCGCGCCTTCTGGATCCTCGACGACGTGACGCCACTGCGGCAGCTCGACGCGCGCGTGGCCGCGGCGCCGTCCCACCTCTTCGCGCCCGCCCCCGCGGTGCGCCTGCGCCCGGCCGGGTTCACGGGCACTCCGCTGCCGAAGGACGAGCCGATGGCGGCCAACCCTCCGGCGGGCGCGTACGTCGACTACCTGCTCGGTGGCGGCGCCTCCGGGCCGGTCGTGATCCGCATCCTCGATGCGCAGGGCGGCCTCGTGCGGCAGTACAGCAGCGACGACCGGCTGCCCGGCACGGACCTCACGAAGATCCGCACGGCCCCGGAATGGACGACCCCGCCCGCCGCGCCCTCCGCCACGCCCGGCATGCACCGCTTCCTCTGGCCGATCCGCTATCCGGCCCCGGCGGCGCTGGCCGAGGGCAATCCGTATGCGGACGGCGTGTGGGCACCGCCCGGCCGCTACACGGTCGAGATCAGCGCCGGTGGGCAGCGCCAGAGCCAGACGCTCACCGTCCTCCGCGATCCGCGCGTGGCCATGGCCCCCGACGCGTACGCGCGCCAGTTCGCGCTGGCCCGGCGCATCGAGGCCGCGAGCGCGCGCGTGGCGGAGGCCGTGACCGCGGCGGACGCGGCGCACAAGCGGCTGGCCGCGGGCGGGGCGGCCGACCTCGACCTCCGCGTCCAGGCCCTGCTCGGACCCGATTTCGGAGCGGCCCCCGCTGCCCCGCCGCCCCCGGGGCTCAAGCCCCTGCGCGCGCTCGCGGGCACGCTGACCCGCATGCTGGAGGCGGTCGACGGCGCGGATGCTCCGCCCTCGCCCGACGTCGAAGCCGGCTTCGCGCAGCTCGACCCCGTCGTCGAGGCGGCGCTTTCCGCCTGGCAGGTCCTGAAGGCGCAGGTGCCCGCCGCGCCTTGAGCGCATGACGCGGGCGGCCGGCCTCATCGTGCTGGCCGTCGCCCTCCTCCCCGTCCCGGCGGAGGCGGCCCCCGCCGACGTGTTCGACGTCCGCCTCGAGACGAGCAAGGGACGGATCGTGATCGAAGTCCATCGCGAGTGGGCGCCGATCGGAGCCGCCCGCTTCCACGACCTCGTGCGCCGCGGCTACTACGACGACACCCGCGTCTTCCGCGTCGTGGCCGGCCGCTGGGCCCAGTTCGGAATCAACGGCGATCCGCGCGTATCCGCGCGCTGGCGCCACCGCACGATCCCCGACGATCCGCCGCGCGTCTCCAACGCGCGCGGCACCGTCGCCTTCGCCTTCGCGGTGCCTCAGGGACGGACGACGCAGGTGTTCATCAGTCTGGCCGACAACACGTCCCTGGACGCGCAGGGCTTTGCTCCCTTCGGGCGCGTGACGGAGGGGATGGAAGTCGCGGACGCGCTCGAGAGCACGTACGGCGAGACGGCGGGCGGCGGCATCCGCGCCGGACGCCAGGAGCCGCTCTTCGCGGGCGGGAACGCCTCCCTCGACCGCGAGTTTCCCCGGCTGGATAGGATCCTGCGCGCCACCGTCATTCGCTCCGGAGCGCGATGAGCGGGTCCACGCGCGTGGCGCGCCGCGCGGGCAGGTAGCTCGCCACCAGCGCGACCGAGGCCAGCAGGACGGCCATGCTCCCGAGGGTCAGGGGGTCGGTGGGGCTGAGCTCGAAGAGCAGGCTTCCGATCGCGCGTGAGAGAGCCAGCGCTCCGGCCAGCCCGGCCACCACGCCGACCAGGGCCAGGGAGGCGGCGTGCCCGAGGACCATGCGCAGGACGTCGCGCGGGTGCGCGCCCAGGGCCACCCGGATCCCGATCTCGCGCGAGCGCTGCACGACCGAGTAGGAGAGGACGCCGAAGATCCCGAGCGCGGCCAGGAACACGGCCATGGCCGCGAAGGCCCCCAGCAGCATCGTGTAGAACCGCGGCTCCGAGATCGAGCGTGCCACGACCTCGTCCAGGGTGGCCACGCGCGCGACGGGCAGCTCCGGGTCGAGCTCGCGCACGACCTTCTCCACCGCCGGCACCAGCGCGCGCGGGGTGACCTGGGTCCGGAGCACGACGTCCATGGTCTGGATGGGGACCTGGGCGTAGGAGACGTACAGCTCGGGCGGCTTCTCCTCGGCCAGACCGTGGTCCTTGACGTCGCCGACGATGCCGACCACTTCGCCCCCGACCTTGGGCTTGCCCTCGCCGCGCCCCCAGCCCAGGGTGATGAACTTGCCGATCGGGTCCTCGCCCGGGAAATGACGCGAGGCCGCCGATTCGCTGATCACCACGACCTGGGGCGCTCCCGTCACGTCGCGGGCGGAGAGCCCCCGCCCGCGCCGGACCGGGATGGCCATGGTCTGGAAGTATTCGGGCGTGGCCACGCGGATCTCCAGCGACGGCTGCTGGGCGGGCGGGAGGGGCGGGCGGCCCTTCACCTCGAACGAGAGGTTGAAGTGGGCGCCGGTCAGCGGCGCCCGCATGACCGCGCCCGCGGAGCGGACCCCGGGGAGCGCGGAGAGCCGATCCATCAGGCGGCCGTAGAACGCGGCGCGCGTGCCGTCGTCCTCCGCGTACGCGCTGTCCGGCAGGGAGAGGCGGAAGGTCAGGACGTTGTCGCTCCGGAAGCCGGGGTCCACGCGGCGCAGCTGGTCGAAGCTGCGCAGGAGCAGGCCCGCCCCGGCCAGGAGCATCATGGCCAGGGCCATCTGGCCGATCACGAGGCCGCTCCGCATCCGGTGCCCGCGCCCGGAGAGCACGCCGCGGCTGCCCTCGCGCAGCCTCTCCGCGGTCGGACGCCGCGCCATCTGCGACGCGGGGAACACGCCGAAGACGAGGCCGGTGAGCACGGAGAGCGCGGCGGCGAAGGCGACGACGGCGCGGTCCACCCGCACCTCGGCCAGCCGCGGCACGCCTTCGGGCTGCAGGGCGAGCAGCGTGTCGAGCGAGAAGGCGGCCAGCAGGATCCCGGCCGCCCCTCCGAGCAGGGAGAGGGTGAGGCTCTCCGTGAGGAGCTGGCGCATCAGGCGATAGCGGCCGGCCCCGAGGGCCGTGCGCACGGCCAGCTCACCCTCGCGGGCGGCCGTGCGCGCGAGCAGGAGGTTGGCCACGTTCACGCACGCGATGAGCAGGACGAGGCCGACGGCGCCGAGCAGCACGAGCAGGGCCCGCCGCGAATCCCCCACGATGGCCTCCTGCAGCGAGGCCACGACGCCGCCCACGCCTTCGTCCACCGGGTAGTCGCGGGCGAGGCGGGCGTGGATGGTCGCGACCTCCTCGCGGGCCTGGGCCAGCGTCGCCTCCGGCTTGAGCCGGCCGACCGTGCCCAGGTACCACGCCCCGCGGCTGCTGGAGCGGAAGCGCGCGTCGTACTCGAGCGGGGTCCAGACCTCCGCGCCCTCCGGGAAGGAGAAACCGGCGGGAGCGATGCCGACGATCGTGAACCGCTCGCGGTTGAGCTGCACGGTCTGGCCGACCACGGCCGGATCACCCGCGAAGCGCTCGCGCCAGAGCCGATGGCCGAGGACGGCGACCTTGGTGTGCCCGGGCTCGTTCTCGCCGGTCTCGAAGGCGCGGCCGTGGGCGGGACGGACACGGAGCACGTCGAAGAACGTGGTGCTGACCTGGGTGCCGAGCAGGCTGGCGGGCTGGCCGCGTCCGGTGAGGGTGACCCCGCTCGTGTCGTACACGGCCAGCGACTCGAAGGACCGGGCCGCCGCCTGTACGTCGAGGAAGTTCTGGGGCGAGTACACGCTGGGCTTGCCCTGCCACGTCTGCGACAGGCGCACCAGGCGCTCCGGCTCCGCGAACGGGAGCGGCCGCAGGAGGACGGCGTTCACGACGCTGAAGATCGCCCCGTTGGCCCCGATGCCGAGGGCGAGGGTGGCCACGGCGATGGCGGTGAACCCAGGGGACTGGCGCAGCCGCCGCAGCGCGTAGACGAGGTCCTGGCGCAGAGTGTCCATGCCCGCGCCCGCAAGCGAAGGGCGTGCCATGCAGCGGATACGCGAGGTTAGCCAGGGTGGGGCACCGCGGGTGTTCGCTTGTGGCACACCGCCGTTCCGTTAGCGGACAGCCTGTCTCCGTCTCCCGTTCCCGTTCCGTTCCCGTTCCGTCCCCGTTCCCGTGCCCGTCTCCGTTCCCGTTCCCGTCCGTTGAGCGATCCGAGTCTGGCAATTACTTAGCCACTCCGCTAACATTCATCTCGAACCAGGAGGACGCGATGGCCAGAGCCGGCAAGCCCGTTTTGACGCACGTCACCTATCGGCCGAAGAAGGGGAAGGAGCAGGACCTGTTCGCGCTCGTGAAGAAGCACTGGCCCACCCTGCGCAAGACGGGGCTGGTCACGGCGGACCCGGCGACGGTGTACCGGGCCACCAACAAGCGGACGGGCGAGGTCTACTTCGTCGAGATCTTCTCCTGGCGCGACGAGCAGGCCTCCGGGATCGCCCACCAGACTCCCGAGGTCATGGCGGTCTGGGAGCCGATGGGGCCCATCATGGAGGGCATGGAGATCGCGGCCATCGAGCCGGTGGGTGCCAGGGCCAAGCGCTGAGCGACGTCTCGCCGCGCTGCAGGCGGTGGTGGCCGCTCTCGCCCACCCCGCCCGCCGCCAGATCCTTCTGACCATGAAGCTGCGCGGGGGTACCATGACCGCGGGCGAGATCGCGGGCCGCTTCCGCCACGCCTGGCCCACCACGACGCGCCACCTGCGCGTCCTGGAGGAGGCCGGGCTCGTCGCGCACCGCCGGCGCGGGCGGACGCGCGTCTACCGGCTGCGGGCGGCGCGCCTCCGGATCGTCGCGGAGTGGCTAGGCTGGTTCACTCGATCGTGAAGGCGACCTTGCGGAACGCCGTGGCGTTGGCCTTGCGGTCCTGGACGACCACGCGCAGCTCGTAGGCGCCGGCGCCGAGCCCTTCCAGCGCCATGACGTTCGTCTCCGGCACGGGGACGCCGTCCTTGTGCTGGAGGCGCACGGGCTGGACGGGAGAGGCCGCCACCGCCTTGCCCCCCGACCAGACCTGGGCCTGCAGCACGACGTCGCTGCGGCCGTCGGCGTCGAGGGCGGGGTTGTAGGCGTAGAACTGGAAGGAGAGCGACGCGCCGCGCTTGAAGCGATGCGAGACCGTTTCCGTGGTGACCTCGGAGCCGGGCGAGGCCGTGGAGAGGAAGACCCCGCTCATGGCGAGCTTCTTCTCCTTGAGGTCGGGCACCTCCACCGGCTGGGACGCGCCTCCCTGCTGGACGAGGCCGCGCTCGCGCGCCACCAGGCGCACCTCGTAGCGGCCCGGAGGCAGGGCCAGCCATTGCTGGTAGGCAAGGCCCACCGTCCGCGCGCGCTCGTATTCCGCGGCGTCGAGGGCGAGATCCGCGCGCCGCCCGAACGGCGCGCCCACGGGCTGGCCCGTGGCGTCGAAGACGCCGCCGATGAGCTCGACGTCCGCGCGGTGGCGTCCCTCCGCCTCCTGCCAGCGCATCTTCGCGAGGTCCACCTGCGCGCGCACCAGGACCTGCGAGCCCGTGGGCGGCAGGTCGACGTAGTCCGCGCGCAGGGCCACGGGGATGCCTCCCGCGTCGATGGGCGCGCTCAGGAGCGCGCGCGCTTCCGCGGGCGCGACGGCCAGGGAGGGCGCGGCCGGCGCGGGCGCGGCCACCCGCGTGGGCGGGGCGGGCTTGCTGGCGTCGGGCGCGTAGTAGCCCGAACGCGTGCGCACCTTGAGGCCGGGCCGGCTGGGCAGCCGCACCTCGATCTTGCGGAAGCGGCCGTCGCGCTTCGTGTTGGTCGGCTCGTAGGCCAGGAGGTAGTAGGCCTCGTTGTCGTCCAGCATCCGGCGCAGCCCCCCCAGGGGATCGTTGGTGCCGCGGACGAGGAAACCGCCCGTGCCGTCCGCGAGCGTGGTGAGGGTGTCGCGCTTGATCTGCTCGGCCGCCCGCTCCACGCGCGCCTGCACGCCGGGCGAGGCGCCCACCGCGGCCGTGCTCGCGTCCGCGCCGGTCAGGAGGCCGCGGCTGTCGAGAGCGTACACGACCGTTCCCGATCGCGTGGCCGCGTCGAGCACCCGGCGCAGGTCGAGGCTGCGCGAGTCGCGGCTGCCCGCCCCGTCCAGGAAGCCGTCCGAGACGACGAGACAGAGCTTGCGTCCGGGCATGCGGGCGAAGCTCCGCACGACGTCCTCGAGCGTGTTCAGGGTCGCGAGCGAATAGCGCAGGGCCTCGCTGAGGAGCTGGACGGCCTGCCGCTCGACCTCGCGCTGGGCGACCTTCTCCACCGCGTCGCGGGTGGCGCCCGCGCCTCCGGCGGCGGCGGCCGCGGCCCCCTGCGCCCCCGGCCCGCCCCCGCCGCCCTCCACCGCGGCCTGGGGGCTGTTCGCGTCGAGAAGGGTGCCCGGCTCCGTCATCACCGTCTCCACCGCGAGCTGCAGCGCGCTCCGGTCGCCCTTGAGGACGAGGGCGGCCTGCTCCGGCGTCAGGCGGGCGCTGCGGTTGGTCGCGGTCGAGGGCTCGCGCGTGATCAGGCGCTCCAGGGCCTGGCCGACGATCGCGCGATCGCGCGTGAGCTGCTGGATCGGTCCGGCCCCGCTGGTGGTGACCACCGCGATGGCGTCGTCGGGCAACGCGACTTCGTCCACGAAGCGGCGCAGGGCGCGCTTGGCCTCGACCATGCTCTGGAGGCCGATGTGCAGGTCGTCCACGAGGATCACGACCTGCCGGCCGCTGGCCGCGGTCTCCGCCGCCGGGGGTGTGGTCACGGAGGGGGCCTCGACCACCACGCCTGGATCCGAAGGCGCGGGGGTCTTGACGGCGGCGGGCCGGGCGCGGGTCACGGCGAAGAACTGGGCCACGGATTGCGGGCGCCCGTCCTCGAGGATCTGGAAGTCCTCTCGAGCGAGGTCCCGCACGACCGCGCCCTGCGCATCGACCACCACCGCGTCGAGCTGGACGATCTCCGCGCGCACGCCGGGCACGACCTGCTGGGCCGGCGCCGAAAGCGGCGCCACGGCCGAGGCGAAGAGCAGCACGGCGGTGGCCGCGGCGGGGGCACGCATAGGCGCGCAGACTAACACGGGCCCGGCGCCGGGCGCGGGCCGTATGATCCAGAATCACCCATGCGCTCGCGCCCCTTCGTCGCTCTTCTGGCCGCCGCCTTCGCGGCCTTCGCTTCCCTCGCCTCCTTCGCCGCGACGGCCCGCCCGCCCGAGCGCGCGGTGGCCGTCACCTTCGACGATCTGCCCGGGACCACGGCCGCGCTCGTGTCCAACGACGTGCCGGCCCTGCGGGAGACCACGCGCAAGCTGCTGGCGGCCTTCCGCGAGGCGAGCGTCCCCGTGGTCGGCTTCGTCAACGAGGGCAAGCTCTTCCTGGAGGGCGAGACACCCGCCCAGGCGGAGCAGCGGATCGGCGTCTTGCGCCAGTGGGTCGAGGCCGGACACGAGCTGGGCAACCACACCTATTCGCATCGCGACCTCAACACGCAGCCCCTCGAGTGGTTCGAGCAGGACGTCGTGCGCGGCGAGGCGGTGACGCGCCGCCTGCTGGGCGAGAAGGGGCGCACGCTGCGCTATTTCCGCCATCCCTTCCTGCACGTCGGGCTCGAGCTCGACAAGCGGCGCGCGTTCGAGAGCTTCCTCCACGGGCGCGGCTACACGATCGCTCCCGTCACCGTCGACAACGACGAGTACATCTACGCGGCCGCCTACGCGGAGGCGCGACGGCGCGGCGACGCCGCCCTGGCCGCGCGCCTCGGCGACGACTACCTCCGCTACATGGAGTCGATGTTCGCGTCCATCGAGGGCGTCTCGCAAGACCTCCTCGGGCGCGAGATCCCGCAGGTCCTCCTCCTCCACGCCAACGACCTCAACGCGGATCGGTTCCCGCCTTTGGCGGCCATGATGAAGGCGCGCGGCTATCGCTTCGTGACGCTGGAGGAGGCGCTGCGCGACGAGGCCTACCGCCGGCCCGACACCTACGTCGGGCGGTGGGGATACTCGTGGCTGCATCACTGGGAGATCACGGAAGGGCGGAAGCGCTCGCCCGCACCCGATCCGCCGGACTGGGTCATGAAAGCGTACGAGGCGGCGGGGCGTTGAAGCGCGCGAGCCGCGCCTCGGCTAACATGGACGAGGACACGACGACAAGGAGGCCGGGGTGAAGCGGTTGCTGGCGGTGGTCGGTTTGGCGGCGCTCGTGGCGTGCGGCGGGGAGAACAGCAACACGCCGTCGGGACCGACGTCGCTCGAGATCGAGGACATCACGGTGGGTACGGGGGCGACGGCGGCCGTAGGCGATACGGTCACGGTCAACTACGTCGGCACCTTCCTCGACGGGCGGATCTTCGACCCCGGTGCGGCGCCGATCACCTTCCGCATCGGCGCCTCCCAGGTCATCCCCGGATTCGAGCAGGGCATGGTCGGCATGCGCGTTGGGGGCAAGCGCCGCCTGACCATTCCCTCCAACCTCGCCTACGGCAGCCAGGGCGCGGGGAACACCATCCCGCCCAACACGCCCATCCGCTTCGAAGTCACGCTTCTCGCGATCGCCGGCAAGTAGCGCGACTCGCTGACGTCCCCTCGTCGGGGCGCCCGCGCTTCCTGACTTCTCCTCATCCGGGCGTTCGGGCGTCCTGGCGTTCCGGCGTCCCGGGTCCCATCTCGATCCGCTCTGCTCGCCGGCGGTCGCAGGCACTCGTGTCCTCAACTCGATGAAGACGACGAGCTCAGGATGAGGGCTCGACTCCGGCGGTCCGATTGACGGACGCGCCCTCGCCGGGCAACTTGTTCTGGAACAAGTACCCCGCCTTTAATGGCTGCGGTCGATTCGCGACGCCCTTCTCGCGCAACCCGCCCGTATCGGCCCGGCGGCGCTTCCCGAAATACAGCCTGCCTTCGTAGTCGTTGTGACGGCGGCAGCGCAGCTCGATGTTGTCCACGGTCGTCTCCCCGCCGAGGGCGTAGGGGTCCACGTGATGGAACTCGACGAACCGACGCTCCTCGCAGCGATGACCACTCGGACCGATGTACCGGCACCGTCCGAGGTCCCGGACCCAGACCGCGCGCTTCTCGGCGGCCGAGGCCTCTCGCCTCCGCGGATCCGTGGCACGCGACGGACGAGGCTTCCGTGTGTCGGCGAACTTCTTCTTCGCCAGGTCCACGAGCAGAGCGGCGAGGGCCCGGTCGAGGACGGCGGCATCATCCCCGGAAGGGATGGCGTGACCGAGCATGTCCTTCGCCAGTCGCAGCTTCTCCAGGGTCTCATCGCCGATCGTAAGCTGCAGCTTGTAGCGGTCGGGTGAGAGGGGCTCCACCGCGGCGCGGGTCACGGGCAAGGGCTCGGCGGGAACATCCGTTTCGAACGGAGCTGGCGCGGGAAGATCCAACGCGACCGCGTCGGCCACGACCGTAGCCTCCACGGCTTCCCCGAAAGGAGCCGCCGCCGAAGGGGACGCCTGGGAGCGGACCGCGGGAAGCTTCCGAACCGACGCCGCGACGTCGGGCCGCGGTGCGAGCCGGGCCACGATCTCTTCGATCTCCGACTTCCTCTTTCCGCGGGCCGACTCGAGCACCTCGTGGTGGTTGGCCGCCGTCAGGTGCGGCGCGAGGAGCCTCACCGCGGTCAGGTTGACCGCTCCTGTCTCGAGCATCTCGAGGATGACGGGGAACCGCCGGGCCGCGCGGGCGACCTCGATGCGGTTATAGGCCTCGCCTTCGGACAGCCCCAGCACATCGCGGCAGTAGACATAGAGCGAGCGGTAACCCTCGCGCAGGTGTACGTCGCGCGTGTCCAGCTCGGCGAGGTGCGCGACGAGGTGGGCCGTCGCGTCGCGTTCGCGCGCGACGAGACTCTTCACGCGCGCGACGAGCTCGGCATCGGAGAGTCGAGTGAGCGAAGTGAGAATGTCGTTCTGCATGTCCGCGTTGTAGCACGGGCCTCGGACACGCTTTTGCGAGCGACGCTGGTGGCCGCTCGTCGCGCGAAACACGCGCCGGACCTCGGCGAAGCCATCCCGGAACGAGCAAACGCGTCATGACGTTTCTACGCGCGCGAGACATGCCGTCCAGCGCGAGTGTGTAGACGGCTCTCACTCGCGCTACGCAAATTCGCGACGCGAAAATCGCAAGTCAAAAAATAATTCCGCCCGAATGGCGGAAGGATCAGCCGCGGAAGGTCACTCGTTCTGGAACGAGTGCCTTCAAGCAAAACTTGAGGTGCCTTCGGCGCCACGCTCGCCGCTGACCACGCCCGCAACCGCGGACCCAACGACCCTCGCTCCGCGATTCCTTCCCAGCTCGCTACCGCCCCTTGATCCCGTTGCCGGTGACGCCGGCCGCGGCGGGATACGAGCCCAGGATGCGTACCTCGTGCGCGACCCCGCGGAGCTCCTGGATGGCCTCCGCCACCGCCCCGCTGGGATCGCCGAGGACGTCGAGATAGAACGAGTACTCCCACGGACGACCCTTGAGCGGACGCGACTCGATCTTGGCCAGGTCCGCCCCCCGGCTGGCGAACGCGCCCAGCGCGCGGTGCAGCGCGCCCGGCACGTTCCCGGTCGTGAAGACGAGCGAGGTCTTGGAGGCCGCACCCGCGGGGATGGGCTCGCGGGCCAGGAGCAGGAAGCGCGTGTAGTTCTCGGGGTCGTCCTCGATGCTCTCGAGGAGGATCTGCCCGCCGTACAGGCTGGCGGCCAGGGCGGGACCGATCGCGCCCTGCGTGGCGGGCCCGTCACGCAGCAGGTCCATCACGCTCCCCGCGGTGTCGTAGGTCGCGATCGCCTCCACCCCCGGGTGCTCGGCGAAGAACTTCCGGCACTGGGCGAGGGCGACCGGATGCGAGGCCACGCGGCGGATCACGGCCAGGGTGCTGCCCGGGCGGGCGATGAGGCACTGCCGGATGCGCAGCTGCGTCTCGGCGACGATGTGCAGGGGCAGCGCGCTCAGGCGGTCGTAGTTCTCGTGGATGGAGCCGGCCAGGGAGTTCTCGACCGGGATGAGGGCGCGCTCCGCCTTGCCGGTGGCCACGGCCTGGAAGGCCCCTTCGAAGGTGGGATGGGGCTGGGGCATCCAGTCTGTGCCCAGGAGCTCGAGCACGGCGGCGTGGCTGAACGAGCCACGCTCTCCCTGGATGGCCACCGTCCGGCTCGTCGTCCCCGTCGTGCGCTCGGGCATGCTCGTTCTCTCCCTGAAAAGCCGAAAGGCCCGTCCCGGGATTCCGGGAGCGGGCCTCACCTGCGGCCGATGGCGGGGTTGGCGCTACACGCCGTCCCGACCCGCTCCATTGGAGCAGGTAAAGACGAATCCGGCCATCCCGACCGTCATCGACATCGTGGGGAGGATTATGGACGCCGGAACCGTGATGTCAAGCGGCCGAGGCGCGCCGCCGTCCGCGGGCTCACGCGCCGCCGTCCGCGGCCTCACCGTGACCGCGCGTTGCCGTTGTCCATGTCGGACTGGATCAGCCATCGGCCCCGCGCGTCCTTCACGAGGGTGAGCGTGAACTTGCCGATGTCCGGCTCGGCCTTCGCGCGCGCGAACCCGCCGATGATGAAGCCGATCGAGCCCTGCGTGGAGTAGGCCAGCGCCCGAAGGGCGAGCGGTCCGCCCTGTCCCGCGTAATGCCGCTGGATGGCCGCGCGGCCACGCACGGGCGGCGCACCGCTGGAGAGGACGAAGCCGTCTTCGGCAAACAGCGCGGCCAGGGCCGCCGCGTCCTTGCGCGCCCACGCCTCCTCGTAGTCCGTCAGGACGCGCGCGAGCGGCGCGGGCAGGGTGACGCTGGGAAGCGCGGACGGCAAAACGGACGGGAGCGGAGACGGAGACGGAGACGGGTTCTGCGCGGCGGCGGGCCCGGCCGCGAGGACCAGGGCCAGCGCGAGCGGCCGCCTCACTCCTTGGCCGCCCGCATGCACACGCAGAAATCGGCGAACAGATCGCCGCCCTTCACCGCCGCGGCCAGGACTTTCTCGCGCTGCTCGGGGGTGGTGGCGTCGCCGAAGGCGTCGTGGCGGGCCGCTTCCAGCCGCAGGACGTTCGGCGTGTGGAGCGTGTAGCGGGCGACCGTCCACTTCCGCGGCTCGCCGTCCACGACCTCCTGCGCGTTCAGGATCCGCGCGGAGCGAAAGGTCACCGCGTAGGCGATGAAGACCCCGGGCGTGCCATCGCCTTCGTCGAACTCCGCGCGATAGCGACGGTCCGGCCGTTCGCTGACGGTGAGAGTCTCGACCTTCTCGTTCTCCGGGTTCACGCACTTCCATTTCCCCAGCACCTGCGTGTCCACCGGCTCGGCCGCCCCGGGTGCGACCGGCTGCTCGTAGAAGCAGCCGCCGAGGCCGGCCGCGAGGAGGGCGACCACGGCCCGAGGCGCGCGCATCAACGGGGCGAGGGCGTGGGCGTGGAGTGCGGGACGAGCTTGCGGATGTTCTCGCCGAGCAGGATGGTGGCGTCCTTCATCCCCTGTTTCGCCTCCTGGTTCTCGTGATCCATTCCGAGCACGGCGCCGAACTTCCCCATCGCCTCCCCGGCGTTGCCCGCCTTCATCGCCTCGTGCGCTTCGCGCAGGAGGCGCTGCACGGTGGCGGGATCCGTGCTCGGCCGGCCACGCGGGAAGGGCGGCATGGGCGGGACGGGCATCGCTCGAGGTTCGCCGGGCGGGTGGCCGCGCGGGCCGCGCGGGCCGCGGGCGCCCTCCGGGCCTTCCGGAGGCTCCGGGTTCTCCGTGCGCTCCGGGTTTTCCGCGCGCTCGGGGACCTCCGCCTCCTCCACGTCGATCGTGCTCACCACGTCCTTCACGCCGTCGACCTTCCGCGCCATGGTCTCGGCGTCGCGCGCCGCCGCCGCCGTGGCCTTGCCGGACAGGCTCACCACCCCGTCTTCGACGTCCACCTCGATATCCTGGCGGCGCGTGCGCGGGTTCGACCGCAGCGCGCGCTGGACGGCGATGGCGATGGCGCCGTCCTGCACCGCGCGCAGGTCACCGTCGACCGAATCCCCCGCGGCCGGAGACGGCGAGGGCTGCGCCTCCCGGCGCCGGGACTTCGACGAGTCGCGATGGAAGAAGCTGAAGAACACGGCCGCCGCCACGAGCCACAGCCACCACCGCCGCTTGCGGCGCCCGCGTCCGCGCGGCGGCTCGAACACCGACGTCGGCGCGCCGGGCAGGGGCGGGGGAAGCGGAGGCGGTATCGCGCCCACGGAACCGGATCCGCCCGTCGACGAGAACACGGTCGGGGCGGGGCTCGGGGTCCAGCTCGGAGACGCGGGCGCGGACATGGTGGGAGACGGGGCCGGAGTGTGCGGGATCGGCGGTGGGGTGCGCCGGGCGGCCGCGGGCGCGGGCCCCGCGTACGACGCGGGTCCGGGCGGCGTCCGGGGCATGACCCGCGTCTCGTGACGGTCGATGTCGAACGGAACGGGCGGCGGGGTCGATGGCCGTTCGGATCCCCTCGCCGCCGCATCCATGACCCCGGGCCTTTCCGGCAGGGGCAAGGCCAGCACGCCTTGAAGGGCGGTGGCCATGGCCGCGGCCGAAGCAAAGCGCCGCGACGGATCCTTCTGCAGCGCCTGCATGAGTACGCCGGAGAGGGCGTCGGGGATGCCGAGGTCCGGCCTCACCTCGCGCGGCTCCGGCGGCGGCGTCTGCAGGTGATGGAGGATGATCCCCATCGCGGTGTCCGATTCGAAGGGCAGGCGGCCGGTGACCATCTCGTAGAGCACGACGCCCAGCGAGTACAGGTCGGCCCGGCCGTCCAGCTCGCTGCCCCGCCGCCCCATGGCCTGCTCGGGGGAGATGTACTGCGGCGTCCCCACCACCATGCCCGTGCGCGTGGCCACCGCTCCCGAGTCGCCGAGCGCGCTCTCCCTCATCTTGGCGATGCCGAAGTCGAGCACCTTGGCCGTCTCCGCCTCGCCGGAGCCGGTGAGCAGGATGTTGTCGGGCTTGATGTCGCGATGGATGATGCCGAGCTCGTGGGCGGCGGCCAGCGCGGCCGCCACCTGCCGCGCGATGACCACCGAGCGGCGCAGGGACAGCGGCCCCTGGTGGCGGATCACCTCGCGGAGGTTCTGCCCCTCCACGTACTCCATGACGATGAACGGACGCCCGTCCTCCGTCATGTCGAGGTCGTCCACGCGCACGGCGTTGGGATGCTGCAGCCGCCGCGCGACCACGGCCTCGTTGCGGAAGCGGCGGAGGAAATCCTCGTCGTCGGCCAGCCGATTGTTCACGACTTTGATCGCGCGCACCTCGCCGAAGGCCAGGTGGCGCGCCCGGTAGACCGCCGCCATCCCGCCCGCCCCCAGCTTGCCGAGGATCTCGTACTTGCCCCGGAGGACCATCCCCGGCTGCAGCTCGGACGCGGTGAGCAGGTCCGACTGGTCCTTGGGGCAGGTCCGGAACTCGTTCGGGAAGACGGAATGACAGGAGGGACAGTAACGCACGGTTTGTCGGGCATTGTAGCCCGAGCGCGAGGCGCCGCCCGGTCAGCGCGTGCGCGGAGCGCGCCGCCGCAGGTCGTTGAAGTCCGGCATGTGGGACTTGAGGCCGCGGCTGGGCGTGTTCTTCGAGTACCCGGCCACGAGCTGGTCGTTCCAGCGGCGGGCCGAGAAGTCGAAAGGATCCCTGGGGTCCATGTCCACCAGCTCGAGGTCGGTCTGGGCCATGGTCAGCTTGCCGAACTTCATGCTGCCGCCGCGCCAGTAGATGTGGTTCGGGGAGATGGCGCGGGGCGAGAGCGGGCGGGGCGTGCCCGGCCCGATCGTCTGCACGAGGGTGTCGCCTTCGACGTGCACCTCGGTGATCTTGCCGCGGATCTGCGGGGGCGGCAGCATGAGCTGCGGGTCGAGGATGAGGTCGTTGTCGTCCACCCACACGCCGTGGCCGGGCTCGACCTTCAGCATGTCGTCCATCTCCACGCTGAAGAGCTTCATGAGCGGCTTGATGGGCAGGCCGAAGCCGCGCACGGACTTCGAGTGGACGCGGATGCGGCCGTCGCTCGTGGCCTCCACCGCGCCCTTCACCTTGAAGGGGATGTCGATGCCCTTGTCGATCTCGCCCTTCTGCACGAGGCGGCCCTCGGCGTCGGTGCCGACGGTGAGGTTCTCGACGTTGGAACGGCCGTGGCCGAGGACGTGCTCGTTGAGCAGGGCGTTCAGCGAGGCCATGTCCATCACGATGTGGGCCGAGCTCACCACCACCTGGTAGGTGCTCGTGTCGTCGAGGTACGGGATTCCGCTGCGCCCGGTGCCCACGAAGCGCCCGTCGAGGTGCTTGATGTGAAGCGTGATGTCGTCGGTGATGTGCAGGTCTACGTTGCGCATCTCGACCGCGACCGGACTTCGTCCCGGCCTCGGCTCGGGAGGGGGTGGGGGCGGAGGCGGGAGGGTGCTGGAGGGCGGTGCGGCCGGGGTCGTGTCCGGAGGCGCGCTTCCGCCCGCGACGGGCACACCCGTGGCGCCCGGGCCCCGGGACGAATCGTGCGCGGCCTTGGACCGGGCGCAGGCGAGGGTCGCGATCAGGGCCAAGGCCACGAGGAGGGAACGCATCGATCCTCCGACCCTGATTCGATGCTGACGGGGCCTTGGCGGCGGGTCAATACGGGGTGGGAAGATTGCGGACGCGGGGCGGGCCCAAGGCCCGTCACTCTCGCCGGGGTGGTCCTCCGGGGCGGCTCCCCAGGCGCTCGATGCAGTCGCGAGCGTGCGGATGCATGGGGTCGATCCGCAGCACGGCCTGGCAGGCCTCCAGCGCGGCGGCGCGGTTGCCCGCCGCCATCTCCCGCTTCGCCTTTTCCATGAGCTCGCGGGTGGCCTCCCGCTCGCGCTCCCCGTCGTCGCGAGGGGGACGCCGCGTCGCGTCTTCGGACGCGGTTTCGGGCGCGGCGGGGGGCGCGGCCGCCGGGGGCGCGGCGGCGACCGCGGCCGCCGGCGGCGGGACGCGCAGGGTGTTGAAGACGCGGCGCACGCCAGAGACGCTGGAGGCGAAGCTCTCCGCGAGCTGGGAGGAGACGGCGTCGGGCACGGAGCCGCTCAAGGTCACGATGCCGTTCGCGACCTCCACCACGATGGACTGGCTGCGCAGCTGGGACGAGGAGACGAGCAGACGCTGGATCTCGTTCTGGATGTGCGCATCCGAGTTGCCGCCGGCAGGCGCGCCCGCGAGTGGTCGTTCGACGGCGGCCGGGGGCAGGACCGCGGGTGCCTCGGCCGCGGGCAGCGTGGCGGCCGGAGCCGCCGGACGGGCCCGCGTTTGCGAGCGCCAGGCGATCGCTCCCACCACGGCCAGGATCACCAGCGCCGAGCCGACCAGGGCGCCCGCGCTCGAACGGGTGGCGGGCTCCTCTTCGGGAGGCGGGGCCGGCGCCGATGGCCGGACCCGGGTCGCCGCCGTGCGCGGCCGCTGAGGGGTGAGGATCGGCTCCACGGCGATCGCGGTGGAGGGCGCGGCCGACGGGGCGGCGCGGACGGTGGCGCCCGGGCGCGGCGAGACCGCGGTGGCGGGGAGCACGGTGAGCGCGTCGAGGGCCGTCTCCATCTCCTCCGCCGTGCGGAAGCGCCGCCCCGGATCCTTCTGCAGCGCACGCATGAGAAGGGCGCCCACCGCGGGCGGGAGGCCGAGGTCGGGACGCACCTTCTGCGGCGGCGGCGGCGGCGTCTGCACGTGATGGAGGATCATCTCCATCGGCGTCGTCG
>Ga0075431_100001387_pt1 | contig 22231 bp, 18 predicted proteins | sample RhiMetdeltSRZDD5_FD_75297 | JGI IMG/M metagenome (GOLD analysis project Ga0075431, IMG submission 75297) | Populus rhizosphere microbial communities from Tennessee, USA - Rhizosphere MetaG P. deltoides SRZDD5 | ecosystem: Host-associated > Plants > Roots > Rhizosphere > Soil | place: USA... | reverse complement strand
CGCGACCCCCGCCCGGACGCCGCGCTCGCGCAGGAACGCGACCTGGCGCTGCAGATGCGGCACCGCTTCCTGATGCAGCGAGATCCAGGCCGCCCCCGCGTCCACGAACGCCTGCAGGTACCGGTCCGCGTTCTCGATCATCAGGTGGACGTCGAGCGGCAGCGGCGTGGCCTTGTGGAGGGACGCCACGATGGGCGGACCGAGGGTGATGTTGGGCACGAAGTGTCCGTCCATCACGTCGACGTGCACGAGGGTGGCCCCCCCGCGCGCGGACGCCGCCACCTGGTCGGCCAGACGGGCGTAGTCGGAGGAGAGGATCGACGGGGCGAGGATCATGGCGGGCTCTGGCTGACATCGAGGCTGATCGCGGTCTGGGGGTTCACGCGATAGCCCGCGAGGGGGGCCTGGCGGAGGACGAGGCCGGCGGCCGCGCCCGGGTAGGTCCGGTAGCGGACGTCCGTCACCTTCAGGCCAGCGTTGCGGAGCGTCTCGAGGACGCCGAGGGCGGGCCGGCCGATGAGGTCCGGCATGACGAATTCGCGGTTGCCGGGCCCGCGGCTGACGAGGAGGGAAGCGCCTTCCGCGGCCAGCGCGTCCGTCTCGCCCGTGGGTGGATGCTGTTGCAGGATCGTCCCTTCCTCGGCGCCGTCGCTCACTTCGATCACCCGGCCGACCGGGACCTGCGCCTGCTCCAGCAGCAGGCGTCCCGACCGTACGCTCTCACCTTCGACCGCCGGGATCATCAGCCGCCGGGGGCCCAGGCTCACCCACACCCGGATGCTCCGCTGCCGTTTGATTCCCGCCCCCGCCGCCGGTTCCTGCTCGACGATCAAGTCCCGGCCGAGCTTCGGGTCGTTCCGCCGCCCCTCCACCCTGAGCACGAGACGGCGCCGGGCGGCGAGAGCGCCCGCCTCCGGCAACGGCTTGCCGACCAGTGAGGGAACCACGACCTCTTGAGTCCTCAGCACCACCCGCATCGTGGTGAGCGCGCTCAGGCCGGCGGTGACCACCAGGGCCGCCGCCAGCAGGCCGTACTTCACGAGGGCGATGGCGAAGCGCTTGATGCTCAAGCTCGTCTCTTAGGGCCCGCTCCGCCCCGCGCGGGACGAATCGGAAGCGTACCACAGGCCGCCCTCCGCGCCTCTCCGGGTCAAGGGGGCGGCGAAGAAGCCGTCTCCGCCGTCTCTTTCCGGCCGCGTCCGCAGGAATCGCCCGTCCCGCAGCGCCTCCGCCCAGGGCGGGGCTTGAGCGAGCGCGAACTCCGGATGGGCCGCGAGGAAGGGCTCGACGACGTCCTCGTTCTCCTCCGGCTCCAGGCTGCACGTCGCATAGACGAGCGTGCCCCCGGCCATGACGAGGGGGGCGAGGCCTTCGAGCAGCTCGCGCTGACGGCGTGCGTGGCCGCTCAGATCGGTGGCGCGCGCGCGCCAGCGGATGTCGGGGTGCCGGCCCAGGGTGCCGAGGCCGCTGCAGGGCGCATCGAGCAGCACCGCGGGCAGGGGAGAGCCGATCGGCGGCCGCCGCGCGTCCGCGCCCACCGTGTGCACGTTGCCGGCGCCCCATCGGGCCACGAGGCCGGCCATGGTGGCGAGGCGCGCGGGCGAGATGTCGGCGGCGATCACGCGTGCCGCCCCCAGGTCCGCGAGCAGCGTCGCCTTGCCGCCGGGAGCCGCGCAAGCGTCGAAGATCGGGCCGCCGGGCCGCGCCGCGAGGTGCGCGATCATCTGGGAGCCCTGGTCCTGGACGTAGACGAGCCCCTCCGCGGCCAGCGCGGTGAGGCTGCCTTCGCGCAGCCGTCGGGCCCCGGGCACGATCAAGGGCTCGGCCACGACGCCTTCGGCGGCCAGCCGGGCTTCGGCGTCGCGCGCCCGAGGGTTGACGCGGAAGACGGCCGGTGGCGTCTCCAGGAGCGCGGCCGCGCGCGCCTGCGCCGTCTCCGCTCCGAGGCGGGCCAGCCATCGCTCGGCCAGCCAGCGCGGGAGCGAGCCCGCCGTCGTGAGCCAGCCCATCGGATCCGCGCGCGGGTCGGGGGCGGGCGGCGCCCCTTCGCGGGCCAGACGCCGCAGCACCGCGTTGACGAGGCCGGTCGCCCGCGGCGCCACTTCCCGGGCCAGCTCCACCGATTCGGAGACGGCGGCCCGGTCGGGAACGCGCAGGCGCAGGATCTGGTTCGCGCCCAGGCGAAGGATGGTGAGGACGGCGGGATCGATGCGGCCCAGCGCGCGATCGACCGCGCCCGCGAGCGCGTGGTCGAGCCATCCGCGGTGGCGGAGCGTCCCCAGCACGAGCTCGTGCAGGAAGGCACGGTCGCGCGGGGTGAGGGCCTCCACGTCGGGGCGCGCCAGCCGCTGCGCCAGCCGCGGGCCGAGCTCGGCGTCGGTCAGGACTTCGAAGGCGAGACGGCGGGCGGCGGTGGCCACCGCTCGCTCACCCGAGACGCGCGCCGGGCGCCAGACGCGCCCCCGCCGCGAAGGCCGCGGCGGGCATGGGGCGGCGGCTCTCCGGCTGGACGTCGAGGAGACGCAGGCGCGTCCCCGCGCCCGCGGCCACGAGAAGGCCGTCGCGATCGACGGCGAGCACCGTTCCCGGAGCCGCGTCCGTGAGGGCCGCCCGGTCGACCCGGGCACGGAGGACCTTGAGGTCGGCCCCCGCCCATGTCGTCACCGTCCCCGGCCAGGGGACGAGACCGCGGACGCGGCGCGCGATCTCGTCCGCCGGCCGCGTCCAATCGATCCGTGCATCTTCCTTCTTGAGGATCGGCGCCAGCGTGGCCCGCGCGTGATCCTGCGGCCGTGGGGTGAGCGTGCCCCGGGCCAGCCCGTCGAGCGTTTCCAGGAGGACCTCGGCTCCCAGAGGCCCCAGCCGGGCCTCCAGCTCCGGCGCCGTCTCCTCTGGACCGATCGGCGTCGAGCGGGCGAGCAGAGTGGGCCCGGTGTCCAGGCCCTCGTCGATCAGCATGGTGGTGACGCCCGTCTCGCGCTCGCCGTCGACCACGGCCCAATGGATCGGGGCCGCCCCGCGGTACCGGGGCAGGAGCGACGAGTGCACGTTCACCGTGCCCAGGGGAGGGATGTCGATCACGGCCCGGGGCAGGATTTGTCCGTAGGCCACCACGACCTGGACCTCGGGGCGGAGGGCCCGCAGCTCCTCGATGGCCGGCGGCTCCTTGATGCGCCGCGGCTGCAGGACCTTCACTCCGCGGCGCTCGGCCAGGACCTTGGCCGGGGTGGCGGCCAGGGCCCGGCCGCGTCCCTTCTCGCGATCCGGCTGCGTGACCAGGGCCGCGACGTCGTGGCCCGCGTCGAGCAGGGCGGCCAGGGAGGGGACGGCGAAGGCGCCGCTGCCGAGGAAGACGACGCGCACGGGTCCCTGCTCACTCCTCCCAGTCGTCGGTGCGCGCCTTCTTGCGCAGCTTGCGCTTCATCAGGTCCCGCTTGAGCGGCGTCAGGCGGTCGACGAAGAGGAGGCCGTCGATGTGATCGATCTCGTGGCAGAACGCGCGGGCCAGGAGATCGGTCCCTTCGTAGGTCCGCTCCTTGCCGTCCGGATCGAGCCCCTTGACGACCACGCGGGCCGGACGCACCGGCGAGCCGCCGAAGCCCGGCACGGACAGGCAGCCCTCGTCGTGCCGCTGCTCGCCCTGCCGGAGCACGAACTCGGGGTTGATGAGCTTGATGAGCTGGCCCGGCTCCTCGCCGACGGACAGGTCCACGATGATCACGCGCAGCGGCACCGCGATCTGGGGCGCGGCCAGGCCGATGCCCGGCGCCGCGTACATCGTCTCCACCATGTCGTCGAGCAGCTTGTGGATCGTCCCGTCGATCTCCGTGACGGGCTCGGAGGGCTTGTGCAGCGCGGGGTGGCCGTATTTCACGATGGGTCGGACTGCCATGAGCCTCCGAGGTTCCTACGCGTTCCGGCGGGAAAGGAACTCGCGCCACAGGCGGCGGGTTCCCTCGACGTGCTCGAGCAGCTCGGCCAGGCTGTCGCCTCCGAACTTCTCGAGCAGCGCGTCCGCGAGCACCCAGGCCACCATGGCCTCGCCCACGACGCCCGCCGCGGGCACCACGCAGGTGTCGCTGCGCTCGACGGACGCCATCTGCGGCTCCTTCGTGCGCAGGTCGACCGACCGCAGCGGGATGAGCAGGGTGGGGATGGGCTTGACCACGGCCTGGGCGCGCAGCTCCTCGCCGTTCGTGATCCCTCCTTCCAGGCCGCCCGCCCGGTTGCTGGGCCGGTGCAGGCCCTTCGCGTCGTCGAACAGGATCTCGTCGTGGAAGGCGGACCCCGGGGTGTCGCCGCCGCGGAAGCCCGCGCCCAGCGAGACCGCCTTCACGGCGTGGATCGACATCAGGGCCTGGGCCAGGCGGCCGTCCAGCCGCCGGTCCCAATGCGCGAAGGTGCCGAGGCCCGGAGGCACGCCGCGCACGACGACCTCGAACACGCCGCCGACGGTGTCGCCCGCCTTCTTGGCCGCGTCGATCTCCGCGATCATCGCCTTCGCGGCCTCCGGCTCCACGCAGCGCACCGGGCTCTCCTCGACCCCGGACAGGCCCTCGAAGGGCGTGGTCTCCGCGCTCACCGCGGCGCGGCCGATGCGCAACACGTGGCTGCGCACTTCGATGCCGGCGGCGGCCAGGACCACCTTGGCCAGCCCGCCCGCGGCGACGCGGGCCGTGGTCTCGCGGGCGGAGGCCCGCTCGAGCACTTCGCGCAGGTCGTCCGTGAGGTACTTGAGGGCGCCGGAGAGGTCGGCGTGCCCGGGCCGCGGGTGCTTGAGCGCGCGGCGTTTCTTGGCCTCCGGCGGCTGCGGGTCGGGGGACATCACGTCCGCCCAGTTCGCGTGGTCGCGGTTGTGGATGAGGAGGGAGACGGGGCTGCCGAGGGTCTTGCCGTGGCGGATCCCGGAGAGCACCTCCACGGAATCGGTCTCGATCTTCATGCGCCCGCCGCGCCCGTAGCCGCCCTGGCGGCGCCGCAAGTCGGCGTCAATGGCGGCCCGGTCCACGGTGAGGCCCGCGGGCAGGCCCTCCACGATCACGGTGAGAGCGGGTCCGTGCGATTCGCCGGCGGTGAGGAAGCGCAAGCCCCGGAATATACCACCCGCCCGCTGTGACACTCGGCCGAACTGTGACACGCCGCCCGCCGCTCCTCGCGGCGGCCGCGTACTCTCCGCGGCCTTCGCAGAAACGAAGAGGAGGATGCGGTGAGCGAGACGACACCGGACCGCCCGGCCGTGCTCGGCCGGCGCGGAGACGCGGAATGCGCGCGGGCCCGGACCTCCCTGGCCGAAGGGCGTCACGCGGACGCGCTGGCCGCGGTGCGCCGCGCGCGGCGTCTCCGCCCGGCCCAGGAAGCGCCCGCCCTCGCCCTGGCGGAGGCGGATGCGCTGCTGGGCCTCTTGCGGTACCGGGAGGCGGTGGTGGTGGCCACGCGCGCGCTGCGGCGCGGCCTCGATCAGGACGACGTGGAGGCGCGCCTGCGCGTCGTGCGCGGCCACGGCCTCTGGCTCACCGGCCCCGCCAGCCGCGCTTACGGCGAGCTGCGGAAGGCGGCGCAGCAAGCCAAGGCGCCGCTCACGCGGGCGCGCGTGCTGGAGGAGCAGGGACTGCTCGCCTGGAAGACGAACGATCGCGATGCCGCCTTCGCCCATCTGGCCCAGGCCGAGGAGATCTATCGGGGCGCGGACTGTCCGCTGGGTACGATCCGGGTCCTGGAGAAGCGCGCGACCGTCCTGCGTGGCGAGGGACGGCTGGAAGAGGCGCTGGCCCTCCAGGAGCGCCGGGTCGAGGTCGCGGCTGGCCTCCGCCGCTCGGATGTCCTTGCCCTCGCCCGCAGCGGCCGCGCGGGCCTCCTGGCCGCACTGGGCCGCTGGGAGGAAGCGCGCGCGGAGTTCGACGCCTCGGCTGCCCTCTTCCGCGAGAAGGGCGACGCCCGCGAGTTCACGGTGGCCGAGGCCGGGCGGGCCGCGGTGGACGTGGCCACCGGCGATCTCGGGCGGGCCCGGGCCGCGCTCGAGCGTGCCCGCGACCTGCACGCGGACCGGGGCAATACCCGTTCGCTGGCGGAGACGCTGTTGCGGGTCTCGGATCTCCACCTCGCATCCGGCGAAGCCGAGGCCGCCGAGCGCATCGCCGTGGAGGCCCTCGGCCTCTATCGGCTGCTCCAGGATACGGAAGGCGAGTCCCGCAGCCGCGTGCGTCGCGTCCATGCCCTGGTCACGCTGCGCCGCTTCAGCGAAGCCGTCCGCGAGGGAAGGCGGGCCGTCCGTGCGGCCGCGGGCATCCGCGGCGACCTCGCCGCCTTCGCGCTCCTCGCCCTCGGCCGCGCCCTGCTGCGCGTCGACCGCGCGGAGGCGGGGGAGGTGTTCGAGCGCGCGCGAGGCGTGGCGCAGGGCCGGCCCGGCTATGTGCAGGTCGCCGACCTCGGCCTGGCCGGCGCGCGCGGGGTCGACCCCGACGGCCACGAGGTGCGGCAGGCCCTGGCCGGCCTCGAGGCCTGGGGCGACCGCCGCGTGCTCGCGTACGCGCTGGCCGACGTGCGCGAGATCCTGGGCCGCCGCGCCGCCGGCCTCGTCGCGGAAGGAGCGCTGGCCGCCCTGCCGCGCGTGCCCGTGCTCTCGGCGGCGGTGGACGCGGCGGCGGCGGTCGTGACCGAGCCGGCTCCGGTTGCGCGGTGGGCGGCCGTGATGCACGCCTTGGGCGGCGTCCTTCCCTGGCGGCGGGCCGTGCTCGTGGCCGAGTCCGCCTGGGAGCTGGACCGCGCGGGCGCCGAGCCGCGTCCGCTCCGGGAGGACGACGTGGCCCGGCTGATCGCGCGAGAATCGGCCGGCCCGCGCGTGGTCGACCTCGGCCGCGACGGATGGGACCGCGAGCCGAGCCGCGTGCTGCACGGCCTGAGCGGTGCCCTCCTGGCCCCGATGGCGGCGGGGGCGGCGGTCTACCTCGACTTCCGTGCCGCCGACGGGCCGCCGCCGGACGAGACGGGGCTGGCCCTGCTCGCGGAGTTCGTGCGCCTTCTCGGCCTGCGCCCGCTCGAGCTGCTCGCCCCCGCGGATCCCGCCGCCGACGACGGCGTGCCCGGGATCATCGGGCGCTGCCCGGCCATGCGCGAGATGCTGAGCACGATGGCGCGCGTGGCGCCTTCCGACCTCGTCGTGCACGTGAGCGGGGAGACGGGCACGGGCAAGGAGCGCGTGGCGGAGGCACTGCACGAGCGCTCTCTCCGCCGCGGCCGATTCGTCGCCGTCAACGCGTCCTCGTTGAGCGACGAGCTGTTCGAGTCCGAGCTGTTCGGCCACGTCCGCGGCGCCTTCACGGGCGCGGTGGCGGATCGCGAGGGCCAGGTCGCGGCCGCCGAGAACGGGACCCTCTTCCTCGACGAGGTGGCGGACCTCTCGCCCCGGGCGCAGGCCAAGCTGCTCCGCTTCGTGGAGACGCGCGAGTACGCGCGGGTGGGGGAGACGCGGCTGCGGCGGGCGGACGTGCGGCTGGTGACGGCCGCGAACGTTCCGCTCGAATCCCGGCTGCGCCCCGACCTCATCTTCCGGCTCAAGGACGTGGTGCTGCTCCTGCCGCCGCTACGGGCCCGGGGCGACGACATCTGGCGGCTGGTGCGCGCGTTCCTGCGGCAGTACGCCCCCGGGGGGCGGCCCGAGCCCATCGTCACCGCGGCCGCCCGCCGCCTCCTCGAGTCCCACGTCTGGCCGGGCAACGTCCGTGAGCTCCAGCGCGAGATCCATCGCGCGGTCGTGCTCTCCGGTGGCCATCCCATCGGCCCCGAGCACCTCTCGCTGCGTGTCGACGCCGCGCGCTCCGCCTCCCGGTCGCTGCAGGACGCGGTGAGGGCCTGCGAGCGGGAGCACATCGCGGAGGTGCTCCGCGAGCACGCTGGAAACCGCGCGCGGGCGGCGGTCGCTCTCGGCCTCACCCGTCAGGGACTGGTGGCGAAGATCGCCCGGCTGGGCATCGGCTAGGGACGCTCGTCAGCGGCAACGCGCATAGCCCACTGCCAGTCGCGCGTTCAGCTGCAAGCCAGGTCACGTTTGCCAGGGCTTGTCAGCTGCAACGCGCATAGACGGGTACCGCGGGACCTACTCGACGGGCTCGCCCTCCGACACCAGCTCCGCGTGCAGGCCGCGCACGGCCTCCGGCACCCTGGACTCCTCGACGAGCAGGCTGATCCGGAAGCTGGAGGTCGAGACGCCCAGGACGGGGGCTCCCTGCCTCTTGAGCACGTCGTAGGCGCGGCGCAGATTGTGGAAGCTCGCGTTGATGCCGGCGCCGATCGCGGAGACGGCGCCCAGCCCGTCCCGCAGCTGCACGCGCCCGGCGAAGGCGCTCTCGACGTCGCGGCGCAGGGCGGAGTAGTCGTGCAGGTTCTCGAGCGACAGGACGAGCGATCCCGATCCGCCGCGGCCGGGCCAGTCCTGGAAGAGGAGCTGCTTGCCCGCCACCTGCCGCCCATCGAGGTGCTCGAGCACGCGGAAGAGGAGGTCGGGCCCGTCGTCGGCGGTGGTGAGGGCGACGAGGCCGGTCTCGCTGGCCACGCCCACCACGCGTCCGGGCGAGCGGGGCGGTGACTTCCGGACCACGGTCTCCTTGCCTCCGCGGGTGGCCCGCGCGTAGATCGCGATGCCGCGCTCCTTGGCGAACTCCACCGCCTGCGCGTTCAGGACCTTCGCCCCCGACTCCGCGAGCTCCTGCATCTCCTCGTAGCTGAGGTCGCTGAGGCGTCGCGCGTCCGGCACCACGCGCGGATCCGCGGTGTAGACGCCTTCCACGTCGGAGTAGATCTCGCAGTCCGCCTCCAGGGCGGCCGCCAATGCCACCGCGGTGGTGTCGGATCCTCCGCGCCCGAGGGTCGTGATGTCGCGGCGATAGGACACGCCCTGGTACCCGGCCACGATCACGACCTTGCCCTGGGCCAGCTCGTCCTGGACGCGGAACGGCCGCACCTCCACGATGCGGGCGTTCGTATGCGCGTCGTTGGTGACGATGCCGGATTGGGAACCGGTGAAGCTCACCGCGGGGATGCCGCGGGCGTTCAGGGCCATCGAGAGCAGGGCCATGGAGATGCGCTCGCCGGCGGAGAGCAGCATGTCCAGCTCGCGTCGGGCCGGGCTCTCGCAGACCTGCTTGGCCAGGGCCAGGAGGTCGTCGGTGGTGTCTCCCATCGCGGAGACGACGACCACCACGTCCTTGCCCGCGCCCTTGGTGGCGGCGATGCGGTCGGCCACCTTCTGCATCTTCTGCACGTCCGCCACCGACGAGCCGCCGTACTTCTGGACGACGATGGGCATCCGTTCCTCTTCAATCGCATTCTAGCCTTCGCCTGGCACCGTTCCTGCTATCGTGGATCAAGGGACCCGATCACCGGGGCGGGGTCGCTCCGCCGCAGCAAGGAGGCAGGGGTGAGCAGCCAGGAACAGGTGGCGACCGCCGCCGACGTACCCGATCCCGACAAGGCCGCGCCGTCGTTCCGCGAGAGCTTCAAGGAATACCTCGACCGCCGCATCCTGATCATCTTCGTCTTCGGCATGGCCAGCGGCTTTCCCTGGGTCCTCTGGGGCTCGGCCATGACCGCCTGGCTGAAGGAGTCGGGCCTGACGCGCTCCGCCATCGGCGTCTTCGGCACCGTGGCCGCCGCCTACTCGACCCACTTCCTGTGGGCGCCTTTCGTGGACCGCCTCCCGTTCCCGGTCCTGAGCCGTATCTTCGGCCAAAGGCGGGGCTGGATCCTCGGCATGCAGGTCCCGCTCGCGCTCGCCACCGCCGCCATCGCGTTCACGCATCCCGCGGAGAGCGTCAAGTGGACGGGGGCCCTCGCCCTCGTGATCGCGTTCTGCTCGGCGACCCAGGACATCTCGATCTCGGCCTACCGCATCGAGATCATTCCCCGGGAGGAGACGACCAAGATCTCCCACGCTTCGGCGGCCGAGACCGCGGGCTGGTGGACGGGCTACGCCCTGCTCGGGTCCGTTCCCTTCTTCCTGGCCGACATGCCGGGCTGGACCTGGAACCGCATCTACCTGCTGCTGGCCGCCATGTGGATTCCCCTCATGGTGGCGGTGATCCTGGCCCGGGAAGGCAAGCAGCGGCGCGAACGGTTCAAGGAAGCGGAGGAGAAATACGAGCGGACCCTGGCCAAGACGGTGGCTCCCGGCCTCTGGGCGCGCATGACCGCCTGGCTGGCGGTCACGGTGGTGGAGCCGGTGAAGGAGTTCTTCGACCGCACGGGCGTGAAGCTGGGGGTGAGCGTCCTTCTGTTCCTGTTCCTCTTCAAGCTCGGCGAGGCCTTCCTCGGACGCATGGCCATCGTCTTCTACAAGGAAGTCGGGTTCACCGACACGCAGATCGCCTACTACTCGAAGCTCATGACCGCGGGAGTGACGATCCTGTTCTCGATGGCGGGCGGCCTGCTCAACGCCCGTATCGGGATCATCAAGGGCCTGTTCGTGGGCGGCATCGCCATGGCCGCCTCCAACCTCATGTTCGCCTGGATCGCGCTGGTCGGCCCCAACGAAAGGCTCTACGCGGCCACCATCTTCGTCGACGGGTTCACGTCCGCCATGTCCACGGTGGCCTTCGTCGCCTTCATCTCGTATTTCACGAGCCACACCTATACGGGGACGCAGTACGCGCTCCTGGCCTCGATCGGCACCCTGGGCCGCACCCTCATCTCCGGCGCCAGCGGCTTCGTGGTGGACGCTCTCCACGGGAACTGGCCGCTCTTCTTCGTACTGACGTCCGTGATGGTCGTGCCGAGCCTCCTCCTCCTCCTCTATGTCGGGCGCGTCCTGAAGAAGCGTGTCGTCTATTGGGAGGCCGAAAAGACGGCGGCGGACGAGGCGGCGGCCGCCGCCGCCGCCGCAACGCCGGAAGGGCCGTCCGGAGCTCCCGACAAGGGCCGGCCCGCTCACGCCTGATCGCCGGATCTCGCTGACCACCAGCGACTTGAGCTCAGGGCCGGAATAACCGCTGGCTCCTGGCGGTACAATCCGTGTCGGGTCGGGAGCGCCGACCGCTTTGAGGGAACCGGTGACGGCAGGCCGGTGTCCAAGTGAGCGGCGGTCGGTTTGGAGGTCGCGATGGCCTCGAGCGAGCTCGCTTTCTCGTCCGCGGAAAGCCTTTCGGCGGGCCCGGCCGCCGAGCCCGCCCTCGTCGAGCGCTGCCGCCAGGGCGACCCCCAGGCGTTCGCCCGGCTCGTCTCCCTTCACGAGGCCATGGTCCTCAACCTCGCCGCGCGGCTCCTGGGCGATCCGGAAGAGGCCAAGGACATCGCCCAGGACGTCTTCCTGACCGTATATCGCACGCTCCCGCGCTTCGAGGGCCGGAGCACGGTGCGGACCTGGATCTACCGCATCGTCGTCAACCAGTGCCGCAACCGGCAGCGGTGGTGGCGGCGGCGCCGGCGCGCGTCCGCCTGTCCCCTCGACGAGATCACCGCCGCCGACGAGGCGAGGATGTCCGCCGTTTCGCCCACCGAGGGACCCTTCGAGCGCCTGGCCCGCCGCGAGCGCGCGCGCCGCATGGAGGCCGCCCTCCTGGCCTTGTCGTTCGACCATCGGGCCGTCCTCCTCCTGCGCGAGGTGGAAGGCCTCTCCTGCGAGGAGATCGCCACCACGCTCGCCCTGCCCATGGGCACGGTGAAGAGCCGGCTCGCGCGGGGGCGCGATAGCCTGAGGCGCGCGCTCGCGCTTCCGGGAGAGGAGATGCCATGAGTTGCCGTGGGGTGCGGAGCCGGTTCTCCGAGCATCGCGATCAGGCGCTGCGCGCGGCCGAAGCGCGCGACGTCTCCGCGCACCTCGAGACCTGCTTCCAGTGCGCGGCGGCCTGGCGCTCCTTCAACGACGACCTGGACCTCCTGTCCGAGACGCCTCCCCTGCCCGCCACGGGGGAGATCGCGGCGCGCGTCTTCGATCGTCTCGACATGGAGCGGCGCCAGCCCGGCCTCTCCCTCCTCTTCCGCCCCTTCGGCGCGGCCCGGCCGTTGATGCTGCCGAGCCTGGTTCCGGCGGCCTTCGTGCTCGTGGCCGTGCTGAGCGGCGCCCTCGCGCTCGATCGCGTGCCGCAGCCGGTGACGAGCATGCGCATCGCCGCTTCCGCTTCGAACTGGGACGCCCTGGTGCCGCCCTCGGGGACGGAAGGGAACCCGCTCTTCCCGATGTCCGAGGTCAGCCCACCGCGCATGCGCTCCAGCGAGACGGTGCCCCGGTATCTCCTCGACCATCCGGGCGAGGGGAGCCTGTTCGTGGAAACGGTGGTCGCGCGCGACGGCAGCGTGTCCGCGGTGACCGTGCTCGGCGGGGATTCCGAGCTCGCACGGCCCGTCGTGGACGCGCTGCGCCGCGAGCGCTACGAGCCGGCGCGCTTCCGCGGGCGTCCGGTCGCGGTCAGCATCTACCGGCTGATCAGTCGTATGGAAGTCTGGGGGACGTAACTAATGCAGGGGGTTGTTCCACTCTAAATGAACACAACCCCCTACGCCCTTCGGGCTACCCCCCTGCCGCTCAGCGCCGAGTGAATCGGCGCTTCGCTATTTGCCCTTCGATCGTTCACGTTGGTGCAACCTTTGCTATTCCAACGTCTGTCGCGCGGTTCGGGCCACTTCCTCTAGTTCCAGGCTTTCCATCTTCTCGTCCTTGGCCCGCAGCACGGTGACGCGCGGACCGACCGGCGCCCACTGCGCCGGATCGGTGGGGCCGAACAACGCGAGGACGGATGCTCCCCAGGCCGCGGCCAGATGGCTGACGCCGGAGTCGTTGCCCACGTAGACGCCGGCGTCGGCGAGCACGGCGCCGAGCACTCGCGGCGGCAGGTCGCGCGCGCGCACCGCCGACGGCAGCCGCGCGAGTGGCGCCGCCGCCTCGGCGTCCGCCGGCCCTTCGACGAGCAGGAAGCGTCGACCGGCGGTGAGATGTTCGGCCAGCGATGCAAAGCGTTCCGCGGACCAGTTCTTGCGCGCGGCGCCGCTGCCGGGATGGATCGCGAGGAAGCGGGAACCAAGGCGGCCCCGCCATGACTGCGCCCGCGCCTTCTCCTGCGCCGACGCGACCATGACGGGCGGTGTCAGCGCCGGATCGGCGCCGAAGGCCGCGACGGGCTCACTGAGCCATCTCGCCGCATGCGGTCCGTTGGGTGGAGGAAGGGGAGGCTGCGCGATGACGTTCGCCGTCGGTGCGGCCTTCTCCAGTCCCCGCACGAGTTCCGCGGACGCCGTGTAGGCGACGACCGCCTCGAACGGCGAAAGCACGCCGCGCAGTTCGGCCGACAGGGTTGCCTCTCCGGCGAGGAGACCAGCGAACGTCGCCGACTCCCAAGGGAGGACGCCGTCCACATCGCACCGCCCGCCGCCCCGCAGCGCCGCGCCGGCACCGGAAGGTGCGAGGAGCGAGACGGAATGACCCGCTGCCCGCAGGGCCGCCACGGCCGTGCGCAACAGAACGACGTCGCCCAGGGCGCCCGCGCGGACGAGAAGGACGTTCAAGGCCGCACGCGGTCCGCGGCTACGGGATCTCGATCCGCCCCGTGGACAGGTTGCCGAGAAGGTCGGACGCGCGCACCACCACGACGTGCGGCGCGGGCCCCGTCAGCTCGCCGATGGCGAACTCGTAGCTCTCCTCGACGCTGTCGTTGATGCCGTCGGTGGGGTGCACCTCCTGCCACTTGCCGCCGTCCACCGAGTACTCGGTCTTGCGCACGATGCTGGAGTCGTCCTTGACCGTGGCCTTCACTCGCCGGGGGTTGCCGGCGACGGCGGTGACCGTCACCGTCGGCGGGGTGTTGTCCACGTCGAAGGGCGCGCTTTCCTTGTCCCCGCTGAGCGAAACGCCCGACGGGTTGCTGGGGGCGTCGCTGGCCGTCACCTTGATGACGTACCGGCCGTTGGGCACCGTCGTCGTGTCCCAGGCGAGGACGGCGTCCGTGACGCCCTTCTTCAGCGGACGGAAACGGCTGTCGGCCAGCGGCCGGTAGTACACGTCGTAGACGAGCGTGTCGCCGTTGGGGTCGTCCGCGCGCCAGGAGAACGTCTGCACGCCCTTCTGGTACAGGCGGCGGCTGTAGGCGGTGGCGGAAGGCGCGTTCGAGCGCGGAGCGGGCTGGGCCGGCCGCCCCTCGGGGTTGCGCGGCTCGTCCAGGCCCAGGATGTCCACCTCGCCGGAGAGCGAGATCGGCTTCTGGAAGACCTCGCCCGGCGGGTGCACGGTGATCGTCTGGATCTGCGGCCGCAGGTTGCGCTGGAGGTAGGCGGCCACCAGCGTGTCGAGGAGCGGGGAGCGGCCCTGCTGGCCGACGAGGACGGTCCGGACCTGCAGGAAGCGCGCGGGCTCGCTGGCGATGGGCGTGCCCTGGCGGTTCGTGTACGGCGCCGACCAGGCGGACCAGGTGCTGTCCGGAGTGCCGGTGTTGCCGCTGCGCGTCTGGACCTGGATCTCCGTACCCGCGGGCAGCTCCGCCTCCCAGCGCACGCGTCCCCAGCTCGAGACGGTGTCCGTGTCCTTGGCCTTCGAGGTGAACGTGCCCTTCGTGCCCGCGGCCGCTTCCAGCACGTGGACGCGGCCGGGATTTGAAGTGGCCAGGAACACTTCGCCCGTCTTCGCGCGGACGAGGTTCGTCACCTGCTCGGCCGGGAAGGACGTGACCATCGTCCACGACCGATCCGCGCGCACGCGGTAGACCTTGCCCTTGTTGCCGGTGCCGACGAAGACGCCGTCGTCCGTGGCGGCCAGGGCGTGGGGCATCTCGTCGGACGAGCTCCACAGGGTATCGACCTCGCCGGTGGGAGAGATCCTCACCACCGCGCCCTTCGCGGAGCCCGTGCGGATCGGCTCGATCGGACGCGGCGACGGCGACGGAGCGGACGGGGGCGGGCCGGCCAGGCTGAAGCTCTCGGTGACGGTGACCTCTCCGCCGGGCACGGTAGCGGTGACGGGTGGGAGCACAGGCACGCTCGGGCGGCTCTCGCCGCCGTCCTTGCCGTCGATGAGCGCGGCGTACACGCTGCCGTCGGGCCCGACGTCCACCGCCTTCACCTCGCGGTAGGCGGAGTCGTGCAGGACGAAGACCTTGCCCGCGGGGTCGATGCGATAGAGCACGCCCCCGGGGGTGCTGCCCGCGTAGACGTTGCCGGCCCCGTCCACGGCCAGGGCGGTGATGTGGCCCTCGGGGCTCGTGAAGACGACGTCGGACTTGTCCTTGCCGGTGACGCGAAGGATTCGGCCCTCGGCGCCGGTGGCGACGAGGAGTCGGCCCTGGCCGTCGAAGGCGAGCGCCCAGATGTACTTGTCCGTCGGATCGAAGTAGACGTCGGACTTGCCCGCGCGGTCGATGGCGTAGACCTTCCCGTCCGGAGCGGTGCCGGCGTAGACCGTCCCGTCCTTGCCCACGGCCAGGGCATGGACTTCGAGCTCCGCCGCGTCGAACAGCAGCGAGGCCTTGCCGTTCTCGATGCGGAAGACCTTGCCCTCGTTGCCGGTGCCGACGAAGAGGCGCCCCTCCGCGTCCCGGGCCAGGGACCAGACGTACGGCGCCTCCGGATCCTGGACGACGCGCGTGGCGGGAGCCAGGCGCACTCGGCCCTCGGAGTCGACCGAGAGCCCCTCCGTCTCGCCGTCCAGGAAGTCGCGCGCCCCCTCGAGCTGCCAGAACTGGGGCTGAGCCGCGTGCACGGTGGTGGCAAAGGCGAGGCAGGCCACGGCCAGGAGCCCCGCGGAGAAATGGCGCATCGAACCTCGCAATGAGATCAGGAGACGGGTCTTCTAGCGCTCGACGGTCAGGGTGAGCAGCCTCGAGCCGGAGACGGCGTAATCGGTGGAGAGGTCGAAGTCCCAGACCGCGGCCGTGCGCAGCGGGATGACGCTCGTGCCCTGCTCGGACCCGCCGAGGACGGAGAGGACGGAAGGCGGCAGCGACTGCATGTATTCGCCGCGCACGATGGCCCCGTCGTCCGGCCGCGTCATGCGCACGTAGACGTGGTTGTTGCGGCGGAGGCCGTTGATGGCGCGGATGAGCTGGTCGAGGTCGCGGGGCACGAACTGCTGCCGCATCTCGCGCTGCTCGACCGCGGTCAGGGAGGGACCGTCGGCGACGAGCAGGGAGTAGGTGCCGGAGGGCGCGGTGGCGGGGATGCTGATCGGGATCGTCTCCGACCGCGTCTCGCCGCGATAGGTGCGGAGCTGGACCTTCAAGGGGACGGTCGAGCCCGCGCGCACGGGCCCGGTGCGCTCCAGCCACGCGCGGTCCAGGGTCGCGCTCTGCACCGTTTCGTCGGAGGCGACGTCGATGGCGAGCTTCTCCACCTTCACCGGCTCGAAGTCGTTCGTCATCAGGTAGGCCAGGGGCGCGGCCACGAGGCCGGCGGCCTGGATGGCCGGCTGCTCCTGCGTGAAGAGGTCCTCCACCCGCACCTCGCGCCGCCCGGTGAGGGACAGGGTCGCGTTGACGCGGATGGTGGAGGTACCGAACGCGCGCTCGTTGCTCTGCAGCACGGAGGCCAGGGCGACGTAGGCGAGGACGGGGCTGAACAGCTCGTCCTCGACCATGCGGAACGCGAACGAGCGCTCCTGTCCGCGGCTGGTCTTGATCCTCACCTCGACCGGGATCATCTTCGGCGACTTGCCGATCACGCCGGCCACGGCCGTGATGCGGTCCTGCTCGATCGTGCCCACCGCGTCCGCGGCCGAGCTGATCTTCCAGGACTGATACAGGCTGGGGAAGACCGAATACACGTAGGCCTTGCGCATCGGGAACTGGGTGGGCCCGAGGTTGTAGAAGGGATGCCCGAAGGCGTAGACGCGGCCGTTGTCGATGTGGGTGACCGTGCCCGTGGCGCTGAGGTCCATGTCGCCCTCGATGAGCGAGATGCCCACCGCGCCGCCGGGCTGGAGATCGGGGATCCCTCCCGCGGGCAGCACGCCCTTGCCCCCCGTGCCCATCACCGGCGTGAAACCCATGCCGGCGAAGATCCCGCGCGCCCACTCGAAGGTGGCCGGATCGAATCCGGAGAAGACCAGGGGAACGGAGAGGGGACCGAGCGATTGACCGGAGAGAGAGGTGGGCATGTCGCCGTGCATCGCGCCCCCGGAGAGCGGGATGGCGGGCAGCGGCCGGCGGAGCGCGGCCACCAGCGATTCACGATCCAGGGGCGCCTTGGGTCCGGAGGCTCCGAAGGGAGTGGGGAAGCGCGCGGAGGCCGCCCGCGGTCCGCCCGTCCGGGTGGCGTCGATCATGTCGGAGATCGGCGTGATCCCGGCGATCGTCTCCTTGGAGAACGGGAACCCGTAGGCCACGGCGCCGATGAGCTTGCCGTCGATGTAGACGGGGCTGCCGCTCATGCCGGCGATCACGCCCGTCTTCTCGAGCGGCCCGCCCTCGAGACGCGCGACGATCATGCTTTGCTTGGGACCCACGTTCTCGAGAACGCCGATCACGGTGACCTTGAAGTCCTCGATCCGCGTCCCCTCGAACACGGTGCGGCCGATGCCGACCATGCCGGGCTTGATCTGGTCGAGGGGCATGGTCACGATGCCGGGCGTGGCCACGGGAGAGGGCCGGGGAGGAATCTTCGCGGGGGCGTCGGCCCGGACGGGCAGGCTCGCGATACCGGCCAGAACGGCCACTCCAAACGCGGCGAAGACGGTCATCGACGATCGCATGTGCTGGGTCTCCCACTCATCCGGCCCCTCGATATTAGCACCCGCGCTCGCGGAGGCAATTGCCGAGCGCGGGGGGCGGGCATGCTAAGATGAACGTCCCCTTGGACGAGACGCGCAGGAGCGCCGTGCCCGCCGCCCTCTTCGCTTGGCTTCTCCCCGGCGCCGGTCATCTCTACCTCCGCCGTCCGGGCAAGGCGCTGCTGTTCCTGGGCGCCATCGGAGCCCTGTTCGCGCTGGGGGTGGCCATGGACTCGCGGCTGACCATGAACCTCGGCCTCGACGACCTGCTGGCCTCGCTCTTCAGCCTCGCCCAGATGGCCATCGGCCTGCCGTACCTGGCCGCGCGCGGCCTCGGGTTCGACGGCGACGTGAGGTCGGTGACCTTCGAGTACGGCAACACCTTCACCGCCGTGGCCGGGCTGCTGAACATCCTCGTCATCCTCGATGCCTACGACACCGCGCTGGGCCGCAAGCGGTGACCTCGCACCCGCTCCTGGCCAGCCACCTCCTGGCCCTGCTGACCTTCTCGGTCCTGACCTCCGCCGTGTTCGCCACCCTCCTTCGCGACGATCCGCGCAGCCGGCTGCGCTTCGGCCTGCTGGCCTTCGCCGCGTTCGTCGTCTCCGCGGTGGTGGTCGGCTGGCTGATGTATCCGTTCCCGAGCTGAGGCCGTGGTCGGACGCTGGGCGCCGGTCGTCGCCTGGATGGCCGCCGTCTTCTTCGTCTCTTCCATATCGAACCTGGGGAAGGCGGGGCGCGTGCCGGACTGGATCTCTCATCCCGTCGAATACGGCGCGGGCGCGGTGCTGGTGTGCCGCGCCCTTGCGGTGCCGCGGGGGCGTCCCGTGACGGCGTCCACGGCCGTGATCGCGACCCTGCTCACCACCGCGTACGGGATTACGGACGAGTACCACCAGTCGTTCGTGCCCGGGCGCACGGCCGATCCCGCGGACGTGGTCAAGGACCTGGTGGGCGCAGCGGCGGCGAGCCTCGTCTACCGGCGCTGGACGAACGCGGCCGCGATGAGCGACCGGGGCTCGACGCGCACGCCCGATCCTTCCGAGTCGCCGCGATGACGCCAGACCTCCGCATCGCCGTGGTGCCCGGGGACGGGATCGGCCGGGAGGTCACCGCGGAGGCGGTTCGAGCCCTGGAAGCCGTCGCGTCCGCATCCGGTCGCCGGGTCCGCCTCCAGCATTTCGAGTGGGGCGCCGATCATTACCTGAAGACGGGCATCACGCTGCCCGCGGACGCGCTCACCATGCTGCCGGACAACTTCGACGCGATCCTGCTCGGCGCGATGGGCGATCCCCGCGTCCCCGACAACCGCCACGCCGCGGACATCCTCCTCGGCCTGCGCTTCCGGCTCGACCTCTACGTCAACTACCGGCCCGTCCGCCTCTTCCACGAGAAGCTGTGCCCCTTGAAGAACGTGGGGCCCAAGGACGTGGACTTCGTGGTCTTCCGCGAGAACACCGAAGGCCTCTACGTGATGATGGGCGGCCACTTCAAGAAGGACACTCCGGACGAGGTGGCGACGGAGGTGGACCTCAACACGCGCAAGGGTGTCGAGCGGATCGTCCGCCAGGCCTTCGATCACGCGCGGGCGCGCGGCCGCACGAAGGTGGTGATGGCGGACAAGTCCAACGTGCTGATCCACGCGCACGAGCTCTGGCAGCGCGTGTTCAAGCAGGTCGCGGCCGAGTACGCGGGCATCGAGGCCACCCACCTCTTCGCGGACAACCTCGCCTTGCAGATGGTGCGCGATCCTTCGCAGTTCCAGGTCATCGTGACCAGCAACATGTTCGGCGACATCCTCACCGACCTCGCGGCCGCGCTGCAGGGAGGCCTGGGCATGGCCGCCTCCGGCAACATCCACCCCGGACGGCTGAGCCTGTTCGAGCCCGTGCACGGCTCGGCCCCGAAGTTCGCGGGCAGGAACGTGGCCAACCCGATGGGGGCGATCCTCACCGCCGGCTTGATGCTCGAGCACCTGGGCTGGACGGAGGAGGCGCAGCGGATCGAGCAGGCCGTGCGCTGGGCGGTCGAGCACGACCGCACGACGTCCGACATCGGCGGGTCGCTCGGCACACAGGAGGTCGGGGCGGCGATCGCGCAGCAGCTCGCGATTTAACGCCCTTGCCTGATGGCGGCGTAGTATCGAGCCAGTTCCATGATCTGCCGCCGCCTATTCATGAAGATGATGGCCGCGGGTGCCGCGGGCACGGGCACGATGGCCTGTGGGGGCGGCGGGGCGGTCTCGGGTCCCCTCACGCCGCCGCCGGCCACCGCCCGCACCATCCGCACCCCGCTGCCCGCGGTCGGGGAGACGCGGGCGGAGTTCGACGGCGATCTGTCCCTGGCCGTGACACGCCTGTCCGCGACGAGCGTCGTGGCCGTCTCGCGCACCTGCACCCACGAGGGATGCACCGTGCTCGTGCCGGAAGCCAACGGGCAGACGCTGGACTGCCCGTGCCACGGCTCGCGCTTCACGACCGCGGGGTCCGTGGTGAACGGCCCCGCCGCGCGGCCGCTGCCCTCGTTCCCCGCGCGCATCGAGGGGCAGGAGGTCGTGATCACGGTCGGCTGACCGCGAACCCGTTAGAATCGTCGAAGGAGGTTCGTACGGGGCCGATGAACGAGCCGACGGTTTCGCTGACGCCGGGCAAGCGCGTCCTCTTCCTCACCAAGGATCCCGACCTCATCCGCCGCCAGCTCCGCGGCGAGCTCGATCTCCGCATGGAGGACCTGCGCGTCGAGGACTTGATGGACGACATCAACACCGACGCCATGACCCCGGCGTGGGCCTGCTTCGACTATCGGCCGGAGGACATCGCGCGCAACGCCTACGCCGGGATCACCGTGAACAAGGAGCGCCTCTTCCCCGAAGGCGCGCTCATGGCCGGCGGGTTCGAGGTCATCGTCTCCGGCTACCGCAAGGGTGTCGGCTCCAGCCGGGAGACGGCGGTGCAGGCCGAGAAATGGTCCGGCATCCGCATCGCCATCGCCGCCTCCTTCGCGCCCATTCACGCCCGCAACAACATCGCGCAGGGCGTGCTCATGGGCGACCATGCCATGCTCAGGCGCCTCCAGGCCGGCGCCGCGATCCCCCTCGAGGAGTTCGCCCGGGGCTACGACGTCGTCACGAAGAGGATCATCGAATCCGGGGGCCTCTTCCCGTTCACCAAGGCCTGCGCGCGTGGCGAAGTCGACCTGCCCGCGCCGGCCACGGCCCGACGGGCCATGAACATCGCGGAGAAGATCCTGGCCGCGCACGTCGTCGGGGCCCGGGGGCCGGTGTTCCTGGCCCCGGGAGACGCCGTCTGCGTGCGCGTCGACGGCGGCTACTCCCACGAGTTCACCACGGCGCAGGTGGCCCACTTCCTGGCCCAGGAGTACGGACCGGACTACGCCCTGGCCGACCCGCGCAAGTTCGCGGTGTTCGAGGACCACCTCATCTACGCGGACGGCGTGGCCAAGATGGCGCCGTTCTCGCCCAAGATCCAGGTCCTTCGCGATCTGCAGCGCGCCTTCCAGCGCCAGACCGGAGTGCTGGACTTCTCGGCGCACGACGGCATCTCGCCCGGCATCTGCCACAGCGTGGCCCGCGAACGGATCATCGAGCCGGGCGACTTCATCCAGGCCACGGACAGCCACACCTGCATGGGTGGAGCGAACAACTCGCTCGCCTACGGCGTGGGCGCGACCGAGTATGCCGCCCTGGTCAAGGCGGGCTTCACCTTCGTCGAGGTGCCGGAGTCCATCCGCTTCGAGCTGGTCGGCCGCCTCGGCCCGGGAGTCACGGCCAAGGACGTCATGCTCCACATCCTGGCCACGCACGCGAAGCGCCAGGAGACGCTGGACCGCGTGATGGAGCTGGGCGGACCCGGACTCGCGTCCCTCTCCCCGGACGAGCGGGCCACCCTCGCCAACATGGCCACCGAGTGCTCGGCCAAGGCGGGCGTCGTCGAAGCGGACGAGGAGACGCTGCGCTGGATCGCCGCGCGCCGGACGGGTGTTTCGCTCGATGAATTGCGGGGCAAGGTGGTCCGGCCGGATCCGGGGGCGGAGTACGCGGGCGGCGTGCACACCATCGACCTCGGGCAGGTCCGCCCGATGGTGGCCACGCCCGGCGACCAGGCGAAGGGTATTCCCTCGGATCCCACCAACGGCGCCTTGATCGCCGACCTGGGCGAGGTCCGCATCGACATCGCGTACGGGGGAAGCTGCACCGCGGGCAAGGAAGCCGACCTGGACATGTACGCCAAGGTCATGAAGGAAGCGCTGGACGCGGGGCGGGCCGTGCGCCCGGGCGTGGACTTCTACATCCAGTTCGGTTCGGAGGCCGTCGAGGAGTACGCCCGTGGCCGAGGGTACGTCGAGGTCTTCGAGAAGACGGGCGTGCGCGTCATCCATCCGGGCTGCGGCGCCTGCATCGGCTGCGGTCCGGGCGTGTCGTCGTCGGCCGAGCAGGTCACGGTGTCCGCCATCAACCGCAACTACCAGAACCGCTCGGGCCCCGGCCGGCTCTACCTGGCCTCGCCCCTGACCGTGGCCGCCTCCGCCGTGGCCGGG
>Ga0075431_100001386_pt1 | contig 22233 bp, 23 predicted proteins | sample RhiMetdeltSRZDD5_FD_75297 | JGI IMG/M metagenome (GOLD analysis project Ga0075431, IMG submission 75297) | Populus rhizosphere microbial communities from Tennessee, USA - Rhizosphere MetaG P. deltoides SRZDD5 | ecosystem: Host-associated > Plants > Roots > Rhizosphere > Soil | place: USA... | reverse complement strand
TCTCGGCGGCTCGAACTCCATCCGCTCGTACAAGTCGCGGCAGATCTCGCCGCGGGACGACACCGGTGTGCGGATCGGCGGCACCTCGTCGGTGCTCGGCAACGTCGAGTACATCGTGCCGCTGCCGTTCAACGTGCGTGCCGCGCTGTTCTTTGACGTCGGCAATGTCTATGGCTTCGGCACCAAGTTCGATCTGACGGACCTGCGCACCGCCGTCGGTGGCGGCCTCCGCTGGCTGTCACCCTTCGGACCCATCCGGGTCGACTACGGGTTCAACCTGGATCCCCGGCCAGGGGACAAGTCGGGAGCGTTCAATTTTTCGGTTGGCTCGCCATTCTGAGGAGGATCGGATGAGGTCAGCAGTCCTGGCAATGCTCATGTTCGGGTGGATGACCACCGCCGCCCATGCTCAAGCGCCGCAGCCGGCGGCCGCGCCGGCGCCGTCGACGCTCAAGATCGGCTATATCGACGTCCAGCGCGTGCTGGCGCGCTCGGCGGCGGGAGTGGCCGCCCGCGAGCAGCTCGAGAAGGAGCGCGCCGGTATCCAGAAGGAGATGGACGGACGCCGGCAGGAGCTCGAGAAGCTGCGCGAGGAGATCGAGAAGAAGGGGCCGCTGATGACGGCCGACGCCCGCCGCGACAAGCAGGAGCAGTTCGACCGCAAGCGCCGTGACGCGGCACGCGCGGCCGACGACTTCCAGAAGGAGCTCGAGAAGCGCGAGGCGACGCTGCTCCAGAAGGTGCTGGCGGAGATGGGCGGGGTCATCGAGCGGGTCGGGAAGGAAAAGAATTACTTCATGATCGTGGAGAAACGGAACGCCGGCGTGCTGTATGCCACCACCGATGCGGACCTGACCGACGAGGTCATCCGGGCCTACGACCGGGAGGCCGGGAGCAAGAAGAAGTAGCGCCGATGAGCAGTGGTGGGCGATTCACGCTCGACGAGCTGGCGAAGGCGCTGGGGGCGACTCTCGAGGGCGACCCGCGTCGCGTGGTCACCGGCGTGGCGCCCCTCGAGAGCGCCGGACCGGATCAGGTGTCGTTTCTCACCCACGCCCGCTACATCGACGCCGCCAAAACCTCGCGCGCGGGCGCATTCGTGGCCGACGCGCAGGCGGCCGGCTTGCCGGGGCCGGTGCTGCGTGTCCGGGCGCCCCAGCAGGCGCTCGTCGATCTGCTGAACCTCTTCCACCCGCCGGCCGCCGTCGTGCCGGGCGTGCACCGCACGGCCGTGGTCGCCGCCGACGCGCACGTGGATTCGACGGCGTCGATCGGCGCTCATGCCGTGGTGGAGGCGGGGGCGTCGATCGGCGCCCGCGTGCGCGTCAGCCCGCTCGTGTTCATCGGTGCTGGCGTCGAGATCGGCGAGGATTGCCGCGTGGGGCCGCACGTCGCGCTGCTGGAGGGCGTCCGGCTGGGACGGCGCGTGCTCGTGCACCCGGGCGCCGTGCTGGGCGCGGACGGCTTCGGCTTCGCATTCGACGGGGCGCAGCACCGGAAGATCCCGCAGACGGGCGGTGTCATCATCGAGGACGACGTGGAAATCGGCGCCAGTACCACCATCGACCGCGCGACCTTCGGCGACACGATCGTCCGCCGCGGGACGAAGATCGACAACCTCGTGCAGATCGGCCACAACGTCGAGGTCGGCGAGCACTCGATCCTCGTCTCGCAGGTCGGCGTGTCGGGGTCGTCGCGGCTCGGGCGCGGCGTCGTGCTGGCCGGCCAGGTCGGCGTGGCCGACCACGTGACGATCGGGGACGGCACCCTGGTCGGCGCGCAGGGCGGGGTCCCGTCGGACCTGCCGGCGGGCGGGAAATTCCTCGGCTCACCGGCGCGACCGATGCTCGAGGCCAAACGAATCATCGCCGCCGACAGCCGGTTGCCGGAGCTGCTGCGCCGGGTCCGCGCGCTCGAGCGTGCGCTCGAAGCGCTCACCGGCCACCCGCTCGAGCGCGAAGGGCGCAGCGATGAGTGAGATCCATCCCTCGGCCGTGGTCGACAAGTCGGCCACCCTCGGGAGCGACGTGCGGATCGGCGCCTTCTGTGTCGTCGGTCCCGAGACGACCCTGGGCGACGGGGTGGAGGTCGGCCATCACGTGGTGACCGAAGGCCGCGTCGTCGTGGCCGCGCGCGTCAAGATCGGCCACGGCGCCGTGCTGGGCGGCGTGCCGCAGGATCTGAAGTTCAAGGCGGGGACGCCGTCGGGCGTGCGCGTGGGCGAGGGGACGGTCATTCGAGAGTACGTGACGATTCATCGCTCGACGCACCCGGAGGGCTGGACCGAGATCGGCCGCGACTGCCTGGTGATGGCCATGAGCCACCTGGCCCACGACTGCCGCGTGGGGAACGGCGTGATCATCATCAACTACGCCGGCATCACCGGTCACTGCGAGATCGGCGACCGCGCCACCATCGGCGGCTTCGCGGGGCTCGTGCCCTTCACCCGTATCGGCGCTCACGCGTACATCGGCGGGATGGCCAAGCTGAACGCCGACGTGCCGCCATACATCATCGTCGACGGGCAGCCGGCCACCGCGCGCGGGGTGAACGTGATCGGGCTCCGCCGCGCGGGCATGACGGCTGCGGACCGCCGAACGCTCCAGGACGCCTATCGCATTCTCTACCGCAGCGGGCTCGCGCGCGCCCGGGCGGTGGCGCGCATCCGAGAGGAGCTGCCCATGACCGAGCCGATCCGAGTGCTGCTGGAGTTCATCGACGGCTCGCACCGGCACGGCATCGTGGGCGCGCCGGACGGCGGCGCCACCCCGGTGGAGGAGGTCACGAGCTGATGGCGATCAACGGGCCGCGGCTGCGCGCGGGCGTGGTGGGCGCCGGTCACATGGGCCAGTACCACGTGCTCGTGTACGCCGAGCTGCCGGATGTCGATCTGGTGGGCGTGGCCGACGTGGACGCGGAGCGCGCGCACGCGGTCGCCCGCCAGTACGACACCCAGGCGTTCACCGACCATCGCCAGCTCATCGGCAGGGTCGACGTGGTCAGTGTGGCGGTGCCCACCGAGCGGCACTTTTCGGTGGCGCGTGACCTCCTCGAAGCGGGCGTGAGCGTCCTCGTGGAGAAGCCGATGACCACCACGGTGGAGGAGGCGCGCCGGCTCTTCGCCACGGCGGAACGCACCGGGGCCGTGCTCCACGTCGGTCACGTCGAGCGCTTCAACGGGGCCGTGGACGAGCTGCGGCAGATCGTGCGCTCGCCGATCCTCATCGAGTCGCGCCGGCTCGGGCCGTTCGCGCCGCGGGTGCAGAAGGACACCGTGGTGATGGACCTGATGATCCACGACATCGACATCGTCCTCGGCCTGGTCGACTCCCCGCCGGCACGGATCGCCGCCCAGGGCGCCGTCGTGCACTCCTCGGTCACCGACGTCGCCAGCGTGCAGATCCGCTTCGAGTCGGGAGCCATCGCCACCATCACCGCCAGCCGCGCCACCGAGGAAAAGGTCCGCACGCTGGCGATCACGCAGCCCGATGCCTACATCTTGCTCGACTACACGGACCAGGATATCCGGATCTTCCGGCGGGCGGCGCAGCAGTACACGCTCGGCCGCAAGTCGATTCGTTACTCGCGGGCCTCGCTGGTCGAGCACCTGCAGGTGCACCGCGACAATCCGCTGAAGCTCGAGATCCAGCACCTGATCGGCGCCGTGCGTCGACGCCGCAGCGGTGAGCGCGTCGAGCTGAACCTTGCCGAGGACGTGACGTCGCTGGCCATGGCGCTGGAGATCGAGCGCATGATCCGCGACGGCGTGCCCGAGATCATCTGGCCGAAGGACCTGCCGTGGAGCGGTCGCTCGGACTGATGTGCGGCGCCGGCGCGGTGCCGGCGCTGATGGCCCGACAGGCGCGGCAGCAGGGCTGGCGCGTGGTGGCCTTCGCTTTCGCGCCGCCGTCGGCGGCGGTGCTCGGCGACGCTGCGCGCGTGGTGCCGTGCGACATGCGCGAGATGGGACCGGTGGTCGGCACCCTCGTCGAGGAGAAGGTCACCGGGGTGCTCCTCTCCGGAAAGTTCTCGATGAGCGACCTTCTGCACGCCGAGCGCGTCGACGACACCCACCGCGCCATGGCCGCCAGCGCCGGCGCGCTCCTGGACGGCAACGTCAAGACGGTGCTGCTCTCGACGCTGACGGGCCTGGGCATCGAGCTGCTCGACCAGCGCCCGTTTCTCGGCGACGGCTTGCCTCGTGAGCGCGTGCTCGGGACGCGGACGCCCTCGGAGGCGGAGTGGTCCGACGTGCGCCGTGGCCTCGAGGTCGGCCGCGCGGTGGCCACGCTGAGCATCGGGCAGACGGTGGTCGTCCGCCGTGGCGCCGTGGGCGCGGTCGAGGCCATCGAGGGCACCACGGCCGCCATCCGCCGCGGGACGGCGCTCAGCGGGCCCGGCGCGGTGGTGGTGAAGACGGTCGCCGCCGATCACGACTTTCGCTTCGACGTGCCGACCGTCGGACCCGAGACGATCGAGGCGGCCGCCGAGGGCGGCGCCACCGTCGTCGCGCTCGAGGCGGGCTGCGTGTTCGTGCTCGACCGCGTGGCCACCACGCGCCGCGCCGACGCGGCCGGCATCGCCCTGGTGAGCGCGCGTGCCGACGGCGACTGAGCGAGGCCGCACCATCATGCTCGTGGCCGGCGAGGCTTCGGGCGATCTCCACGGCGCCACGCTCGCCCGCGCGCTCCGCGCGCTGGCACCGGGCACGCGGCTCTACGGCATGGGCGGCCGCGCGATGGCCGCGGAGGGCGTGGAGCTCCTCGTGGACGCCACGGGCGAAGCGACCGTTGGCGGCACCGAGGCGGTCAAGGGCGTCCCGGCGCTCTATCGCGCCTATCGCCGTCTGCGCGCCACGCTCGGCGGACCCGATCGGCCCGACGCCCTCGTCATCATCGATTTCCCCGAGTTCAATTTACGGCTCGCGCGCGCGGCGCGACGGGCGGGCGTGGCGGTCGTCTACTTCATCCCGCCGCAGGTGTGGGCATGGCGGCCCTGGCGGCTGCGGCTCATGCGGCGCGTCGTGTCCCTCGTGCTCGCCGTGTTTCCGTTCGAGCCACCGCTCTATCGACGAGCGGGCGTTCCGGTGGCATTCGTGGGCCATCCCCTCGTCGACGCGCTGGTGGAGGCGCCGTCGCGCGACGACGCGCGCAAGCGCCTCGGCCTCGACGGCGACGCGCCCGTGATCGGGCTGCTGCCGGGCAGCCGGCGCCTCGAAGTGGAGCGCGTCATGCCGGTGATGCGGCAGGCAGCGGAGCTCCTTGCCGCGCGCCATCCGGCGGCGCGGTTCGTGATCGCCCAGGCGCCGACGGTGGCGCGGGGCACGCTGGAGGCGAGCGGCGGCGGGGGGGTCGCCTTCACGATCGTCCCGTCGAGCGCCTACGCCGTCATGCGCGCCGCCGACCTGCTGCTCGTGACGTCGGGCACGGCGACTCTCGAGGCCGCACTGCTGGGGACGCCGATGATCGTGTGCTACCGGCTCTCCCGCCTCACGGCCGCGCTGTTCGGTCCGCTGGTGCGCGTGCCGTGGATCAGCCTGGCCAACATCACGCTCGGTCGCGCCGTCGTGCCCGAGCTCTACCAGCGTCGACTGAGCGCGCCGGCGCTCGCGCGCGAGGCGCTGGCGCTGCTCGAGTCGCCGGCGGCGCTGGCCGCTCAGCGCGAGGCGTTCGCCGAGCTCGCCGGACAGCTCGGCGTGCCCGGCGTCGGCGCGCGGGCGGCCCGGCAGGTGCTGCAGCTGGCGGCCTCGTGAGCGCCGGCCTGCTGCCGCTCATGGCCGCCCTCGGCGTGCGCGCGCTCGGCGTCACGCTGTCGGTCCGTGCCGAGGGCATGGACGCGCTCCGCCCGCTCTGGCGCGCCGGGCGCCCGCTGATCTACGGCGTCTGGCACGGCCGCATCCTCATCGTCCCGTGGCTCAACGCGCGTCTCCGCCGGACCGAGGGCGCGCGCAACGTGCGCGTGCTGGCCAGCCGCTCGCGCGACGGTGAGCTCGTGGCGGGCTTCGTGCGGCGCTTCGGGCTCGACGTCGTGCGCGGCTCTTCGTCCCGCGGCGGTGCCGCGGCGCTGCGCGAGCTGGCGCGGGCGCTCCGTGCCGGCGAGGACGTGGCGGTCGTGCCCGACGGCCCGCGCGGTCCATCGTGTCGCGCGCAGGCCGGCATCGTGAGCCTGGCCGCCACCACCGGCGCTCCCATCGTCCCGCTCGGCGTCGCCGCGCGGCCCGCGCGGCGGCTCGCATCCTGGGATCGCTTCATGGTGCCGGCGCCGTTCGCACGCTGCGCCGTCGTCTTCGGCGCGCCCGTCGACGTCGGTCGTCACGACGACCGCGAGACGGTCCGCGCCGCCGTCGAGCGGGCGCTGCAGGAGGCGACCGACAGCGCCGATCGCCTGGTGGCCGCGTCATGATCTATCCGCTCTACACGGCGCTGCTGGCGGCGGCGGTGACGGCCTACGCGCCGGCGGCGCTGGCGCGCCGCGTGCTCCGCGGCGTGCCCCTGAACCTCCGCCAGCGCTTCGGGTACGGCCCGGTGCCCGCGGCGCCCGGTCCGCGCGCGTGGCTGCATGCCGTGTCCGTCGGCGAGACGATCGCGGCCGCGCCGCTCGTGGACGGCCTCCGCCGGCTCTGTCCGGAGCTCCCGCTCGTGGTGAGCACCGTGACCGCCACCGGCGCCCGCGTGGTGGCCGAGCGGTTCGCCGGCGTCGCCACCCATCGCTATTTTCCGCTCGATTTCCCGGCCGCGGTGCGACGCAGCGTGCGGGCGATCGACCCGGCCTTCTTCATCTGCATGGAAACGGAGCTGTGGCCCAACGTCCTGCGCGAGCTCGGCCGCCGCGGCGTGCCGACGATGATCGCCAACGGTCGGCTGTCCGATCGCTCGTTCGAACGCTACCGGCTGCTCCGTCCCGTCATGCGGCGGGTGCTGGCCGACGTGCGCATCTTCGCCATGCGCTCGGACGAGGACGCACGCCGCGTGATCGCGCTCGGCGCGGCGCCGGAGCGCGTGATCGTAACCGGCAATCTGAAGAACGACGCCGCCGCCGACCCGCCTGGCGCCGCCGATCTCTGGCGGCGACTGCTCGGGCTGCGCCCGGGGCAGCGTGTGTGGATCGCGGGCAGCACGCACAAGGGTGAAGAGGACGCGGTGCTGGCCGCGCACGCGACGGGCCAGTCGGTGCATCCCGATCTGGTTCTGGTGCTGGCGCCGCGCCATCCCGAGCGCGTCGAGGAGGTGCTCGCCCTCGTGCTTGCGCGTGGCTGGCGCGCGGTGCGGCGCAGCACGCTGCCGGCGGCAGCACGCTCGGCGCGACCGCCGGTGATCGTGCTCGACACGGTGGGCGAGCTCGCGCAGATGTACACGATCGCCGACGCGGTCTTCGTGGGCGGCAGCCTCGTGCCTCGTGGCGGCCACAACGTCCTGGAGCCGGCCCTGCGGCGCAAGCCGGTGCTGGTCGGCCCGCACACCGACAACTTCCGCGAGGCCGTCGCGCTCCTCGTCGACGCCGGCGCCGGCGTCGTGGTGACCGATGCCGCGTCGATGGCGGCGGAGCTCAAAGCGCTGCTGTCGGACCCGGTGATCGCGGCCAAGCGCGGCGAGGCCGGGGCGGAGGCGGTCGCCGCGCGCCACGGCGCGGTGGCGGCGACGCTCGAGCTGGTGGAGCGCTATCTGCTTTCCGGTGGGCGATCATGAGCGGCATCGACGAGCGGGTCATCCACGGCTGGCAGAACGGCTTCGGTCCGGCGGCGTCGCGTGTGCTGTCGGTGGCCGCCGGTGGCTATCGCGGTCTGCTCGGAACACGTGACTGGCTGTATGCGCTCGGCGTGCTGCGATCCCGGCGTCTGAGCTGCCCCGTCGTCTCTGTCGGCAATCTCACCGTCGGAGGCACCGGCAAGACGCCGGCGGTGGAGCTCGCGGTGCGCACGCTCATCGAGCTCGGGCACCGGCCGGCCGTCCTCAGCCGCGGCTACGGTCGTCGCACGCACGGCATCCAGATCGTCGCCGACGCCGCCTCGATCCGCCTCGATGCCGAGGAAGGCGGCGACGAGCCGTTTCTGCTCGCGCGGCGCCTTCCGGGAGTGCCCGTCGTGGTGGGCAGCAATCGCCACGCCGCCGCTCGCCACGCCATCGCGCGCTTCGGCGTCAGCGCCATCGTGCTCGACGACGGCTTCCAGCACCGGACGCTGGGCAAGGACCTGGAGATCGTGATGGCACGCGCGCGGGCGCCGTGGGGCAACGGTCGCCTGCTGCCGGGCGGCCCGCTGCGCGAGCCGGTGTCCGCGCTCAGGCGCGCGACCCTGATCGTCGTGACCGGCGCCGCCAGCGCCGACGACGTCGGCGAGGTTCTGGATGCCGCGCGCCGCCATGCGCCCGGCACGCCGGTGCTCGCCGCGCGGCACGTACCGACGGACTGCTGGGAAGTGGCGACGATGAAGTATCAACCGGTGGAGACTCTGCTCGGCAAGCGGCTCTTCGGCTTCGCCGGCATCGGCGCCCCCGAGGGCTTTCGCCAGACGCTGAAGGAGGCGGGCGTGGCCGAGGCCGGGTTCACGCGGTTCGCGGACCATCACTGGTACACGCGCGAGGAAGTGCGGGCTCTCGACGCAGAGGCGGCGGCCGCTGGCGCCGACGGACTGGTGACGACGGAGAAGGACTGGGTGAGATTGCGCCGACTGCCCGTTCCGAAGCGCCCGATCTATGTCCTCGGCGTCCGGCTGGTACTGCTGTCCGGCGAGGCGGAGTGGCGTGCGGCGTTCGAGCGCGCCGTTGCGCGCTGCGCCTGATGTCCACCCTCGCCATCCGGCTCCCGAACTGGCTCGGCGACACCGTCATGGCCGTTCCCGCCGTGCGCGCCCTGCGCGAAGCGTTTCCGGACGCCCGGCTCGCGCTGGCAGGGCCGTGGGCCTCGCTGCTCGCCGAACAGGGCGTCGGCGAGACGCTCGTGACCTATCCCCGCGCGTGGTCGGCGCGACTGGCCGCCGCCGACGCGATGCGGACGCTGGCGCCCGAGACGGCGGTGCTGCTGCCCAACTCGCTCGAGTCGGCGCTCTCGGCGTGGTACTGGGGCGCGCGCCGGCGCATCGGCTTCGACGTCGGCGGCCGCGGGTTGCTCCTCACCGAGGCGCCGGCGCTTCCGGCTCCCCGCCGGCATCAGATCGACGAGTACCTCCTGCTGGCAGAGGCGTGCGGCGCCGCTGTCGGCGACCGCACGCCGCGGCTGGCGCCGCCGAAGCCGGACGGCGTCGAGCGTGCTGAAGTGCGGGCGCTGCTCGCGGAGGCCGGCGCGCCGCGTGACCGCGCGCGTCGACTCGTGGCCGTGCACCTCGGTGCCGCGTACGGCCCGGCGAAGCTGTGGCCGCTGCCCCGGGTCGAGGAATTTTGCCGGCTGATGTCCGGCGAGCGCGCGACCGTCGTGCTGGTCGGGGCGCCGGGCGACGCGCCGGCGGCGATGGCGGTGAGCGCGGCAGCGCCGGCGCGCTCGCTGGTGGGCCGTGATCGCCCGGCGCTGCTGACCGCGCTGCTGAGCGAGATCGACGTCCTCGTCAGCGGAGACACGGGCGTCGCGCATCTGGCCGCCGCCCTCGGGACGCCGGCGGTGACGTTGTTCGGCCCGACGGATCCCGCGCTGTCGGCGCCGCGCGGCACGGCGCGGGTGCTCAGGCATCTGGTGCCGTGCGCGCCCTGCTTCTATCGCGTGTGCCCGATCGACCATCCGTGCCTGCGCGACCTCGCCGCGTCCACCGTGCGAGACGCCGTGCTCGCGCAGCTCGAGGTGGGCGCGTGAGCGGCGGCGCGCTGACGATCCTGCACCTTGCCGCCAACCGCTGGTGGACGGGGAGTGCGGACCCCACGATCCAGCTCGTGGCCGGGCTGGCCTCGCGTGGCCATCGGCTCCTCCTCGGCGTGACTCCCGGCGATCGCTTCGAGGCGAAGGCGCGGGAGGCCGGTGTTTCGCTGGTCGAGGGGCTGAGCCTCGGGGTCCGATTCGCTCCGCTGTCCGTCGCGCGGGACGTCGCACGGCTGCGTCGGCTCGTGCGCGAGGACGCGGTGGATGTGATCCACACGCACCACTCCCACGACCACTGGCTCGGCGCCGTCGTTGCGGGGCTGAGCGGCGCCCGGCGGCCACCGGTCGTGCGCACGTTTCACAACGTCCGCGCCGTGAAGCGGGGGATGGCGGCGCGGGCGCTCTACCGGCGCACGGCGGCGGCCTTCGCCGTCTCGCGTCAGATCGAGGCGCGCTGCCGGCTCGCGCGCGTCGGCGACGGTCGCGTGTACTGGACGCCCGGCGTGGCCGATCTGCCGCGCTTCGGCGCCGCTGCCGGCGGAGAGGCGGTGCGCGAGGAGTTCAAGCTGGGTGACGCGCCGGTGATCGTCTCCGTCGCCCGGCTGGCGGCCAACCGCGGGCACGAGCTGCTGCTCGCCGGATTTCGCGAGCTGCTGGTGGACACGCCGACCGCGCGGCTGCTGCTCGTTGGCAAGGGCGAGACGCGCCCCCGCCTCGAGCAGCTCGTCGTGGAGCTGGGGCTCGCGTCGCACGTCACCTTCACGGGCTATCGCGATCGCGACCTCCCGGCGGTGCTCGCGGCGGCCGACTGCTTTGCGCTGATGGCGGCGGGATCCGACGACTCGTGTCGCGCGGCACTGGAGGCGATGGCGGCCGGCCGCGCGGTGGTGGCTCGCCGCGTGGGCGCACTGCCAGAGACGGTCGCGCACGGCGAGACGGGCCTGCTCGTCGATGACGACACGCCCGCCGGCGTGGCGGCCGCGCTGCGCGCCGTCGTGGGCGACCGCGCCCGGGCGCGGGCCATGGGCGCGGCCGGCCGGCGCCGGGCGGAGCGCGAGTTCACCCGCGAGCGCTCGGTGGACACGGTGGAGGCGGCGTACCGCGAGGTCATCGGAGAATAGCGTGAGGATCCTGCACCTCGTCTCGTGCCGTGGCTGGTCGTCCGACGCCTACTGGGCCGCACGGATCTCCCGCGAGCTCGAGCGGCGCGGCCACGAGGTGACGCTCGGCTGTCGGCGCGGCACGGAGGCGGCCGTCATCGAGCGCGCGAAGGCGGAAGGCGTGGGGAGGATCGAGACCTTCGAGTTCGCCGGTGGCGTCCGGCTGGCAGCCGACAGCGCCGATGTGCGGCGCCTCGCGCGCGCCTTGCTCGCCTGCGACGTCGTGCACGTGCACCGCGGCAAGGAGCACTGGCTCGCCGTGGCCGCCTCGTGCCTCGGCGGCCGCCCGCGGCCCATCGTGCGCACCCGTCACATCGCGCAGGCCGTGCGCCCGCACGCCGCCAACCGCTGGCTCTATCGCCGCGCCACCGCGCTCGTCGTCACCGTCAGCGACGCCATTCGCCAGCAGTATCTCGCGGCCGGGCTCGTGCCCGCCGAGCGTGTCGTCGCGCTGCCCGGCGGAGCCGACGCCGAGGCATACCGGCCGCGGAGCGCCGATCCCGTCGTCCGCGCCTCGCTCGGCGGCAGCGACGTCCCGTTGATCGGGCTGGTCTCCGGCTTCCGTGTGATGAAGGGCCATCAGGTGGTCGTGGACGCCGCCGCTCAGCTCATCGCCGCCGGCCGGCGCGTGCGCTTCGCCTTCGTTGGCCGTGGCGCGCGCGAGGGCGTGATCCGTGAGGCCATCACGCGGGCGGGGCTGGAGCGGCACGTGACCGTCGCAGGGTGGGCGCCCGACCTGCCGGCCGTCATGGCGGCGCTCGACATCGGTCTCTACGTGCCGCTCGAGTCCGACGGGATGTCGCGTGTGCTCTTCGAGTATCTGGCCGCCGGGCGGCCGGTCATCGCGGCGCGCACCGGCGTGGTTCCGGAGGTGCTCACCGACGGCAAGCAGGCGCTGCTGGTGCCGGCCGGCGACGCCTCCGCGCTCGCGGCCGCGGTCACGCGGCTGCTCGACGACGCGGAGCTGGCCGCGCGCCTGGGCAAGGCGGGGCGACGCCGCCTCGTCGAGCATTACTCCGGCGCCCGGGTGGCGGAGGCGCTCGAAGCGCACTATTCGCGTCTGGCCGCGTGAAGGTCTCCGTCCTCGCCTTCGACCTGTCCGACAACGCGACGGGCCGCGCTGATCTTCTCGCCCGGCTGCTCGCTCCCCACTTCGCGGTGGAGGTGGTGGGGCCGCGCTTCGGGTCCGAGATCTGGCCGCCGGCGCGCGGTGGCGCCATTCCGTACCGGGCGCGGCCGGGCGCACGGTATCCGGGCTTCGCGGCGCGCGCGGCCGAGCTCGCGCGGCTGGCCGACGGCGACGTGCTGGTCGCCTCGAAGCCGAGGCCGACCAGCTACGGGGTCGCGCTGCTCGCGCGGCGCCAGCGTCGCCGTCCGCTCCTGCTCGACATCGACGACTGGGAGCTCGGGTTCTTCTATCGCAGCGGGGTGTGGGGACGCGTCGGCCGAGCGCTGAATGTGGGAAATCCCAACGGTCTGCCGTGGACGTGGGCGATGGAGCGCCTCGTCGGCCGCGCCGACGCCGTCACCGTCGCCTCGCGCTTCCTCCAGCGGCGCTTCGGCGGTGTCCTCGTGCCGCACGTCCGTGACACCGAGGCCTGGGACCCGGCGCGGTTCGACGGCGCCGCCGCGCGCGCGCGGCTCGGTGTCGGCGAGGCGAAAGTCGTGATGTTCCTCGGCACGCCGCGCGGGCACAAGGGCGTCGACGACCTGGTGGAGGCGATGGCCGGCGTCTCGGCCGCGCGTCTGGTGATCGTCGGCGCCGAGCCGGATCACCCCATGAGCCGGCGCTGGGCCGAGCGTCCTGGAGTGATCGTGCGCGGCCCGGTGCCGTTCGACGAGGTCCCGCGGTATCTCGCGGCGGCCGACGTGGTGGCCGTGCCGCAGCGGGCGACCACCGACACGCTCGGCCAGGTACCCGCGAAGCTCTTCGACGCGATGGCGATGGCGCGACCGATCGTCTCGACGCCGGTGTCGATGATCCCGGAGATCCTGGACGGCTGCGGGATGCTCGTGCCGCCCGGTGACCCGCGCGCTCTCCGCACCGTCCTCGTCACGCTGCTCGCCGATCCCGAACGCGCGCGCGAGCTCGGCCGGCGCGCCCGCGCGCGCTGCATCGAGCGCTACAGCTTCGCCGCTGCCCGCGCCGTGCTGATCCCGCTCATCGAGCGCCTCGCCCTCTCCACGCCCGCCCGCACGCCAGCCGACGCCTGAAATGATTCACCACGCATCTCGAACGGCCCACCCTCGGCTCGACCCGGCCTCCGAGCGGTCGCTACAATGCGGATCCTGATCATCGCGCGGCCGTTCAGCGTCCACGGCGGCGTGGAGACGGCGACCAGCGGTCTGCTCGGCGCGCTGCTCGCACATGGCCACGAGGTTCATCGCGCCGGACCCGGCCGCCAGACGACGCACGCGGGCGTGACCGATCACCGGCTGCCGGTGCCGCCACTGCCGGCCGCCGTCCGGCCACTGGTGCTGGCCGCGCTGGCCGCGCGGATCGCCGGGGCGCGCGGCTGGGATGTCGTGCAAAGCCACGAGCGGACGCTGCGGCAGGATATCTATCGCGCCGGGGAGGGCACACATCGCGCCTATCTCGACGCAATGGCTCCCGGCGCGTCCCGCCGGCTCCGCCATCGCGTCATGCTCGCCCTCGAGCGTCGCGTCTTTGCGCGCACGCCGGAGATCGTCGCCATCTCGCAGGCGGGACGGGCGGAGATCGCGCGGCTGTACGGGGTCCCGGACGCGCGGCTCACCCTCGTCTACAACGGCGTCGATCTCGAGCGCTTCCACCCGCGGGTGCGCGCCGTCGAGCGTGCGGCCGCGCGCGCGGAGGCCGGCCTGTCGCCGGAAGCGTTCACGCTGCTGTTCGCCGGCAGCGGCTTCGAGCGCAAAGGGCTCGACGCGGCGCTCGGGGCGCTGCGCGAGCTCGGCGATGCCGGGGCTCGCCTCCTCGTCATCGGCCGGGGCGACGTCGCGCGGTATCGCGCGCGCGCCGGCGAGCTCGGCGTCGCCGAGCAGGTCGTGTGGCTCGGCATTCGCGCCGACATCGAGCGCTGGTACGCAGCCGCCGACGTGCTGGTGCTGCCCACGCGGTACGAGCCGTTCGGCAACGTCCACCTCGAGGCGCTCGCCACCGGGCTGCCGGTGGTGACCAGCCGCCTGGCCGGCGGCGCGGAAGTCGTCGATGCGCGATGTGGCGCCGTCGTCGACCCGGATTCGCGGGTGCAGCTTGCCGCCGCCGTCGCCGGCGTTCGGCGCCGATCGCCCGCCGAGGTCTGCGCGGCGGCGCGCGCGGCGGCCGAGCCCTTCACCTTTGCCCGCCAGGTCAGCGAGCTCGAGCGTCTCTACAAGCGCATTGGCAGGCGCAACCGCTGATTTTTCTTGAGGAATCCCCCTCACGGGCTTACACTGCCGGCGTGGTTGCTCGCCCCGCGGTGTTCATCGACCGGGACGGCACACTGACCGAAGAGGTGGGGTACGTGAACCACCCACGGCGGATTCGGTTATTGCCGAGATCGGCGGAGGCGATCCGACGGCTGAATGCCGCCGGCATCGCGGCCATCGTCGCCACCAACCAGGCAGGCCTGGCCCGCGGCTATTTTTCCGCCGAAGTGCTGAAGGCGACCAACGACGAGATGATCCGCCAGCTGAAGGAGACGGGCGCGCGGCTCGACGGAGTGTACGTGTGCACGCATCATCCCACCGAGGGTGCGCCGCCATACCGCACGGAGTGCGAGTGTCGCAAGCCGAGGCCCGGCATGCTCGAGCGGGCCGCCCGCGAGCTCGGCATCGATCTCGCCGCGTCGACCATGATCGGTGACAAGGCCAGCGACCTCGATTGCGGTCGTGCCGCCGGCGCCGGGGCGGTGCTCGTGTTGACCGGCTACGGCCTCGGCGACTGGGAGTACCGGCGTCACTCGTTTCGGGTGCCGCCCGATCACGTGGCCGACGACCTGCTTGACGCGGTGGAATGGGTGCTGAAGCAGCAGGTGGCAGCATGACCGCCTCCACCGATCGTCTTCGCCGTCTCATCGGCGCCTTCGCGAACAAGACCATCGTCGTCGTCGGTGACGTCATCGTCGACGAGTACGTGTTCGGCAAACCGGCGCGGATCTCGCGCGAGGCGCCCGTCCTCATCCTGCGCTTCACCGAGCGCGAGGTGCTGCTGGGCGGCGCCGCCAATGCCGCCCACAACGTCCGCGCCCTCGGCGCGCGCGTGCTGCCGATCGGCGTGGTGGGCAAGGATCCGACCGGCGACGAGCTGCTCGCGCTGTGTCACGCCGCCGGGATGCCGACCGACGGGCTCGCGATCGAGACGGGTCGCGTCACGCCGATGAAGACGCGCATCATGGCCGGCGGCTATCAGGCCACGCGACAGCAGGTGGTGCGTCTCGATCGCGAGCCCTCGGGCGAGCCGCAGCCGATGAGTGAGGACGCCATGCTGTCGCGGCTGAGCGCGCTCGCCGAGCGAGCCGACGGCTTTCTCGTCTCGGATTATGGCTACGGCACGGTGACGCCGCGCGTGTTCGAGCGCGTGCGGACGCTGGCGCGCCGGACGAACGCGACGGTGACGGTGGACAGCCGCTACCAGCTCGTGAAGTTCGCCGGGGTGACCGCCGCCACCCCCAACGAGGCCGAGCTCGAGCAGCTGACCGGCACCCCCGTGGACGACGAGCGCTCCGTCGAGAAGGCCGGCCGTCAGCTGCTGGAGCGGCTCGACGCGCGCGTCCTCCTGGTCACGCGCGGCAGCCGCGGCATGGCGCTGCTCGAGCGCGACGGCGCCACCACGTTCATCCCGATTCACGGCACCGACGAGATCGCGGACGTCACGGGAGCGGGCGATACCGTGATCAGCGTCTTCACGCTGGCGCTGACCGCGGGTGCCACGCCGCTGGAGGCGGCCACCCTCGCCAATGTCGCGGGCGGCGTCGTGGTCATGAAGCGCGGCTCGGCGACGGTCTCGCCCGCGGAGCTGCGTCAGACGCTGAGCGCGCCAGCCTCGTGACGGTTGCCGAAGCGGGCCGGCTCGCCGAGCGGCTCCGCGCCGAGGGCAAGCGGATCGTCCTCGCCAATGGCTGCTTCGATCTCCTCCACGTCGGCCACGTCCGGTATCTCGACGCCGCCCGACGCCTTGGCGACGTCCTGTTCGTGGGCATCAACGGCGACGCCGCGGTGGCGCGGTTGAAGGGCCGCGGGCGTCCGCTCATGCCGGCCGGCGAGCGGCTGGAGCTGCTCTCGGCGCTGCGCGCCGTCGATCACGTCGTCGTCTTCGACGATGACACCGCCGACACGCTGATCGCCGCCATCCGACCCGATGTGCACGCCAAGGGGACCGATTACACGCCCGACTCGGTGCCGGAGCGCGAGACGGTGCGCGCCCACGGCGGTCGCGTGGCCATCGTCGGGGATCCGAAAGACCACGCCACGCGCGACGTGATCGGCGAGATCGCGCGGCGCTTCGCGCCGACGGCCACCCGGTGACCGCCCCGCGCGCCATCGCGCTGGTCAAGCTCTCTGCGCTCGGCGATGTCGTCCACGCGACACCGGTGGTCGAGGCGCTGGCCGACGCGTTTCCCGCGGCCCGAATCACCTGGGTGGTGGAGCGGCGCGCGGCGGCGTTGCTGCATGATCACCCGCGTCTGGCCGACATCATCACTCTCGATACGCGCGCGTGGCGCCGGGTCCGCACGCCGTCGGCTGCCCGCACGCTCGCCGGGACGCTCCGTGAGCTGCGTCAGCGGCTGCGCGCCGCGCGCTTCGACGTGGCGGTGGACCTGCAAGGCCTCGTGAAGTCGGGCGTGGTGACGGCGGCCACCGGGGCGCCCCTCCGCATCGGCTTTGCCGCCGGCTTCCAGCGTGAGCGCTTGAACGCGCTTTTCACCAATTGCCGCGTGGCGCCGCCCCCGTCGGCCCGGCACGTGGTGGATCAATACCTCGCGCTACTCGCGCCGCTCGGCGTCACCCCGCGGCGCGTCGTCTTCCGGCTGCCCGCCCGCGAGGCGGCCGAGGGCCGCGTCGACGAGTTCTTCGCGGCGGCGGGACTCAAGCCGCACGCGCGCCTGGTGGTGCTGAATCCAGGCGCGGGCCAGGCGGCCAAGCGATGGCCGGTCGACCGCTTCGCGGAGCTGGCGGCGCGCCTCACCGGCGAGGCGAGCGCGCGCGTGCTCGTGCTGTGGGGGCCGGGCGAGGAGGCCGCGGCGCGGACGATCGCCGCGGCGCCGGGCGTCGTGCTGGCGCCGCCGACCGATCTCGACACGCTCGTCGCCGTCGTGCGCCGGGCGAGTCTCATGGTCGCCGCGGACACGGGCCCGCTGCACGTCGCGGCCGCCGTCGGCGCGCCGTGCGTGGGCTTGTACGGTCCGACGTCGGCCGTGCGCAACGGCCCGTACGGCACCGGGCATCGCACGCTCTCGGCGCCCGACGGGCGGATGAGCTCGATCGACGTACCGGGCGTGCTGGTGGCCGTGCGTGAGCTGCTTGGCCCGTGAAGACGCCGGCCCTGTCCGTCGTCATCGTCACCCGCAACGAGGAGGAGCGCATCCGCGCCTGCCTGGAGGCGGTCGCGTGGGCCGATGAAGTGATCGTGGTGGACGCCGAGTCCGAGGACAAGACGGCCAGCATCGCGCGCGAGCTGACGGATCACGTCATCGTGCGGCCGTGGCCCGGCTATGCCGCGCAGAAGAACTTCGGCCTGGACCTCGCGCAGGGCGCGTGGATCCTGTCGCTCGACGCCGACGAGATCGTCTCGCCGGCACTCCGGGCCGACATCGAGCGGGTCACCGCCGCCGACGGGCCCGGGGACGGCTACGCGGTGCCCCGCCGGAACATCTTCTGGGGCCGATGGATTCGCCACGGTGGACTCTATCCGGACTGGCAGGTGCGGCTCTTCCGTCGCGGGCGCGGACGCTTCGGCGCGCGGGCCGTGCACGAGTCGGTGCAGGTGGACGGCGACGTCCGGCGGCTCACCGGCCACCTCGAGCACCGCTCCTACCGTGACGTCTCGGATTTCCTCGCGCGCGCCGATCGCTACTCGACGCTGGCCGCCGAGGACGTCATCGCACAGGGACGTCGCGTCCACGTTTGGGACTTCGTGCTGCGTCCGCTGGGCCGCTTCTTCGGCATGTACGTGCTCGAGCGCGGCTTCCTCGACGGGCGGAGGGGGTTCCTTCTGGCCGCGCTGTACGCGTACTATGTGCTGATTCGATGCGCCAAGGTGTGGGAGAGGACGAGAGCGTGATGGCGACGAAGGACCGCGTGCTGTCGGGAATGCGTCCGAGCGGGCGCTTGCACCTGGGCAACTACCTCGGCGCTCTCGCCAACTGGGTCAAGCTGCAGGACGACTACGACTGCTTCTACTTCGCCGCCGACTGGCACGTGCTCACCGATCGTCTGGACATCGCCGACGTGCCGCGGAACACGCTCGAGATGACGGCCGACTGGCTCGGCGCCGGCCTCGATCCCGAGCGCTCGACGCTCTTCATCCAGTCGCTGGTGCCCGAGCACGCCGAGCTCTTCTTGATGTTCGCAATGTGCACGCCGGTAGGCTGGCTCGAGCGCGTGCCGACGTACAAGGAGCGCATCGAGCAGCAGGGGATCGAGTCGCCCTCGTACGGGCTCCTCGGCTATCCGCTGCTGCAATCCGCCGACATCCTCATGTACAAGGCCAGGTGGGTGCCGGTCGGCATCGACCAGGTGCCGCACATCGAGCTCACGCGCGAGGTGGCGCGGCGCTTCAACGCCGCCTTCGGGCCCGTGTTCCCCGAGCCCGAGGCCAAGCTGACGGAGATCCCGAAGGTGCCGGGCACCGACGGTCGAAAAATGTCGAAGTCGTATGGCAACGACATCGAGCTTGCGGATCCGCCCGAGGTCATTCGCCAGAAGGTACGGCCGATGATGACGGATCCGGCACGGAAACGCCGCACCGATCCGGGCAATCCCGAGATCTGTCCCGTCTTCGACCTGCACAAGATCTTCTCGCCGGCGGCGGACCGCGAATACGCGGCCACCGGCTGCCGCACCGCCGGCATCGGGTGTCTCGACTGCAAGGAGGTGCTGTTGAAGCACATGATTCCGCCGCTGGAGAAGATCCGCGTGCGGCGCCAGGCCTTCGCCGAGAAGCCGGATACGATCAAGGAGATCCTCCACGAAGGCTCCCGCCGTGCGCGCAAGGTGGCCGAGCGGACGATGAGCGAAGTGCGGGACGCGGTGCAGCTCCGACCATGACCCCCGACACCGACCTCACGCTGCGCGTCGGCACCTTCGAGGGGCCGTTCGATCTGCTCCTGCATCTCTGCCGCACCCACGAGATCGACCTCGCCGCACTGCCCGTGCGCGCCATCACCGATCAGTACCTGGCGCACCTGGAGGCGATGGAGTTCCGCGACCTCGAGATGGCCGGCGCCTATCTCGTGATGGCCGCCACGCTGATCTACCTGAAGTCCAAGCTCCTGGTCCCGCCCGACGAGGACGAGGAGCAGCTCGACGACGAGGCGCTCGCCCTCAAGCAGGAGCTCGAGGACCGCCTGCGCGAGTATGCGCGCGTGAAGGCGCAGGGGACGTGGCTGGCCGCCCGCGAGGCGGAGATGGCGCGCATCTGGGGGCGCCCGGGCGCCACCCTGCCGGATGTGGAGGAGCTGCCGCTCGAGGACCTGAGCGTCGACTGGCTGGAGCGCGCGATGAAGCGGCTCATCGAGGAGCAAAAGCGCGCGCGACCCCGCGACGTCGAGGCGAACCCGCCGTCGGTGCTCGAGCGCATGACCGAGATCCTGTCCGTGCTGCGCGACACGTGGTCGCTGCTCTTCTCCTCACTGAGCGGTGGCGAACGCAAGCGCTCGGAGGTGGTGGTGACCCTGCTCGCCGTGCTGGAGCTCGTGCGCCAGGGCCGCATCAAGACGCAGCAGACGGAGCTCTTCGGCGACATCGTGATCGAACGCCAGGCCGCCACGACGCCGGCCATGGGGGAGACATCCAGTGCCCAATCCGATTGACGTGGTCGAGGCCCTGCTCTTCGCCTCCGACGCTCCGCTCGAGGCCGAGCGCATCCGTGACGTGCTCGACCTCGAGACCGTCGACGCCGCCCACGACCTGGTGACCGCGCTGATGGCGCGCTACGACGAGCACGCGCGCGGCCTGGCGATCATGGAGGTCGCCGGCGGGTATCGCATGGTGACGCGGCCGGAGCTGGCGCCGTGGCTGGTGCGCCTCGCGCGCGCGCGCACCCGCGTGCGACTCTCGCGGCCCGCGCTCGAGACGCTGGCCATCGTCGCCTACAAGCAGCCCGTGTCTCGCCCCGAGATCGACGCCGTGCGCGGCGTCAACTCCGAGGCCACGCTCGACAACCTGCTCGAGCGCCGGCTCGTCCGCATCGCCGGCCGCAAGGAGGCGCCCGGGCGTCCGTTCGTCTACGAGACCACACGCGAGTTCCTGATCGCCTTCGGTCTGCGCGACGCCGCCGACCTGCCCAAGGTCGAGGGCGAGCTGGTCATTCCGGTGATGGCGGGGGCCGAAGGCGAGCATGCCGAAGCTCAGGCTGAACAAGATCCTGGCGCAGGCGGGGCTGAGCAGCCGGCGGGGAGCTGATCGGCTCATCGCCGACGGCCACGTCACCGTCAACGGCGTGGTCACCCGCGATCTGGCGACGCTCGCCGACCCCGAGGTGGACATCGTCGCCCTGCGCGGGACGCCGCTGCCGCAGGCCGAGCGCAAGGTCTACCTGCTCCTCCACAAGCCCGGCGGGTACGTGACCACCGTCAGCGATCCGCGCGGGCGTCCCACCGTGAGCGATCTGGTGCGCGCCGTCGGCGCGCGACTCTATCCGGTCGGACGCCTCGACTGGGACGTCGAGGGCGTGCTGCTGATGACCAACGACGGCGACCTCACCCATCGTCTGCTGCATCCCCGCTACGGGCTGCCGCGCGTCTACGAGGCCGAGGTGCGCGGCGCGGTGGCGGCGGGAGAGCTCACGCGCTGGCGGCGCGGGGTGACGCTGGAGGACGGCCCGGCCACGCCGGCGGCCGTCGAGCTCGTGCGGGCCGTGGGGCCCACCACGCTTGTCCGTCTCACGTTCACCGAGGGGCGCAAGCACGAGGTCAAGCGCTATTGCGAGGCGCTCGGGCACCCGGTCCATCGTCTGCGGCGCGTGGCGTTCGGTCCGATCACGCTCGGCGATCTCCCGCGCGGCGCCCATCGCGCGCTCACGCCGCGCGAGCTCTCGGCCCTGCGCGCGGCGGCCGGGCACTGAGCTCAGCGGGGGAACGAGAGGTACTTCACGAACCAGTCAAGGACGATCCGGTAGCGCGTGGCGCGCGACGTCCTCCCACGGTGGGACGTCACCCTGCTCGTTGATCGTCCAGTACCAGCCGATATCGCTCGTTCCCACCTGGGTGGCGACGTTGTGGATGCCCGCCTCCGAGCAGGCGCCGCCGACGCGACCATCCAGATGTTGGAGCGATATTCGCCGCGCTCCTCGGAGGCGGCGGTCACCACGAACGCGACGCGGCGGCCGTCCGGCGAGATCTGCGGATCACCGACACCGCTCAGCTTCGTGACGTCGTCGAGGCGCACGGGGCGACGCGCGGATGGAGGCATGGCCAAGACGGTACCAAATCTTACGCGCCGTTGCGCCGCGCGGAGACATCGGCATATAATGCGCGGTACTCGCGAAGATCGGGCGAGCAGGAGTCTTTATGAACCTGGGCGACTGGCGCTCCAGGATCAACGACCTAGACAACCAAATCCTCCACCTCCTCAACCAGCGCGCCGAGGCCGCCCTCCAGATCGGAGACCTCAAACGACGGCAGGAAGCACCGTCGTATGTCCCGGAGCGGGAAGCCGCGATTCTCCGTCGTCTGGCCGAGGTGAACGCGGGACCGATGCCGGCCGAGTCGGTGCGCGCGATCTGGCGGGAGATTCTGTCGAGCTGTCGGGCGCTCGAGGAGCCGCTGGCCGTGGCGTATCTCGGCCCGCAGGCGACGTTCACGCATCAAGCCGCACGCGAGCGGTTCGGCGCCGCCGCCGAGCTCAAGCCGACACGCGCCATCAGCGACGTTTTCGAGGAGGTCGAGCGCGGCCGCGTGGCGTTCGGCGTGGTGCCCGTCGAGAACAGCACGGAGGGCGCCGTCAACGTCACGCTCGACCGGCTCGTCGAGTCGGACGTCGTGATCTGCGGCGAGGCGTATCTGGAGATCGCGCAGCACCTGCTCTCGCGCGCCACGAGTCTGGCCGACGTCAAGCGCGTGCTGTCGCATCCGCAGGGTCTCGCCCAGTGCCGCGGCTGGCTCGCCCAGCACCT